>Ga0100396_1000248_pt1 | contig 29197 bp, 25 predicted proteins | sample CryGeymeta201520_FD_81551 | JGI IMG/M metagenome (GOLD analysis project Ga0100396, IMG submission 81551) | Groundwater microbial communities from Crystal Geyser aquifers in Utah, USA - Crystal Geyser metaG 2015-20 | ecosystem: Environmental > Aquatic > Deep subsurface > Groundwater | place: USA... | reverse complement strand
GAGTAAAATAAGAAAAGATCGATCCCCCACCAATCAAGTTATAAACTGATCTTGTTATAATGTAGTTTATGATAGTAAAAGTTCATATATCAGAAGATAGTCGCTGTCTTTTAAAACCGAGAAATGAAGTTAGCTTTGGTGATCTATTCTTAGAAAAAAAAACTAATCTAGAAACAGAGGTATTTATTAGCAGAGACCTCAAAATCTCACCAAAAAACATCTTTCGTTTTTTAAAGAAATTAGTTGGTGATCAGGTAAAAAAAGAAGAGGCCATTGCAATTAAAAAAGATTTCTTCGGAAAAAAAATTGTTACCAGTCCGGTCAACGGCATCATTAAAATAATTGATCACAACTCAGGGAAAATTATTATTTCCGACGACGAAAAATTCAAAACCACTACTAAAGCTTTTTTTAAAGGCGAGGTTATTGATATTCGCAAAAATTATTTAGAATTAAAATTAGAAAAAGCTGAGCAATTTGAGCTGACATCAAGCAGTTCGAATTTTGGCGGTCAAACTTACTATTTTGAAGAATCTGATATCTATGGTCTTACTAGTTCTAAAATTGAAAATAGAATTATAATTAGCAAGTCGTTTAATGCGTTGATTCAAGCAAAGATTGAGGCGATTGGCGCTCTTGGTTTGGTAAGCTTAACTAGACTCGATGAAAGACACGGAATCGGAACTGCTCAAATAAAAAATATTGCCGATTTCAAGAAAATCACCAGTATAAAATTTCCTTATTGTTTAATTGATAAACAATCTAGTAGAATATATTTTTATATATGAAACCAAACAAAATAACTAATATCCTTTTTGTTTTATCTATCGCTATTTTTCTTTTCGGATCCGGTTATAAAATAGGGGAATATAATACTCTTCGCTTCAAAATCGAAAGAACAGATTACAACATTGTTAATGCACCTACCGGTAATAGTCAAAGCAAAATAAAAAACGTTGATTTTTCTCTTTTCTGGGAAGTATGGGATAAGGTAGAAAAAAAATATGTTGATAAGAACAAGCTTGATCCACAAAAAATGTTTTATGGCGCTATTAAAGGATTAGTCGCTTCATTAAATGATCCTTACACTTTTTTTCTTACGCCAGACGAAAATAAACAATCGAAAGATGATTTGGGTGGGAAATTTGAAGGTATTGGTGCCCAACTTGGTCTAAAAGATAATCAAATTATCATAGTCGCCCCTCTGAAAAACTCACCGGCCGAAACAGCAGGCGTTAAATCTGGAGACGTAATAAGCAAAGTTGACAAGCAATCAACAAAAAACTGGACACTAACTCAAGCCGTTGCCAAAATTCGTGGCCCAAAGGGAACTAAAGTTAAGCTCGGTTTATTAAGAAATGGAAAAGAAGTTAATGTCGAGATTGTCCGCAAACAGATAAATGTTCCATCGGTCGAGCTAAGTTACGAAACTAAAAATAAGCAAAAAGTGGCCATATTGAATCTTAATCAGTTTGGTGAAAATACTAATCAAGAGTGGGATAAGGCAATATCTGAAATCAAAAACCAGTGGGATAAGAAGGAAATTGCGGGTTTAGTTTTAAATCTACGTGATAACCCAGGTGGCTTCTTGGACGGAGCGGTTTACTTAGCATCAGAGTTCCTCCCTTTTGGAAAAATCGTCGTTAAACAAGAATCAACGACAACCGAAAATAAAACTTACTACGTCCTAAAAAATGGCCGATTAAAAAATATTCCATTGGTTGTTCTAATTAATAGAGGTTCTGCTTCCGCCTCAGAGATTGTCGCAGGCGCCCTGCGAGATCACAAGAGAACCAAACTCATCGGCGAAAAAACCTTTGGGAAAGGATCTGTCCAAGAAGCAATCGATTTAGATAAAAATGCCGGTCTTCATGTTACCGTGGCTAAGTGGATTCTCCCTAACGGAGATTGGATTAATGGCAAAGGGATTGAACCAGATGTTAAAGTCGAAAATCAGGTTAAAGAAGGTAATACTATGACTCGAAACGATGACAAACAACTCGATAAAGCTATTGACCAATTAATCAAATAGTACTATAACTAATGATTATGAAAAAACTTTTTTTTCTTTTAGCTGCTCTGATTATCATTCTTGCTATTGGTCAACAAACAAAACTCTTACCATCGATTAATCTAGAAAAACTTTTTGGGGGATCGCCGTTAAGCTCACTAAAAAAAATTCCTGAGCTGACCGAAAAACAAACGGTTGTCTACCAAGAATCGGTCATCACTAAAGTGGTAGAGGAATCGTTACCGTCGGTGGTCACTGTCGGTATAAGTAAATCTACAACTACAAGTAACGTTTATCAGTTTAACCCCTTTGACCCTTTTTCTCCTTTTCAACAGGTACCGGGAACAACCAAAAAAGTTGAGCAAAATATCGGCAGCGGTTTTATTATCTCTAAAGATGGATTGATTATTACTAATAAACATGTCGTTTCCGATACCGAGACCAGTTATCAGATCTTAACCAATGACAACAAGAAGCTCAATGTAAAAAATATTTATCGAGATCCACTTAATGATCTAGCCATTTTGAAAATCGAACCGCCTGCTGGCGGCTTAAAAGCCCTAAAACTTGGAGATTCGTCAAAGTTAAAACTGGGGCAACTGGTTATCGCCATCGGAACACCACTGGGTGAGTTTACGAATACGGTTACCTCCGGTATTATTTCCGGACTAGGTCGAGGAATCACTGCCGGTTCACCCTTTGAGGGATATGTGGAAAAACTGGATAACGTTATCCAAACCGACGCCGCTATCAGCCCGGGAAACTCAGGAGGTCCATTATTAAATTCTAAAGGTGAGGCTATTGGCATTAATACTGCCATTGCCCAAGAAGGGCAAAATATCGGCTTTGCCATTCCGATTAATGTTGTTAAACAGCTAATAGATGATTTTAATAAAAAAGGCGGATCTTTTGAGCGACCTTATATCGGCCTTCGTTATAAAATGGTTGATAAACAAACGGCCATTTTAAACGATGTGGTTGAGGGAGCTTATATTATCGAAGTAATTAAGGGTTCGCCGGCGGAAAAAGCTGCTCTGGACGTAGAAGATATTATTACCGAGTTTGACAACGAAAGAGTCAAGGGTAACGATGATCAAGAACTGGCCCGGTTGATAAATGATAAGAAAGTTGGCGACCGGGTTAACATTAAAGTCTGGCGTCAAGGAAAAGTTTTAGAAAAAACCGTCACTCTCGAAACATATAGTCAATAATCTTCATCACCACCCGACTGGCAGCAGGTGATATTAAACTGTTATAGAATATTAGAAATCAACCCGCTGAAAGGCGGGTTAATTTATATTTATAAGTTGATATAATTAACAAATATGAACAAAAGAATTCAAGCACAAAGATTAAAAGGATTCCGAGATTTTTTTGCCGATGATATTGTTATCCGTGAATATGTTATCAATATATTCAAGTCTGTATTTGAAAAATATGGTTACGAACCTTTAGAAACACCTGCTCTTGAATATAGCGACGTTTTTTTAAGAGAGTCCGGGGAAGAAGCAATAAAACTTTTTTATCGTTTTAAAGATGAAGGTGGACGGGATATCATGCTTAAATATGAGGTGATGATTTCAATGTGCAGAGCCGTTGCAGAAAATATTAATAAAATTATTTTTCCCTATAAACGTTATCAAATCCAAACAGTTTGGCGTGCAGAAAAACCGCAAAAAGGGCGCTTTCGTGAGTTCACTCAATGTGATGCCGATACTATTGGCTCCTCATCAGTTCTTGCTGACGCGGAGTTTATCCAGATGGGAATTGAGGTCATGGAAAAACTCGGTTTCAAAAAATTCATCGTCAATATTAGCAATAGAAAGTTTTTAAATGGAATTATTAAATTTTCTGGGGCTAAAAATGAACAGTTTATTCCCATTTGTTTATGTATTGATAAACTACCGAAAATTGGTCTCACTGAAGTAAAAAAAGAATTGTTAGGAAAAAGAAAAATTCCTCTTGAGGTGGTAGAAAAAATCTTAAGTATTATTAACACAAAAGGAGAAACGGAAGAGCTTATGCAAAAATATAAAGGATTATTAAAAGATATTCCCGTTGCGATGGAAGGACTGAACGAACTAGAACAGATATTTAAATATTTAAAATTAGCTAAAATTTCTAAAGAAACTTATAAATTTTCCCCTTATATTGCTCGAGGATTAGCTTATTACAATGGTCCTGTTTGGGAATTCGAAATCATTGACGGGGGAATTGGATCAGTGGCTGGATGCGGTCGTTACGATGACGTTATAGGGAAGTTTGTTGGAGAAAAAATACCCGCTACTGGCGGATCTTTTGGGATAGAGAGAATTGTTGAAATTATCAAAGAAAGAAAAATGGTCAATCTTTCTTCTGTCCCAACTAAGGTTTTGCTAACTTATTTTGATGGAAAAACTTTAGATAAGCTCATTGATATTGGTACATTATTAAGAAAGAATGATATTTCTACTATGCTTTATCCCGAGGTAACAAAACTCGATAAACAACTCAAATATGCCGACAAAAAGGGAATTCCTTATGTTATTATCATTGGACCGGAAGAAGCGCAAAAAAATATTATCAAACTTAAAGATATGAAAACAGGAGAGCAGAAGGAACTAAATAAACAAGAGTTATTAAAATTTTTTAATAATAAATAATTAATAATAAATTTTTAATCAACAAAAAATATTAAATATTTAAATATTAATTATTGGTTATTGAATAAAAATTTCTTATTTGTTATTTGATATTTTTATATGCTAATTAACCCAAATATCGCCATTATCGAAGCTCTTCCCGGCGTTGGTGGCGATGAAGCAAAAATATGGATGAAGGAACTTTTACTTTCATATTTGAAATTTGCCCAGAAAAAAGGTTTTAAATATATTTATCTCGACGACGACATTATTAGAATTAACGGCCTTAACGCGTTTCCGCTTTTCAAAAACGAAACCGGCGTTCATCGAGTCCAACGAACTCCTGTCACTGAACGTCATGGTCGCGTCCACACTTCAACAGCAGTAATCGTCGTTTTACCTCAGATTATCCAGTCAGATATCAAAATTAATCCCAGCGACCTGGAATGGCAGTTCTATCGTTCCGGCGGCCATGGCGGTCAAAATGTCAATAAAGTATCGACGGCCGTCCGTCTCACTCATAAACCAACCGGAATCGTTACTACCGCCAGCCGAGAACGCTATCAAGAAGCCAACCGCCGCATTGCCATGGATCTTTTGGCCGGGAAACTTTACCAACTTGAAGAAGAAAAAAAGAAAGGGGCAATTTATTCTTATGTAAAAAATATCGGCAGCGGCGAACGGGCGGAAAAAATCAGGACCTATAACTTTCCTCAGAACCGACTTACCGACCACCGTATCGGAAAAAGTTTTTACAACCTTGAGGAAATTATTGAACAGGGAAAGTGGGACAAGGTATTAATCAGTTAAACTGTTAAACGTTTAAAGGTTTAATATTTAACGTTTGTTTAACTGTTTAACATTTAATCTTTAACCGTTTAATTTGTGTTATAATATTTCGCTATGAAAGCTAACATTCACCCAACATTCTATGAAGATGCTCAGGTTGTTTGTTCCTGCGGTAATATTTTTACTACCGGGTCAACTAAAAAAACTCTTACTGTTGAAGTCTGCTATAAATGCCATCCCCTCTATACTGGTGAACACCGTTATATTGACAGTAAAGGCAAAGTTGATCAATTTGAAAAGAAACGCCAGCTAGCTAAAAATTATCAAGCAAATAAAGCTTCCAAAAAAAACAAAAAAGAACAAAGGGGAGCAAAAAAATTAAAAAGCCTTAAGGAACTGTTGCAAGAAATGTGAAGCATTCTTCGAGCTTAAGCTCGAGGCATCTTCCCAAACAAGATTTCGTAGTGCGGTGGGTAAGAGTTTTTCTAAGAAATTTGTTATAATAACATTGTCCTTGAGACCTTGGGTTCCGCCGCTTAGAGGGGATAAAATTTCCCAAGGGAGAACCCCGCTTAGCGGGGGGAAAGGAGACATATGGCTAGTTTAAAAAAAATAGCTCAGGTTCAATCGATTGATCAGTCGTTAAAACAAACTAAAAACTTTGTTCTCCTTAAATATAGCGAAGTACCGACTCAACTTTTTGACGGCTTGCGAAAAAGTTTAAAGAAAGCTAACTCTGCCTTATCGGTCGTTAAAAATTCTCTTTTTGAAAAAGCAATCAACATTTTATCGTCTAACGATAAACTATTCAAAGACCTGAAAAAAAATTTTTTCCCCCTTAAGGAATCTACTTTGATCATTTATTTAGGTGAAGACTGGAGTCGTAGTCTTAAACAATTTTCCGATTTTTCTGCTAACAAAAAAAACTTTACTTTTAAGTTTGGTATTCTCGACCAGATTATTTATGATTCAGCTCAGTTGACAAAAATTGCTCAATTACCAGCGAAGGACCAGCTCATCGCCAAGATTATTGGTGGTTTGACTAATCCGGCCCGAAGATTCACTTTGGCTACAAAGTTTAATATTAACAAATTTGTCTATATTCTTAAACAAAAATCTCAGAGCAGGGGGTGATATTTTATGACTGATAAACAACTTTCAGAAAAATTAAATAAGATTGCCAAAGAGATCGAGGGTTTAACTGTGATTGAAATGGCAGAACTTTCCGAGTATCTAGAAAAAAAATTTGGTGTTTCCGCCATGCCAGTAGCCGCTCCAGCTGCAGCCGTTTCTAATGGAGCTAATGCCGCTAAAGAAGAAAAAACCAGTTTTACCGTTGTTTTGAGCAACTGCGGTGCTAATAAACTAGCCGTTATTAAAGCTGTCCGGGAAATCTTACCTAATCTGGGTTTAATGGAGGCAAAAAAGATGGTTGAGAGTGCACCCCAAGAACTTTTAAAGGAGGTGAAAAAAAATGTGGCCGAAGAAGCCAAGAAAAAGCTTGAAACCGCCGGAGGTAAGGTTGAACTAAAATAACTAATTTCTACTTTAAAATAGCTTATATTTAAGCTAAAATTAAGTTATGGCAAAAGCTAAAAAATCTGATTATAGTGTAGAATCAATTGTCGTTCTTGAAGGTTTGGAACCGGTACGCAAACGACCGGCGATGTATATAGGATCTACTTCGCAAACAGGCGTCAATCACTGCCTTAATGAAATTATTGACAATGCCATTGACGAGGCGTTAGCTGGTTACTGTCATAATACTCAGATCATCATTAACCAAGATGGCTATTTGACTGTTTTTGATGATGGTCGCGGCATACCCACCGAAATAATGCCGAAATACAAGGCCTCAGCCCTTGAGATCGTGATGACCAAACTTCATGCCGGTGGTAAGTTTTCTATCGGCGCCTACAAGATTTCTGGTGGCCTCCACGGTGTTGGTGCCTCGGTCGTCAACGCCCTGTCCGAACATATGATCGTCGAGGTAAGACGCGAGGAGAAGCTTTACCGTCAGGAATACCATGCCGGCAAGCCTTTGGCTAAAGTCAAAGAAGTAGAAAAATCGCTCTTAAACTTTCCTTTTAAGACGGGGACAGCAGTATCTTTTCTTCCCGATAAAAAGATTTTTTCGGAAACAATCGAGATAAACTATAATTTGCTAAAAAAACAGATTAAAGAACGGGCGTATTTAATTAGTAATATCCAGTTCAAGATCTTTAACCAAAAGACTAAAGAAAATCTGGGTTTTTACTTTGACGGCGGAATAAAATCATTACTTCGTGACTTAAATCGGGGTAAACGGGTTCATCACAGCCCTATCTACTTCAAAAAGCAGCTTGATGATAAAGAGGTCGAGGTGGCTATCCAATATAACGATTCGATCAACGAAAATATCCATTCGTTCGTCAATGTCATTAACACTTATGAAGGAGGAACGCATCTGACCGGATTTCGTACCGCTCTCACCAAGGCGATAAATAACTACGCTAAACAAGAACTTGGCCAAAAAAACGGTGAAGAAACTTATACCGGCGATGATGTCAAAGAAGGTTTGACCGCCATCGTTTATGTCAAGATGCCGTCGACTAATCTTCAGTTTGAGGGTCAGACGAAAACAAAGTTGGGTAACTCGGAGATTCAAACTTTTGTCCAACAGTCGGTTTTTAACTATCTGCAAACTTATTTTGAAGAGAATCCTAAGACGGGTAAAGAGATTCTTTCTAAAATCTATTTAGCCCAAAAAGCCCGTCTGGCCGCCAAGGCCGCCAAAGAAGCCGTTTTAAGAAAGGGTGCTTTGGAGGGGGCGAGCCTACCAGGAAAACTAGCCGACTGTCAGGAAAAAGATCCCTCCGCCTGCGAACTTTATTTGGTTGAGGGTAACTCGGCCGGCGGTACAGCTAAAGAGGGACGCGACCGTAAATACCAAGCCATTCTCCCTTTAAGAGGTAAGGTTTTGAACACGGAAAGAGCCTACTTGGACAAAGTCTTATCTTTTAAAGAACTAAAGGATTTGGTGGTCGCTTTAGGTATGGGAATCGGGGAAAGCATTGACTACGGAAAACTCCGCTATCACAAAATCGTTATTATGACTGATGCTGATGTCGACGGTGAACATATCCGTACTTTACTTTTAACTTTTTTCTTCCGCCATCTACCGGAAGTAATCAATAAAGGCCATCTTTTCATCGCCCAACCACCGCTTTATAAAATTCAGCTTGGCAAAACAATCAAATATGCTTTTAATGACGTAGAATGTGACCAAATCATCAAGGATTTGCTGAAAAGTCCAACGAAAGGTCAGAGAACAACAACAACCAACATTCAACAACCATCGATCCAAAGATATAAAGGACTGGGTGAAATGAATCCGGAACAGCTTTGGGAAACAACGATGAAGCCGGAAAATAGAATCCTTAAACAGGTAAATATTAACGATAGTCAGGAGGCCGACCAGGTTTTTTCTATGCTCATGGGTGAAGAAGTACCACCAAGGAAGAAATTTATTGTTACCCACGCCAAAATGGCTAACTTAGATATTTAATCTATTTATTAATTAATAATTAAAACTATGATTATTAATCCAATAATCTTGTCGATTTTCGCCGGGATTTTGTCTATCGGTTACAGTTTACTATTAATCTTTAAAGTCTTATCTTATCCTCAGGGCGATAATAAAATGAACGAGATTGCCGACGCTATCAATGTTGGTGCCAATGCCTATATCAAACGTCAATACAAAATAATCGCTATTATCGGTTTGTTTATTTTTATAATTCTTAATTTTGTCTTCGGTTTGACTACCGCTTTAGGATTTGCCATCGGCGCGATCTTTTCCGCCGTCGCCGGTATCATTGGTATGAGTGTCGCCGTCCGCAGCAACATTAGATGCGCCCAGGCGGCCAAAAAAGGACTACCACAAGCTTTTTCTCTTGCTTTCTCTGGCGGATCGGTAACCGGACTGATGGTAGCCGGTCTAGCTTTGTTAGCCGTTTCCGGTTTTTACTACCTAATTACCTTGTTTCATCAGGCTACCTTAGATTTCCAACCACTAATCGCTTTGGGATTCGGCAGCTCTTTAATCTCGGTCTTTGCCAGACTTGGCGGTGGTATTTATACTAAGTCAGCCGATGTGGGAACAGACATGGTCGGCAAAATCGAGAAGGGTATTCCTGAGGACGACCCACGTAATCCCGGTGTTATCGCCGATCTAGTCGGTGATAATGTCGGTGATGACGCCGGTATGGCCGCTGACCTTTTTGAAACTTATGTCGTCACCGCCGTGGCTGCTATGATCTTAAGCAATCTTCTTTTCCCTAGAAATCAATTAGTTATCTTTTATCCATTACTGATTGGTGCGATTTCAATCATCACCAGTGTTATCGGCAGCTGGTTTGTCAAACTTAAAGGAAAAAATATTATGGCCGCTTTATACCAAGGACTGTCAGTTAGTATTCTTCTTTCAGTTTTCGGTTTTTATTCGATTACCTTTAAACTCTTTCCTCAAGGTATTGGTACTATTAACTCGCTTTCCCTTTTCTATACTTCATTAATTGGTTTAGTTGTCACCGTCGGATTGGTGATTATTACTGAGTATTTCACCTCGAAAAAATATTCTCCGGTGAAATCCATCGCTCAGGCTTCAACCACCGGCCACGGGACCAATATCATTGCCGGACTGGCGGTGTCGATGAAATCAACCTTGGCGCCGATTCTTTTAATCTCATTTGGAATATTATTAGCTTTTCACTTCGCCGGAATTTATGGTGTTGCCATCGCCGCCATGAGTATGCTTTCTCTTACCGGAATCATCGTCGCCATTGACGCCTTTGGACCAATCACCGATAATGCCGGCGGTATTGTTGAGATGGTCGGTTGTGATGAAAAAGTGCGCGCGGTGACCGATACTTTGGATGCGGTCGGCAACACCACTAAAGCAGTCACAAAAGCCTATGCCATCGGATCGGCTGGTTTGGCGGCTCTAGTACTTTTTGCCTGTTTTTCTCAAGAACTTTTAAAAAAATCTACTTTAGCCATCAATTTTTCTGTGGCTGATCCTTATGTTTTAATTGGCTTATTTATCGGTGGCGCTTTACCTTATTTTTTCGCCGCTTTAGCCATGGAGGCAGTCGGTAAAGCCAGCACGGCCATTGTCAATGAAGTCAGGCGCCAATTCAAAGAGATTAAAGGAATAATGAGTGGAAAGTCAAAACCCGATTACGGTCGGGCAGTCGACATTGTCACTCAAGCAGCTCTTAAAGAGATGATTGTTCCTACCTTAATCCCAATTTTTGCGCCGATAATAATCGGTTTTGGGTTCGGAGCAAAAGCTTTAGGAGGAATGCTCGTTGGCAGTATCCTAACCGGTCTGTTTGTCGCCATTTCGATGACAACCGGCGGAGCGGCTTGGGATAACACTAAAAAGTATATTGAATCAGGCCAGTTGGGCGGAAAAGGAAGTTTTGCCCATCAGGCCGCCGTTACCGGCGACACCGTCGGCGACCCCTATAAAGACACGGCTGGACCGGCTATCAATCCGATGATTAAAGTCCTGAATATAATTGCTTTATTAATTGCCCCGTTTATTAGATAAAATTCAAATGATAAATGAATAACAAGCAATCCATCCAACCAGCAGAAATAACTTTAGAGATGAAACGCGCTTACTTAGACTACGCCATGAGTGTCATTGTCTCCCGTGCTCTTCCTGATGTCCGTGATGGTCTAAAACCGGTCCACCGGCGGATTCTTTATGCGATGTATAAGATGGGTCTAACCTCGGGAGCAAGATTTTCTAAAAGCGCCAAGGTCGTCGGCGAAGTCTTGGGCAAATATCATCCTCATGGTGACGCCGCCGTGTATGAAACACTGGCTCGCATGGCCCAAACATTTTCCATGCGTTATCCTCTTATTAAAGGTCAGGGAAACTTCGGGTCAATCGATGGCGACCCGCCGGCGGCTATGCGTTACACCGAGGTAAAACTAACTAAGATTGCCGAAGAACTCCTTTTTGATATAGAAAAAGAAACAGTTGACTGGATAGACAATTTTGATGGGACGTTAAAAGAACCGACTTTTTTGCCGGCAAAGCTGCCTCATTTGCTACTGATGGGGGCTGAAGGTATTGCCGTCGGCATGGCCACAAAAATCCCTCCCCACAATCTTTCCGAAATTATTGACGCTCTATGTTTTATGATTGACAAAGCTAAATTAAACTATCAGTTCAACACGAAAAAGAGTCAACAGTTGACAATTGACTCAATTAATATTGATCAACAAGCCAAAGGATTAAATTTTGAGGTTGAAATCGACAGTCTTTTATCTTTTGTTAAAGGACCGGATTTCCCCACTGCCGGCATCATCTACGGATACAATGACATTAAACAAGCCTATGAAACCGGTCGGGGCTCTATTCTTATCCGAGCCAAGATTGAAGATGAAGATCTGGGTAAGGGAAAAACCGCTTTAGTGGTCAACGAGCTTCCTTATCAAGTCAACAAAGCCAATCTGGTGGAAAAGATTGCCCGATTAGTCACCGATAAAAAAATCGTTGGCATCTCGGATCTGCGCGACGAGTCAAGCCGTGAAGGCATCAGGATTGTGATTGAGTTGAAACGTGACAGTTCGCCGAAAAAGGTTATTAACAATCTTTTTAAGCATACTGAACTACAGACTTCCTTTCCGGCCAATATGGTTACCTTGGTCGACGGCGTTCCCCAGACTCTTTCTCTAAAATCAATCTTGGAAGATTATCTTAAACACCGAGTTCAGATGATTATTAAAAGATCAACTTTCGAATTAAATCAAGCTAAACAACGTGCCCATATTCTTGATGGATATCTCATCGCCCTAGATCATATCGACGAGATAATTGAAACGATTAAAAAATCTACTAGCGAAGCCGAGGCTAAGAAAAATTTAATAAAAAAATTTGGTCTTTCCGAGCTTCAAGCTCAAGCAATCCTGGATATGCAGCTCAAGCGGTTAACCGGCTTAGAAAGACAAAAGGTCGAAGACGAACTGGCTATGCTTAAAGAAACTATCCTCTACCTTGAAAGTCTTTTAAAAGATGTTTTCAAAATTTTGAAGGTGGTAAAGAATGAACTACTCTACCTAAAGAAAAAATATGGTGATGAACGAAGAACCCAGATTATAAAATCCAAGCCGGGAGAAATCACTGACGAACAGCTTATCGAAAATAAAGAGGTGATTGTCGTCCTAACCAAAGAAGGATATATCAAACACGTTCCCCGCGAGACATTCCGAGTTCAGCTTCGTGGCGGGAAAGGGGTCACCGGCATCGAAACAAAAGAGTCAGACAATGTTTATTATATTACCACAGCCATGCTTCATGATTACATGCTCTTTTTCAGTAATACCGGCCGCGTTTTCCAAACCAGGGTTTGGGATATCCCTCAAGGTTCGCGTATTGCTAAAGGAAAAGCGGTCATCAACATTATTCCTATTAAAGCCGAGGAAAAGATTACTTCTATCCTTACTTATTCCGATGATTCGAATCGTCAACCATCGGCCAGCAGTCGCCATTTTATTATCATGTTTACTAAAAAGGGGACGGTGAAAAAAACACCCTTTGATCAGTATGCCAATATCCGCACCAACGGCATCATCGCCATTAGATTAGAAAAAGATGATGAATTACTCTGGGTAAAGATCAGCGACGGCAAACAAAACGCCATTATGACCACTAAAATGGGTAAGGCGATCGTCTTTAAAGAAAAAGAAGTAAGAGCCGTTGGCCGTGCCTCAATCGGTGTCAAAGGAGTCGAGTTAGGTGAGAATGACGAGGTCGTTTCCGCCGATCTTTTCTCCGACCAAGAATTTAAAAAAAATCTTATGGTGATCAGTGAAAGGGGGATTGGTAAAAAAACCAAGCTCTCTAATTTTCGCGGCCAACATCGCGGCGGAAAAGGGGTAAAAGTCAGCTTGATCGACCTGAAAACCGGTCAACTGGCTTTTGTCAAGATATTGAATGAAAACAACTCTACCATCATTATTACCAGCGGCAAGGGGCAGGTTGTCAAAATTCCTGCTACGGCGATTCCTTCCCGATCAAGAACAGCCAAAGGTGTCATTTTAATGCGTTTTTCGCAAAAGAATGATCAAGTTGTTTCGGCCGCCTTCGTGTGATAAAATATTCTTGATGAAAATCTCCGGCAAAGCAATCACCAACCTAATGAAGAAAGAGATAAAAAAAGAGGTAAAAGGGATAAAAAATAAGTTAAAACTGGTTGTTTTTCTTGTCGGCCAGTCGCCCGAGCAACTTTCTTTTGTCAAAATCAAAAAACAGCTGGCACGTCAACTGAAGATTGACTTTGAGTTCATTCATCTCAAATCGGTGCCCAACTTCGAAAGATTCATGATGAAAATTAAAGAAAAATCAATCGATCAACATACCACTGGCGTTATTATCCAGCAACCGTTACCGGCTCAACTGTCAACCAACAGCATCTATAACTATATCCCTCTGGAAAAAGAAATTGAGGGCCACCGTCACAAAACGCCTTTTTACCCTCCGATCGGCTTGGCCGTTTTAACAATTTTTAAATATCTTTTTTATAAACCGCTGTCCGGGCGCCAGCTTTTTATTGATCCGGAAAAAGACCGGTTTCTTTTCAAAAAAATATTTCATAATAGAAAAGTTGTTTTAATTGGACGTGGTATCACCGGTGGACAACCTATTGGAAAAACCTTGACCGGTTTTAAAATAAACTACATCAATATTCACTCAAAAACTCCTCAACCGGAAAATTATTGCCGAGAAGCCGATATTATTATTTCAGCCGTAGGTAAAAAAGTTATCGATTCTCAACAGATCAAACCAGGCGTTATTTTAATCAATGTCGGGCTCAGAAGAGAAAGCGGCAAGTTAAAGGGAGACTTTGAGGAAAAAGAGATCAGAAAAATTGCTTCATTTTACACGTCAATAATCGGCGGAGTCGGCCCGATTGACGTTCTCTATCTTTATAAAAACCTTGTTGAAGCGGCAAAACTGCAGAAGTAGAAGATAGAAAATAGGCTTAGAAACGGGTTAAGAATATGAATTTTATCATAATCACTGGCCAAACCGCCACTGGAAAAACAAAATTGGCTATCCAAATGGCCAAAAAATATAATGGGGAAATAATCAACTGCGATTCTAGACAGGTTTATAAAAAATTAGATATTATTACCGGAAAGGATATAAAGAAAAACTCAAAGTTCAAATCTCAAAGTTCAAAGCTAAATTTTGATATTGGTTATTATCCTCTATCATCTAAGATCTATTATCTAAAATCTAAAATCTGGTTATATGACATTGTCGATCCCAAACAACGCTTTTCTTCATACGATTGGACACAATGCACTCTTTATCTTATTAAAAAACTTTTAAAACAGAAAATTACCCCAATCATCGTTGGAGGAAGTTATTTCTATTTAAAGCATCTCCTTTATGGTTTTGATTATGAAGTTCCTCCTAATTTCAAACTCCGCGAAAAATTAGACAATAAATCCGTCAAAGAATTACAAAAGATTCTCAAAGGAATTAATGTTCAATCGTTTAATCAATTAAACAATAGTGATAAAAATAATCCGAGAAGACTGATAAGAAAGATAGAAATTTCCAAATGTTTCAGAAAGGAAGCGAGAATACCTGTTTTGAACGACTTGGGAGGTGCGCAACCCGACTTTAGTCGGGGGAGCACGCCCAGTGGAGTGAAAAACACGGTATCAAGCTTCCTTTTAATCGGTCTTAAATATAAAGACAAAAATAAACTTCGCCAAGCAATCAAAACCAGAGTAGAAAAACGCCTCAAACAGGGGGCCATAGAGGAGGTCAAATCCCTCTTAAAAAAGGGCTACAAAAAAACCGATCCAGGATTAAAAACTATCGGTTACCAACAAATAATCAGTTATTTGGAAGGAAAAGTTAATAAAGAAGAAGCGATTAAGCAATGGATCACTGCCGAGGTTCAATACGCCAAACGCCAGTTAACTTTCATGAAAAAAGATAAAAATATACAATGGAAAGAAATTTAAAAGCGATTTCCTTGTCTCATAACTCTTAACTCCTAATTTTAAATAACTTCATAAACGCCTCTTTTGGTATTTCCACCCGACCAACCATTTTCATCTTCTTTTTTCCTTCTTTTTGCTTATCCAGTAACTTATCTTTCCTTGTCCTATCACCGCCGTAGAGTTTTCTGGTGACATCCTTTCTAAAAGGAGCAATTCTTTCTGAAGCAATAATCTTGCCCTTATATTGCGCCTGAATTTTTACTTCATACTGTTGGCGGGGGACGATTATTCTTAACCTTTTTGTTAACTGCTGACTTTTCTCGATTGCTCTTTCTTTAACAACTATTTCAGAGAACTCATCGACCGGCTGACTATTAAGTAAAATTGTCATTTTATTCGCTTCAACCTGTCGATACTCAATGAACTCCCAATCGAGCGATGCGTAGCCCGAGCTAACACTTTTTAACTTATCATAAAAATCCGACACCATCTCGCTCATCGGCATCGTATAGGTGATTGAGATTTGGGTTTTATTATCCATGGTGACAAACTCTCTTCGATAATCTTCGACCAGTTTCATCACATTGCCTAGATATCTTTGCGGTGTAATAATTAATAATTTGACATATGGTTCATAAAAATGATTCTTCTCTAATTTAAACTCAACCTGAGGCGGGGTAAGGACTAAATTAAGATTAAACTCTCGCTCAAGTCGTTCACGGACAATGTCGGCGTGCAACAGTCCTAAAAAACCAACCCGAAAACCAGCTCCCAATGCTTGACTATGAACAGAAGTAAAAATAAGAGAAGAGTCGTTAAGATAAAGTCTTTCCAATGATTTTTTTAAATTGAGAAAGTCATGAGTGTCGGTCGGGAAGATTGAGGCAAAAACCATCGGTCGAACCTGTTTATAACCGGCTAGGGGAGGATTGGTACTATTTTCTTCGGTAAGGGTATCACCAACACGGACCTGATGAATATCTTTTAAATTAGTTACAACATAACCAATCTCGCCGGTTGAAAGACTGTCTTTTTTTATTAAATTAGGGTTGAAATAACCGACTTCCTGCACTTCAAATTCTTGATTAGCTTGAAACAGCTTTACTTTATCACCTGCTTTTAACTGACCGTTAAAAACTCGGGTAAAGGTAATCACCCCCCGGTGAGTATCATAGTAAGAATCAAAGATGAGCGAAGATACCGAGTTTTTTGCGACTTGGGAGGTGAGCAACCGCGTTTGACGCGGGAGCACGCCCATGGAGCGAAAAAATTTCGGTATCGAGTTTTCTTCGGGCGATGGAATTTTATTAATCACCGCCTTTAATAATTTTTCAACGCCTTCTCCCGTTTTTGCCGACACCAAAAATATTTCGTCTTCCCTAACGTCTAAAAATTCCCTTATCTGCTTCTCTGTTGATTCAATATCGGCATTAGCCCGATCAATTTTGTTAATCGCCGGAATAATAATTAAATTTTTCTCAATCGCCTTATAAGCATTAGCGATTGTCTGCGCCTGGACCCCCTGCGTCGCATCAACCAAAAGAATCACTCCTTCCACACAAGACAAGGTTCGATCAACTTCATAAGAAAAATCCACATGACCAGGAGTATCAATCAAATTCAGAATATATTCTAAATTTGAAGCTCCAAGCTCCAAATTCCAAGCTCCAAACTGTTTTAAATTTTGATCATTGGAATTTTGAATTTGTTTGATTATTGGATTTTGGTTATTGGTTATTTTGTATTTCATTCTCACCGGTGCTAGTTTAATCGTAATTCCTCTTTCCCGCGAAATTGGATTTCTATCCAAAAACTGATCCTCGTGTTGTCCTTTTTTTATGACTCCAGTCAGTTCCAAAAAACGGTCGGCTAAAGTACTCTTTCCATGGTCCACATGGGCAATAATGGCAAAATTACGGATATTATTTGTATTAACCATCGTCTAATTATTATAGAATAATGTAATCCATAAAATGAGAAAAATAATCGCTGTTTACCTAATTCTTGTTGGCGCCATATTTATTTTTTTCATTCCTCCTTTTCAAAAGGCTGATGAGACCACCCATTTTAAAAAAGCTTTAGCCGTCACTCACGGAGTTTTTTACTGTCCGGCTAACAATCAAATAACCGTCCCCAAACAATTTACGATTTTGATAAATGAAGAAAAATTACAGTCGATTATTGCTAAAGAAAATAAAAAAATGGGTCTGTTGGTTTGGATCAATGAAGTTTTTTCGACCAAAGCCAACTATCAACCCTCAGTTATCAATATTGCCTCAATTTGTCAACTACCGCCTATTTCTTATCTACCGCAGTCGGTCGGTCTCTTAATTTCCCAGTTTCTTTATTTCAACCAATTTCTGTCTTTTTTTAGCGGCCGCTTTTTCGCCTATATTTTTTTTCTAATTTGGTTTTACTTTCTTTTAAAACATTGTCCAAAGTCCATAAAACCGCTTATTCTTCTTACTTTTTTTTTGCCTATGACTCTTCATCAACTGACTGCATATAGTTACGATGGGGTTCAAATTATGTTGGCTCTAACTATTTTTGTCTCCGGAATAAAACTCGTTGAGAGCAGATTAAAAAAAATTAATTGGGTCATTGTTCTAATTATCGCTTTTGTTGGTTTTTTAATTTGTCGAGCAGTGGTCAAAGTAGCTTATCCTACAACCATAAACCCAGCTGATCAAATTATTCTTTTAAAAACTAATCCGTTTTCCATTTTAGAAATTATCATTAAAACTACTTTTATTAAATTTCCATTTTACCTGCAAGGAGTTATCGGAATTTTTGGCTGGCTTGAGTACGGTTTAGATTATTTCACTTATTTTTTCTATATTCTTTTAATCCTATTTACTATCTATCAAACTAAACTAGAAAAAAAATTACTGCTTTTAAACTGGCAAAATATTATTTTGGGTTCCATTATTTTTATTTTTTACCTCTTTTTGCTTTTTATTAACTATCTTTTCTGGACCCCATACAAAAGTAAGGTTATAGAAGGAATCCAAGGAAGATATTTTTTATTGATTTTTCCGTTCTTACTATTTTTTTTAATTAATATCCGCCAGAGATACTTTCCTAAAATGAAAATCATAAAATTAAATATACCGAACTGGTTAATTGCCGCTGTTTGCATAATAATAATTACTTTAATATTTCAAAATATCGTATCAAGATTTTATTTTTAAATGTATGAAAAAACTTATTAATATACCGGAAAGGCTCGATCCTTACGACACGAAAATAAACCCGGCCGAAAAAATACTTCATATAAGTCGTTATGAGTATGCGGCCAAAACAATTAGGAAATTACAACATAATAAAAAAACAACCATTCTTGACGCCGCTTGTGGCCTTGGCTATGGAAGCAATATCCTACAAAACCAAACACAGTTTAATGTCGTCGGAATTGATCACAGTTCTTCTTTAGTTAATTACTTAATTAAAAAAAATAAAAATAGAAAAATAAAATTTATTAAAACTGATATAAAAATTTTACCGTTTCCTGATCAATCGATTGACTATATAGTTTGTTTTGAAACAATTGAGCACCTGAAAAAAACTGACGGAATAAAAACAATCGTAGAATTTAGACGTGTTCTAAAAAAAAATGGTCTAATTATTATTAGTAGCCCCAATTATATTCTTACAAGGTTGATAAAAAAAATTTTTCCCAAATATAACAATCCCTTTCATCTATATGAATATCAACCAAATGAACTTGAAGAATTACTGAAAAAAAATAAATTACAAATTATTGAGAGCTGTGGACAATACTTTTTTTTTCCATTTATATATATTTTTCCGATTTTCTTATTTTTTTTTAATTTTATATTTAAACCATCAAAATTCTTCCCCCTTTGTCTTTCCCACTATTTTATTATTACTGCCAAAAAAAATTATATAAAAATATAAACTAGATGGTAATAAAACCAATATACTGGGTTTGCCAGGTTTTGAATAATAAAGTTATTAATAGGATTAAAGTGAATTACGGCTTTGAATCTTGAGAATAAAATTTTATCATTCACAACTCTTTTTGCTTGAATTATTTTTCGATTTTTTAGAATAGTTTTTGAATTTACTAAAATCGCCCAATAAGTTTTTATCTTCAAAAAAAACCATCCCTCAAACAGGCTATATAAAATCAGCGCCAGTTCGTTAACAACTAACATTGGCGAAAGTAAAATCAAAGATTTTACCGAATAATTTTTTAAAAGCATCATCAGGCGGTTTTTTTCTTCCCGGTATTTATTTAATTTATGGCGGCCAAACTGGTAATAATGATAAATCTGCGCTCCCTGAGACAGAAAGTGGCGATAGCCATAAAGTAACCCTCTCCATGATATGTCTTGATCTTCACCAGTCATAAAAAATTCCTCATCAAAACCACTAACTTGGCGAAAATATTCTCGTGTCATCAATATTGCCGCGCCGGATACAGAATAAATTTCTTTATCAACGCTCTGTTTTTTATAGCTTTTTAAATAGTCCTGACAGTAACCAAAACCCAGGTAATGGATGGCGTTGCCGACACCGTTGATCTTTTTCCTATCGTTAGCCAACAAAATTACCGGCTGAATCAGACCGACTTTTATTTCTTCCTTTTTTTTCTCCAAATAAGACTCAACTAACTCCTCAACACAATCTTTCTTTAAAACCGTATCACAGTTGAGAACAAGACAAAGATCAGCCCCATCCCCAAAAGCTCTTCGTAAACCAATATTATTAGCCTTTGCGTACCCTAGGTTGCTTTTGAAATAGATACTCGTAAGATTTGAGGTTTGATATTTTCGTCCAAAGGACGATCGCCCCCTGGGCGAGAGATTTGAGATTATTTCTTTTGATCCATCCTCTGAGTTATTATCTAAAATGTATATTCTCAAGTTGTTGTAGGTCTGTTTAAGCAGGGAATCAACCACGCCTTTAAGAAATTTTTTTTCATTGGTGCATAAAACCAAAACTGCCACCAGGGGAGTCCTCATCTTCGTTTTTTAATGTTTTTTAAAGCTTCCTGTCTGACGATTTTAGTGATATGCCTTTCTAATTCTTCAATAATGCTGATGATTTTAAATATCAGTAAAAAAACGATGATAAATCCGGCAAAGATTAACGGATTAAGGGTTTCGCCAAAACCTAACTTCCTTGATATGTAGTAAACCGTTGTCGGAAACAGGCTGATTATTAAAACTACGGTCCAGACGGTCAAAAAGGAAATCAATTTAAAAATCGATTGGGAAATTTCCCTTCTTAAATAACGCTGAATACGGTCACCAATAATAAATAGTGAAATTAATGCTAAACCAATTTGAATCAAAGTTATTTTCATAATTTATTCAGAATAAATTAATCAACAGGGTTTGCAATTATTTTTAACAACGTCTCCAAACCGCTAATAAAATTTTGCCGCTGATTTTTTTTTTGAGAATACTCGGTGTAGTAAACATTAATCGGCATCTGCTTATAGTTTAAGTTGTGTTTGGCTATTTCTTTAATGACTTCGCTCTCATAGTTATAACGGTCGCTGGTTAAATCGATCACTCGCAAAGCTTTTTTTGAATAGGCGCGAAAACCTGACTGGCTGTCTTCCACCCAAACGCTATAAATCAACCAAATAAAGACATTAGCAATCAGGTTGGCTAGTTTCTTGAAAAAAGGAATTTCTTTTCTGGAAAAATCTCTTGTTCCTAAAACCACTTCATAACCTTCGTTGATATAATGAACCAGTTTTTTTATGTCTGATGGCTCATGCTGACCATCGGCGTCAAAAGTGACGACGACATCAGCCCCTAAGATTTTGGTCGCCTCAACTCCTGTCTTGGCCGCCGCACCCTTACCTCGGTTAAGCAGATGGCGAACGACCACGGCGCCAGCCTGTTCCGCTTTAACACTCGTATCATCATCTGATCCATCGTCAACCACGATAACGTTGTTATAGCCGGCTTTTTTTACGCCGGCGATGACGTTAGCAATTACTTTGCCTTCGTTATATGCCGGCATGACTATAAATACTTTATCATTCATAGTGAATATTATATCATCCAAGAACTTAATAAATTCTAAAAAAATTTACAGACTTTATGGACTTTACGGACTTTATAAACTTTATGAACTCTTTATAAATTCCTGTATAATTTTCCCATGGCTAAACGGTGGATAAAATCCGCTTTCAACAATAAATTCGTTAAAGGAGGACTTTTTTTTACGCTGGCCAACTTTCTCGGCGGTTTTCTTAATTATCTTTTTAACTCTTTAAGCGGTAAACTGCTCGGTCCGGCTAAATACAGCGAAATAACCGCGCTTTTTTCATATCTGACGATTTTTTCCTTACCGATAACCGTTATTACCGTTGATATCATCCGCCGCCTGGGAGAAAAGGGGAAACTGCGTCTTTCATACTTTAAAATGGGGGAGGATTGGTTTTGGCAGCGAATTTACCACTGGCGGTATCTTTTAATATTATATTTCTTATCAGGTTTTTTTCTCCCAAGGATTACCAATCTTTCTTTGCTTTTCTCGTTCACTCTTCTTGTCCTGACGATTTTTAATATTATCGGTGTCATCTATTCGGCCGGCCTGCAAGCTCTTCATCTTTTTGGTTTCTTCTCTTTTATTGCTATTATTTCGGTGATAATAAAATTAACCGGTCCTTTGTTTGTCTATTTCCACGTCGGGGAACTCGACACCATTGCTGTCTTTATCATCTTTTCTTCATTGCTAGGCATCGTCATGTCTAAGTACCGTATCGATAAAATTACCAAAAAAATTGTTGCCAAAAGTATAGTAATCAACAAAAGGTTAATCGCGCTTATCTTTGATCGGCGGATTATCATCACCGCCATCTCACTTTTTGCCATTAATTTACTCAATAACTTTGATGTTATTTTTGTAAAAAAATTTTTTCCAGCCGATACTGCCGGTATTTACGGCAGCTGGAGTCTGTTTGCTAAAATAATTTTTTATGTTTTATCACCGCTCATTAGCCTTAGTTTCATTTTTTTTTCCAGTAAAGAACAAAAAAAACTTCATAGAAAAACTCTATTTATGTCACTCGTTATCCTGATTGTTTCTGGGCTTATTCTTTACGGTCTATATTTTTATTTTGGGCGGTTTTTTGTTTCTCTCATTTTCAATAAAAACTATTACTCGATTATTGATCTTTTACCCAAAGCAGCAATCTTTGGAGTTTTATACAGTATTATTTCTTTTCTCAATGGTTTTTTTATTGCCAAAAATTCGTCTTTTTCTCTAATTATTGCCTTTTTTGTCTTTTTTTATGCTGTCGGTCTATTTTTCTTTGGTAAAACAATGGTGTCGGTGATTAATATCAACCTGTTTTTTTCTCTTTTATCAGCTATTGTCTATGCCCTGGTAATTTTTATTGAAGTTTCGAGAACTAAAAATTTTAGTTTTTTTACGAAGGAGGATTAAAGTAGGAAATCAGCAATTAATCAACTTCCCACAGAGTTGGATGACACCCCAGTTAAAAAAAATAATTCTTTTTAATTTTTTTACGGTTATCCTAAAGTAGTCTAAAAAGGATGGGGGATACTGATAATCTTTTTGCTGCGGATAAAAATCCCATCTTGACAAAATAGTCAAATCAACCTTATTGGTTTTCATCAAGGCCGACTGGCTGCTGGCTGTTTTAGTCCTTTCCAACCAAAGTTCATTTTTTCCTTCGGGTAGATCAAGAGGAACGACAAATTCCACCTTGTTATTATTCCAATCTTTGATGCCGCTTACCGAACCTTTGCTGGTCTTTAATTGAAAGAATTCATTTTCTTTGAAACCAAAATTGTATCCATCAAGGATAACAGTTTCAGCGATTATCGTCTCTTTTGGTCTAATTCTAGTGATAAGAAACTGTTTATGTAAAAAACTCTGATGCAGTAAATAGACATTAATTTTTGCAAAAATCAATCTCAAAAAAAACAAGCCAACAACTGTAAAAAAGATAGGAATTATTAGGTAGGGAAGCTTTTTAAAGATAAATTTGACGAAATCAATAAAAAGGCCACGCCAGTTAATAGATCGTAACTCAATCTGTTTAATATCGTTTCTAATTTTTATCAGTATCATTCCTAAATAATCAAGTCTGAAATTTGAGTAGAAATTAACCAGCTGTGGTAACAGAAAAAAAATGAGAAAAAAAAGGATTGTCGATAAAATATCCTTTAAAAAGACAAAAAGACTTAAATTCTGTCTTATAAAAGAAACTAAACAATAAGAAGTAAGCCCGTAAATTATTATTTCCTTTTTGTTCAAGGATAAAACGGATATTAATTTGACTTTCTTAAATTTAATAAAAAAAAAGATCGTTAACGCGTTGAGGAAAATTAAAAGGATTACTAATTTATTTAGATCGCTGCTTTCGATATTAAATACTATGTTTTTTTCGGTCATCTCAGGCAGCAGCAAATTTAGCAGATTAATAATAATAAAATAACCGACAGAAATAAATGATATTATCAAAACCGGTAATTTGGCTAACTCAAGTAATAGTTGATTAATGATCGTCAATTTTATCATGATTATTTTTTAAGCCTTAGGATTAAATAGTAATTTTATTTGTTGAAGAACCGATGCGACTAAAAAACAATAGGTCAGAATAGCAAACTTTTCTGCTAATAAATCATTGTGAAAAATCGAAGAAAAAGCAGTTCCCGTCAAAAAAAGGACCGCTAAAATGGTATTTGTCTTTGAAGAAACGCTAAAAAGCCAAAGTATCGGGACTAATGAAAAGAACAGATTGATCACTGGGTCAAAAACCAAACCAGCCAACCACGGCTGACCAGATTTTTGATAAATAAAGAAGGCGGCTAACCAAATATAACTTATAATTAACTTTTTTAGTATTGACGAACCCATATTTTTGACATTTTAACAAAAACTTACTTTTTATTTTATAATAAAACAATGGATAAAAGAACAAATAGCCATTTTCTCACTCTGATTATACCGGTCTATAAACAGGAAAAAACCATTGTGGAGAATCTTAAACAGATAAAAAAAATTCTCGATCAAATTCGTTATCATCACGAAATTATTGTTGTAGTTGATGGTATTGTAGATAAATCTATCGAAAAAATAAAACAGGCAATGCTTCCCGGTGTCGTCACCGTGGGTTACATAAAAAACCAGGGAAAAAGTTATGCCATTCGCATGGGAATGAAAAAGGCCAAGGGAGACTATGTCATGTTTATCGATGCCGGCATGGAAATCGACCCCAACGGCATCTCAATGCTTCTTGAACACATGGAGTGGTATAACGCCGATATTATCGTCGGCTCAAAAAGACATCCTGCCTCTCAAGTCAACTATCCCTTAAACCGTAAAATACTAAGTTACGGATACTATTACTTAGTAAAATTTCTTTTTGGTCTCAATGTACGCGACACACAAGCCGGTATAAAAATTTTCAAAAAAGATGTTTTACAGAAAGTTTTACCCAGACTATTGGAAAAAAAATTTGCCGGTGATCTGGAGTTTTTAGTCGTCGCTCAAATATTAGGGTTTAGACGAATTTATGAAGCTCCGATCAAACTTGATTATTCTCTTAGTCCGATCACCACCGCCGCCGGTATACGAGCGATTTGGGGAATTTTGGTTGATACTCTGGCAATTTTTTATAGAAAGAATATTATTCGATATTATCAACGATGAAAAAACCCTTATTTTCGATTATCATTCCAACACGTCAAATCAATGATTTTCTTCTTCTAGAAAACCTGCCTGCCTTAAACAGACAAACATGGCGAAATTTTGAAGTAATCGTTTTACCAAACAATCTACCGCTCGATTACTCAACTCTCCTAACATGTTATCCTTGGCTAAAAATTATTCCTACCGGTAAAATCAGTCGGCCGGCAGAGAAAAGAGACATTGGAGTAGAGAAGGCAACTGGAGAAATTATCGTTTTTATTGATGACGATGCTTATCCTGAAAAAAACTGGCTAAAAAATGCTACTTATTTATTTAAAACAAAACGGTTTTCAGTACTATGTGGACCGGGTATTCTCCCGGCGGCCGCTAATTTCTGGGAACGGGTTTTTGATCAAATTCTTGTTTCCTGGATCGGTAGCGGTAATTACTGTTATCGTTTTATTCCAATGAAAGAAAGATTTGTTGATGATTATCCGTCGATGAACTTTTTTATCAAAAAACAGGTTTTTAAAAAACTGGGGGGGTTTAACAGTGATTACTGGCCCGGCGAAGACAGTAAACTCTGTGAGGATTTGGTCTATAAAAGAAAGGAAAAAATCCTTTATTCGCCGAAACTGGTCGTTTATCATCATCGAAGGAACAATTTAATTGCTTATCTCAAACAGCACGCCAACTATGGCTTTCACCGAGGCGCTTTTTTCGCCCACGGCGACCGCAATTCCAGAAGAGTCTCTTACCTCATTCCTACTTTATTTATTTTTTACCTCTTTTTCTTTTTATTATTTATTATTTATTATTTATTATTTAGAATAGGTTTTCTTACCTCTTATTTCTTGATTCTTGCTTTTCCTTTACTAATATATTCAATATTAAATTTTCTTCTAATCATACAATCATTCGTTAATACTAAGAAAATAATTGTTTCCTTAGTTGTCTTTCCCGTTCTTTTTTTGACCCATCTCACCTATGGTATAATTTTCGTCAAAGGTTTTTTCGTCGGAAAGGTCAAAAAAAATATCTATGAATAAAAAAATAAAAATCGTTATCGGCTATCCGCCAATTGAATCAAAAAAAGGCGTTCCTCTTTTATCCCAAAACCGTCAGTTTCAATATTTTAACAGCCCCACCTACATCTACCCGATGGTACCGGCCTATGCCGCCACCATGTTGAAAAAAAATGGCTACCGTGTTTACTGGCTGGACGGCATCGCCGAAAAACAAACATACGATGACTGGGTTAAACAGTTGACAAAAATTAAACCAGACTATTTACTAATTGAAACAAAAACTCCGGTTATTAAAATTCACTGGCAGATGATTAATCAATTAAAAATTAAAAATTTAAAATTAAAAATCATTCTTGTTGGCGATCACGTTACCTATCTTCCCCTTGAATCATTTGAGAACAGTCAAGTTGACTACGTAATTACCGGTGGCGACTATGACTTCGTCCTCGTCAATCTTTTAAACCATATTTACAAAGGAGAAAAACTCGAAGGGGGAGTCTATTGGAGAAAAAATGACGAGGCGTTAGGTGGCGTGTCTGTAAGGGTTCCCGACAGCGCTGAGATCTTGGGGCCACGACAGAATCTGTCACAAATTTATAACTCCGGCCCCGCTTCGCTAAAACATGACCTAAACTCTCTTCCTTTCATCGACCGCGACCTGACTAAATGGAAACTTTACGCTTACGAAAACGGCAACTACAAATACACTCCGGGAACTTACATGTACAGCGGCCGCGACTGCTGGTGGAACCGTTGTACCTTTTGCATCTGGGACCAACTGCTTTATCCATTGGGGTCATACCGTAGTTTTTCACCCGAAAGGCTGTTTGCCGAAGTCAAGTATGTCGTTGACAAATACCATGTTAAAGAAATTTTCGACGACGCCGGTACCATGTTTGCCGGAAACAAAATGAAAAGATTCTGCCAGTTAATGATCAACAGCGGTTACAACAAAAAAGTCGTCTTTGGCTGCAATATGCGTTTCAACGCCATTAACCAAGATCTATATTATTTAATGAAAAAAGCCAACTTTCGCTTTATTTTGTATGGGATGGAATCGGCTAATCAAAAAACTTTAGATAAAATCCAAAAGGGAATAAAAGTTAAAGAAATAATTGAAGGCGGGCGGATGGCCGCCAAAGCCGGACTGGAACCGCACGCCACCATTATGTTGGGCTATCCTTGGGAATCATATAAAGATGCCAAAAAAACCATTAAACTGGCTAAATATTGTTTTCAAAAAGGATACTTTAACACAATACAAGCTACTTTGGTAATTCCTTATCCGGGAAGCAAGCTATGGAAAGAATGTAAAGAAAAAGGTTGGTTATTGACTGAAAATTATGAACGTTATGATATGAGAGAACCGGTGATGAAAATACCTTTTGCTAAAGAAAAGATTTATGAACTGGAACAAGAATTATACTCGGCCTTTATGACGCCCCAGTATATTTTTAGAAAGATTGTCAGTATCAGAAGTTTTCACGATTTTAAATATCTTTTTTATATGGCCTGGAAACTGCTGGCCCATCTTTTAGACTTCGATCCCAATCAAACCAGGGTCAATTTTCTTTCCTTTAAATTCTGGAAAAACGCCAGCAAGAAACTACTCAAACATTTTTTTGGTTATAAATAAGGTTTCGTCGCTTATAAACTAATATATATTTTTTTTATTTGTTCATCTTTTGGATTTATTTCCAAAGCTTTCTCCAGCAATTTCTTTGCCGTAATTTTGTCATTGTCTTTTAAATAGACGACCGCCAGGTTGGCATAAAGTAAGGCGTTAGTGGGATTAACTTTGATTGCTTGGTTTAGATAGGCTTCGGCCGAAGCAATCGCACCCTGATAAAAATATATAGCGGCCATATTTTGGTAAGACTGCCAAAGACTGGGATTATATTTTATCGCTTGTTGGTAATTCTTCAGAGCTAAATCAGTCTTTCCCAATTGCTGATAGGTATTGCCTAAGTTATGATAAGCATCGGCATAATAAGGATTTAATTTTATGGCTGTTTTAAACTCTTCGGCTGAACGCGCTAGATCACCTTGACGGCCGTAAACATCACCAAGGTTGTTGTGAGTTTTCGGATCGGAAGACGAGGTTCTACCGGTGGCAATCCAAAGGTTGTCTTCGTTCTTCCAGTCAATATTTCTGACAATGGTCCGCGTCATTAAACCCAAGATGATCAAAATAAATATTAAATAACCAATTGCTTCTGTCTTTTTATTTTTTATTATCGCTCCTAATACGTAACCCACAACACTCAACACTCCTATCGTCCCTAAATAAACATATCGTTCGGCCACAATCCAAGACCAGCCAAAAGGCAGAAGGGTCGGCAGCAAACTAACGATAAAAAAAGACAGCCAGAAAAATATCAGCCGATTCTTTTTCCAGAATATCCCTAATCCTCCTAATAGTCCTAATGTTATCAGAAACCTAATCCCGTATTCCACCTGGCTAAAACTCATCTCCGAGTGATACAGGGTCAGTTTATCCGGCCAGAAGATCAGCGACAAATATGAAGTAAGGGCGATGGGTAGTTGAACAAATGGATTAAAGAAGGTTGCTTTTTGTTGATAATTAGCTACTTCGGTAAAACGCGATTGGACATCTCCCTTCAAAAAATACGCGACGATTATTAATCCACTTAAAATAAAATAAGGAGCGACCGCTTTCCAGTTTTTCTTAAGCGAATAAAAACTTAGTTCCAATAATAGAATTATTAAGGGAAAAACAGTTGCTTTGTCCGGCATCGATAACAATGCCAATAAATACAACAGTAAAGAAATTATCAGAAATTTTGATTTAGTTTTTGACATTATATAAGCAATTAAGGAGGTGATTAGAAAAAAACTGTATTGAGGGTAACCCCCACCGGAGATCCATCCCACCGATTCAATCAATATTGGATGAACAGCAAATAGTGTTATGGTGAGAAACGCAACATTCTTATCTAAAAATAGACTTAGGAGTAGAAAACCTGACCAAGCAACACCGATATGAAAAAAAATGTTGATTAAACGAAAGAACAACGGATTTTGGAAACTTATTTTATAAGCCAAGTAGATAAATATAT
>Ga0100396_1000242_pt1 | contig 29505 bp, 24 predicted proteins | sample CryGeymeta201520_FD_81551 | JGI IMG/M metagenome (GOLD analysis project Ga0100396, IMG submission 81551) | Groundwater microbial communities from Crystal Geyser aquifers in Utah, USA - Crystal Geyser metaG 2015-20 | ecosystem: Environmental > Aquatic > Deep subsurface > Groundwater | place: USA... | reverse complement strand
GTTTGGTCAGAGCATCGGGATCACCGCCCTACAGCTTTCCAGTGCCGTGGCGACCATCGCCCGAGGGGGCGTGTGGCAGCGGCCGACGATCCTGAGGCGGGCGCTGAGAGACAGTGATCAGGCGGAAATCCGGCGGGCGATTCAACCGGCCAGACGAGTACTGAAAGCGTCCACCGCGGCGCTCCTGACCAAGTGGCTGATCAAGGCCACCGGCGAAGGAGGCACCGGCCAACCGGCGGTTCCAGCCGGCTATCAGGTTGCCGGCAAGACCGGCACCGCTCAGATCGTTGATCCGAATACCGGCACTTATTCCGGCAAACGCTACAATGCGGTGTTCACCGGTTTTGTTCCGGCCGCTGATCCGCGTCTGGTGATCACCGTGGTGGTGCACGAGCCATCGAAATCGATCTTCGGCGGAACGGTGGCCGGTCCCGTGTTCCGAAACATCGCCGCGGAAGCCTTGCCCTATTTGGGAGTGGCTCCGGACCGCGACGATCCCAATGGGAAAAGGTCCCCGACCCGCTGGGCCAGTCTCGACCCGGGGGCCGGTCCCAACAACCGACAATAGAGTCGATGCCGCCATTATTATGACCAGCAAAGCCATGCCGTTGAGCGAATTGTTGCGCGATTTGGGCGCAACCGTGTACGGTGAGCCGACCTCGACCACCATTACCGGATTGACCACCGACAGCCGCCGGGTCGAACCGGGAAACCTCTTCGTGGCGCTGCGCGGTGCCCGTATTGACGGTCTGGAATTCATTACCGACGCGGTCCAGCGCGGGGCGGCGGCGGTTTTGAGCCATCGCAAACCGGCGCTGTCGCCGGCGGTGCCCCTGTTCACGGTGGCCGACCCGGAGTCCGCCCTGGCAACCGTGGCCGGACGCTTCCATGGCAACCCGGCGGCCGCCCTCGAATTGATCGGAGTCACCGGGACCAACGGCAAAACCACCACCTCACTCCTGCTCGCGAGCATTCTGGAACAGGCCGGCTATCGGGTCGGGATCATCGGCACCCTCAATTACCGCTGGGCCGGCAAGGTCCGACCGGCCCCGCTCACTACGCCCGGTGCCATCGAATTCCACGGCTTGCTGGCGGAGATGCGGGCGGACCGGGTGACCCATGTGGTCATGGAAGTATCGTCGCACGCCTTGAGCCTCAAACGGGTTTCCGGATGTCGGTTCCGGCTGGGGGTTTTTACCAACCTGTCGCGCGACCATCTGGATTTCCACGGTGGGTTGGAACAATATTTCTTGGCCAAATCCGAACTGTTCACCCGGCATCTGATCGACTCCGAAAAGCGGGTAACGGCCCTGGTCAATGCCGACGACCCTTACGGGCGCCGACTCAAGACCATGGCGGCCGGGCCTTGCTGGAGCTACGCCGTCGATTCCCGTGAAGCCGAGGTGACAGTCGCCAGGGCCGTCCTGAAACCAGCGGGAATCCGCGCCACCCTTACCGGCCCGCTCGGTCCGCTGGAAATCCATTCGCCCCTGCTCGGTCGCCTCAACCTTTACAACATCACCGCGGCGGCGGCCGCCGCGATGGCGCTGGGCATCGCGCCCCGCGGCATCGCCGCGGGCATCGCCCGGGTGGACCGGATCGACGGTCGCCTGCAAAAGGTAGCCAACAACCGGGGCTACCAGGTGGTGGTGGATTTCGCCCACACGCCGGACGCCATGGAAAAGAGCCTCGAATGCCTGCGCGAGTTGACCTCCGGGCGTTTGTGGGTGGTGTTCGGCTGTGGTGGTGATCGCGACCGCGGCAAGCGCCCGATGATGGGCGAAATCGCCGCCCGCTACGGCGACCGAATCGTGGTCACCAGCGACAATCCCAGGACCGAAAATCCGCGGGCGATCATCGCTGAAATCGAACCGGGACTCCGGTCCAGGGGTCTGAAACCACTCAGTGCCGCCGAGTTTGCCCGCGGCGAGAGCGCCGGATACCTGGTGGAACCGGACCGCGAACAGGCGATCAAGGCCGCTCTGGCCACCGCCGTTGCGGGGGACCTGATTTTTATCGGGGGTAAGGGCCACGAAACCTATCAAATCGTGGGAACCTCGGTACGACCTTTCGACGATCGCAAGGTGGTCACCGAGACCTTGCAAGAACTCGAGGCGGTGGCGTCATGACCTGGGCTCTCGCCGAAATCCTGCAAGCAACCGGCGGCCGCCTGCTAAACGGCCCGCCGCGCCAATCGCTCCGGGCCATCTCGACGGACACCCGCGGCATCGAAGCGGGTGATTTATTCGTGGCCCTGCGCGGTGATCGCTTCGACGGCCATGCCTTTCTCGATCAGGCCGTAAATGCCGGCGCCGCGGCGGTGCTCGTGGATGACTCCGCTGCCGCCGCGGGCATTGGGGACCGGGCCGCGATCATCGCGGTGGCCGATACCCTGCGCGCTCTCGGCGATCTCGCTCGCCACCGGCGCCTCGGCCGGTCGCTCCCGCTGGTGGGCATCACCGGCAGCAACGGCAAGACCAGCACCAAGGAAATGCTCGCCACGATCCTTGAAATCAGTCATCGGGTATTGAAGAACCAGGGCAACTTCAACAACCTGGTGGGGGTCCCGCTGACCCTGCTCAAACTCGAAGCTTCCCATCAGGCGGCGGTGATCGAAATGGGCATCAACGTGCCCGGCGAAATGGCCCAACTGGTGAGGATGACGGCCCCGACCGCCGGCCTCATCACCAACATTCAGCCGGCTCATCTGGAAGGGCTGGGATCCGAGGAGCGGGTGCTCCAGGAAAAGGGGCTGCTCTGGCGGAGCCTTGGGGCGCAGGGACTGGCCGCGGTCAATCTGGACGATCCGCGACTGGCTGAACTGAGCCGCGAGCTGACCTGCCGCCGCCGCACCTATTCCTGCGTTGACCCGAAAGCCGAGGTACGGCCGGCCGGACCGATTCGTTTCGCCGCGGACGGGTCCCATTTTGATCTAGTGATCGGCTCGGAAACGGTCGCGATCGACCTGGCGGTGCTTGGCCGTCATCAAGTCCAAAACGCCGTTGCCGCCGCGGCCATGGCCCATGGTCTGGGGATTCCAGCGGCTCGGATCGGCGCCGGTCTGGCTCGCCACCGGCCGGTCCGGCAGCGGATGGCAACGATCCCGCTGGCCGGCGGCGCGATTCTGGTGGACGACACCTACAACGCCAATCCCCGTTCCACCATGGCGGCGCTACAGGCGGTCCGGGAAGCGGCCGACCGCCGACCGGTGATCGCGGTGCTGGGGGAAATGCGCGAACTGGGTGTGGATTCGCTTGCTTGGCATCGCCGAGTTGGCGAATACGCCGCCGGTCTTGGCCTGAGCCGTCTGATCACCTGCGGCGAGGCAGCTCGGGAAATCGGTATCGGCGCACTCGCCGCCGGGCTTCCCGAAGCGGCGTGGCGACAGGCCCAAAGCCATGCGGAAGCGACGGCCCTGGTGCTGAGCGAGACTATCCAGGACACCTGGATCTTGGTCAAGGGTTCCCGGGGAGCGGCCATGGAACACGTGGTCAAGGGGATAATGGAGCGATGACGACGGCCGAACGTCAGGTGAAAACGGCCCTGGTGGTGGGCCTCGGGGTTTCCGGACAGGCGGTCTGTGAACTGATGGTGCGTCGGGGAATTCGGGTTATCGCCACCGACCTCCGGCCGCCGCAAGCCTTTGCCGACGGCTTGGAGCGGTTGCGTAACCTGGGCTGCCGACTGACCCTGGGACGCCACGATCCACGGGATTTCCTCGCCGTCGATCAGATCGTGGTGAGCCCTGGCGTCGCGGGCGACCTGGGGCCTTTGGTTGCGGCGGCACGGCAGGGGATCGAGGTGATCGGGGAACTGGAATGGGCCTGGCGCCAGGTGCGCGAACCGGTGGTGGCAATTTCCGGCACCAACGGGAAGACCACCACCACCACGGTGGTCGGCGAATTGCTCAAGGCGGCCGGCATCCGCGCCTTTGTCGGCGGCAACATCGGCACCCCACTGAGTCGTCGGCTGCTGGATTGCGCCGGCGGCGCCGATGGGGTGGTCGCGAACGGCTGCGAGGCGGTTGAGGTCCTGGTGTTGGAGGTGAGCAGCTTTCAGTTGGACACAGCGCCGTCTTTTGCCCCCCGGGTGGGCGTGCTGCTCAACATCACGGAAGACCATCTGGACCGCTATCAGGGATTTTCCGGCTACATCGCTTCCAAGGCTTCCCTGTTCAGTCATCAGGGTCCCGAGGATACGGCCGTGATCAATCTCGATGACCCCTGCTGTTGCCGGATTATGGACGGCATCCGCGGCCGGGTGCTCACTTTCAGCCGGTTGCGCGGCGATGCCCATGCCACCTGCCGTGCCGGGCGGATCGAAGTGCGCTTGCCGGAACGCGCGCCGTTCACCCTGGAACTCGGCCAATGCCCGCTCACGGGAGTGCACAACGAGGAAAACCTGATGGCGGCGGTGCTCTGCGCCTCCGCTTTCGGGGTGGATCCCGACGCCATCCGCCGGGCCCTTCCGCGGTTGCGGCCGCTGGCGCACCGGATCGAATGGGTACGGCAGTGGCGCGGGATCGAGTTTTACGACGATTCCAAGGGCACCAACATCGGAGCCGTCGCCCAGGCCCTGACCAATTTTGATCGCCCCATCGTGTTGCTGGTGGGCGGTCGGGACAAGGGCGGGAGCTATCAGCCGCTGGAAACCCTGATTCGCCGGCGGGTCAAGTTCATCGCCTGTTTTGGCGAAGCCGGCCCGCGGTTCTTCGCCGCCATGGCGCCCTGGGCCCAGGCGGCGGTTTACCCGGAGCTGGAAACGGCTTTCCAGGGGGCCGTGGCGGCGGCGGCGGCGGGCGATGTGGTGGTGCTCAGCCCAGGTTGCTCCTCGTTCGATCAGTATCAGAGCTACGCCGAGCGGGGCCGCCATTTTCAGCGGCTGGTGGCGGCTCTCCAAGAACCAGTGCAGTGGGTCCATGACTCCGCGGCGTTGCCGCCGAAGGAGGCAGGGAACCGATGATCAGGACCCAGGTGGAACCATCGTTCGAGCCATTCGAACCAGGGGCCAGGGCCGCGGTCGCGACCCCGTCGCCCGGGTTTGCGCCCGGCAACGAAACCTGGCTGTGGCTCCTGGTCCTGCTGTTGGCCGGCGTCGGCACCATTATGGTATACAGCGCCAGTTCGGTGATCGCCCTGAGGCGGTTCAACGATTCCTATTTTTTCCTCAAAAAGCAGGCCGTGGTGGTGGCCGTGGGGATTGTCCTGCTGGGCCTGTTCAGCCGTATTCCCTATCGGTTTTACGAACGCCTGGCCAAACTGGGGCTGATCCTCGCAATCGCCTCCATGGCATTGGTCTGGATGCCCTACTTCGGGATCGAATTGAACGGGGCCCGACGCTGGTTCCGGCTCGGCTCCATGCAGGTGCAACCGTCCGAATACGCAAAGATAGCCTGGATCATCTATCTCGGCGTCTACTGCGCGCGCAAGCGCGAGCGAATAAGGGAATTCAGTAAGGGCATTCTACCGCCGCTGATCCTGCTTGGGGTAATGGCACTGCTGCTGCTCATCCAACCGGATTTCGGCACCACCGTTATCCTGGCCGCGGTGACCATGCTGGTGCTGTTGGCCGCCGGCGCCCGCTGGAGTCATTTTCTGCTGCTAACTCTCTTAGTGGGCGCCCTGTTTTACCTGGTCGTTTACCGATCCCCCTACCGGTGGGCGCGGATTATCGCCTTCTGGAACCCCTGGGTGAGTCCGCTCAGTTCCGGCTATCAGCTCATTCAGTCCTGGATCGCGGTCGGCTCCGGCGGTCTCGCCGGCAAAGGCCTGGGGGGCGGACACCAGAAGCTGTTCTACCTGCCGGAACCGTTCACCGATTTCATCCTCGCCGTGATCGGCGAAGAACTGGGATGGCTCGGTATCGTCGCGGTGGCGTGCCTGTTCGCCGGTCTGATCCTGGTCGCTATCAGAGTCGCTCGCGGCGCCCCGGACGCACTCGGTTCGTATCTGGCCTTTGGCGTTGCCGCCCTGTTCTTCATCGAATCTTTCATGAACATGGGGGTGGTGCTCGGCCTGCTGCCCACCAAGGGTTTGGCGCTGCCGCTGGTGTCCTACGGAGGCAGTTCCTTCACCGCCAGTTGCATGGCGCTAGGCATTCTGATCAACGTCGCTCGCGGCACGGAACAGGTGGCTGAAATCGATGTATAAGTCTTACCAGCACATTCATTTTGTCGGGATCGGCGGGATCGGCATGAGCGGCATCGCCGAACTGCTGCTCAACCTGGGCTATCAGGTGAGCGGCTCCGACCTGAGAAGCAGTGAAATCACCGAACGGCTGCAGCGTCTTGGGGCCCGGATCTACCAGGGGCATCAGGAAGATCACATCGCCGGAGCCGATGTGGTGGTGGTATCCTCGGCCATTGCCGAGCACAACCCGGAAGTGCGGGCGGCCCGGCGAATCGGCAAGCTGCCGGTGATCCGCCGCGCCGAGATGCTGGCCGAACTGATGCGTCTGAAATATGCGGTGCTGGTGGCCGGGGCCCACGGCAAGACCACCACCACCTCGATGGTCGCCACGGTCCTCGCCCGCGGCGGTCTGGACCCGACCGTGGTCATCGGCGGCCGGCTCAATGCCTGGGGCACCAACGCCAAATTGGGCGGCGGCGACTTCGTGGTGGCGGAAGCGGACGAAAGCGATGGGACCTTCCTCTTGCTCTCCCCCACCATTGCCGTGGTGACCAACATTGATCTCGAGCACCTGGATTTCTACCGGGACCTCGACCATATCCGCGATACCTTCCTGCAATTCATCAACAAGGTGCCGTTTTACGGCCTGGCCGTGCTCTGCCTGGAAGACCCGAACATTCAGGCCCTGCTGCCGCGGATCGGCAAGCGCTTTGTCACCTATGGGCTAGCGCCGCAGGCCGATTTTCAAGCGCGCGATCTGCGCGGCGACGGGTTCCGTTCGCGCTACACGGCCTATCATCATGGCCACGAATTAGGAGAAATCGAACTGCATCTGCCTGGCCGCCACAATGTGCTGAATTCGCTCGCCGCGGTGGCCGTGGCGCACGAACTGGACCTCGATCTGGCGAGTATCCAGGCCGGCTTTCAGGATATGACCGGGGTCCAGCGCCGCTTTCAGATCAAGGGCGAAGAGCAGGGGATCCTGGTGCTCGACGATTACGGCCATCACCCGACCGAAATCCGCGCGGTCCTCGATACCATGGCGACCTGTTTCCCTGACCGGCGCAAGGTGGTCGCCTTCCAGCCGCATCGCTACACCCGCACCAAAGCGCTGCTGGATCAATTCGCGCGCTGCTTCTATCAATCCGATGTACTGCTGGTAACGGAAATCTATGCCGCCAGCGAAGCGCCGATTGCCGGGGTCGACGGCCGCGCGCTGGTGCTGGCCATCGAAGCCCACGGCCACCATGATATCGAATTCTGCCCCGATTTGCAGGGACTTGCCGAACGCCTGTGCCGGCGCCTGCAACCGGGCGATGTGCTGATCACTCTTGGCGCGGGCAATATCTGGCAGGTGGGTGAAGCCGTGCTCCGCCAACTGGGCGCCGGAACCGGGGCCGACCGCCATGCCTGAGGGCGCCCCCTGGACCGAGGCCATGATCGGAATCGACGATCTGAGACTGGATTTCAACGCACCCATCGCCCGCGAAACGACCTTCCGGGTGGGTGGACAGGTCGCGTGCCTGGCCCGGCCGCGCACCGGAGCGGCCCTGATCGCCGCGCTCTCCGCCGCCCGCCGGCTGGATCGCCCGCGGGTGGTGATCGGCGGCGGCAGCAATGTGCTGATGCCGGACGGCTACTGGGACGCATTGGTCATCCAGATCAAGGGCTTCGCCGTCGGCGCCGAGGCGCGGACGGCCGGCGGCGGCGCGGCGCGGTTGGCGCTGGGCGCGGGGGTGACCCTGGCGGCTTGTGAGCGCTATTGCCTGCGGCGGGGTTTGTTCGGCTTCGAAGCCCTGGTCGGCATTCCCGGCACCATCGGCGGCGCTCTGGTGATGAACGCAGGCGCTCACGGCGAAACCATTTCCGATCATCTGCTGTGGTTGGAACTGATCACCCGCGGCGGTGAACGCCGGCGCTACCCGCGGCACGAACTCGATCCCGGCTATCGAACCATGGGGCTCCCGGCCGGGGCCACCGTGCTCGAAGCCGGTTTCGAACTGCTCCCCGGACCGAAAGCGGAACTGCGCGCCCGCCTTCGCCAGTTCATCGCCCGGCGTCGGGCCACCCAGCCCCTCGACTGGCCTTCCGCCGGATGTGTGTTCAAGAACCCGCCCGAGACCAGCGCCGGACTGCTGATCGAGCGCGCCGGTCTCAAAGGCCTGCGGATTGGGGATGCGGCCATTTCCGAGCGCCATGGCAACTGGATCATCAACCGCGGCCAGGCCACCGCCAGGGACGTAGTGAGCTTGATCGAACTGGTGGAGCAGCGGTTCGCGAGCGAATTCGGCATCCGCCTGGAACGGGAACTGGTGGTCTTGAGGAAGTCATGACTCGACCGAGGATCAATCAGCGCAAGATCGATCACCAAGCGCGCCGGCGCCGCCGGGCCAAGCGCCTGTTCACCGGGCTGCTTCCGGTGCTGGCTCTGGGCGCGCTGTTGGGATTGAGTGCCGGTCTAAGCTGGGCTTATCACAGCCTGCTGGAGGCCGACCGGTTCCGGTTGACCCAGGTTCAGATCAGCGGTATCGAGCGGCTGACTCCGGCCCAGGTACTGGACGCGCTGGCGGTTCCCAAAGGCATCAATATGCTCAACCTGAAGATGGAGCGGTTGCGTGAGCGGCTCAATGAGCTCCCCTGGATCACCAACGCCGAAGTTCGTTTGGATCTTCCGGCTAATCTGGCGGTGATGGTTCAGGAGCGCAAACCCCTGGCATTGGTCGAGGGACCTCCCAGTTGCCTGGTGGATCAGGCCGGCACCCTGTTTCTGCCGGCGAGCGCTGAACAGTACCCGGACCTGCCCCGCCTGGGAGGTTTTGCCGAAGCCCGCTTGCAGCCGGGCGATCGGCTACCGAGCACGGTTACGAACGCTCTCAAGGCACTACAGGCGGAACTCGAGGCGCACCCCATCCGGGAACTCACCCAAGAGCGCTCGATCGTTGCCTGGAGTCTGGACAATGGTTTGATCTGGAAGGCCCCCGCCGGGGACCTGGAAATCGCTTTTGGCGCCGCCGGCTTCAAAGTTAAATGCGCCCGCCTCCGCTGGATATTGCAGCGCCTGAAGAGCAGCAACCGGCTCAAGGCGGTGCAAAAGATCGATCTGGATTATCGACAGAGAGCGTTCTTGACCTGGCAAGACGCGAACCGAATGGATTGAAGGGATGCCAATGGCAAGACATGAAGAATTGATCGTCGGCCTGGACCTTGGGACTACCAAGGTGTGCGCGGTGGTAGGCGATGTGACCTCCGAGGGCGTCGACATCTTGGGAGTTGCCACTTCTCAGTCCAGGGGGTTGCGCGGCGGGATGGTGGTCAATATCGATCAGACCGTAAGTGCCATCAAGCAAGTGGTGGAAGAGGCGGGATTGATGGCCGGCGTGAATATCGCCAGAGTCTATGCGGGGATTGCGGGCACCCACATCACCAGCATGAACAGCCATGGGGTGATTGCCATCAAGAGCCGTGAGGTCACCCAAGCGGACATCGATCGGGTGCTCGATGCCGCCAAGGCCATTGCGATGCCGTTCGATCGCCGGGTGCTGCATGTGATCCCGCAACAGTACATCGTCGATGAGCAGGAAGGCATTCTCAATCCACTGGGGATGTCGGGAGTGCGGCTGGAAGCCAAGGTCCATGTGGTGACCGGTGCCATCAGTGCCGTGGAAAATATCTTCAAGTGTTGCAACCGAGCGGATCTTCAAGTGCAGGATGTGGTGTTCGAAGCTTTGGCCGCCAGTGATTCGGTGCTGGACCCGGATGAAAAGCACCTGGGAGTCGCCTTGGTGGATATCGGCGGCGGCACCACCAACATCGCGGTGTTCTTGAACCAGGGCATTTGTCATACCGCGGTGGTGGGACTGGGCGGCAATCACATCACTTCGGACATTTCGGTGGGACTCAGGACCTCGGTGGAAGAATCAGAACGGATCAAGAGGGAGCAGGGCTGTGCCCTGACCGACTGGGTCGAACCGGGTGACGTGATCGAGGTGGGTTCGGTGGGAGGACAGAAACCACGCCAATTGTCTCATTCCATCCTGGCCGAAATCATCGAGGCGCGAACCGAGGAAATCCTCAAGGTAGTGGAACTGGAACTGATCAAGGCCGGCTATCTGGAGTCGCTGAATGCCGGCATTGTCCTCACCGGAGGCGTATCCCTGCTGCCGGGGATCAGGGAATTGGCCGAGCGGGTGTTCGACATGCCGGTTCGCATCGGTCTACCTTATAAATTTGGAGGCCTGGGAGATATGGTGAAAAATCCCATGTTTTCTACCGCTACCGGTTTGCTGCTCTACGGCCGGGAACACGCCCAGGGAGACTTCATCCAGCCTCCGGATTCTCCGGACCGGCTGCGTCGGGCATGGGCAGCGGTCAAAGGCTGGTTCAAGGAATTTTGATGGCCGGGTTCGGAGCCACTGGACCAGGGCACGGGCATCCTCGGTTCCGCGTTGGACCCGAGGACGCAAGTCCGCGGCTGAACGAATTGAACATGGTGCGGTCGTCGCTTTTCAATAATCAACTGCTTCACTGAGGGGAGGGTGAGCGTATGGATTGCATGATCCAGAACGGAGCCAAAATCAGGGTGCTGGGCGTTGGTGGCGCCGGCGGAAACGCCATCAACAACATGATCGCCGCCGGTCTTGACGGGGTCGATTTCATCGCCGCCAACACCGACTTTCAAGCTCTGGAGCGGAGCCTGGCGGGCAATAAGGTACAACTCGGGGTGAATCTGACCAGCGGCCTGGGCGCCGGCGGCAAACCGGAAACGGGAGCCAAGGCGACCGAGGAGAATATCGATCAGATCCGGGAAATGCTGCAGGATAGCGACATGGTTTTCATCGCCGCCGGTCTGGGCGGCGGCACCGGCACCGGCGGTGCCCCGATCATCGCTCAGGCTTGCAAGGAACTGGGGGCCTTGACCGTAGCCATCGTTACCCGCCCCTTCAGAAGCGAAATGAAGGTGCGCACGGACAATGCCGACAACGGTCTTAAGGCGCTGCGTTCAGTGGTCGATACGCTGATCACCATTCCCAACGATCGCCTGGTGGCCCTGGCGGATCGGCGCGCAACCCTGCTCGATATGTTCAAGAAGGCCGACGACATCCTGCTCGATGCGGTCAAGGGGATCACCGAACTGATCACCCGGCCCGGGATCATCAATGTGGACTTCGCCGACGTCAAGACGGTCATGAGCGAAATGGGCATGGCCTTGATGGGCACCGGTGTGGGACGCGGCGAAAACCGGGCGGTGGAAGCGGCCCAGCAAGCCATTTCCAGCCCGCTCCTGGAGGATGTCTCGATCCGCGGAGCCAGGGCCGCACTGGTCAACATTTGCGCCAATCAAGACCTGGGCATGATGGAATTCGAAGAGATTTCCAATATCGTCACCAAGGAAATCGATGATGACAATGTTAACATCATTTTGGGCACCGCCATCGACGATAGCTTCGACGATGAATTGAGAGTCACGGTGATTGCCACCGGCATCGGCAACCACGAAGAAAAATTGAAACCGAAATCGGGTGTCCGGTTCGGGTCGATTCCTCGCGTCCCCGTGAATCCCGGACCGACTTACGAGATTCCCGAAGCCGGCAGGAGGCTCAAGCGACCGCCGATCGAACCGCGGGAAGCCGAGGCGCCGCCCAAGCGAAAGAGTTTCTTCACCCGCCTGGCCAAGTCGAAAATGGACGAGGATGATTGGAACATCCCCACTTTCATTCGTAAGCAGGTGGACTGAGTGACGGAGCGCGGCACCGGCCGGTCGGACGCTTGGGGCGCGACCGGCGGCGAGGAAGGCAGCCAACCTGGACAGGGCCATGAAAGCGCGGGACCGGTTTCGCATTTGGCTTGCGGACGAAGATGGGGCGATTCGTAAGCCCTGGGGCGGACGTTGGCGTATCGCATTGGCCTTCCCCAATCGGTACGCGGTGGCCATGTCCAATCTCGGTTTCCAGACCGTTTATGTGCGCCTAAACGAAATCCCCGGCCTGGTCTGCGAACGGGTCTTTTTCCCGGAACCGGAAGACCTGGATACCGCGGACACCGGGGCGGCGGCCCTGGTTTCGATTGAATCCCAGCATCCGCTCAGGGATTTTGATCTGGTGGCGTTTTCGATCTCGTTTGAAAACGACTTCGAAAACGCCGTCAGGATGCTGCATCTGGCCGCCATCCCCGTCCGCTCGGAAGCGCGCCGCCCGACCGATCCCTGGATTGCCGCCGGCGGGGTCGCGGTGTTCTTGAATCCGGAGCCGTTGGCTCGGTTCATGGATTTTTTCTTCATCGGTGAAGCGGAACCTCTCCTCCCCGATTTCCGCCTCGCCCTCGAAAGCCTGCACGGCTCCAACCTCCCCCGACTGGAGCAGTTGCAACACCTGGCCCGGGCCTGCCCGGGCCTTTATGTTCCATCCCTTTACCAGGTGCGTTACCGCGCCGACGGTACCATCGATGCCGTCGAACCGGAGGCTGGGGTCCCTTACCCGGTACCGGCTCGGAAGGCCGACCTGACCGATGCTCCGGTGTGCCGCTCGAGCATCCTCACCCCCAATACCGAATTCAGCCGCGTGAGTCTGCTGGAAATCGGCCGTGGCTGCGGCCGCGGTTGCCGGTTTTGTGCCGCCGGCTACGTTTATCGGCCGCCGCGCAACGTCGCGGCCGCCAGGCTGCTGGCCGCCGCCGTTCCCTGTCTGGACCGTTCGGATCGCCTCGGTCTGGTCAGCGCGGCGGTTTCCGATCATCCGGAAATCACCCGAATCTGCGAGCAACTGACCGATCTGGGTGCCGCCCTCTCCTTTTCCTCGATTCGCGCCGACACCCTGAATCCCGCCGTGGTCCTGGCCCTCGCCAGCGGTCACCACCGGGCCATCGCCATCGCTCCGGAAGCCGGTTCCGAACGGCTGCGCCGGGTCATTAACAAACACCTGTCCCAGGATCAAATCCTGGCGGCGGCGGAGCAACTGGCCGCGGCCGGCATCTTGAATCTCAAGCTCTATCTGATGATCGGACTGCCGACGGAAACCCTGGACGATTTGGAGGCGATGATCGATCTCATCAAGAAGGTGCGGCATCATGTGCTGCTGAAAAGCCGGGGGCGGCGCCGGATGGGGACCATCACCTTGAGCCTCAACGCCTTTGTCCCGAAGCCCTTCACCCCGTTCCAGTGGGTACCCTTCGCCGGCGTTCAGACGCTCAAGGAACGCGCCCGTTGGATCAAGAAAGCCTTGGGCAAGGTGGCCAATGTCCGGGTCCACTTCGATTTGCCCAAGTGGGCCTACATCCAGGCGCTGCTCTCCCGCGGTGACCGGCGCACGGCGGATTTTCTCGAAGCCGTGGCCGGCGGCCAATATTCCTGGGTACAGGCGCTCAAATCGAGCCCCCATAACCCGGACTTCTGGGTCCTCAGGGAACGCCGCCGCGACGAGCGATTCCCCTGGGAAATCATCGATCACGGTATCAGCCGACAGTTTCTATGGGAAGAATACGAACGCGCCCTGGACGCCCGGGAAAGCCCTGTCTGCCTGCCCGCAACCGGCTGCCGACGCTGCGGTGTATGCCGGCCCTGATCGGGTTCGGTCCGGGCATTACGGCTGCCGCTGAATGTTCCGTGTGAAGAATGGGAAAATCTGATTCAGCGTTTATTATCCGAGCAGTTGGAGGAAATGGTCGAGGTCGAGTTTGGCCTGTTTCAGACTGGATGAGAGGGTTGATCGTTTGATTGGGCAGTGGGCGGGAACCGTCAATTTCAGAGTAGTTTCAAAGGTTTGTTTTTGCAGTCGAATGTGACTCCCTCGCTGTCTTACCACCACCCACCCATCTCTACGCAAGGCGCGAATGACCTTATCGTAGTCGACGCTTGGAATCTTGCTGTTCACAACGCCAGTTCCAGAACTTCAGCCTTGTCACCAAAGTCTAGGTCGTCATCGATCGGTTCCAGATAAAGTTCAATCGCTTCCTGAATGTTCCGCAGCACTTCCTCCCGTGTGTCCCCCTCGCTGATACAACCGGGCAGCGAAGGCACAGTTGCGGTATAACCTCCATCATCGCTCGTTGTCAGGATCACTCTTAACCGCATATTCCAGCTCCTTGAGCTGTTAGCCGAAAGACCGATTTCAGCAGTTGGAAATCGCATCCGTACGCAAACCCAAACCTACTTTACCAAACAATCGACACAATACCTAGTGGTTATGGCGCTCAGGACTTGGTTTTGCCGTTTCGGGACCGCAATCCCACTGAATGGGTCGGTCCGTTGTGTTTTCTTGCCGATCGGTTGTTGCCCACCGGCATCCCGGCTCAGTTTTCTTGGAGCCGGCTATCTCCCGCCGGCATCGAACTTGCCGCTCCCCTCCAACCGTGCTTGCGCCAGAATGCGCGCATGTTTATAAGGATACTCGGCGGCGTGCGCGGGGGCTATCGCCGCGATCGTTTGCAGATGGAAGAAGAGAGGAGCTTACCGCTTCATGAGTCAGCAAGATTACTACGCGCTGCTGGGTGTTGCGCCCACTGCTTCGGCGGCCGAAGTCAAACGGGCGTTTCGAAAACTGGCACTGGAAACCCATCCCGATCGCAATCCCGACCAGTCGGGTGCCGAGGAACGCTTCAAGACCATCAGCGAAGCCTATGGAGTGCTGAGCGATCCCGAAAAGCGCGCCCAATACGATCAATATCGCCGACTGGGATTCCGGCCGGCTGGCGGAGGCCAGGCCCATCCAGGCTTCGGTTACAGCCAGGAAGAAATCTTCCGGGACTTTTTCGGCAACCAGGCATCGCGCGAGGTCTTCGCCGAGATGCAGCGTGAATTCGCCAAAATGGGTTTCCGGTTCGACGACCGCTTCATCAACAATCTATTTTTTGGCGGCAATCCATACGTCTTTCATGGCGGGATGGGTGGCGGTCCAACTCGCGTGCGGGTGTTTCGGTTTGGGAATTTCGCTCCCCATGGCGCTCCTAAAGCCGGTCAACAGCCCGGGACCGCGCCCCAAAAACCACCGTCGCTGGCCAAGCCATTGCTCAAACTGGGAGCCGGCATGCTGCTTCAGGCGGGGAAGAATTTCGGCCGCTACCTGGTGGACAAGGTAACGGCTCTCACTCAGCCTGCCCCCACGCGCCGTCTCAACGGCGGCCGCGAGGCCGATGTCCGCTACCAACTAGTGATCCGTCCCGAGGATGCGGACAGCGGAACGGTGATCGATGTGCGCATGCCGCACCTCAAGGACAGCAAGATCGTTGCGGTCAAGATCCCGCCCGGGGTCCATTCGGGCACCAAATTGCGGCTGAAAAACATGGGGCGTCCCCTGCCGGGCAGCCAGCAGGCCCGTGGCGACGTCTATATCGAGCTACAATTTGGGTAAGTCAGCCAAGCCCACGCTGCCGGGTCCTCAGCCACCCAGTGGGTGCAGGCTTGTCCGATAAATTTTGTCATCATCGGCGGGTTGCCCCAGCAGGAGTGATCATGGATACCGAGGAGCGTGATCTCATCATCAAGAAATGCCGCGAAAACCATGTCTCAATGGTCGGCATCTTCGGGTCCACTGCCAGGGGAGAGTCCTCCGCTTCCAGCGATGTCGACCTTCTGGTAAGGTTTGCCGAACCCACTAGTCTGCTTTCGCTGGTGAGGATCGAGCGGGAACTCTCGGACATGCTGGGGCGCAAAGTCGACCTGTTGACCGAATCCTCTGTCAGCCCTTATCTCAAGAACCGTATACTTAAGGACCTATTGGTGATCTATGGAGCGAGATGAAAGCGTTTATCTCCGCCATGTGATTGATGCTTCCGATCGTATTAGCGAGTATTTGAAAGGAGTGACCAGGACCCGATTTGAATCAAGTCATCTCCTTCAGGACGGAATCATCCGACAACTTGAAATCATTGGTGAAGCCATCAAGCGAGTGTCCACGGACTTGCGAGTCGGTTACCCTGAAATTCCGTGGCAGGATATTGCCGGAATGCGCGACAAGTTGATTCATGACTATTTTGGGGTGGACTTGGAAACGGTATGGATCACCGCGCGGGATGATATCCCGGTCGTGAAGCAACAAATGGAGCGGATTCTCAGAGATCTCGGAAAATCATCCCGTTGACCCTTGGGCCAAGAAGGCATCAAACCGCCTGCACCGGGATCAAGCAGTAAGGAGCGCGGCGAAGGCGGCCTCGATGAGCGGCGGGTCTTCGTCGGCCAGGGTCCTCACATCCATGAGCAAGCGGTCCGCCTCGATCCGCCCGATCAGCGGCGGTTTCCGGCGGCGCAAGGCGGCTTCCAATCGAGCCGCGCTCCACTGGGAGGAGCGCACCGCCACCACCCATGTCGGCAGGTCTTGAGCCGGCAGCGATCCGCCCCCGACCTGGGAGACGCTTTCCTCGATCGCGAAAGTGCAAACCCCCCGAGGTTCCAGCCGCGCCAACCGGGCGCTCAGGTTTTCCGCCCGGGCCCGCAAGGTTTCCAGGGGAACCGAGATCATCCTCAAGGTCGGCACCTGGTTCAAGGCCTCCCGCTGGTCGCGGTAGAGACGCAGGGTCGCTTCCAGCGCGGCCAGGGTCATTTTGTCCACCCGCAGCGCCCGGGTCAGCGGGTTTTTCTTGCAGCGCTGAACGATGTCCCGACTACCGAGGATGATCCCGGCCTGAGGTCCGCCCAGCAGTTTGTCGCCGCTGAAGGTCACCACGTCGACTCCGGTTTGAACGGTTTCCCGCACCGTCGGTTCCCGGTACAGTCCAAAGGGAGACAGATCGACAAAGCAGCCGCTGCCCAAATCCTCCATCACCGGCAGACCACGACCGCGCCCGAGCGCCACCAGATCTTTCAAGGAAACTTCCGCCGTGAAACCGACGATCCGGTAATTGCTGCAGTGCACCTTGAGCAGCATCGCGGTGCGCTCATTGATGGCGGCTTCATAGTCGCGAAGATGGGTGCGGTTGGTGCATCCGACCTCGCGCAGCACCGCTCCGCTCGCCGCCATGACATCGGGAATGCGAAAAGCGCCGCCGATTTCCACCATCTGGCCACGAGAGACGATCACCTCAAGGCCAGGAGCGATGGTGCCAAGCACCAGCAGGACCGCCGCGGCATTGTTGTTCACCACCAGCGCGGCTTCGGCCCCGGTGATTTCCCGCAAGATGTCTTCCGCGTGCACGTAACGGGAACCGCGCCGCCCTTGTCGCACATCGTACTCGAGATTATTATAGCCGCGGCCGATGCGATCGAGTCTTTCGAGCGCCGGGCGCGGCAAGAGCGACCGACCGAGATTGGTGTGCACCACGATGCCGGTGGCGTTGATCACCGGTTGTAGCGTATACTGACTGAGCTGATCGACGCGCTCAGCGCACAACCGGAGCAGTTCCGCCGGATTCGGCGCCGGATTCGATTCATCTTCGGAGCCGGCCAGAATCGCCGCGCGGGTCTCTTCCAGCACCTGGCGGATGGCATTGAGCACCAGGTGCCGGGGGTGTTCCGCGAGCAGGGCGACAATCGGTTCGGTCCGGAGCAACTGATCGACCCCGGGCAGCAAACGGAGACGATTTTGGATTTCGGGATTGGTCATGGCGGCAATCGGCCTCCTCGTGAAGCGATCGGGATTTCCTTCACACTCTTAGCGCAATCGAGTTCATAGCACAGATTTTCCAATCGTCTCCAGCGCTAATCATTTTCCGCAAACCCTTATGGTCGCAGCCAGGTATACTTGTTTAGCTTAAGAAGTTACGTTTTGTGTTCCCGCGGAGGCGCTGAGAGCGCGGAGAAGAGCCCTGAAATCAACCTCCCCGTCTCTGCGTCTCCGCGCGGAAATGAAACTTTTAAGCCTTCACAAGTATAACAAGGGCGGCGGCTATCAGGCGGGAGAGTCATCATACTTTGGTAAATCGTTCCGAATCAACACAGCGCGTCAATCGATCCATCGAAGCGGCGAGCGGCAAGGGTTTTGGGTGCGGCGTCCCGGAAGTGCTAAAAGCGCTCAGGGATACCGACACGTTCCTGGCGCTCAAGAACATCCCATCAACCGCCCTCAACTTCCTGGCGGCCCGTCTGCTCCAAGAGCACCGAAGGCCGCTCCTGGTGATCGCGCCAACCGACCGGCAGGCGGAACTGAGCGCGGAGGAAATCAGCTATTTCCTCGGTCCCGAGAGCAGCGGCGCGCGTCGCGATCAACCGCTGGAACGCAGGGTCTGGCGGCTGCTGTCCCGATCCGGGCACAAGGCGCAGAAACTCGGCAAAGCGCGCCTCATCGCCGATCGGCTGGCGGCCCTCCATGCCCTGCGTCATGCCATGGGCCCCCTGGTGCTGGTGGCTTCGGCGGCCGCGGTCATGGAACGGCTGATGCCGGTCGAACTCCTTGCTTCCGGCAGTGAATACCTGGTGGTTGGAGAAGAAATCGATCCGGACGGGCTCTGTCGGCGGCTGACCGAGCGCGGTTATTACCCGGTCGCGCTGGCGGAAGAATACGGTGACCTGAGCCGCCGAGGTGATCTGCTGGACGTCTATTCACCGCTCTATCCCTGGCCGCTGCGCCTGGAGTTCTTCGGCAACGAACTGCAATCGATTCGAATGTTTCATCCGGTCAGCCAACGCTCGGTGGCGGCCCTGGAAGACGCTTTGCTGCTGCCGGCAAGCGAGGTCCTGCTCGGCGCCGAGACCAAACAGCGGGCTCGGAACGCATTGCTGGAGGATGTTCGGGCGGAGCGGCTGTCGCCCTCGGCCGGCAACGCCTGGCTGGAAAAACTCAACGAGGGCCTGCAACCGGCCGCTTTCGAGCCGGTGCTCTCGGCGTTTTACCAGGAACTGGTGCCGCTCACCGCCTACCTCGAAGCGTCAACCCTAGCGATCTGGACCGATCTGCCGCTGATTCAAACCGCCGCCCACGAATTTTACGATGATGCACTCAAGCATTATGCCGATCAGAGCGACCGCCAACAATGGCGGCGGCCTCCCGATGAATGGCTGCTGGACCCGGAGCAGATCCTGGATCCGGCCGGGCCGCTGCGATCGATCTGGTGCAATCCCCTCAGCCTTCCCGACCAGTCGGCACCCGTGATCGACCTGGGGATTTCCGAACAGCATGAACTGCAGGCAGCGGTCAAGGCCCACGCTTCCACGGAACGACTGCTGGACCCCCTGGTTGAACGTCTCCACGCCTGGCAGCGGGAAGGGCTGTGCTGCCGCCTGCTGTGCGCCCGCAAGGAACGGGCCGAGCGCTACGTGACCCTGCTCGAAAGCTACGGTCTCGGGGCCTCGCTGGAAGACCGGTTCATCCCCGGCGGCAGCGACTACGGCGCCGTGCTGGTGGCCGCCGGCCCGCTCAAGCAGGGGTTCCTGTGGCCGGCCGAAAACCTTGCCGTGGTCTGCGAGGAGGAAATCCAGGTCGGACGTCGGGTGCGGCGCCGCCCCAACAAGCCGGTTCAGGGGCTTTTCCTCAATTCCTTCCAGGACCTCCGGAAGGGCGACAGCGTGGTCCATGTGGACCACGGGATCGCCGTGTACCGGGGCTTGGTCCACCTCACCGTGGGTCGCCTGGAAAGTGATTTTCTCCACCTCGAGTATCAAGACGGCGACAAACTCTACGTGCCGGTGGACCGGCTGCAAAAGGTGCAGAAGTACCTCGGGATCGAGGGCCAGGACCCGGCCATCGATAGGCTCGGCGGCCGATCCTGGGAGGCGGCCAAGAACAAGGCCAAGGAATCGGCGGAACGAATTGCCCAGGAACTGATCAAGACCTACGCCTTGCGCCAGGTCCGCGAGGGGCATCGGTTTTCCCCGCCGGACAGCCTGTTTCGCGAATTCGAAACCACCTTTCCCTTCGATGAGACGCCTGATCAACTGAATGCCATCGACGATGTGCTCGCCGACATGACCTCGGAGCGTCCCATGGATCGGTTGATCTGCGGCGATGTCGGTTACGGCAAGACCGAAGTGGCCCTGCGCGCGGCCTTCAAGGCGATCATGGACGGCAAGCAGGTGGCCATGCTGGTCCCCACCACGGTGCTGGCGGAGCAGCATTTTCAAACATTCAAGGAGCGGTTCCAGCCGTTTCCGATCGTGGTGGAGGCGCTGAGCCGGTTCAAAACGGCTAAACAACAGCGTGACATCGTCGCCGCGCTGGAGCGCGGCACCATCGACCTGGTGATTGGCACCCACCGATTGCTGCAATCGGACGTCAAATTCCGCGACCTGGGTTTGATGATCGTGGACGAGGAACACCGGTTCGGGGTCAAGCACAAAGAGCGGCTCAAGGATTTTCGGGTGGCGGTGGATGTCCTCACCCTCACCGCCACCCCCATTCCCAGGACCCTGCACATGGCGTTATCCGGGATCCGCGATCTCAGCACCATCGAGACCCCGCCGGAAGACCGCCGGGCCATCGAAACCTACGTTTCCCCCTACGACGAGATCACCATTAAAGCAGCGATCCATCGGGAACTCGAACGCCATGGCCAGATTTTTTTCGTCCACAATCATGTGCAAAGCATCGCCCGGATGGCGATCCAATTGCGGAGATTGGTCCCTGAAGCCCGCATCGGCACCGCCCACGGCCAGATGAAGGAACGCGAACTGGAACAGGTGATGCTCGATTTCATCCAGCGCCGCATCGACATCCTGCTCTGCACCACCATCATCGAATCGGGCCTCGATATTCCAGCGGCCAATACCATCATCATCAACCGCGCCGACCGGCTTGGACTGTCCCAGATCTATCAACTGCGCGGGCGGGTCGGCCGCTCCAACGAACAGGCCTTCGCCTACCTGCTGATTCCGGGCGAACATCTGGTGAGCCGAGACGCGCAAAAACGGCTGCGCGCCCTGATGGATTTCAGCGAACTGGGGGCCGGCTTCAAGATCGCGCTGAATGATCTGCAGATCCGCGGCGGCGGCACCATTTTAGGCGCTCAGCAATCCGGCCACATTGCCGCGGTGGGCTACGAACTGTATCTGGAACTGCTGGAAAAGACGGTGCGCGAACTGAAGGGCGAGCGCACCGAAGCGGAACAGATCGACCCGGAAATCAACATCCCGGTGGCGGCGTTTTTGCCGGATTCCTTCATGCCGGACCCGGATCAACGCCTGCTGGCCTATAAGCGGCTTGCCGCCGCGGCCGATGAAACGGTGGTGGATGATCTGGCCCGGGAATGGCGGGACCGCTGCGGGCCGCTGCCGGATCAGGCCAAGGCCCTGCTGCTCCTGGCCAAGGTCCGAATTCTCATGCCCCGCCTGGGGGTGATCCGGCTGGAAGGCGACGAGGCCCGCTACCTTCTGGTTTGGGCGAAACCCGTCAACGGCCGCTGCGTCATCGACCTCCTGGAGCGCGAAAAATGCCTGGTGCGAGCGCCCAAACCCGATAAGATCGTGATCGAGATCGGCGGCAGCGGGGCCTTGAACCACCTGGCCCGGATCAAAAGGATCTTGCACAAGCTCCTGGAACATGATAGTGACATCAAGTCAATTCAGTAACTTATGGATTCAGCGGCGGCTTGCCCAGAGGCCCGATCCCGGCGTGCCGTCGGTGCTGAACAATGCGGTCCTGGCTCCCCAGGCACGGACGGACAGGCAGCAGAGTCATTCCCTTACTTCCCACGAGACAAAGGCATGCCCATGAACCGAGTGCTCAGCTTTTTCCTGGCCTGGGTCCTGGCCGGTACGCTGCAGCCGAGCGTCAGCACCGCCAAAACGGTGGATGGCATCGTGGCTGTGATCAACAGCGACATCCTGCTCTACAGCGAACTCGAGCAGGAATGGCAGCGCCTGCTCCAGGCCAACCCGTCGCTTCGCAATGAACCTCCGGCAAAGCAGCAGCAGCTTCAGCGTGACTTACTGCAGCACCTGGTCCGCAACCGGCTCACCACGCAGGAGGCGAAACGGCTCAAACTCACCGTGGCGGATGCGGAAGTCGATCGAGCGATCGCCGGGATCAAGAAAGAAAACGGGTTGAGCGACCAGCAACTGGAAGTGGTGCTGGGGCAGGAGGGACGCAGCCTGGAGGAACTCCGCCAACAGGTGCGGGAAGAAATGCTGCGGGGCCGGATCATGGAACGGATTTTCAAGTCCAAGACGGTGATCACCGAAGATCAGATCGATCACTATTTGCAGACTCACAGCGGCGGCGAACTGCGGCAGCGGCTGGCGGTGATCGCTCTGCCGGTGACCGCCGGCATGAGCAGTGCCGAGATCGAGGCGCTGCGCAAGCAGGCGGAAACCATCCACGAGCGGCTGGATGCGGGAGACGATTTCGCCAAGCTGGCCGGCAAATATTCACAGGGGCCGGGCGCCGACGAAGGCGGTGATATCGGCTTCATCGCCGCCGGCGATCTGGCGCAGCCGCTGCGGGAAGCGACGCAACACCTCAAACCCGGCCAGTACACGCGGGTGTTGCAAACCAAGGGCGGCTTTTATATCCTTAAAATCCTGGAAGCAAAAACCGAGAGCAGGTCGGGTGCCGACGCGCAGGTGCGCGAGCGGGCTTCGCGTGAACTGATGCGCGCCGAGGTCAACCGCAAGTTTGAGGAATGGGTCAAGGACCTGGAAAAGCGGGCCTTTATCCAGATCAATTCGGATTTGCTTACCAACAACGTTACCAATGCAAAAACGGCCAATTGAAGCAGCCGCGAGTTGCAGACAGGTGATGGCATTGGAACAGATGCAGGAAATTGGTGGTTATCTTCAGGAGGAGCGCCGCAAGCAGCAGATCTCGCTGGATGAGCTGGCGAAGCACACCTGTATCAGCAGACGCATGCTGGAAGCCCTGGAAGACGGTCGTTTCCGGGATGTGGGCACGCCGCTTCTGATCAGGGGCTTTATCCGATCCTACTGCAAGACGGTGGGGGTCGACCCGGAACCGATCATCGACAGGTGTGCCGAGGTCGTTACCGGCTTGAATGAGCAGAATGAGAGCATCAACCGGTACCGTGCTTGGATGACGCGACCGCCGCGCCGACGCCGCTACCTGCTTTATTCGTTCATCGCTTGCCTGGTGCTGGTGCTGGGCTTTTGGGGAGCGAGCGTCTGGCTGCCGGCCCGGTCGGGCAAGAACAGCCAGATCGCCAAGGCGCCGGATGCCCTGGTTTATCCTCAGAAAGACTTGCCTGAGGACCTGCCGCGCCAGGGTGCCCAGAAGCAGCCCGGCAGCGCGGCGGGAACGAACGAGCCGGCTGCTCCCGCGGATTCCGACGGGGCGGCGATCGAACAGGTGCCGAGCCCCGATGCTGCCGGTGCCGACTCATCGGCGAACCGGGGACCGTCCTCCAGCGCGGCTCAGGCAACCGCCGAAGGCAACTTGAAGCCGGTCGCGCAAGGGCACGCGCTGGTTCTGGAGGCGGTCGAGGAAACCTGGGTTCGAGTGGCAACCGACGGGGGCAAAAAGGAAAAGCGCCTGCTCAAGGCCGGAGAACAGCACCGTTGGGAAGTAAAGGAACAGGCCCAGTTGTGGCTCGGAAACGCCGGAGGCGTCCGCGCCACTTGGGATGGTAAACCGCTCAAGTCTTTCGGCAAACGCGGTCAGGTGGTGCGACTGCGACTCCCCAACCCGGACTACCTGACTCCATGAGGCCGTTGGGCGACCTTGCCGGCCGGCCGGGTCGTCAGCCCCGGACCTCGGGCAGTCCGGGAATCGAGATCTTCATGAGTCGGCAGTCATGAAAGCCGTTGACACCGAGGCGATCGTTCTGCGCACCGCCGCTTACAGCGAAGCCGACCGGCTCGTCACTTACCTGACCCCGGCCGTCGGCAAGCTGGTCGGAATCGCCCGCAACGCCCGCAGCAGCCGCAAGCGTTTCGGCCACTGCCTGGAACCCTGCAGCCGGGTCACGCTCACTTACAAACCGGGCACCGGTCTGGCCTGGCTGGAGCGAAGCCAGCTCCTGGACGCTCACCTGGCCCTGCGCGAAGATCTGCCGCGCTGGTCCTACGCCGCGCTGATCACCGAAATCCTGGCGGAAATGACCCCGGAAGGAGACGCTCAGGAACCGCTCTATCTGCTCACCAGGAGTACTCTGGAGCAGTTGGCGTCGGACCCCGATCCCCTGAACGTGGTCATCCTTTTTTTAGTTCGGTTCATGCGCACCATGGGTCACCTGCCGGATTTTCAGCAGTGCCGGGTGTGCCGTGCACCCCTTGCCGGCCAGGGGCAGTGGATCTGGCAGCTCCCGGAAGGTCGCCTGCTCTGCCCCGCCCACCGCGCCAACGGTTCCAGCCCCCTGGAGCTCGACCTGGGCACCCTGCTTCTGCTCAACCAGGCGGCTCAACTGCCGCTCACCCGGCTGTGGCGGCTGCGGGTCCGGAAAGACCGGCGGCAGGCCCTGCGCCGGGCGCTGCTGGAGTGGGTCATGGCGCAGACCCACAGGCCACTGAAAACCCTCAAGGTGGTGGCTCAATTCGAACACCTGCCCCAGCCGGACCCGCCCGGCATCGGTTGAAAACGCCCGCGGAGGCAAAAGCGCCGCCATGGAATGGATGAGCCAGTTCGATTCGATCATTCAAAATCAGCCGCTGCTGGCTTTGGCCTTGGCTTTCGGCGCGGGCGTACTGACCGGCTTCACCCCCTGCGCCTACCCCATGTTGCCGATCACCGTCGCTTTTATCGGCAGCAAGGCCCAGGGCAGCCGAGCCCGCGGTTTTCTGCTGTCATCGATCTACGTGCTCGGCATGGCCATCGTGTATTCGGCGCTCGGTGCGATCGCGGCCTTGAGCGGGAAGCTGTTCGGGGCGCTGACCGTGAATCCCTGGGTCTACTTGTTTGTGGGCAATGTCTGCGTGCTGTTCGCGCTGGTCATGCTCGAAGTGGTCCCCTTGCGCACCCCGGCCTGGCTGGGCTGCTTGCAGTTCAAGAATTTCGCCTGCCATGACTTCCTGGCCGGCCTTTTGATCGGCGGCACCTCGGCCCTGGTGGTCAGCCCCTGCACCACGCCGGTGCTCGGCGTGGTGCTGACCCTGGTGGCCACCGGCCGGAGCGTGTTGTTGGCCATGGCGCTGTTATTCTTGTTTGCCTACGGCATGGGGGCCCTGGTGATCCTGGTGGGCACTTTTACCGGCCTGCTCACTTCCCTGCCCCGCTCCGGCCTATGGATGACCAGGATTCAGAAGGTTTTTGCCGTGATGATGATCCTGGTGGCCGAACTCTTTTTCATCAAAGCAGGAGAATTATGGCTATGAACCGAATCGCGAACCGGCACCCGGCGGGCAAAGCCGGCGCGCTGATGCTGCTGGTACTGGTTCTGATGTTGGGAACAATGGCCGCGGACGCCCACGCGGGTTACGATTTCGAACAGCTGGTGAGGTTGGTCGGCAGCGGTCAGAATGTCTATCAGGCGCCTGCTTTCGAACTGCCGGACATCGAGGGCGGTCTGGTCAAGCTCGCCGAATTTCAGGGGCGGCGACCGGTACTGCTGTATTTTTGGGCCACCTGGTGCCCGGCCTGCAAAGCCGCCAGACCGGACCTGATCAAGGTGCGGGAACGGGTTCGCGAAGAAGACCTGGCCATCCTGGCCATCAACGTCGGTTCCGGGGATTCCCTGGAAAAAGTCAAACGCTACCAGCAGAGCCATCCCCTGCCCATGAAGGTGCTCTACGATAACAACGGCCGCGTCACCGAAAGCTACGCGGTCCAGGGGATTCCCCTGTTCGTGCTGATCGACAGGGAAGGCAAGGTGCTGTACCGGGACCACCAACTACCGGACAATTTGAGCAAATACCTGACTGCCGGTAAATGAACCCCAGCTTGAGTCCCGGCCGCGGCGGCGGCGGGCGCGGTCCGCCGCCGACCCCGGGCGAGACAACGGCTTGTAAAGGAGGTAACCATGCAGGACGTGATCACCATCATCATGGCCGGGGGCCGCGGACAGCGCCTGTTGCCGCTGACCGAGGACCGAGCCAAACCGGCGGTGCCGTTCGGGGGTATCTATCGGCTGATCGATATCCCGCTGAGCAATTGCATCAATTCGCAACTCTACAAGATCCTGGTCTTCCCTCAATACAAGTCGCAATCGTTGGTGGAACACCTGGATCGGGGCTGGAACATCTTTTCCAGCGCGCTTGGCCATTATCTGCGGATCGTTGCGCCCCAGCAGCGGGTGAGCAGCGATTGGTATAAGGGCACCGCCGATTGCGTGCGCCAGAACCTGTATCTGATCGAACGCGAACGCTCGAAATACATTCTGATCCTTTCCGGTGATCACGTTTACAAGATGGATTATCGCCAATTCCGGCACAACCATGAAGAATTGGGAGCGGACGTGAGCGTGGTGCTGCTCGAGGTGGACCGCGCCCTGGGTTCTGAATTCGGCATCGCCGAAGTGGATGAAAGCTTTCGAATCCGCGGTTTTGAAGAAAAGCCGGCGGACCCCAAGCCGATTCCCGATGACCCCGACCAGTGCCTGGCGTCCATGGGGATCTATCTGTTCCGTACCGAACTGCTGCTCGATCTGCTGCATTCCACCGACTACGACGACTTCGGCCGTGACATCATTCCCCGCCTGATCCAGAACCACAAGGTGGTGGCCTACCCCTATCGACGTAACAACCGGATTCGGGACTACGTGCAGCAAATCGCAGCGGACGGCAGTCGCCGGTCGGTGATGGAAGAACCCACCCGGGATTCCACCTACTGGCGGGATGTGGGCACTCTGGACGCCTACTGGAACGCCAATATGGACCTCACCGGAGTCGTCCCATTTTTCAATCTTTATGGGAAAATCTGGCCGATCCGCACCTTCCAACAACAGAACCCACCGGCCAAATTCGTCTTCGACCGCCGGGAAAACGGCGTCCACCGACTGGGCACCGCGATCGATTCGATCGTCGCTCACGGCTGCATCATCAGCGGTGGTCTGGTGCGCAGTTCAGTCCTGTCCTACAACGTGGTGGTGCGAAGCTACAGCGAAGTCCATGAATCGGTGATCCTGGACAATGTGGAAATCGGCCGCCACTGCCGCATCAAGAAAGCCATCATCGACAAAAACAACGTCATTCCCGCGGGCACCGAACTGGGTCTCAATCCGCGCGAGGACAGCAAGCGCTTTCACGTGACGCCGCGCGGGATCGTGGTGGTGCCGAAGGGATTCTTCACCCCGTCAGGCGCCGGCGCGACCCCCTGAAACCGCCGACCGGCGTCGCTCAATGGAGGGGTTTCGGCGGCAGCGGCGGCAGGGCCTGTTCCAACTGGTGGGCCACCCGCAACACGATCGGCTCGCCAAAGTGCGGCCCCAGGACTTGCAGTCCGATCGGCAATCCGTTTGAACTGATACCGCAGGGGATGGAAATGCCGGGTATGCCGGCCAGGCTCGCCGGCAGCGTGAACACGTCGCTCAGATACATCTGCAGGGGGTCCGCCGCCTTTTCGCCGATCTTGAACGCCGGGTGCGGCGCCGCCGGCGCCAGAATGGCGTCGCAGCGGCGGAATGCGTGCAGAAAATCGTCGCGGATCAGGCTCCGCACCTGTGAGGCCTTCTTGTAATAAGCGTCGTAATAACCAGCGGACAGGCTGTAGGTCCCCAGCATAATCCGCCGCTTCACTTCCGCTCCGAACCCGACCGACCGCGTACGCTGATACATCTCCAGCAAATCCGCCGCCTCGGGATGGCGGTAGCCGTACTTCACCCCGTCGTAGCGGGCCAGATTGGAAGACGCTTCCGCCGGTGCGATGATGTAATAGGCAGCGATCCCGTATTCGGTATGAGGCAGCGAAATTTCGACGATCTCCGCGCCCAGTTCGCGGCCGGTTTGAACCGCATCCATCACCGCCCGGCGCACTTCGGGATCGATCCCCTCGATCAGATATTCCTTGGGAAGACCCAGCTTCAGCCCCGCGATGGGACGATTCAGGACCTCGGTGTAGTTGGGCACCGCTCGATCGACCGCGGTGGAATCGGCCGGGTCGTGGCCGGCTATCGCCTGCAGCAGTAGCGCCGCATCCTCGACGGTTTTGGTGATCGGGCCGATCTGATCCAACGATGAAGCGAAGGCCACCAGCCCGAACCGAGACACCCGGCCGTAGGTGGGTTTCAGCCCCACCACACCGCAGAAGGCGGCCGGCTGCCGGATGGAACCTCCGGTGTCGGAGCCGAGCGCGCCGGCACAGAGATCGGCCGCCACGGCGGCGGCGGAACCGCCGCTCGATCCTCCCGGCACATGATCCAGATGCCAGGGGTTGTGAACCGGTCCGAACGCCGAGTTTTCGGTGGAAGAACCCATGGCGAATTCGTCCATGTTGGTTTTACCCAACACCATGGCCCCCGCTTGGCGGAGCCGGGCGATCACCGTGGCATCGAAGGGCGGCCGGTAATTCTCGAGGATTTTCGAACCGCAGGTGGTTCGCACTCCCTGGATGCAGAGCACGTCTTTCACCGCCAGCGGAATGCCGGCCAGGGGCGAAGTGCTCAGATTCCGTTCACCGGTATCGAAATGCTTGGCATCGGCCAGAGCGGATTCGGCGAGCACGGTGATGAAAGCATTGAGCTTTGGGTTGAGGGCTTCAATCCGTTCGAGGAGACTCCTCACCACTTCGGTCACGCTCACTTCACCGGCCAGCAAGAGCTTTCGGATGCCACCAATGGAAAGCGTGGGAATCGCTGCAATCATGGACGTGAACCCCTCCTAGATCACCTTCGGCACCACAAAATTGGCACCGTCGCTGTCCGGCGCGTTGGCCAGGGCCAATTCCCGCGCAAGCGAAGGCTGCCGCCGGTCTTCTCGAAACACGTTGGTGATCGGAGCCGCATGGGTCATGGGTTCGATAGCGCCGGTGTCTAGTTCGTTGAGCTTTTCCATGTATCCGAGAATCGCGTTGAGCTGCTCGGTCATCTGCCGCTGCTCGGCTTCCGCCAGCTCCAAACGAGCCAGCCGAGCCACATGCTGGACCTCTTCCAGGCTGAGTTGATTGGCCATTGGTGTCCTCGTCGATCGTCACTCAATCCACCGCAATCACGCCGCCGCCGGCGCCTACCGGTTCTCTCTATCACAACGCCGGATCAGGCTCAACCGCCTTGCCGCCGTGGGTCGAGGATTCACCGAAACAAAAAGGGGGGAAAGAGCGGATCGCCCTTTCCCCCTGCGAGGGAGAACCCCTGGGGGGTTAGGAGGGAACGTTCGGGTGTTCTCCAGGCTTCAATCTAATACCGCCCTTTCTCATTGCAACAGCAGTCACTGCGGATTGAGAGAGCAGCCGGCAGCGGCCCCGGATCGATGCGGCCGGCGAGCGTTCGGCTTGACAGCGACGGCGACCTGGGTAGATTGTTGGCCCGCCGCAAGGCTTGAACGATCCCGAATCACCCCGGCCGCATAGGGCGATCAGGAACGAGACGCAACAAGCGGGAAACCGAATCGCCGAGGAAACGGACACTCATGACGATGCAGTTGTCGGAAGCTCAGAAGCAAGCCGTGGAATACGTGGACGGACCGACCCTGGTGACTGCCGGG
>Ga0100396_1000233_pt1 | contig 29825 bp, 20 predicted proteins | sample CryGeymeta201520_FD_81551 | JGI IMG/M metagenome (GOLD analysis project Ga0100396, IMG submission 81551) | Groundwater microbial communities from Crystal Geyser aquifers in Utah, USA - Crystal Geyser metaG 2015-20 | ecosystem: Environmental > Aquatic > Deep subsurface > Groundwater | place: USA... | reverse complement strand
GGTCGCAGCGCGTTTGCGCGTTAAGGGTCAAATTGTTTGGCGCAATCGGCGGCGCGGTGCAAATAGGTATTTTTACCGTACAGGTGCCGCTTTCGGCACGTGATGAATCGCGTGATCCTCCCTGACCGACCGCGGAAATCCAAAAATCATAGGACATGTCATAGTCGGGAACCGCTCCAGGCTCAAAAGAGAGTGTGTAAGACGTGCCATTGACTCCCCATGGGTCGGCACACAGCGCAGACCCGATGGTTGACCAGTCATTTACACATCCGGGAACAGTTGTAACTGATCCACCAGCGGTGAGTGCGTAGTGTGCGTAGTAGGACTGGGTATTTGTGGTATCATTCCAGGCAAGTTTTACTTGCGCGGTGTTCTCATTAACGCCCGTACAAGATGTAGAAATAGTATTAAGAGTAAAAGGATCGGGCGCGGGCAGACACGTTGGTGCGGTAACACTCACGCTTTCCCATAAAATAAATGGCGATGCGCCATCAACCCGATACCCGACAACTTTGTAGGTATAGACCTCACCTGCAACAAGAGAGGCGTCAATATACGGATCATCAAAAGTTGCGGGTGCGTTGCTAAATTTCAACATCTGCAGTTTCCTGCAATATCCGCTGATACCGGTACATTCGCTATTGGTCGCACACGCCGTACGCGGGGAACTATATTCCTTTGCGGCGGTATCGTAGCAGTACCCTTGCGCACTTTGGTCAAGATCGGAAAACCATTCTTTATAAAGCATGTAGTACTGGCTTGGATTATCGCCTCCCGCCTCATACCACCACACCTTCATTGCGGGATTTCCCGTTCCCGCGGTACAGTTTTCAGCGGCAGCAAGCTGACTCGTTGGAGTTCCCAATCGACCAAACAAATGGCTTTGGTCAAAATTTGCGTCACACGCTTGCAACGCGAGGTAAGGATAGGGGTTTGAGGTTTTTTCTGGCGGAATGCTTTGCACCTCATATTGCGCGTCATCGGTGATAGGATTGCCGTCCGTAAAGCCAAGTAACGTGCCATCCGGTATATCCACATCTGAACCGCTTATTGTTCCAAGCGGCGTATTCTGCATACTCTCATGACGCACCACTTGATAGTCCTCCACTCCGATCAAATCTTTCCACACGGTCTCAACTTTTGCAACGCCATTCACGCACATTTGCGACGAAACGTGCAGGATATCGCCCAAATCCTCGCCGGCACAAGAGCTTAAGGTTGGCACGGTTGCCGATACAAACGTGTAGGAAGCGCCGGGAATAACGCCCGCGTACGTGTTCATCGGTATAACCGTATACTCGTACGTCATGCCCTCAACCACATCGTCTTCGCTCGTAAAGCCGCCATTGTTTGCCGCGGAATTTATGAGTGTGAACGTATAGGTTGTGCCACTTGGCGAGAGATAGGCGAAAGGAAGGTACGGGCTTCCGCTGGGAAACGGCAGTAGCACGCACGTGCCTCCCGCATCGCAGCGCTGCACCATGAAAGCATAAAATAAAGCGTTCGCTTCGTAATTATCCACAACTGCAGCTATATCCGGTATGGTAACCGTAAGTGTCGTACCATAGTCGGTTCCGCTGCCACACGTCGGATTGGCGGTAACCTCCATTACGGACGGCGGAAGCGAGCAGTTGCGGGGCGTGGTCGCGGAAGGGCTCTCCGTTGAAAGAATGTCCGCGGCGTTACTCACCGCTTTCACCTGATACACATATTCGGTAGTGAGCGCGAGCGTAGCCGTCGTATCCGTGTAGGCAACGCTTATGTTGGGTAATCCGGATGCAAGGGGGTTATTATAATCAAATGAGCTTGCTACCTCACTGCGATACACATCGTACGAAACCACGTTGTGGGGATCTTCCCAAGATAATGCCACTTGCGGCCCTTGATTCGTGTAGTCCAAACGGCAGCTTGCATGAGCGGCTATGGTAAAAGAGTCCGGGTTGCACCAGGGAGTTGTTGCGCTTGCGTTGAGGGACGTTACGGCAATTCCTGGACCTATCGCCTTAACATAGTACGTATAAGAGACGTTTTGACCAACCGCAACGTCCACATATGTATGCTCATTGTTGATACCATCATCCGCAACCGTCAACAGAGGATCGGCTGCATCCGTGCGGTAAAGTTGATAGGTAACACCCGGCTGGGATTGGGAAACGCTCCACTGCACTGTTATATTTGTATTTGGACCGTTGCACGCACTGATTACCGAGGAAATATTCGGGGTATTAGGCGTACACGCGGGTGTTATGATCTCCGAAGCATTGGTTATGCCGCTCTCCGAACCTGTCAAGCCGATAGTTTTGATGGCATAAGTATACGCGGTATTGGATGGGAGTGTTTCGGTTTCCTGCCAGTTCGCCTGCGCAATGCTGATTTTGTCAAAGAGAAATGTTTTTTGACTGTTATCATTGTTATACTTGCAGTTGCCATTATATACAGGCCCGCAGGCGATATTGATCTTATAGATTCCGTGTGCCACAACAGCAGATGTACGATAGAGTTCCCATATTGCAGAAGGTATGGTATCAACTGTCTGTGGGGAGGAAGATTCTCCATACACATACGGCATGGAACTTTCATTTGCTTGGCTTTGGAGAAAAACGGTAATTGCCGGATTTTTATTCACCACACTCCCTAAACTCCGCGCGTATACCGTAAATTCGTACGGTCCGGTTTTTGGCGCAAAAGTATACTCGTGATACGATCCATATATATTGGTATTGAGATTATTAGAATTATACCACATGCCATAGCCGATGCGCTTAACCGATTTTCCGTCTATGGTTATATTTTTTACCCACAAGCCATTGTCATTTTTGATGGTAAAATCCTCCCCTTCCAACACTTGCGTGGTTACCGCATCCGCTTTCGCTGCCGTAGCAACGACCGAACCATTGCGCGTAACTTCGTATTGCGCTCCCCAAAATGCGTCCGGATCCCAGGTTAGCGCAACGGTAGGATCTCCTCCGTTGCACGCTGCCACAACCGCAACCGCATCGGGAGTTGTTGGTGTGCAATAAGCTGCGGCTGCCTGCCGCTCTCCCGATAAGCCACTCTGCAAACCCAAAGGACCTTCCGCCCGCACCTTGTAGTGATACGTTGCGCCGCCGGTGAGAATGCCATCGGTATACGTCAGTGTATTCGCGCCATCCACAACCGATGTCGGCGTTGCGGGCTCCACATCGCCCTCAATCCATTTATAAATATGGTATTTTGCCGCATGTGAGGTATCACTCATCGTCCAGTTGAGCGTCGTTTCGCTCGTCGGGTCATTGTCATTACATTGGGCGGTTGGCGCATCGAGCGTTGGGGTGGGCGGCGACGTACAGTCGGCATCAACACTTACGGTATTGCTTTGCGTACAAACCAATCCGGCACATGCCTTGACCGTGAAGGAATAGTCAGTACCGTTTTGCACTTCAAAGCCGCCAGGTGTGGCGAGGTTGTTCACAAACTGGGTGGATCCTGCCGCCAACGTAGCAATTTGTGTAGAGGAAACTCCGCCTCCAGAGCGCCATACTTGGTACGTATCGGCACCCTCTTGATTGGTCCAGGTCAGCACAATATTCGGCTCATTTTCCCCAACGCATACGGCTGCAAGTGCAATCGCGAAACTGCAGGGAGGTGTGGTAGCGCTCGCGGTTCCGGAGCAGTATTCGCCGGGAAGCGCGTAATTGCCCAGAGCGCACACTTGGTAGGTAAAAGTCCCGTTCTCATTGAAACCGCTATCATTGTATGTACCCGGAACATCTTTTGTACCGAATGAAGTTACGCCATTATACGTACGATAGATTTTATACGCTTGGGTATTTGTGTCGTCACTGGCAAACGTAACATCTATTTTACTGCAGGAAGTTGGTGTTACACTCGTAATAATTGGGGCATCCGGCTGGCGGCAATCAATGGCGCTAGTTGCGGGATTTGAATAAACGGTTCCCGCGTCATTTGCCGCATCCACCATATAGGTGCGCGTCGTGCCGTCGGCAACAAGTCCTGTGGCAGCCGTATCTCGAAACGTACGCGGTATTACGAGCAGTCCGGATCCGCCGATTGGCGCGATGCCATCGCGCTTGATTGTGTACGAGGTTACCCCCGTGCTTTCAAACCACGAAAAATCAACCTGTGGCGCGCCAACGGCCGTGCATATTTCTTTGTCAATATTCAGCGTGAAGCTGCTCGGCGCGCATGCACCAACAGTCAGCGACCCCGAGGTTGCGCCGCTCCACTGTCCGTTATGTCCCTGCACCGCCACATACCACGTTGGTGCATCCCCCGCGATAACGCTTGCATCGGGTTTACTGCTGGGACTTGTTGGCCCGCTATACACCTGCTTATCATCGCCGGATCCCGGTGCTGCATCCTGCGCTCCAACCTGCCGCCACACGCCGTAGTTTTGCACTTGGTCATTTCCCGCCGTGTCGGATGGTGAAGCATCAGCGGTGATATACACAACCGGATCGTTCCCACTGCAGCCACTCGCCAGAGTAAGTGGCGAGGGTACGGGTTGGGGTGTCGCGCAGTTATACGCATCCGGACTTCTGACCGATCCTTGTGTATCATGCGACGTGCTGCTGCTTTTGCTTTGCGCTACAATGTCATACGTATAAGAAGTGTTCCGTGTTGGAGAGGTGTCGGTATAGGTTCTAGCAGTAGCGGTGAGTAAAGACGTCGTGAGCAGAGTTGTTTCGCGCTTCACGCTGAATCCGTCCAAATTGGTTTCATTACTCATCTGCCAGTTTAGTTTCATTTCACTTTGTGTTCCGTTGCATTGCGGAGCTGCGGTAACCGCGTCTGGTGTTGCCGTAGCGCACCAGTAAATAAAATTGACTGGTTCGGCGGTTCGCGGATCGCTCTCCAAAGTCCCCGCAATCGCATAAACCGCATAGGTGAATATCTGTCCCTTCTCACTGTCGATCAAGGTATCAAGAAACCCGTTTGGCGGATTTGCTTGGTTGTAGACGGTTGCCGTTGCGGCGGTTGCGAAATTCGTGCGGCGCACCTGATAGCTTGTAACGTTTGCGGATGCACTTGCGGTCGCGGCAAGCGATACTTGTGCGTCTTGCCCGGTACATTGAAATGTCGCGGTAAAGCTTGCTGGCGGTTCCGGTTTTTGGCAGTTAGCGCTCCTTATGGCAAGAGGATTGAAACTCCCGTCACTTGGCGTTCCCGTGCGCGCGGTGCCGCTCAACACCGCGTTTACGGTATACGTATAGTCGGTGTTATTGAGCAGCCCGCCTGCCGCAGTGTCGGTAAAGGTTAAATCAGTCGGCTGCGGAAAGCCGACTTGCGTTGCACCGCGCCACACTTCGTAGGATTCGGCATTGGCGGATGCGCTCCAGGACAGCGTAATGGTCGGCTGATCTTCCGCAGCACAGGCGGTTGTAAGCGGCATATTCACGGTAAAAGGAACCGGAATGGTGCAATCGTAGGTTTGCGCGGATACTTGCGCAGTTGCCGCCGTGGTCGGTCCATAACCAAAAGCCTGCACTTGATAGGTGTACGTGGTTTGTCCTGCTACACTTCCGTCCGTATACTGCGTATTTCCCGCCGACACAATCGCAAGAGAATTTAATACAGGATTCAATGCGCCTTCGCCGCGCAAAATCACGTAGTCGGCAATATGTGCGCCACCGCTCCAGTTGAGCCGCATCGTGGGATTGGCGCCGCTACAGCTTGGCGTTACGGTGAGCGGCGATGGGTTATCCGGTGATGGCGGCACTATAGAACAATCCATCGGACTTCCCCCACTCATTTTGTTTGAAGTGTTAAATTCACCATTTGATGTCAAGGCGGTAATGGTGTAGGCATAAGCAAGGTTTTGGCTAAGGGTGTTTGCGCTGCCGGATTGTGGCGTTAAACTGTACGAACGAAAAAAGGGCGACGCGGTGTCAGGGTCTATAAACTCGCGGTTTGATGTACCAAATGCGTCGGTTTCGTATTCCGTTATTGTATATCGATTTGGCAGGGTTGCCCCGGGAGGATATGACCATTGTATGATAAAATTTGGCTGATTTGTCGCCTGGCAGCCCTTGATCACACCTTCAAGTATCGGCGCCTGCAATCCTAAAGAAACGCCGCAAGTAGCTGAATTAAAATCAACGCCATCCGTATTTGAAGACAACGACCAGCCGGTGCCGGTTACCCGAACTTGAAAATCATAAACATGTCCCGCGCCTTTGAGCAGTTCCGCGTTGCACGTACCACCACTGCAGATGATACCGGGATCGGCAATCTGTTGCAATGATCCCTCATCGATTTTTTGATACACACTATAGGATGTACTCGCCACACCGGAGTTGTTCCATGAAAGGATCGCTTTAAAATAACCTCTTCCGAGGGTACCGTCGCTGTTATATGCAACACACATGTTGTTGCTATCAAGATCAGCGGTTACGGTAAGTGCGGGTACGGGACATGCGGCAACGCCGGCGACAGGATTTGACCCGACCGGCGATTTGGTTAATCCTCCTGGTCCTGTTGCTTTGATGTAATAGTCATATACGTCATCAGTAACTGGACTTATGCCTTGATAGGTGTCTATCACTTCGCACGTTTCCGATGCACAATCCGCATCTTGCAGTGTTGAGAATGATACTCCCGTACCGGCATTATGCGCCGCACGATACACGTCATAAGTATTGGTATTTGCTGTTTTCGGCCAGTATACCCACACCGAGGGGTTTGATGCCTGACACATACTTTTTGCATTGACGGTAGTGGTTGGAGGAGGAGTGCAATCGTATGTGGTTACCTGATCGCTCATTGCCGAAGCATAGGTTATGCCGCCTCCGGACGCATACAGGGTAAATTGATACTGGTAGGAGGTTGCAGCATTTGCGGTTGTGTGATTGAAAACATAATTGGGATAGCCCGGATTGCCAATCAGACCAACATTCGTATCGCCAGTCGTCCAAGTTGAACCGTTATTCGTTGAAAAATACCAATCAAGCTTGGTAAACGAGCCGTTCGCAAGACTGGTTGTCCATTGGATCGAAACGGTCGGCTGCATCCCGGCACAATCCTTGGCAAATCCGGTTATCGCCGCTTCACCTGATGCACGCAATTCTCCCCTGCTTAAGCCGAAAATAAAAAGTCCTGCACTAAAAAGAGCGGGTACGAGCAAAAACCACCGTACGTGTTTTTTTGAAAGGCGCACAAGAGTTTTTTGAGTACAGTTGTGCGACAGTGCGCGTTTGAGTATCATTCGCATGAGGAAAATGGATGCAGAAGCTGTATGTTGGTGAGTATGTGTGCGATGTTTTCTTAAACTGTCTCACTTTAGTATTGCGGATGTAGATTTATACTTTAGGATGCATATTTTATATGGTGCAGTATACCACAAAAACTAGCTGTGGACAAAATATCTTTCTCCACAACACGAGAGGCGATGGATTGTGCATATGGGAAATCGGCACATAAAAGTTTTGCGTATCCCTGCTTGATAGTGATTTCATGTTTTATGAAAAATATGCTATACTTGAAAAGCCTGAAAAATGGCAAAGGGCAATGGCAGTTGATTGCAATTTTTTTAAAAATAGTACTTGTTATTCGTTAACTTAGTAAGTATGTCACTTCAGAAAATCAGAGTTGTACTTGCGATCATTGCGGGTGCGGCGGTTCTCGGCATAGCCCTCATCATAATAAACATACCGGCATCACAGGATGTAACCTCGCCAAAGTCCGGAGGCGTGCTACAGCAACCATCATCTTCCAAGGATACGAATCCTCTCACCAACACAATGCGTGATCCGAAAACATTGCATGTACCCGATACGCTCTTTGGTATTATTGGCACCATTCAAAAAATTGAGGGACGTGCATTAACCATTGAAGGGACCATACTTTCTGAAACACCTTCCGCTGAAGGAAAAGACCTTTTTAGCGAGATAAAGTTTGTAACCCTGACCGATGGCGCAAAACTTACCAAAACCACCTTTATAAGAAAAGCGGATCTTGCCAGCGAAGCGCCAAAAATGATTCCCCAACAAACGGTGATTGCTGTTGAAGATTTGCGGATCGGCATGCAGGTGCAAGCGCTTGTGGGGAAAAATATTCCCAACGAGCGCTCCTTTAACGCGATATCGCTCAATGTACTGTAAGCACAAAACAAAATAACCCGCCGACTCGGCGGGTTATTTTTACGAGGCACTACAAGTTACAGCCCGCAACTCCGATTTCACAATACTCATACATACGCGACGTTACCGTGGTTTCTATGGCGTAGGTACTACCGGGATTGGTAACCGATTCAACTTCTACCACAATAGTTACTCTTGGTTGCGCATATGCTTCACCGGGATTGTCCTGGGGAGTGATATAAAACTCCAGTTTTGATACGTTTCCTGTATCGCCGGTCCTCTTTGACACGCGCATGCTGTGGGTAGTGAGTATCTCTTCAGTGTCAGTGTCAATGTTAATTTCGCCGTCAAAATCGGTATCCGCTTTTTTTAAAATACAAGGAAACGCTTGGGAGGCGCACACTCCTTGCGAATCCATAAGTATATACTCAACTGGAATGCCGTTACTGTCCCGTAAGTAGAGGTTTCGTACCGGGAAGGTTATGCCGCCCTCCGCCTGGTACCTGGGGTAGTCAATCGTCATAAGGCGAATATCGCGCGCCATCTGTTCAACCGCGAATTCCAAGTCAGTGGTAAGTTTTTGGCGCACCACCACATCACGCTGGGTGCGCACATACGACAAGAAAATACCGGTAACCGCCGTCATGGTAAGCACAAAGATGCCCATGCTGATGATGAGCTCAATCAGCGTATATCCTTGTTTGTTTTCCGTTACCTGCTGCATGTTTGATGCGGTTATTTCCAATTATAAAGTTCGTCTTGTACGATTATGGTGTGCTGGCTGCCGCGCTCCGTATACTGCACTTCTGAAATTACTTGGATGCCGATTTTTTCCCAGTCGCCATCCCCTTGATCGCACGTGGGATTTCCACCGCCTTGATCTTCTCCATGGCGTACGGCGGTAATATCAGTATCGATCTCGCGACAAATTTCATACACGCTGATAAGGCGGCGATAGGGACTTTGCTCCCACACACTCATATCTGACGGGTTTACGGTGTACTGCGCCGCGCGCGCGCGGTTTTGCTCATGCACATAGCGTCCTTCAACAATGGTCCCTTTTTTTCCCGTCCACAAGACGGTTGGCGCGTCCGGATTGTAGTGAGCTGAATCCTGCAGTGTATCGGGTGCGCCATCGGCAAAATCCAAAATGAGCGTTAAATCACGATTGGCGGCATTATTGCCGTCTCCTTCAACCCCTCGATCCCAATCATCTACCAATAACAGGGGAGGTGGCGTAGCCGTTCTCCGTTCAATATCAAGCCAATTCGTATCCCGCGCCGCACGCACAAGCTCAACGCCCTCACGCGCAAGATTTTGCGCTACAATACGCGTGCTGATACCACTGTTCGCGCGCGACAATACCTGCAAAAGTGTTAGCGACGCAATCAAACCCGTGGTAATAATCGCGACCGCCGCCATGACCTCAATGAGGCCGAAACCTTCTTGCATTTTTACATAATTCCATCGCATACATCAGTCAATCAGTATCTGCTTGGTCAAGCGAAGTAAAGTGATTGTTTTTGTTTTTCCTGACCCAATATGTTCCAGGATAATGACTATCCGCTTTGCGTCATTTGAAGTAGGGGGTATTTGCATATTGTATACAAATGCGTCATTGGTAGGCGGCCGAAAAGTAACATGGGCACCGCTTGCGGGATTTCCCGGAATAGAGGAGCCGTCCGCATCTTCTACCGCTGTGAGCGCAATGCCGTCCGGAAGATTAATGGTTTCAAGCAGTTCGTTTGGTCCATCATGCAAAAAATTTCCGTCACAATCCGCAAAAACCGCATAGGAACCTCCTGCACCTACCGTAGCAACCGCGATGCCGTAACCGCCTTCAGGAACCACCAAGCCGGCACCGCATTCCGTAGTGAGACCCGACCATGCATGGTTGCGCGCGGCAATGAGCTGCGCCGCTAATTCTTCCGCCGCAGTATTGAGCTTTGAATCTCCTTCAAACGCACGCATATTCACCGCAAATATCAAGGTCAGCAGCACAAAAATACCAATGCTCGTGAGCATCTCTATGAGGGTAAACCCTCTCTTGCTTCGCAAGGTCACGCCAAATAATTTTGGTGTGTGGGTAAAGCCGGGACGACGTATACATGCTATCCAACGTTTTTGCAAAAGATTGTTCTGTACACTATGCATGGGGAGTATTGCTTGTGTAATAGCCAAAATAAAAGCAAAAATGCAAAATGAAATTCTAAGCGAATGGCATGACGATGTTGTGGGGATGCTATATGCTGATCACCCCCAGATACCATTGTACCAGTTGCGGTCCCCACAGCAAAGCGATTAAGGTGCCAATGCTCAAGAAAGTGCCGAAAGGAATTTGGTCTTTTCCCCGTTTTTTGCGCAGGAGGATGAGTGCGATACCGACGATACTTCCGGAAAGATAGGCAATCATCAGTGCCACAAGCGTAGCCTGCCAGCCCAGCATGACACCCATAAGCGCGCCAAGTCGAATATCTCCCCCGCCGATCCACGCGCCTTTTGAAACAGCGAACTGCAGGAGAAAAAATCCTCCGGCAACACCCGCTCCTACGAGCATAGTATACCATGAAACGCCCAAGAACGCATTCCAGAGGTATGCAACGCCGATTGCGGGAAGTGTTACCTTATCCAAAATGATCTGCCACCGCAGGTCATATACAAAAATAACCATGAGCGCCGCGATAAAGAAAAGGTTGCGGAAGAGCAGAAAAACGTCCATGGGAGTAAAGATTCCTGGGGGAAAGACATCTGAAGACGCGCCACTGCTATGTCGCGCCATCGCGTAGTACGCGAGTGCGAACAGCAGACTGGTCGCCAATTCAACCAGCGGATATTGCCATGAAATTTTTTTGCCGCAGTGTCGGCACTTTCCTTGCTGTACGGCGAAGCTCACAAGCGGCACAAGCTCCACACATGACAATACGTGTTTGCAGTTGGGGCAATACGAACGCCCGCGCAGAACGGAATCTTCCGTATGTAACCGCCAAATAAGGGCGTTGAGAAAACTCCCTATGATAAGCCCAAAAATAAAGATGGCTATACCCATAAAATACAGGTTATTCCCATTTTTTCATATTATTCACGCGCAGAGGTCAATGCAAATATTTCATGCATAGATTCTCGCCTGCGCGGGAATGATGAGAGCAATGAGATGTTCGTTCTTTTTCTTGGAGTTGTGCTGCGTAGGTAAGTGTACCATTTTCCGCAGATACAAAACACCCCCGAAAATACATCGGGGATGTTTTCAATTCTAGAATTTCATCAAGATAATTGATTACAGAATACCATCTTGATTCGCGGTATGCAGACCAGCAGGAAGACCTCCTGTAGCTCCCTCCAAATAAAAGAATAGGTCGTATTTGCTGGTATCAGTTCGGATATACGCATAATCACAAACCGCACCGGAACCAGCGGCGCATTTGGCGCTTGTGGCATCCGTAGACGGATCTTTAGGGACAAGACCCATATACGTTGTACCAGCCACCACATCCTTTATTCCATTTGCAGAACTGATTGTATCACACGTAGCATTACCGCAATCCGCTTCAATACCAGTTCCTAAACGCAGAGCTGCTCCTATAGGATAAGACGAAATTTCCGTATAATACAATTCCAGTGCGGTTTGGATCTGCTTGATATCCGCTATGCGTTTCGCGTCGCGCGCTTTGAGACGCGCGTTGTTGAGCGCGACCACGGCGAGCGTGGAAAGCAAGCCGATGATGGCAATAACAACGAGCAATTCAATAAGTGTAAAACCTTTTTTGTTAAGTATTTTCATTGTGTTCACCTCCTCTCGTTATAATCGCCAATCGGTTGCACACGTTTACGGGCCATGCCGCACCGCGTGAAAAACTTTTATGCCACACTCACGCTGCTAGCTTACCCCAAACGCACGTACTGATTATGATGCGGGTATCTCGTGGAAGTTTTCCACAGGATATCTGTATTATAGCACAAAGAGCTGGTCATGCATAGTAAGTATGGATGTTCCGCCTTCCTGCAAAAGCAGGCAAGCGCGAAAATGAGGATACAGATACCTACCTGTTCCCTGCAAGCCGGTTAAAATCCCTGCGCCAAATTGTACATGGGCAAAATAATCGCCGCGACCATCATGCCGACCGCCACGCCCATCATGATCATGATCATAGGTTCAATGAGCGTTACGAGATTATCCACCAGATTCTGTACCTCGCGGGCGTAAAAATTGGACATGCGTTCCAATACCTCGTCCAGCCGTCCCGTACGCTCACCAACCGAGAGCATTTGCGGCACCATGGGCGGAAAGACCGCACTCTTGTTCATAACCGATGTCAGCGGATTGCCATCCTCCACCTCGCGCACCGTCTGCAAAATGACCTCCTTAAAAACCTTATTCCCGACCACGTCCGAGGTAATGCGCAATGCCGCGGTGAGATTGACGCCGCCGACCAAAAGCGTATGCAGCGACCGCGAAAACCGCACGATGTAAATGCGCTGAAAAAGCGTGCCAAAAACAGGTATGTGGAGTTTTATGCGGTCCCACTCACCACGTCCAATATCCGTACGCAGGATAAAGCGCATACCTACCAGGCAAAGTCCGAGTCCGCCGAATATCGCCCACCAGTAGTTTTGAAACACGTGCGACGTGCCGATGAGAAGCCGTGTGGAAAAAGGCAGTTGTGCGCTGGTACCCTCAAAAATTTCGGTGAGCTTCGGCACGACGAACATCATCATCAGGGTTCCCACAATCGCCATACCCGTCAGCACGAATATCGGATAGGTCATCGCGCCCTTGATTTTGCTCATGAGGTCATAGTCTTTTTCTTTTTGATCCGCGAGATAGGTGAGCACCTCGTCCAGTTTTCCCGAAGTTTCCCCCGAACGGATGATGTTCACAAAAAAATCATCAAAGATTTCGGGGTAGTGCCCCAGCGCTTGGGAGAGTTTTGCGCCGCCGTCCACCTCGTCCGCAATTTCCGTAATCATGATTTTGAGTTTGGGATTGCGGATTTGCTTGATGAGACTGCGCAGCGCCTGTACGATTGGCATGTTGGCGGAAATCATCACCGAGAGCTGGCGGGAAAATATGACCAGATCCTTGGTTGAAACCCGCTGCAGAATATGCGACACCCTCTGCAGGATATTGATGCCGCCTATTTCTTTGACCACGAGCGTATTCAAACCGTAGTCCGACAGTACTTCGGCCGCAATGGATTCCGTCGGCGCTTTGACCGTTCCTTCCACAACTTGCCGCGCGTTGTTGGTTGCTTTATATGAATAGACAGGCATAGAAATAACTCCACACATGATCATGCGCCAAGGGGTGTTTATCTCTTCAGAAGCGACTGGAACACACCTTCGTCCTGCGCGTTGGCAAAAGCCGTTTCCCGCGAGATACGATCGGACCGCACGAGATCGGCAAGCGCGCGATCCAGTGTCGTCATACCCTCTTCGCGCGATGTTTGCAGAATGGTTGCAAGTTGCTGCACACGCCCTTCGCGCAGAAGTGCGCGCGCAGCCGATGTTCCCAACAACACCTCGGCAACGACAAGTCTTCCGCCTCCCGTTTGCGATATCAGGCGCTGAGCGACTACGGCAACAAGAATCTCCGAGAGCAGCGCGCGCGCGTATGCGCGTTGTGATTCGGGAAACGCTTGCATGAGCGTATCAATGGCAAGAAGTGTATTATTCGCATGCAGCGTCAGCAACACGAGGGTGGTACCCTGCGCGATTTCCATAATCGTCCGCACGTCAGCATTTTCGGAAATACCGTCCGCAAAGAGCACGTCCACATCTTCATGCGCCACGTGGGCGAGTCCCGCGGCAAAGCTCGGCGTATCTTTGCCTATTTCCCGCTGATCAATGACGCTCTTTTTGTCGGCAAATACTTGCTCAACCGGCGCTTCAAGGGTTATGACGTAGGCGGCGCGGCTGTTATTGATAGCCTCAAGGATCGCCAATGCGGTGGTACTGCGCCCCGATCCGTAAGGCCCGGTGATGATGACGAGGCCTTTTTTCACTTGGGTAATCTTCTGCACGCTTTCCGGAAGGCCAAGTAAAGCAAGCTGCGGGGGGCGCGATGGCATAAGCTGAAAAATAACGGACGGAAATCCTTGCTGCATGAAGACGCGCACTTTCGCGCGCATATGGTTGCTGAAAGTGTAGGCAATTATTACTTCTTTTTTCTCTGCAAGCATAGCGAGATCTTCCGGCTTCAAGAGCGACTGCACAATGCCCTGCACAAACTCTTCCTGTAAAATTTGCTCTTCGTACAAGAGCCGAAGCTGCCCGTCCACGCGTACCGCCGGCTGGCTGCCGACGGTAAAGTGCACGTCGGACGCTTTCTGACCCATAGCGGTCGTCAAAAGACGTTCAAGAATGATTTGTTGCGCTGATTGCATACTTCAACTGACAACTGACGGCTCACAACATGCAGGGTAAGATTTATTCAATGATGTTGTAAGAGCAGGTTGCGGGTTATTTCAAGTGTTTCTTTATTTTCTCCACCACTTCATTCGGCATAAAATGCGCTTTAATCAGATAATCCGCAGCACCCAAATCCAATCCCTTTTTGACATCATCGCGCTGGCTTAAGTTGGTGAGGAGAATGACCGGAATGGCTTTGGTTGCAGGATCTTTTTTGAGTGCTTCAAGCACCTCAAAACCGTTTTTCTTGGGCAGTAAAATATCCAGCAAGATTAGCGCGGGCTTGCTCTTTTTCGCCTGCGCCAACGCTTTTTCGCCATCGGACGCTAACACGGCTTTATAGCCTTCCAGTTGGAGTTTCGTGGCATACATGCCGATGAGAAACGTATCATCCTCAACGAGCAGAATGGTGGGGAGCATTTTTTTAGACATACACTTCATAACGCGCGACGCACAATGCACAACTGACTGTCCACATCCTTTCTATGTTGCGCTGTTGTACGTTGTCGGCAGGTAAGTAGTAAGTAAATGATTATTCTTTCGTGATCCGCAACACCTCTTCCAAAGTCGTAATACCGTGCAGGGCTTTAAGAAGACCGTCTTGAAACAAATTGGTGAATTTTTGCTTCGTAAGCTCTTTTTTTACCTCATCCGCATGATACCCCGCAATCATGATTTTCCGCATCGCATCGGTAACATCCACCACCTCTACAATCGCAACGCGGCCCTTGTAACCCGAATTGCCGCAATGCACGCATCCCTTGCCTTCATAGTATACCTGATTTTTTGGCACTTCGTCTCCTATAATGCCGCGCAGTTCCGCAAGCGGTCCCTCCATCGTCTTGAGTGTTGATTCGGGAATATGCGCCTCTTTTTTACATTTGGCGCAAATGCGGCGCGCAAGACGCTGCGCCAGCACCACATTGAGCGTTGAGGCAAGAAGAAACACCTCAACATCCATGTCAATGAGGCGCGGAATGGCGCCGACCGCGTCATTAGTGTGGAGCGTGGTCAGTACAAAGTGTCCGGTTAACCCGGCATGAATAGCAAGTTCGGCGGTTTCATTGTCGCGAACCTCGCCCACCATAATGATATCAGGATCCTGCCGCAAGAGTGCGCGCAGCCCGCTCGCAAACGTAAAGCCGACTTCATGGCGCACCTGGCTTTGGTTGACGCCTCTGATAAAGTATTCAACCGGATCCTCAAGTGTGGAAATATTAACATCTTCTTTATTCAGTTCCGAAAGCGCGGAAAATAGCGTGGTGGATTTTCCCGATCCCGTTGGACCAGTTACCAAAAAAATGCCGTTTGGGCGCGTAATGTTTTTCTTGATGATTTCAAGCGCGCGGCCATCAAAGCCTATGTTTTCAAACGTTAACGATCCCTGATTGGTATCAAGAATACGCATGACAACTTTTTCTGAAACGGTAAGCGGCAGTATGGAAATACGGAAATCAATGTCTTTCCCGTCAAGCGTCAGACGTATGCGCCCATCCTGGGGAATGCGTGTTTCATCAAGTTTGAGGTTTGCCAGCACCTTGATACGCGCTATCATCGCATTATGAATGTACTTCGGCAAAATAAGCGATGTATGCAAAATACCGTCAATGCGGTAGCGCACCCGGCTCTCGGTTGCCATCGGTTCAACATGAATGTCAGACGCATGCCCCTCAACCGCGTGACGAATGATCACCGAAACGATTTTGGAAACCGGAGCCTGCTTGATGGTGTCATACTCCTTGCGATCTTCGGTTTTATGCTCAAGTTCTTTGACGCTCTCTTCAAAATCTCCTTCAACAACGTCAAGCACTTCCTCAACCTCTCCTCCGAGCGTTTGATACTGCCGCATGGCGGCATTGAAGCTCTCCTGCGAGCAGTAATGATAGCGGAGGCGCTTGCCCTGCTCTTTTCCCAAAAACTCAACAGCTTGCAGCGCCTGAAAATTGTGCGGGTTGCGCAACGCGATGGAAAGTTCCACGTCATCCTGGGCAAAACACACGACACCGTAATTCTGCGAAACTTTTCGCGGTATGATAGTGAGCACCTCCCGAAGAATATTTTTTGTACGCAAGTCCGCGTATTCAATATGCACCACTTCCGCTATGAGACGCGCCAAATCTTCACCCCCGATAATTCCCTGATTAATGAGTGTGTCCTCAAGCGAGCCGCCGTCTCTCGCGAGCGTCGCTGCGAGTGTCCGCGCAAGGTCAGGCGTGAGTATGTTACGCCTCGTAAGTTCGTCAAAGAGTTGTTGGTTGGTCGCCGGTAGGAGCATATTAAGGCAAGTTGGTGAGTGTTTCCAGAAAAGGATTCGGGTTCCCCGTACGTACGAGATCGTGCGGCGAGGTATTGCCGTTTTCGTCCACCGCAACGACCGTGTAGTAATACGTTTCTCCGGTGACGGTTCGTTCATCGTGCCATGACGTTGCTGGAAGCTCCACCTGCGCAATACGATTGCCCAAAATACCCCGTTGCATTGAGCGGTACACTTCGTAGTATGCAAGATCTGCGGTTGAGACCAGATCCCAACGTACATCCACGGTTCCGTCGCTTTGAGGGCGCACCAAGATATTTCTCGGTTGCGGAGGCGCGAGAAGATCGCTGGGACGCACGCCCGTTTCCCGTGAATGTGTGGACTCCGTTCCTTGCGGCGTGATACGCGTCAGGGTGTAATAGTACCACGTGTCATTTTTCAGACCCTGATCTTCATAAAAGAGCGTACCTGCGGGAACGGCTGCGACCCGGATACCGGTAACACCGCGCTCGGGTGAACGATATATTCCTATCTGCGTACCATGCGGATAGAGGGGTTCCTGCCAAAAGATGCTTATCGTACCCCCGATCTGCTCGTCCAGCGCATCCGGAGCGGAAAGCGCATCCATTGCACTCGCCGCCTGCGCGTGAATATCCTCTTGTACCACATACCCGCGCGGCGTCTCAACACGGAGATGCAGATAGTCAGGATCGGTTAAGATGGCAAAAGATCCTCCGCTGACTTGGGTTGCCGTAGCTTCCCGATCAAGCAGCCCCAACAAGTCTCCCGCCGTCAAGCCTTGTTGGGCGCGTTGCGCATACTCCTGAATTTTTTCCGGAGGCAAAGCCGCGAGTTTTTGCAGCATCTCCGGCGTGAGTTGCACAACCCCTGCAAACTGCGCTCCTGAAGGAGTCGGGGAGAAAAGCCCAAGCTGGATCGCTGCAAAAATCACCGTCCCCAAAAGACACACCGCGCTCACTGCCGCGAGGAGAATATTTTTAGTGCGGGAAGGTGCTAAGAATGTGAACTTGGTCATAGGGGGGCATGTTAGCGCATGGCGTACGTCGTGAGCGTTACGGTGAGTGTTTGCTGGCCCGGCGTAAAGGAAACCAGCGGTAAGTCAAAAAGCGGCGTATGTGTTTCAATGACGCCAAGAAAATTTTTGAATTGCGGATAGGAGATGCCTCCTTCCGTTGCGGCTACAGGAGCAAGCGTGATGGAAAGCTGTTTCTGCACCGCAAACGATGCTGGTGATGACGGCGCGTTCGCACCCGCCGCCACGCCGCTCTTCCGGTCGGGAACGGTTGCGAGCGTACGCGCCTCCGCGTCAGTCAGGGAAATGTTTTGAATGCGCATGCCTGCCTGCAATGCAAAATCATCCAACATGAAAAAGAGATCTGCGGAGGTAAGTTCTTCGGGAACTACGCGCGCAATTTTTTCCTCCTGCCCTCGCGCAAGCTTTTCATACGTTCCAATAAGATGTTCCGTATAATTTTCCTGCACTTGTAAGTTTGCCACTTCACTCTCCAACACCTCAGCTGATGATCGCAGCGTCGTATGGATATTGAAATACTCGGGACGCAGGAGAAACAAAAAGCCACTGATCAGCGTGATACCCACCACCACCCCGAGTGTCACGAAAAAATAACCTGTCATCGCCTGCAAGCCAAACCAATAAAGATGGTCGGTAAACTTTGCCTGCTTCTCCTTGGCGTCTCCGGTAAAATGCATAATGCGCACTTGTTCTTTCATAGAAGAAAAATTATGGACGTGCTAGAGATGAAGCAGTCACTGCATACTTGTAAAAGATGTCCGGCTGAATTTCCAATTGGATGCTGAATTGCACGGTTTCTCCCCCGCTTTGCGCGTCCGGGTCTTCCGTGCCGCTCACTGTTGCGTTGTTGATAGTCACGTTCCGAACAAAGTCTGTCGCCTCTTCAAACGCCAAAAGCTGTTCGCCAACGCTCGTCAGCGAGTCGGTTGACGCGTTGAGTATGATACTGCCATTGGTTGTAGCTGAAATGCCTTCGTAAAAAACGTTCGGCAGTGTTGTGGCTTCAAGAGCGTCAAAAAATTTCGTCCAGTAAATGTGTGTGTCAAGCGCATCCGCAATCGTCTGCAGTTTATTTTGGAACGCGAGAACGGATTCCTTCCGCACCTCAAGCGCGGCGAGATTTTCGGTGTACCGCGCATAGTCGTGCAGCAGCACCTGACGGTGAGTGAGGATGGTGAGATGGTACCCCTGTAGACCACCGTACAGCAAGACAAGAAAAAATACAGTGCAAATTGTTGACCACAGCAGAATTAAAAATCTTCGTTCAAGCTCTCGTGGCGAGAGCTTCAGAAATTGCCCTTTAACAAAATTTACGGTAAATGGTTTCTTCTTGCGGGGTGTTTTTATCGACTTGGGAGATGCGGTGAGCCGTATCTGCTTGCGCTCTTTCACCTCGGAGATCATGCGCACGGTATAGGGGAAAAGTTTGCTCAAGATTGCCCCGCGCTTGGTTTGCGAGGTCAACAACACCGTTCGCTTCGTAGGTATCGTCTTGGGAAACGGTGTTACCTGTGTGTCCTTCGGCGCATCGCGCCGATCTTTGGTAACTAGAAGTTCAACCCGACTTTTTTTACCCTGCATCGGTTTTCCATCAAGAGAGCGGCTTTCACTTTTTACTTTCTTGTCCCAAGTAAACCACGCGCGCCAAAAGTGTGGATGCGCGGTTTGCGGAACAACTATGGGCAATGCCGCTTTTGCGCGTTCGCTGTGCAGGTTGTGCCGTCCTGTTGCCACGACAGCGAGCGACTGTGTCTTTTTATGTCGGGAAAATAAGCGACGCCACCATGCGCCTTGCGACTTGCGTGCGAGAACCGTTGCGCGGCTCTGCAATTGCTCGTCTGCCCCGACACGCCCACGCGGAGGTTGCGAAGCTGGCACTTTGACTTTTGATTCCTTATGCTGCCGGAGGATGGGTTGCGTCTCTCCGGTTCCCGCATGCAACAACGCGCGTAGGCGAAACCACCATGAATGATGCGCTTGAAGAACCTGAAAAACGTAGACGGGGTAGCCGGATTTTTTTCGCTGACGCGGGACAAACATGCTAACTTTTTTCTTTTGTTGTTTTTCCCTTTTCCTGCCCCTCAAACTTGTGGCATCTGCCGGAGTTTCAGGAATACGCTTCCGGAAAATCTCCTCTAAAGCATCGGCGCGGCGCGCGTCATTTTCCCGATGAAGGCTCGTGCGGCCCGCGATATCCGTATAGAGCGTATGCGCGTTCACTTGCTGCGAACTCCGCTGCTCCTTGGTATCTTTTCTTCTTCCTAGCGTGATACCGAAAATCTTCTCCGATTTTTTTGGCAAGTGTTGTTCGACAGCATCGGCCACGGCAGTTACGCGTAAACCATACCGATCGACCGCGGAACGTGCGGTATTTCCTTCATGCTTCCGCTTGTTGAAAAACGAGGGTATGATTTTAAATCGACGCTTTGCCGATGGATCAATCCTCGCGGGATTGGTCATGCGCAATGATACGCGCTTCCGATTTTTTCTGGCGCGCTCAAGCTCAAGCCTCTCCTTTTTACGCAACTCTTCGGGAAGCAAGTTTACTGACGACATGGAAAAATAGTTGAGAATTTAGACGATATCGCGCATGGCAAGCCCGACGCTTATGGCAAATTTCGCACCGATTTCATGGAGAATGGGCTTCAAATCTTCGGGGTAGATGACGCGCGCCCAAGGATCGCCTATTGAAACACGCAAATTGGTACGATCGGCAATGTACGACTCCAAATTGATCAGGTAGCTGCCGCCGCCGGTGAGCACGATGCGGTCAACACTGCTTTTGCGCTTGGTATGCGCGGTATCCGCAGCCACAACCTTTTGCGATGATTTGGTATTGTTTCTCGCACCGTCCACAATTACCCTTGCGAAGTACGCTTCGGATGTTGCGCTGCCATGATACCTCTGCTCATACTGACTTTGAAAAAGATTGAGTGAGTATTGAATTTCCTGCAGAATGGGGTTGATGACGGTTTCAATGGTCTTGGGGAAGGAATTCACGCTTCCCGGTATAGCGGCAGCGACACCAACATCGCGCTTAAACTGCTCTGCGCGATCCAGGCTGATATTCAGACTATTGGCAATGGCGCGCGTAATGGTTGAACCGCCTATCTCAATGCTCCGGTTGAGAAACGGGATGCCCTTGACAACAATGGAGATATTCGTGGTAACCGCTCCAATATCAACGATCATGGTTGTTTCCGGATCGCTACCAACGAGCGATCGGGCAAGCGCAAAAATTTCAGTTTCCAAACTCAACAAATCCAGTCCGGCTTTCTGGCAAATGTCAATGTAGCGCTTCACCAGTGTCTTTGGCGCCCCCGTGAGCAGTATCTCCTGATACTTTTCTTTTGGTGTTATGCTATCTTTTGCATCGCTTGCACCCGCTTTTCTTGACTTAAAAAATCCCCGCCGCCCCGCTTGCGCATGTCCTCCGCCCGGTTGCAGGTTGATCAACTCCCAAACCAAGTTCATCTCCTCCAGGGGAAGTGGTATAACCTTTTTCGCTTCCCAGTGCACCGCGGATTCCAGTTCCTTTTTGGACATTTTGGGAAGGGTAATGACGGAGCTAAAAACCGAAAAGGTCGGAAGGGAAATAATGACTTTGGTTGTGGTAATGCGCGCGCGGCTACACACCTCACTCAATAACTCGCTGAGACGGTCTATCGCTTTGCTATCCGTTCCCAATTTTGCGTCGGCAACCGGTGTTTCGCTAAAACCATAGGTAACCAGCTGCGGCCTGCCGTCCTGATTTTTCAGCTCAACAACTTTAATACTCGCATTGCCGATATCAACACCCAAATAACTTGCCCGTGAAGAGAATAGGGACATATGAGGTAGAGCGTAAGAATAACCCGACAAGACATTTCGGTGGCAGGAAAAATCTCTGCCAAAAAAGTTTATAGTTGTATGTTTTTTACTATACCATAAAACACTTTTCAGCACAAAATGTAAGTTCTCCACAACACCGAAGTTACGATCAGATAGACGTAACACTACCAACATACACATCGCAAGATGCGCAACACGCTGTGTGGCGCAAAGTATGGTCGTGCTATGAATTTTGCATATCGTACATATTGTGGTATACTACACATATCTTTACTTCATCACTTCCACGCCTTATGGAATTTTCTCTTTGGTTCGTATTAGCCATACTCGCCGCAGTCATACTGTGGATTATCGCCATATACAATAGCCTGGTACGCGCCCGCACGCGCACCCGTGAAGGGTACGCGGACATTGAAGTCCAGTTGAAACGCCGCTACGATCTCATCCCCAACCTCGTGAAGACAGTACAAGCGTACGCCAAGCACGAATCGGGGTTGTTTGAAAAGGTAACACAAGCACGATCGGCCGCTGTGCAAACAACCGATGTTGCAAAAAAAGCGCAAGCGGAGAATGCGTTAAGCGCGACACTCAAATCTTTGTTCGCGGTTGCGGAAAATTATCCCGACCTCAAAGCGACGCAGAATTTTTCCCAGCTACAAGATGAACTTGCAGATACCGAAAACAAGATTCATGCAGCTCGGCGTTTCTACAACAGTATGGCGCGGGATTACAACATCAAAATAGAGGTCTTTCCGAATTCTCTGTTTGCGCAAGTGTTTCATTTTGTGCAAGTTGCGTTTTTTGAGATAGACAAGGCGGAGGAACGCGAAGCGGTTAAAGTAAACTTTTAAGGATCCGGGAGATGCATATTGCCTATGGCACTGTACCAGGAAATAGACGTCAATAAGAAAAAGACACTTGCATTGATGGCACTCTTCGTAACAATCATTTCCGCGCTTGGTTGGTTGTTTGATACGATCTTCGGCGAAGGATATCTCTTCCTTGTAATCGCACTCTTGTTCGCGGTGAGCACAACCATTTTCAGCTACTACAAAGGCGATGCGGTGGCGCTTACCGCGAGCGGCGCCAAGCCCATCACCAAAGACGATAATCCATACGTGTATCGTTTAGTTGAAAATCTCTCCATTGCCTCGGGTCTTCCTATGCCACGCATCCATATCATCACCGACCCTGCGCTGAATGCTTTTGCAACGGGGAGAGATCCGCAACACGCATCACTGGCGCTTACCACGGGAATCATACAAGCACTGGAAAATGAAGAACTTGAGGGGGTGATTGCGCACGAGCTCTCGCACATAAAAAATTACGACATACGGGTCATGATGATGGTGTTGGTGCTCGTTGGCACTATCGGCATATTGGCGCATGTGCTGTTGCGCGCGCAATATTTTGGCGGCAGCCGCAGGTCGCGCGACGGGCGTGCGGGTGTGCTGCTGCTGATTTTGAGTATTTTCGCCGCCCTGCTTGCGCCGCTTGCCGCGCAGCTGATTCAGTTGTCTATTTCACGCAAGCGGGAATTTCTGGCTGATAGTTCCGGCGCGCTGCTGACGCGCTATCCCGAGGGACTCGCGCGCGCACTGGAAAAAATTGCGGGCGGCCCCCCCTTGGCGCGCGCGAACGCGGGAACGGCACACTTGTTTATTGCCAATCCTTTTGGCGGAGCCGCGCCCCGCCTTGCCCGCCTCTTTTCAACGCACCCACCTATTGAGGAACGGATCGCGCGCTTACGCCAAAACTAACGCTCCACGATTATTTGTAAATCACGTTTCTCCTATGCATCTCCCCGAACTTGATTACCGCAAAGTAGCCCTCGCCGTGCTACTGGTTGCAACCGCAGCTTTTTTTGCATTCCTGCTCTATCTGCTTTTTTTCAGAACATTTATCGCTCCGGTAATCGAACAACCTCCCACAACCGGAGGCGGCACGCTTCCCGGAACCGGAGGGTCGGGACCGCAAGTGGTAACGGGCGTGCCGACCACGACCGTACCCGTAACTTCCGGAGGCGCGGATCAGCTCGGGTCAAGCCTGATAGCGCGCGGCGGCATAACGCAGACACCAACCATCAACCGGACTATTTCCGATGCGCTTGCGCTCAACGCATCGGGCGATGTGCAGTACTATGACCGCATTAATGAAAAATTTTACCGCGTTGATGCGCGAGGCGACATTCATGAGCTCACCGGCGAGGTCTTTCACAACGTACAAAAGGTTACGTGGGACAAGATGAGCGCCAAGGCGATTCTAGAATATCCCGACGGCAGCAACGTGGTCTACGATTTTACTACGGCAAGGCAGATTACCCTGCCAAAACACTGGGAAGAGTTCTCTTTTTCTCCGGACAGCGCACAAATAGCCGGAAAATCCATTGGCACGACACCAGAAAACACCTGGCTGTTCGTAGCAAATGCCGACGGCACCGGTGCGCGCGTAGTTGAGGCACTTGGTGAAAACGCGGATCGCGTGGACATCAACTGGTCGCCGAACAACCAAATGATCGGTACCTATAGGGAAGCTAAAGGTTTTGATGAGCAAAAGTTGTTTTTCCTCGGCCTCAATCAGGAAAATTTCAAACTGACGCTCGTTGAAGGACGGGATATCCGCAGCATCTGGAAGCCGGATGGCGCGCAGCTGATCTACAGCGCGTATACGAGCGCCACCGGTTTTCGCCCCGAGCTGTGGGTAGTAGACGCGCAAGGCGATGCGATCGGCAATAACCGGCATGATCTGGGTCTTGCCACGTGGGCGGATAAATGCACGTTCGGCGATACGAAAACGCTCTACTGCGCGGTACCGGACTCTCTCCCTGAACAGGCAGGCCTCTATGAAGAATTGAGTTACGACATACCTGATACAGTGTATAAAATAAATCTTACAAACGGCGTGAAGTCCGTTGTGGGCAAACCGGATGTCGCTGTTGCAATTGAGCAGCTTATCGTTACCGGCGACCAGCGTTTGCTCTACTTCACTGACCGAAAAACAGGCCGCCTCCATACCATGCGGCTGCAATGAGTATGTCCCAACCAACATCTTCCTCAATCTCCTCGCGCGTTTTTATCATTGTTTCCCTTTTGCTGTTCGTGGGGTTATTCGTTGCGGTCGGCAGCCTGCGTACCGCAAACCGCGTACCCGCCGCGCAACAGCAACAGGGTACTACAGCGCAGCAGCGCACAGCAACGCCGTCCGATGATCCACTAATTATAGAAGCGCATCCGGTTGGCGCACCGGAAGTTTCGCCGACCGACCCCGTTTTCGGTCCGGCGGATGCACCCGTAACACTCATTGAATTTAGCGATTTTGACTGCCCATATTGCAAGGATGTTGAGCAAACTCTCCATAAAATTGCCGCAGCGTACGGCAATAATGTGCGCTTCGTGTGGAAAGATTTCCCCCTGGTGGAACTCCATCCGAACACGCTCCCCGCGCATGTTGCCGCACGGTGTGCCTTTGCCCAAGACGCTTTCTTTCTTTATAAAGATGCGCTGTACGCGGACCAAGACACGCGCGCGTTGAGCGATTTTTTGCGCTTTGCGGAAGAGTTGCGGTTGGATACGGAAATGTTTCAGCAATGCCTCAATCGGCCCGATGCGCCACTTGCGGTAATTGAAGATTCACTTACGGAAGGTATGCGCCACGGCGTTGACTCAACCCCATATTTCTTTGTAAATAATCAGGAAGTCATAGGCGCGCAAGACTTTGCAACGTTTCAAAAAATTATTGACGCGGAGCTTGCGCGATAACTTCTATGGCAACGGCAGCTTTTTGGTGCACCAAATGCGACACGCAGTATGCCAAGTGGCAAGGACGTTGTAGAGAGTGCGGCGGCTGGAGCACCGTCATTGCCGCCACGCCAGACGCTGCGGCTATTGCCGAGGCTCCAGAGGCTGCGCCGCTTGCCTCATTTGCAACCGCGGTACACGATCGTCTCATAACCGGCATTACCGAAGTTGACCGAGTATTGGGCGGTGGTTTGGTACCGGGATCGGTTGTGCTTATTGGCGGAGAACCAGGTGTGGGAAAATCCACGCTCCTTTTGCAAATGGCGCAGTCGCTCCATGCGCGCGACGCCCGCGTGTTCTATCTTTCCGGGGAAGAGTCCGGCGCGCAGGTGAGTTTGCGCGCAAAGCGCCTGGGTTTGGCGTGCGAATTCGCCTTTGTCCATGTTCATGACTTCGCAAGCGTCAAAGCGCTTTTGGTGAAAGAACACCCCTCCATTGCCATTGTGGACTCACTCCAAACGCTCACTGATGCGGCTGTCGCGGGAGAGGCCGGGTCGCTTTCGCAGGTACGCGCCATCACTGCGCAGCTTGTTGCGATAGCAAAAGAACAGAGTATCGTGTTGATACTCGTGGGACACGTCACCAAGGATGGACAAGTTGCAGGCCCAAAAACACTTGAGCATCTGGTTGACTGTGTTGCTTATTTGGAAACACGCGAGGATGGTGCAACCCGTATATTGCGCGCCGCAAAAAACCGCTTTGGCGCAACGGGAGAAATTGGCGTATTTGCCATGGAAGTGCAAGGACTTATTCCCCTGCAAAATCCTGGCGCCCACTTTTTGGAACATCCAACGGCGCTTCCCGCGGGTTCGGTTATAACCGCAACCATTGATGGCACGCGCGCGCTTGCCTGCGAAATCCAGTCGCTCATCACCAAAACCGCCTATGGCATGCCGCAACGGAGAGCCTCGGGCGTGGACGCTTCACGTATGCAGCTCATCATCGCGCTGCTCTCCCGCAAACTGAAGCTGCCCTTGGGATCCCAGGATGTGTTTGTGAATGCAGCGAGAGGACTTGAGGTGCGCGAACGCGCAAGCGATGCCGCAATTGCGGTGAGCATTATATCCGCCTTTCAGGATCGTGCGTTACCCAAGTACACCGCGATACTGGGCGAATTGGGACTCTCGGGTGAATTGCGTCCGGTAACGCATCTGGATCTCCGTATCAAAGAACTGGAACGGATGGGTATAACCGACGTATGGTTGCCAAAGCAAAAGCTCCTCGCAGTAAAAACGGTTGGTCTTCGGACAATTGCAACGCTTCAGGAACTCGCGCTCGCGCTCAAACCATGAAGCGTCAATCATATACCCTAGAATGTGCGAGTGTGTGACAGCAAATATACTCTCTACACCAATCCCCCAAACCACGGCCGTGGTTTGGGGGATTGGTAAAAGACAGGGTATCCATCATGTGCGTAATAGAAAAAACTAACCCCTCGTCATAAAGACCGAGGGGTTTTAAAAATAGTGGGAGAGGTGGTGATGAGATGGTTGTGATTTAGTCCTTCGGCGAGCAGATATACCGCTGCCCACAAATACAGGTGTACTGCTTCCTTCCCTTTGGACTGCATAGGTACTTCATTGCGAGTGGAAAATGCACGTAACACATGCTGCATACCCTTTGCCCATTATAGACGATGGGCGTTTTACGAGTACGAGTGCTTCGTGGTTGTACTGCGGGTGAAGTTGTTGTTGGCTCCATGGTACCTCCCTGTGGAATCCCTCCTCCCTCTCCCAGAAGGATCGAGGTATTGGAAAGATTATAGCAAAATACCAAATTCCTGTCAATAATGCTTAATCAGATAAACATACTGTACGAGATCGCCTGTCATATATGCATATTGGTCACTGGTTTATAAGTTTTGAGTTATTCCAGGTGAACTTTTTTGCCAAACGCCTGCATTCTTTCGGCAACGCGCGGGTAACGATCCAGTATTTCCAAAATATCATCCGCGATGCTATGTGTTTCAGCAATTAGTTTGGAGTTTGTCAGTCCTTGTGCCAGTGTATCGGAGAAGCCGGACTGCGCCACACCGGCAAATGACCCCGGACCTCGCAATTCCAGGTCTTTTTGCGCTAACATGAATCCATTCGTACTTGCGACAAGCGCGGCAAGACGCGTGCGTGTTACGGACGACCAACTGTCGGTAAAAAGAAAGCAGTGGCTTTGCTTGTCTGACCTGCCAACCCGACCCCTGAATTGATGGAGCTGCGCCAAGCCAAACCGTTCGGCACCCTCCACCATCATAACCGTCGCTTCTTGGATATCTACCCCGACCTCAACCACTGACGTTGCAACCAGTACCATAATCTCTCCCGATATGAATTTTTTTAAAACACTTTCTTTTTCTTCCTGCTTCATGCGACCATGCAGCATGCCGAGAGGGTAGCCGGAAAATGCGCCGTTTCCCAGCCGCTCATAGGTTTCCATAACCGAAGCTGACCCAAGCACGTCTGATGGGTCAATCAGAGGACACACGACAAACGCACGTCCGCCGCCATCCAATTCACGTCGCATGAATGCGTAGGCGTCCTCCCGCTGTTTGGGCGCGACGAGCGAGGTTTCAACGGGTTTACGGCCTTGGGGCAGCTCATCTAGCACAGTGAGCGCGAGATCGCCATACACGGTAAGCGCGAGCGTTCGCGGAATGGGTGTTGCGGTCATGGACAAGAGATGAGGTAGTGTTTGCGTGTGGTGCATTTTTTCGCGCAGCACTTTCCTCTGGGCAACGCCAAACCGATGCTGCTCGTCAATAATGGCAAGTGCAAGCTCATGAAATCGTACGCCCTTCTCCAATAATGCGTGTGTGCCAATGGCAATAGCTGCTGTCCCGTCCGCGATCATCTGTTGCGCTTTCCGAAGGTGCGCATCCTCTGATATGCCAAGGCGCGCGTATGCGCAATGTTCCCGTGTAACGAGCGCGAGAGGATGCGCTGTATGTGCAAACAATTTTACAAGCGTCGCAAAATGCTGTTCTGCAAGTATCGCGGTTGGCGCCAGGATCGCCGCTTGCTTGCCGACAAGAACCGCTTGCAGTATCGCCAATGCCGCAACCACGGTTTTCCCCGACCCAACATCCCCATCCAGTAAACGGTTCATGGGGTGCGGTTGTTCCATATCCCGCATGATGGCCCATGCGGCTTTTTTTTGCGCGCTGGTGAGTACAAAAGGCAACATTTTTACAAAATGATTGGTTGCTTCTTGCTGAAAAGGAACGGCTGGAGCAGAAAACGCATGAAGCTCTTTTTTTTGACGCAAGCGATAAAGTTGTAGGAGTAGTAATGCATCAAATTGTATGCGCCGCCGCGCGCGTTCAACTGACTCCGTATCTTCCGGATAATGCAGCGTTTCGACCGCGTCCTTAAGCTTGGGCAAGTTTGCATGCTCACGTTCCTTGTCCGGCAGCCAGTCCTTAATATCCGGTATGAGAGATTTCGCGCAGTCAATAAAAAAACGCATATGCTTATGCGTTAAACCTGCGGTGAGTGCGTAGGACGGGAGCATGCGTCCGGTATGTACGTTTGTTTTTCCTTCACGAATTTTTTCTACCATAGGTGCCGTAAAAATAAACGTCCTACCCTTGCGCTCCGGCATGCCGGAAACCGCGACGCTGTCGCCCTCTTGATACTGCTTTGCCAAAAACGGCTGATTAAACCAAACAAGCTTTACCGCACCCGTTTCGTCAGAGAGCATGGCTTCCACCACCAGCATTTTTTTTATCCTGCTACGCACCGTGGTAAGAGCGCCTATCGTTCCTGCAACCGTTACGTGCTCTCCTTCGCATAGTTCCAAAATCGGTACACGCTTTGTATAGTCCTCATAGCTTGTCGGAAAGGTAAACAGCAAATCTTCAATTGTGCCAATACCAAGCTTCACAAGCTGTTTCTGCATGCGCTTTGCTATAGGTGAGAGTGTGATAACGGGATCGGTAAGTTGCATAGTTTTTGTGCGATAGTGCTATGATCGCAATACTACTATAGCACACCCCTGCCGCATATAAAAAACACCCTGCAAAGGGTGTATATGCGTAGATTGGAGAATATAGTTTGGTGCAGGATTCTTGAATTAGTCCGAACGCATTTTTCCGAAAAAATCCCCCCGAGAAAATTCGGAAAGGCGGCACCTACCCGCCTAAGCCTCGGCGCAGGCGGTGGAGCCGCACCGCTGACAATTTCAAGTTTTTCTTTGGCGGCAAATTCGGACAAATATTAGCGTTGAGTCAGCTTTTGAAAAGAGTATGACCACAACGCTAAAAGTGCAAAGGCTCCTCCGTAAAAAATAGCGCTCGAAAATGCTTCTGAGGCACCCCCGCTTTTATCAAGGAAAATTACACTTAGCCCTTTATAGATACCATATGAAATATAAAACACACCAATGACTATTTCTCCCCAAAGTGCTTTTCGTAG
>Ga0100396_1000217_pt1 | contig 30758 bp, 30 predicted proteins | sample CryGeymeta201520_FD_81551 | JGI IMG/M metagenome (GOLD analysis project Ga0100396, IMG submission 81551) | Groundwater microbial communities from Crystal Geyser aquifers in Utah, USA - Crystal Geyser metaG 2015-20 | ecosystem: Environmental > Aquatic > Deep subsurface > Groundwater | place: USA... | reverse complement strand
GGTGTAACCAGCGCCAACCGATCTGAAACAGACTCAAATCGCGGCGGTCCGCCCGGTCAACCCGAGCGGTTTGCTTGCTGAGCACGAGTATCCTCTCAATAATCCGGGGTGGCTGTGGCCGGTCTCCTGACCGAGCCACGGTGGCTCGGTCAGGAGACCGGCCACAGCGCGATTCCCCCCAAGAATTGAGAAGATACGCGGCTTGCCATAAGCCAGGTTGCGATGGCTCTGGGTGTCGCCAGTGCCATGTTAACTATACCTTCGAGCAAGGGCTACAGGGCAACCTGAAGTCATCGCTGTCGCGAAAAGTCGGAGCTGACCCGATGTACTGAGCAAAGCGGAACCTGGCTTTACAGACGTTGGGTTGGGGGCGCTACCTGGCCGAATGGCGCGGGCAGGTGCCCGCGTTGTGGCAGGCGGCGATGGCGAACGCGTTCTTGCGGGAGGGGTATTGCCGGCTGGCGCCCTGCGCTCAAAATACGGTGTCAGGGCCGATCTTTCCTTTCATCGCTCACCGCGGTGTGCTATACTTTCCACGGAACTGAAGCATATGACCAATCTCGACTTTGAGCTGCTGCGCACTGTGGTGCAGACCGGTCCCCACCCTCTCTTCGCCACCGTCAGCGGCGCGCACCTGTACGGCTTTCCCTCGCCCGACAGCGATGTGGACCTGCGCGGGGCGTTCGTGCTGCCGGTGCCGGATTTGCTGCGACTGCAAGAGCCGCAAGAGACCATCACGATCACACAGTCTTGCGCCGGCGCTGAAGTCGACTGGGTGGCCCATGATCTGCGCAAGTTTGCTCGCTTGATGACCCGCCACAACGGATATGTGCTGGAGCAGCTCTATTCCCCACTGGTGGTGCATGGTGGCCCGTGGCTGGAGGAGCTGCGAGCGATCGGTCAGGGTTGCGTCACCCGGCACCTCTACCATCACTATCTGGGCTTCGCGAAGGCCCAGCGCAAGCTCTTGACCAAACCTGCGCCGACGGTCAAGGAGCTGCTTTACGCCTACCGGGTGCTGCTGACCGGCATCCATGTGCTGCGCACCGGCGAGGTGGAGACGAATCTCAGGGTGCTGACGCAGCACCATCCCCAGCCAGGGATCGCCGAGCTGATCAAGTGGAAGTGGACGCCGTGGCCGAGCCTGTGAGCGGTGAGCGGTGGGCAGTCGAGATCAAATGGCAGAGCAAGGTTGTCGGCGAGAAGGAGTTGATCGCGCTGGCCGCCAAAGCTCAAGCCTTGAACGCCCGACCCTGGTGCGTCAGCCATAGCGGTTTCACGCCGGCAGCGCGGGCCTACGCCGAGGCCAATGACATCCTTATCTCCACTCGCGCCGACCTGGAGAAGATAGAGCGGGCGGTGAAGGCAGTTCTATGAACGCGCCCCGGTCCCCTGGGCGGAGGCACACGCGACCACTGTATCAGGTCGCGTGTGGGACAAGAGTTGCCGGGCGTCATATTTCCTTGACAAAGTCAAAAATTCTTTGGATTCGCCATCTTCGGGATGTATTGGCGTTGTGGGCTAATCAGTCCACCCCAGATGAAATCAGTGAACCCGGGTGTCAGGAAGTGGCCCACCAGGTACGTCTGAGTCAGAGCATGGTTGGTCGCGAGCCGGCGCAGCTTCTGCATATCGGTCAGCATCGAGATAGGTCCTGTTGGTGGGGTGTCGGGTCGAGCGGCACGCGGGCCGCGGTCGCCTCACCGACGCGACATTGACCGGTGATGGCGATCACGCGTTGACTCGGCAAAGCGCGCTGCGCGGCTGCCGGCTCCTGGAGTTCACCAACCGCGGCGATTTCGCGCCAGAGGTGTTCAAAGAGTTGTCCAGGTATTGCCAGCGGGAACTGCCCAGCATGATCCTGGGCGTCGGCTCGATCCTGGACGCGCCGACCGCGGCACTCTACGTGGCCTACGGTGCCAATTTTGTGGTCGGCCCCTACACAAACCCGGAGGTGGCCTGTTTCTGCAACCGGCGCAAGATCTCTTACAGCAGATTTTCTTGATAATGCGTCCTATTTTGGGGTCAGGAGCATCATATGAGCAAACTCGCTTCACAGATCAAGGACCTTCAGGTGGAGCCCGGCAGCCTGGCGATCTTCTGGCTGGCCCAGGCGGGGTTTGTCTACAAGACACCGGGCGGCACGATCGTGTACGTGGATGCCTATCTCAGCGATTGCGTTCACCGGATGCTGAGCGACGTGCTATACGGCTTCAAGCGCATCATGCCAGCGCCGCTTGCTCCGCAAGAGGTCGACGCCGACGTGGTGGTCTGCACGCACTCGCACCCCGATCACTTCGACTACGACGCGATCCCGGTGCTCGCCCGCAACGCCAGGATCCACTTCGTCGCCGCGCCCGATTGCCGTGCCGAATTCGAGAAGCTGGGCATACCCGAGGATCGCTATACCATCATTCACGAGGGCGAGACGCTGACCTATAGCGATGTGAGCCTGACCGGCGTCTTTGCTGATCACGGCGACCTGGCGCCGGAAGCGCTGGGGGTGATCGTGCAGTCCGGCGAGATCAAAGTCTGGCAGGTGGCTGATACGGCGTATCGCCCGGATAAGTGGCAGGACATCTTCGCCGTGGGCGTTGACGTGATCATGCCGCCAATCAACGGCGCGTACGGCAACCTGGACGGTGTCGAGGCGGCGAAGCTGGCACACGACGCACACGCAAGGGTGGCGATCCCCTGCCATTTCTGGATGTTTGCCGAGCACGGCGGTAGCCCGGCCCAGTTTATCGACGCCTGTAAGGAACTTGGACCCGAGGTCGAGCCGCATCTGATGGCGCAGGGCGAACTGCTGGTGTACCGGAAATGACCGGCACGATTCGTCCGTCTCGCTACAAAGATCAGCCGGCAATCACGCTGGAGTCGGAGACGATCGCCGCACAATATCTGCCGGGTGTTGGGGCCAAGATGTGTTCGCTGATCTACAAACCAGTGAGCCTGGAGCTGTTGCTGCAGCAGCCCAACGAGACGTACCGGCTGGCGCCCTATGACGGCGATTACGTGGCGCAGAGTGAATGTTCCGGATTCGGCGAGATGTGTCCCAGCATCGACAGGTGTTTCTATGAAGGGTACCCCTGGCGCGGCACGCCGATCCCGGATCACGACGAGGTGTGGAGCATTCCCTGGGCGTGGGATGAACAGAGCGGACGGCTTCACCTGAGGACCCACGGTGTGCGTTTTCCGTACCGGCTGGAGAAGTGGGTGTCCTTTGCCGATGAAGCCACGCTGCGGGCTGACTACCGGCTGACCAACCTTTCAGGCTTTGACTTCGACTTCATGTGGGCCGCACACCTGATGCTCAACCTTGAAGAAGGCGCCGAGCTGGCACTGCCGGACGGCGTGCGCAAGATCGTCACCGCATTGAGCTTCGACGACAGCCTGGGGCGCTATGGCGACGAGTTCGATTGGCCGGTCGCCACCCTGCCGGACGATCGTCGGCGTGATTTGCGCCGGATGCAACCGAAGGCGGCACGCGAAGTCGTCAAGTATTTCGTGAAGGGTCGGATGCCGGAAGGGTGGTGCGAGCTGACCTATCCGGCCAGCGGGTTCACGCTGCGCCTGGCCTGGCCGGCCGAGCAGGTCCCGTATCTCGCCGTGCTGCCGGACGAGGGTGGCTGACAGGACCTTTACAGCATCTTCCTGGAACCGGCGACCGCCAGCTTCGACCGCCTGGATGTGGCGCGCGTGCGGGGTGAATGCTTGATGGTCGGGGGCAGGGCGACGTTCGAGTGGTATTTGGACATGCAACTGGCGCAGAGATCAGAAGCCGGCCACTTCTGATCCCCCAGCGCATTTCCGAGACGCTCTGTTTTTCGCTCTCGTGGGTGGCCCTGCTGGGCGCATTGTTCGCTTATATCACCAATCGTTTCAGCTGCCTATCGCTGAATCCTGCCCGAGCCCTCACCCTGCATCAGCGCCACCACCTCGTCCAGCGTAGCCAGGTTGAAGTCGCGCTGGATCGTGTGTTTGAGGCAGGAGGCCGCGGCGGCAAACTCCACCGTCTCTTGCGGATCCATGCCGGTCAGGATCCCGTAGATGAAGCCGCCCGAGAACGCATCTCCGCCACCGACCCGGTCCACGATGTGGTCTATGTGGTATTTTCGACTGTGGTAGAACTCCTTGCCATCGTAAAACATCCCGGACCAGTTGTTCACCGAAGCCGATAGGCTTTCCCGCAGCGTGATCACGGCGTAGCGTAGATGAAAACGGTCGACCAGTTGCCGGGCCACGTCATCGTAGCCCTCCTCGCTCAGCTTCCCTGACGAGATGTCCGTGTCCCTGGCACTGATGCCGAAGACCTTGCTGGCCTCTTCTTCGTTGGTGAACAGAACGTCCACGTTCTCCATCAGCCCCGTCATGGCCTTCTGGGCTTTCGTCAAAGGCCACAGCTTGCTTCGGAAATTGAGATCGCAGCTTACCGTCAGGCCATGTCTCCTGGCGGCCACGCAGGCGTCTTGGGTTAGCTCGGCCACGCTGTCGGCCAGCGCCGGCGTGATCCCGGTAAAGTGAAACCAATCCTTGCCCTGCATGACCTCATCCCAGTCGAGATCGCCCCGCTTTAGCTCCGTGATCGCGCTCCCCTTGCGGTTGTAGAGAAAGAGCGATGGCCGCTGCGCCGCGCCGGTCTCCACGAAATAGATCCCGAGCCGGCGCCCCATGCGCTTGACGTAGTCTATGTTCAGTCCGTATTGGCGCATGGCGTTGATGCACGCCTGCCCTACCGGCGAATCCGGGACCGCGGAGACGATGTAGCTCTGCAAACCGTAGTTGACCAAGGAAACGCCCACGTTAGCTTCCGCGCCGGTGTAATCCACCTCCAGTTCGTGGGCCTGCACCAGTCGCTCATACCGTTTTGTGGCGAGTCGCATCATGAGCTCGCCAAAAACCACGGCTTTCTTGTCTGACTTCATGTTCGATCTCCCGCGATCGCAAAGGCTATCGGTCAGTCGACGGCAATCTTGATCACCACCTTTTTGATCGGCTCCGGCTTATTGACGGCGAGGCAGGGCATATGGCCGTCGGTCGGCCACAGAAGCATGAAGCTTCCGGCCGACAGCGTCACGACATCGCCTTGGCCCGACAGGCGCAGGAAGTCCTTGGCCTCATCGTACGCGCCCGGGGTCAGCCGGCTCAGCGGTGCGTAGCAGACGCGCTCGTCACCCAGAACCATGACCTGCAAATCGATGTAGCGGCGATGCGCCTCCCATACCCCGTTCTCCGGCACACGGGTGATATAGGTCAGAGCCCTGGCAAAGATGTTCTTGCCATCGATCTCATAGTCGCCCGGCTCAAGCGCGGCAAGATCGGTTTCGCGCAGATACGCGAAGGCGCGATCGATGCTGGGGGCGAGGCCCCGGTACAGGTGTGAGTTAGCCAACAGGTCAACGATCATTTCTTCCTTGCCTTTCTAACGTTGAACTCGGCCCGACGCATCGCCGGCTATGAGCGCTCTCACTTCTTCCCGGGAAGCGAGATTGAAGTCGCCGGGGATCGAATGCTTCAGGCAGGAAGCCGCCGCAGCGAACTCGATCACATCTTGCAGTGGCATGCCGGTCAGCAGACCGTAGATCAGGCCGCCGCCGAACGCATCGCCGCCGCCGACGCGATCAATCACGTACATGCTGTAGCTGCGGCTGCGATATAGTTGCGTGCCGTCATAGAGGACGCCCGACCAGTTGTTGAACGTCGCTGACAGGCTCTCGCGCAGCGTGATGGCGATGGTTTTGCAGCCGAACCGCCCGTGTACCTGCCGCGCCACGTCTTCGTACTTGTCGGCCTCCAGACGGCCGCTGCGGACATCTGCCCCTTCCGCCTTGATGCCAAAAACCATCTCGGCGTCTTCTTCATTGCACATCAGGACATCCACGTAGGCCATCAGGCCCGTCATCACGCGCTGCGCCACCTTCGGCGACCACAGCTTCTTGCGGTAGTTCAGGTCACAACTGACCGTGACGCCCAATTGTCGCGCCGTGCGGCATGCCTCCTCGACAACGGCGGGCATGTCGGGGCCGAGGGCCGGCGCGGCGCCGGAGAAGTGCAGCCAGTCTTTGCCCTGCAGGACGGTCTGCCAGTCAATCTCGCCTGGTTTCAGCGTCGTGATCGCACTGTTGGCGCGGTCGTAAATTACTTTTGAGGCGCGCTGTGATGCGCCGGTTTCCAGGTAGAACAGCCCCAGCCGGTCGCCGCCCCGAACGATGTGATCGGTGTTCAGCCCGTGACCCTTGAGGAAGTTGATGCACGCCTGGCCGATATCGTGGGCAGGCGCCTTCGAGACCACATAGCCCTCAAGACCAAAATTAACCAGGGAGACGCAGGTGTTGGCTTCGGCCCCCGTGTAGTATGCCTCGAAATCTCTGGCCTGGCTGAAGCGCTGAAACCCCCGCGTACCCAGTCTCAGCAGCAGTTCGCCGAACCCCACGACTTTTTTGTTGGATCCCATATCGGTTCTCGCCTCCGTTCTGATGATTCAGGCCGCCAGCGGATACCGCCCGGCTATCTTTGCTTCGTTCAGCATCGCGATGACGTTCTCCAGCGGCACGTCGGGCTGGATGCAGTGCACCGATGCCAGGATGTAGCCGCCACCCGGCCCCAGGTCCTTGATCCGCCGACGCACCTCGGCGCGCACGTCGTCGGGCGTACCGCTCGGCAACACCCAGCCGGTGTCGATTGCGCCGCAGAACGAGAGCCGGTCGCCGAACTCGCGCTTGAGCCGCGCCGTGTCGCCCATGTCACCGGCGTTGACCTGCACCGGATTCAGCAGGTCAACGCCGATTTCGACCAGGTCGCCGAGCAGCGGGTAGATGTTGCCGTCAGAGTGATAGAAGATCTTGGCCTGGGTGCGCTTCTTGATTTCTTGATAGATTTCGGCATGGAACGGCTTGATCATCCGCCGGTACATCCTGGGCGAGATCAGCGTCGCGTTCTGCGAGCCGAGGTCGTCACCTGTGACGAGCACGTCGATGGTGTCGCCGGCCTCTTCCAGGAGCCGGATCACGCTCGCCTTCATCAGGTCGGTGATTTTGCGCATCAACGCCAGGGCGAAGTCGGGGTTTCCGGCCAGGTCGAGCATCCACTGTTCGACCCCGCGCGACATGTAAGCCTGCTCGAACGGCGAGACCCCGCTCAGCGCCACCACAGCATACCCTGCGTCTTGGATCGCCTTGGCCTTCTCTCGCAGCCCGACGAATCGGCTCGGATGCGCCAGGTCGGGCCAGGCGTAGCGGTCGAGGTCGGCGATGGTGGCCGTGCGGATGGGCGAATCCACGACCTCGTAGTAGATGATGCCCGGCTGGCGCTCCCACAGGCTGCCCCAACCGTCCACGTAGGCGTCGGCCGAGACATCACGCGCGAACGGCGCCGGCGCCGGCCCCGGGAGAAGGGGGCGGCCATCCGAACCGGACCAGGCCAGCGCCTCCTCATCCATCAACACGTACTGCAACCCGCGCCAGAAGATCGTTGTTTCTTTCGTGATGCCCAGGTGCGCCTTCAGCCGCTCGTAGCCGGGCGCGAGCATTGTGGTCGCGCCGGACGTCCCGAAAAAGATCGGTACGCGGTCAGGTTCTTCATGGTCAAGTGCACACAGGACGCGTTCTCTCGAAGTCAACATGCGATTGTCTCCCACTGCCCCGTCTGAAGCAGGATTCCTAAGCGCCGATAGTCGGGTTGAAATGTGACTGTCATGACCTGCCCCCTTGCATGCTATGAATCGCGGTAGGTTCCGATTTCCAGCCCTCGTTCGACGAAGTACCTGTACGTTTCGTAATTCACCAGGGGGGACACGCTGTGATCCACCTGTAGGACGTAACCGCTGCCCGCCATCGCCGCGGGCAGCTTGTTCAACAGCTCCGCTTCGACCGCCCCTACATCGTTGGTCTCCAGGGCCCGCTCGTCCATGCCGCCGATCAGGGCGATCTGATCGCCGAAGCGTTGCTTCAGTCTGACCAGATCCATGCCCGCTTTGGCCTCGATGGGTTGCAGGCAGTTGATGCCGGCTTCGATCAGAGAGGGGATGAGCGTTTCCACATAGCCATCGCAGTGGAGAACCACTGGTAACTTGCGACTGTGGGCGAAGTCGAAGATCTTCTTGTGCGCCGGATAGAGCAGTTCCCGGAACATCGCGGGGGACATAAACGGCCGGTGCTTGAAGCCCAGGTCGTCCCAGACCCAGAGCCCGTCCGGCAGTCCCTCCCGCTCGAAGAGGATCTCCAGCAGGCGGATCATCACGGTGGCGTAGAGATCGGCCATCTCGCGCACCCATTCGCCGTCGAGCGCCATGCCCATCAGCAGATGCTCGTGCCCGCACATGGGTGACATCTGGTCGAAGGGACCGACGACGCCACAGGTCATGAAGCGATCCTCCCTGCTGCACTTCGCGCGCAGTTCTCGATAACTGCTGAAGTTGATCCGCCGCTCGTAAGTCCGTTGGTCGAGCAGATGCGGCCGGATGTGTTCCTCCCAGCCGCCGCGGTCTTTGACGGTGAAGTCCACATGTTCGGGCGCGCCGGAACCGGTCTTGATCCAGCGTAGCAGCGCCCCGTTGCCGTCCCGGATGAGTTTTGTCGACTCCGTTTCCTCCACGACCTGGTCACCGGCATAGATGTCGGCGATCAGATTGATGGTGCGGTAGTCTCCCGGGGTAATCTCGCCCCCGGTCCGCCGCACATCCAGGCTGAAATGGTCGCTGACCATCTCCGGTCGGGCGAAATGGCCTTCCGCCGACCAACGCTGCACCGTCTCCTTCCAGAAGACCTCAAACAGGCCGACGCGGTCCACCGGCTGGTGTTTCAAGATGCGATCAAACCGTTCCTTGCTGGTTAGTTCCATGAGAAGTTCCACCCTTGTATTACCAACCCAACGCCTTCCGATTCATGATGGAACGGGGCAGCCTGCCGCTCAGCATCTCCACCACATTCTGGGCTGTGTCGTGGCGCAGTTGGGCCGCGGCTTCGACGGACCCGCTCGACGCGTGCGGGGTAACGATCACGTTGTCCAGTTGTAGCAGCGGATCGTTGGGATCGGGCGGTTCCTGTTCGAGCACGTCGAGCGCGGCGGCCGTGATCGTATGGTTCACCAGCGCGTCGTAGAGCGCCGATTGGACCACCACCGGGCCGCGGGCCATGTTGATCAGACAGGCGGTCGGTTTCATCAGCGCCAATTGCGCCGCGCCGATCAGCCCGCGCGTTTCGGCGACCAGAGGGCAGTGCAGAGTGACATAATCCGAAAGGTGCAACAGGTCATCCAGCGCGACCAGTTCCACACCCAGCTCAGCAGCCTGCTCCGGCTTGATGTAGGGATCATAGCCGAGCAGCTTCAGGCCCAGGCAGCCGGCTTTGCGCGCCACAACCCGGCCGATGTTGCCCAGCCCGACGATGCCCAAGGTCTGGCCGCTCATGCGCGGGGGAGGCCAATAGGGGATCGGTCGCGTCGATCCCCAGCCACCGCCGCGCACATACCGATCCAGGATGAAGGTGCGGCGGTTGAGGTCGAAAATGAAGCAAATGGTGGAGTCGCTGACCTCCTCCATGCAAAAGTCGGGGACGTTGGCCACAACGATGCCGTGCTCGCCCGCAGCCTGGAGGTCCACCATATCCACGCCGATGCCGTAGCGGGAAATGACCTTGCAGCGGGTCATGGCTTCGATGACTTTCCGATTGATCGTTGCCCATTGCACGATGAGGGCGTCAGCGTCTGCGACGTGGGGGATCAACTCCTCCGGCGCCCTGGTCTGCAGACGGACGAGGTTGATATCGAGACCTGAGCCGTGGAGGACCCCGGCTTCGATGCTGTGATCGGAATCGCCGAAATCGGTGATGACGACTTTGAAGGGCGACATAAGAGGCTCCTCTGTGAGATGTGGGGATGGTCAGGCGACCGCCCCATAACGAACACTTCGATGATCTTAGAAATGCCCAGGCGTTCATGCCAATTGACGCAAAACCTCCTGTGCCCCATCGGCGATCAGCCCGCCGTCGTCGGCCACAGTGACGAAGCGGAACCCCTGCTCGATCCTGAGACGGGCGGTCGCCGCGTTGGGGGTGTAGATGCCCGGGATCTTGCCGGTTTTGCTACAGGCATTCAGCACGTTCAGGATGGCGGCCTGGTGCGCCAGCGTGCCCACGCCCACCCCCAGCGAGCGTGCCAGGTCCATCGGGCCGATCCAGCAGCCGTCCACGCCTTCCACGGCCATGATCTCGTCGGCATGCTCGGCTGCCTGCGCCGTCTCGATCTGGACGGCCAGGAAGACCTCCCGGTCGGCCCAGGTGTCGTAGTCGGGGCCGAAATGGACGGCCAGGCTGCCCGCAAAGGAACGGCCGCCGTAGGGCGGGTAGCGCATGGCGAAGGCCGCGGCGCGGGCCTCGTTGGCCGAGTTGACCATCGGCACAACGAGGCCGAGCGCGCCCCGGTCGAGCAGGCGGCCGATGGCATAGAAGTCGTTCTGCCGCACGCGCGCTACGGGGACGGCGTTTCCCAACGAGATGGCGCGGAAGGCAGCCAGGGTCGTGGTATCGTCCCAATCGCCGTGCTGGTTGTCCACCAGCACAAAGTCGAAGCCGCAGCGCGCGGCGATGCCCGCCACGGTGGGCGAACCCATGCCGAGGACGATCCCCAGGGCCGGAGAGCCGGCCAGTAGTCTCTGTTTCATGGCATTGATCATCGTGAATCTCCAAATGGCGTTATCATGGACGGTGGCCTCATCCGACCAACCACAAATACGGCTTCTCGATGAATTGTTTTACCCGCTGTAGGAAACGGGCGGCCGGCGCGCCATCCACCAACCGGTGATCGAAGGTCAGGCTCAGGAACACCATCTGGCGAATCGCGATGCGCTCGGCCTCGGCATCTACAACGACTTGTTTGGGCACGATCCGCCCCACGCCCAGGATGGCGCACTCCGGCAGGTTGATGATCGGCGTGAACGCGTCGATCTCGTACATACCCAGGTTGGTGATGGTAAACGTGCCCCCTTGTAGCTCGTCCATGCTGATGCGGCCGGTCCGGGCCTTTTCGATCAGCGCCGCCGATTCCCGCGCGATCTGGCGCAGCGACTTGGTTTGCACGTCGCGCAACACCGGCACCAGTAACCCCCGGTCGGTGTCGACCGCGACGCCGATGTTGGCGGTTGACCACTGAAGAATGTTGTCACCCTCGAAGCGCGCATTGACCATCGGGTGCTCCAGCAGCGCCTGCGCGGCCAGCTTGGCGAGCAGGTCGTTGTACGAGGGCGCCGGTTGGGCAGACACGTTCGGGGCGGACGCAAGGCCCGCCCCTACAGCCGCATCGTCCTTCAACTGTTTGCGCAGCCGCACCAGCTCGGTTGCATCCGCCTCGGTCGTCAGCGTGACAGGCGCGACCGTGTGCGTGCTGGCCGCCATCCGGTCGGCGATGGTTCGGCGCATGGTGGTGATCGGAATAGCCATGCCCGCGGGTACGGAAGGTGCTGAAGGCAGGGCTGGGGCCAAGGTAATCGGCGGCGCCGCGGGCGCCGAAACCTTCAACCTTTCAACCTGCAACCGATCCGCTTCCGCCTCGATATCAGCGCGCTCGATGCGTTTGGCGGGCAGCCGTGCGGCCAATGTGTCCACGTCCACGCCCAGTTCGCTTGCCAGTCGCCTGGCCAGCGGGCTTACCCGCTCAGCCGCTGGCGGGGTCGCCGTGGCAGTGGCAGCAGCCTGTCGCACATCGCGCTCGACGATCCGCCCGGTCCGGCCGCTGCCCGTAAGGCCGATCCAGTCCACGCCCAACTCACCGGCTACGCGGCGGGCGCGCGGGCTGATGGTGGGCTCGGTGTCGGAGGCTGGCAGCTGGAAGCTAGAAGCCGGAAACTGGACTGCCTGCGAAGCTGGCATGGAAGCCGAGACTTCAGCAACACCAGTTTCTAGCTTCGAGTTTCTAGCTTCGATCTCCTCGCCAGCCGCAAGCAGATAGGCCAGCAGCGTACCCACGGGCACTTCCTTGCCCGGCGGCGGGGAATCGGACGGGATGCGGAGGATGCCGCTTTCCAGCGCCTCGATCTCCTGGGTAGCTTTGTCCCCTTCGACGGTGAAGAGGAGCTCGCCAGCCTCAACGCGCTCGCCGTCCCGCTTCAGCCACTCGCCCAGCCGACCCGTTTCCATGTTCCAGCCCAGCCGGGGCAAGACGACTTCAAATGACATGTTGTCCTCCTGACATCCGGGCGACTGAAAGTCGCTGCTCCCCCTGCGAAGCCGACCTGCGTCAGTTGCGAGATCAGTCTGCGGAGGCAGACATCGCACGGTTGGCAGCGGTTTCCAACCGCCGGTTGGACGCTATTCCGCCAGCAGCTCGCGTACTGCCTGGACGATGCCCTTCACACTCGGCACCAGCGGCTCGTAGAGCGGCGGGCTGTAGGGTGCGGGGGCGAAGAGGCCGTTCACACGGCGCACCGGCGCGTCCAGGTCATCGAACGCGGCCTCCATCACCTGGGTGGCGATCTCAGCGCCGACGCCGCACGGGGCGAAATCCTCGTCCACGACCAGCAGCCGACCGGTTTTGTGCACCGACGCCAGGATGGCGCCCATGTCCAGTGGCGCCAGGGTGCGCGGGTCGATCACCTCGGCCGAGATGCTCTCTTTCGCCAATATCTCGGCAGCATCCAGTGCCTGCTTCACCGTGAAGCCGATGCCTATGATGCTCAGATCGGCGCCCGTGCGGCGGATCGCCGCCTGTCCGAACGGGATCAGGTATTCGCCGTCCGGCACCGGGCCTTTGAGCGCCAGCAGGTTCTTGTGCTCCAGGAAGAGCACCGGGTCGTCGGAGCGGATGGCGGTCTTCAGCAAGCCCTTGGCATCGGCCGGCGTGGACGGCATCACCACGCGGAAGCCGGGGATGTGCATGAAGAATGGGTAGTAGTTGCCGGAGTGATGGGCCGCGTTCGACTGCGCTGCGCCCACGCAGCCACGTACGACGATCGGCATCACCAGCCGACCGCTGCTCATCCACTGCAGCTTGCACATCTGGTTGAACATGTCCCCGAACGCGTCGGCCAGGAAGTCGATGAACATGAAGTCCACGATCGGCCGCGTGCCGGTGGCCGCGGCGCCGGTACACAGGTTTGTGAAGCCGCGTTCGCTGATCGGCGAATCGCGCAGCCGCTCTTCGCCGTAGAGATCGTAGAGGCCGAGGGTGGTATTGAAGTTCCCCCCGCGCGGCCCGATCCCTTCACCGACGACGAAAATCCGGGCATCGCGGGCCATTTCCTCGGCCAGTCCCTCGCGGGCGGCATCGACGAAGGTCATGTGCCGGAAATTAGTTGCTGGAAGCTGGTTACTGGAAGCTGGAAGTCCCAGATTGCCAGTTTCCAGCTTCCAGTTTCCAGCATACACGTGTTGACTCACCGTTGTCGGGTCAGGCAGAGGGCTGGCCTCGGCGAATCTGCCGGCCTCCTCAACCAGGGCTTTGATCTCGTCGTCGATCGCACCCAGCTCGACCTCGGTCACACTCCCGTCACCCAGCAGCTTCTCGCGGAAGAGCCTGATCGGGTCTCGTTCCTTCCAGGATGCGACCTCCTCCGGCGTGCGGTAGCCGGCGTCGCGCATCCCCTCGGCGTGGGCGCGCGTGCGGTAGGTGCGGCACTCGATCAGGGTGGGACCGCCGCCGGCGCGGGCGCGCGCCACCGCTTCGCCGGCCGCCTGGTAGACCGCCAGCACGTCGTTGCCGTCCACCGTGATCCCCGGCAGCCCGTAGGCCGCGGCGCGCGAGGCGATGTTCGTGTTGCCAGTCGCTTTCTTCAGCGGCACCTCGGTGGCGTACAGGTTGTTCTCGCAGACAAAGATCGCCGGAAGCTGCCATGCTGTCGCCAGGTTAAGTCCCTCGTGGAACGCGCCGTTGTTCGACGCGCCGTCCCCGAAGAACGCCACGCTTACCCGGGCGGTCTTGAGCAGCATGGCCGAATAGCCGCCGCCGGCCGCCAGGGTGATGCACGGGCCGACGATGCCGCTGGAGCCCATGAAGCCGACCTCGGGTTTGAACAGGTGCATCGAGCCACCGCGGCCGCCCGAGCAGCCCGTGGCACGCCCCATCACCTCGGCGATCAGTTCGCGCGGCAGCACGCCCTTGGCCAGCGCGTGGCCGTGTCCGCGGTGCGTGCTAAACACCGTGTCATCGTCGCGCAAGTGTGCGCACACGCCCGACGCCACCGCCTCCTCGCCGATGTAGGTGTGAACGCCGCCGTAGAGTTTCCCGGCCGCGTAGAACTTCACCAACTGCTCCTCGGTACGACGGATGATCAGCATGGTGCGGTAGAGCGCGAGCAGTTGATCTCTAGATGGGTTCAAAATAGTATCTTCAGACATAGTTCTTCTCCCCGACAACTCTGGACCTCAGGCCTCGCTGCGGCCGATGGTGGCGTTGGCGCCCATCGCCAGATTGCCGCCGTCGAACGGCAGGACCGTGCCCGTGACATAACCGGACGCGTCGGATGCGAGGAACATCACGACACCCTTGATATCGTCGGGCACGCCCAGGCGCCCCATCGGCAGGCCGCGCAGGAAGCGTTCGCGCAGGCCCGGCGTGTTGTCCATGCGGACGTCGAACCCGGGATTGGTGATCTGCGCGGGCGCGATGGCGTTGACGCGTACGCCCCGATCCGCCCACTCTGTGCTCAGCTCGCGGGTCATCTGGATCACGCCGGCCTGGCCGACGCTGTAGGCGAAGTTGCCGCGGCCCAGGGCGCGCACGCCGCCGATGGACGACATGTTGATGATGCTGCCCTTGCCGGCCGCCAGCATACGCCGCCCGGCCTCCTGGCAAGACACGAATTTGCTCACCAGGGTAGCATTGAGCACCTTGGTGAAGTGCTCCAGCGTGATCTCCTCAGGATGTCCCAGGATGTTGGCGCCCGGGATATTCGCGACGATGTCGATCCGCCCGAACTCCCGGTCCACCTGTTGATACATCGCCCGAATCTGCGCTTCATCCCAAACGTCATACACCGCGGGGACAACCCGCCGGCCTAGCTTGCGGATCGTTTCCGCCGTGTCCAGCAGGCCCGGCTCGTTGATATCCGTGATCAACAGGTCCGCGCCAATCTCGGCCAGGGCGATGGCTGAGGATCGGCCCATATTCTGGGCGGCGCCGGACACCAAGGCCACGCGGCCGGTGAGATCGAAAAGAGGGTGAAACATGGTGTCTCCTTTGGTATCTGGTACATTGGTAGATTGGAAAATTGGTAGATCGGTGGACTGGTCTCCCAATCTACCAAGTTACCAGTCTACCAACTACTACCTCGACGCTTTCACGCCGCTGCCGGCCAACGCCCGCTTGACCTCGGCGAGCACGGCCCGTTCATCTACCATTGTGATGTCACCCGCCGTTTCCTGCACCAGGATGCCGTGCGCCGCGCCCCACTGGACCGCGGTTGCCAGGTCTTTGCCCTTGAGCAGCGCGGCCAGCACGCCCGACATAAACGAATCGCCGCCGCCGGTGCGGTCACCGATGGGGACATTGGTGCGCAGCGGCGCAGTGTAGAAAGTGTCTGCCGCGGTGTCGTAGAGCGCGACGCCCCAGTCGATGGTGTCGGCGCTGGTAGCCCCGCGCCACTGCGTACCGATCAGGCTCAGGTTGGGGAAGTCGTGCGCTACCTGTCGCACGGTCCCCTTGTAGGCTTCGAGCCATTCGTCGAACGGCGTCCTGGACGAAACCTTCGTCTCGTAGCCCAGCGCGTCGTGCAGGTCCGAGTCGTTGCCCACCAGGAAGCTCAGGTAGGGCGCGATGGTCTGGTTGATCTGGCGGGCGCGGGCCTTGTTCGGTTCGACCTTTGAGCGATAGTTGAGGTCGGCCGCGACGAAGGCGCCGTGCTCGTTGGCCTTCTTCACTCCTTCGATCGCCAGGCCGGCCGAGGTCGGCGAGATGAGGGTGTAGATGCCGCCCGTGTTGAAGACGCGTACCCCTTCTTTGCCGAACAGTGGATCCCAGTCGAAATCGCCCTCACGCAGTTCGCGCACAGCCGTGTGGCCGCGATAGTAGAGGGTGTCGGAAGGGATCACCCCCTTGCCGACATAGGTGAAGTTGATGCCGTTCATCAGGGTCCCCTTCTGATCGGTAGAGAAGCGGGAGCCGTCGTTCCTGGTGTTGAACCAGATGATCTTGCCGGTGTCCACACCGGCCGTGCGCAGTTGATTGCGAATGTTCTTGCCGATGTGGTCGTCAACCAGCGCGGTCAGCACGGCCGTGCGTAGGCCGAAGGTGTAGGCCAGCCCGCACGCGACGTTGGTCTCGCCGCCGCCCTGGAAGATGCGCATCTGGCGTGCCAGCGCGGTGGGCACGTCGAACGGGTCGAAGCGCAGCATCACCTCGCCCAACGCCACGCCGTCGTAGCGGCACTCGGCCGCGGGTTTGATCTCTCTGTAGGTTACGATTTGGATCACGTGTCAGTCTCCGAGAATTTGTGCGTGTGGTTGTGGAACACCACGGCCTGAACGCCGTGGCTTTATAGCTTCAGATTGAATTCTTCGGGATCCAGCCCCACGTCCTCTGCCAGCCCGCGCAGGCTGGCGATGACATCGGCCGGCAGGGCGATACCTTCTGTCAGCGCCCTGTCTCGCTTCTCCCACTCGATCTCGCCGGGCAGGTAGATGCGGTCAGCGCCCCTGGCGAGCGGCGCGGCGTGAATCTCGCGGATCATGCCGTCCATGCGCGCCTTGAATTCGTCGAGCGGCATCATCTGGCCGATGTCAATCGCAATGAAGGCGTGCCCTTCGTCCGTCGGTTCCGGGTCGTCCAATACCCAACTCTTCACACCGCTCATGATCGCCGCGCCGGTGAGCACTGCGCTGAGGATCTCCACCAGGACTGCCAGGCCATAACCTTTGTGCCCGGCCATCGGCAACTGGGCGCCCCTGGCCGGGTACTGGCCGGGATCGGTCGTGGGCAGCCCTTCGTCGTCCACCAACCACCCTTTGGGGATCTGTTTGCCCAACGCCCTGGCCGCGAAGATCTTGGTGGCGGCCACCGCGCTGGTGGCGATGTCCAGGAAGACTGGTCGCTCCGTGCCGGCCGGCGCGGCGTAGGCGATCGGGTTCGTGCCCATGATTTTGCTCCGGCCACCCGGCACGGTCATGCACGGGTCCACATTGCACATGGCCAGGCCGATCATGTCGTGTTGGCCGGCCAGGTTGGCGTAGAAGCCGGCCGCGCCGAAGTGGCTGCTGTGCTTCACGCCGACAAAGCCGATGCCGCATGCCTTTGCCTTCTGCATCGCCAGCTCCATCAAGCGATATGATACCGCCGGCGGCATGGCGTAGTGCGCGTCCACGATGGCCCACGCCGGCCCTTCCGCCGCGATTTCTTCGTGCGCCGTCGCGCTCAGCCGGCCAGTGCGAATATTATTCAACAGGCCGCGCAGTTGTCGCGTGCCGTGTGTGAAGGTACCCAGCGTGTCGGTCGTGACGAGGACTTCGGCGGTCAGCCGGGCGTCCTCTTCGTTGAGGCCGGAGATGCGCATCGCCTCGATGCAGAACGCGGCCAGGTCTTGCGGTGCGACTTTCATTCCAGATACAGCCATTGTCTCCATGAGCGCCCCCTCTTGTAAATCGCGTCTGTGGATTATCACCCTAAGCGCAATGCGGTTCAGATAAGACAGCGGAGGCGGCTCCCGGTCACCAGATCGTCGTCCCGCCGTCCATCACCACCAGGCTGCCGGTCACGAAGGACGAGGCGGGCGAGGCCAGGTACACGACCAGACCCTTGATCTCCTCTTCCTCCCCGTAACGCTTCATGGGCGTGTTGGTGATGATCCGCTCCATGATCTCCGGATACTTGCGGCTGGCCGCGGTTTGTGCGGTGAGCATGGCGCCAGGCGCGATCGCGTTGACCCGGACACCGTATGGCGCCCAGTCGGCGGCCATGCCGCGGGTCAACTGGGCGACACCGGCTTTGGCGACGCAGTATGGCACGTTATGCCGGGGTGCGATGTTGCTGATCACCAGCGAGTTGATCGACGCCATGTTGATGATGACGCCACCCGCGCCGCGCTCGATCATGTGCTGCGCCACGCGTTTGCCGACGTAGAACATGGACGACAGGTTGGTGTCGAGCATGCGCCGCCAGGCGTCGTCGGGCTCCTCTTGCAGCGCCAGGCCATCCGACGACATGCCGGCGTTGTTCACCAGGATGTCAATTTTACCCAATCGCTCTGCCACCTGACCAATGAACGCCTCGATCTCGTCGGCGCGGGTGACGTCTACCCTGCCGAAGAGCGTTCGGCGGCCCAGCACGGCCAATTCCGTCGCGGTGCGCCGGCCTTCTTCCTCCAGCAGATCGCAGATCGCCACGTCGGCGCCGGCCTCGACCAGCGCCAGCGCCATTTGTCGGCCCAGCCCGCGCGCCCCGCCGGTGACGATAGCGACCTGGCCGGTGAGGTTGAAGAGATCCAGTACGCTCATGGGTGTGTCCTTGATGATAGGGGTTGACAAGGAAACAGGTAGACAAGGAAACAAGGGATGCTGCACGCGTTTTCCCTCACCTGTCTACTTGTCTACTCAGTCCTTCTCCGGCCACGTCTTGTCTCCGAACGTCCCCCGCCAGCTCTTCAGGAAGCCGTTCATGCGAGCCTCAGTGAAGGAGTGCTCGTAAAGCAGGCGCATGAACTCCATCCGCATCGTGCAGATGTCGGCGCCGGCCACGGCGATCTCGCCGAAAAGCCGCGGGTAGCGGCCGCAGGCGAGGATCTTCGTCTTGAAGCCGTAGTTGTCGTAGATCTTGCGCACGGGCGCGATCATGTCGTGCGCCGTGTCCTCGGCCTGATCCAGCGGGCCATTGAAGATCGCGGCGACGTCGGCGCCGACCTTGGCGGCCAGGTACGCCTGCGCAAGGGAGGCGATCGCGGTCACCGCCAAACGCAGGTCGGGCTGCTCCTGCTTGAGCTGTTGGAGCGCCTGCAGGCCCGCGATGCTGGCCGGTAGCTTGACGATGATGCGGTCCGAGAAGGCATGCAGCCAGCGCGCCTGGCGGATCATCGGCGCGGGGTCGTGCCAGCCGATCACCTGCGCGAACACCGGCCCCGGCGACGCGTCCACGACTCCGCGCAAGGTCTTTTCCATGTCCGGCCCGGCCGCGGAGATCAGGCCGGGGTTGGTCGTCACGCCCGCAAGCAGGCCCCATGAGCGGGCTTCCAGGATTTCTTTGGGGTTGGAACTGTCGAGAAAAAGGTCCATGATGGGCTACTCCAAATCAGGATGTGACAGCCAGAGATCATCCGCCAACTCGAGCAAATAGCCGGTGATGCACTCCTGGTACGCCCGATAAAATGCTGGTGACAGGGCGTAGAACTCCTCGCGGCAGATGAATTGCCCGTCGGGATCACGCCGCCCGACGAACGCAAAGCTGAAATTATGGAACAGCGCGTCGTGCGACGAAGGCCTGGCCGTATCCGACCGCTGGATGCACCCCGCCGCGAACGCCGAGCCGGCGGCGGCTTCGCGCTGTGCGTACGCCAGCGCATCGTCCCACCAGCGGCGGAACAGCTCGGGATGGTGCTCGGCCAGCACTTCGGCGAAGAGCAGTTGCAGGTTGGGCGACACCTTGAAGTGGTTGCGTCCCCCTGTTGCGCGGCCGATGGCCTGCCGTGCGGCCGCGCTCAGGTCGTCGCCCGAATGGAAGTCGGCCATGACGCCGAAGTGCTCGGCGATACCGCACAGGCTGCGGGCCCGCGCCTCGAAGCCGGCCAGGCCGTCCGCCCCGCGGTAGTCGGTGCCCTTTTCCACGCCGAAGTTGGGCGCGACGTGGGTCAGCGGTATGCCGCGGCGTCGCGCCTCGAGCAATACGAAGATCAGTTCCGCCTCCGAGGTGAGGCAGTCAAAGGTGGGCACGTCGTTCGGGTGCTCATCGATGCTCAATTCAAGATCGAATGGGACACCCTCCTTCAGGCTGCAAAGGTACTCATACAGCACCCCTACGGCGTCCAGCGCAATCCCATACTTCCCGACCAGACGACGGAGGTCGGCATAATCGGGACGATAGTCGAAGCTGCCGACCCGGCGCGGCTGCTGATGATAAGCCAGGAGGTCTTGCAGGCCGGACAGGCTTCCCAGATCTGCCTGATCTGGACTCCCGGCCAGCGCGCTGTAATCCAGCACATCGGACACGTCGAGCGTGTAGAACGAGTAGTAAGGCGTGGCATCCAGCAGTCGCTTTGCCCGTGCCAGACCATCAGCCCCGCGCTTGACCTGGATGTGGTCAGCGTCGGCGCCGTAACCGGGCAGACCCGAAGGGTTTTCGGAAACCCTTCGGGTCTTGAGCGCATCCAGCACGCCCGCCACCCACAGCCCTTCGTACGAGCTGCCGGTGTACCCAGTCTCGATGGCCCCAAAACCGAAGGCGATGTTCTTCTCGGCCGGCCGGCCCTCGATCAGCGTCTCCAGGAAGTTCAGCTCGCGTACCGAATTCTGGATGGCGTTGGCCGCAAAGCCGCCCTGCGCCATCGCCTGCCAGATCGCGGGCCACACTGCGGTCGTCATACGCGTGCCGATGCCGAGCCGCGGCGCCGGTCCCAACGCCCGTGGCCCCTTGTCCGGGGCAACCAGGCGAAAGAAGCGGTCGATGACTGGGGCAGCGGTGGAATACAGAGCAAGCGCGGTAGATGATAGATCGTTGATGGCCGATGGAGTTACCATCACTGCCCCTGGTATGACCTTGTGACCGATAGGCGCTCCCAGGACCGATTCATCGACGTACGATCCGATTGCCAGGAAGACCTGCTGTTCATCCGCCAGGCTCGCCAGGCAGTAGAACGTGCCCTCATGCCAGGCGAGCGAGGGTGCGTGGAGCACAAAGCCGGGGTCGGCAGGCAAGGACGCGCCGCTCGCAGCGGCTTCTATCAGCGCCATCCAGCAGGTGTCATCCACTGTCTGCACAGCGGCCCAGGCGGCATCCCGATCCCATGTCGCCGTGTCGAGGATACCCGGACTCAGCGCCGGGTTGATCTCAAGGTTGCCAAATCTCATCCGCTTACCAGTTTGCATTTTGAGTTCATCCATCACTTTGCGCCTGCTGCTCCGGCAGCGCCATCTTGGCGGTCAGGCCGCCGTCGAAATAGAGCACCGAGCCGGTCATAAATTCGGACGCGTCCGACACCAGATAGACGGCCAGATAGCCGACTTCCTCAGGCAGGCCGACGCGACCCCAGGGCACAAGCCTGTTTCCGGCCTCCCGCGTGTAGCCCGGCAATTTGCGCCAGTAGCTGGGCACTTCAATGGTGCCGGGGGCCAGCACATTGGCGCGGATGTGCATCGGCAGCAGTTCGACCGCCAGCGCGCGGGTGAACGCGTTGATTGCGCCCTTGGTGCCGGCGTAGACCGAGTGCCCCGGACAACCCAAGGTCGCATGCACCGATGAAACGTTGACGATACTGCCGCCGGCCCAGTAGGTGTCGGGATCACGCCGCTGCAACTCACGCCCGCGTTCGACCATGTGGCGCACCGCCTGCTGCGCGCAGAAGAACTGGCCACGGATGTTCAGGTCGTAGCTGTGGTCGAACTGTTCCTCGGTCACATCCAGGAAGTTGATCGTCGTGGTGATGCCGGCGTTGTTCACCAGGCCATCCAGCCCCCCCAGGAAGGCGGCTGCTTCGTCTACCACCCGGCGGCAATCGGCGATGACGCCCAGGTCACCCTGGATGGCGATGGCGCGGCGGCCCAGTGCCGCGATCTGGCCGACAGCTTCCAGCGCGCCTTCCGCGCTGCGGCTGTAGTGCAACGCCACATCGGCGCCCATCTGTGCCAACGTCAGCGCGATGCCCCGGCCGATGCCTGTGCCCGCGCCGGTGACGAGAACCAGTTTGCCGTTAAGACAGCATGGGTTGTACATAGGCATTTCGTCCTCTAGACCTTCGAGGTCTCCGAGACCTCGAAGGTCTCCTTGATCAACCCGCGCTTCGTCAACTCCTCGGCCACGTCCGCCAGCCCCAGCTCCTTCAGCTTCGCCACGGTGGGTCGGCCGGTCGCCACATCCCACCCTCGCAAGACATAGTATTCGTCCATCAACTTGCTGAACTTATCGCGATCCAGCCCTACCCCTTTGCCAATGTACGGGTTGACCCAGTTCTCGATGGCCGAAAAATGGGGGATGACCATCTCGTCCACGGCCCTGGAGCGGTCCCAGTTGCGAATTTGTACTGCCCGTTCCAGGTTGAAGACCCGCTCGGCCATCCCCTCGAATTCGACCTCGCTGATCTCCATGCCGGTCGCCAGGCGGAACATGTGATACTCGAACGACGGCCCTGGCATACCGTTCTCGGCGCGGGCAAAATGGTCCGCCGTCTTGTTGCTGTAGATGCGCGGGTAGGCCTGATCGTCTACCGTCACGCTGTCCTTGATGATGCTCCGGTGGCCGTGCCAGACCGCCGGGATCGCCTTGGCCTCGTAGCCCGAGGTCGGGTGCGCTGCCTGTCGGGTACCGTATACATTTGCGGCCACATCGGCGATCGTCTCCCAACCCAGCCCGCCGTCCGGCGAAAACATGGGCGACCAATTCATGATGTTCTGGGCGTAGCCGTGCCCGCTCGCCATCGGATCGCGCGTGCCCATGGCCCACTGAAGTGCCGTCACCAGCCAATAGGGAAAGACGATGATGTTGATCTTGTCGCCGTGGCCGTCCCAATGGCCGGCGAACCCCCAGGCGGTGAAGAATTCTGGGATCAGCTCCTCACCCACACCTAAGATCCTGGCGGCGCGCACACACCCTTCGGCCAACGCAGCGCCGCTCCCCTGGCGGAAAACGATCTTGCGAAACAACGAATCCCACCAGTGCGCCGAATTGAGATCCACAGCCGCGCCGTCGAAGTCCTTCAGCAAGCCCTCGCGGTAGCACTTCCGCAGCCACGGCGCCATGCCGAGGCCGAGCTCCCAATGGTTGATGCCGTAGTCCTGGCTGATCTGGGCCAGCTCGAAGCCGCCCTCGAAGCCGACATTCCAGTCGTAATAGGTTCCCGGCGCGCCGCCCAGCAGCGAGCTTTCGCAGACGACCATGCCGGTGTATTTTCGGTTCGGATAGACCACGCCGGGGACGTTGATGTAGTAGCGACTGAGCCGGCAGATCGGGTTGACGCACCCCTGGCTGCACGCGACGAACCGTTGACCGAACTCGCGCTTCAGGTCGGGGTCCAATGTGCTCCACTTCGGGCAGCCGCTGGGCGCGTGCATCTCTTTGGCGATTTGCCGCGTGCACTCAGAGAACGCCTCGGGATCGGCAATGGGGATCCCGCCGGTGCCGCGCACGGCGATCGCCTTGAGCCGCTTGGCGCCCATCACCGCGCCGAAGCCGCCCTGTCCCGCGGCCGAGGCGGTGCCGGTCGCGATGATCGCGATGCGGTTGCAGTTTTCTCCCGCCTGGCCGATGGCCAGCGTCCGCACGTCCGGGCCGTGCTCAGCCGCCAGGCGCTCTTGCGTCTCGAACGTGCCCTTGCCCCACAGCTCCCTCGCGTCGCGCAGCCTGGTCTTGTCGTTTTCCACCCACAGATAGACCGGTCTGTCCGAGGCCCCCTGCACCACGATCGCGTCGTAGCCGGCATATTTGAGGGTCGGTCCCCAGTAGTTGCCGATACTGGAATAGGAGAACCACTCGCAGGGATAGGCCTGCGGACTCAAAGTGCACACCGTTGCCCGGCCCGAGTTCGGTGCGGAGGTGCCGGTCAGCGGGCCGGCACTCACGATCAGGCGGTTCTCCGGGTCGAAGGGCTTGACGCCCGCGGGGATCTCATCCCAGGCGATGCGCGCCCCGATGCCCCGCCCGCCGATGTATTGCCGGCCATACTCTACCGAGGGTTCGGTCCAGATTTTGCCGGTGCTCAGATCGACGCGCAGAAGCTTGCCTGCCCAGCCACCGGTTTTTTTTGCCATGATCGGCCTCCTCCCTCACACGCCCACCAGGACCAGCGCCTTGGTCGGACAAATCTCGACGCAGCGCACCGCGCCGCCGCACAAGTCGCATTTGGCGGCCGTGTTGGTCACCGGATCGACGACGATGGCTTCGTAGGGGCAGGCGTCGACGCAGGCGGCGCACGCCATACACTTCTCTTCGTCCACCAGCCAGGCGCGTACGGTTTCATCAAAAGCGATAGCTTCTGCCGGGCAGGCCTCGGCACACGGCGCATCGGCGCACTGCCGGCAGTACTGCGCGGTCACGTTGTTGTCGGTGAGCAAATCCACGTTAATGCGGATGTGTGCGCGGGAGGGAGCGCTTGTCCCCGTGTGGCGCTCCGCGCAGACGACCACGCAGGATATGCAGTTACTACATTTCGCCTTATCCCAGTCAATATGGACTGGATTCGCGACGACAGGTTTCGTCACGGTCTCCTCCGGTAATGACCGTGCAATGGACTGGCAGAAGCCGGCCAGGGCTTCCTCTGTTCTCATGTCGCGGCTCCGATGCGCGCGAGAGAAACGCAGCCCTTCGAGAGCCACCTCGAACAGGCATACGCCCTGCTTTCAGTTCTGCGGTTAGGTGGCAATGTCGTGAGGGCAGCAGGGTTTCGGTTGGAGGGACGTATCCTCTCAATAGTCCGAGGCAGCTCAAGGCGGATCCGTGATCCGCCGCTCGCTCGCCGAGTCACGGACTCGGCTTGAGCAGATTTGTCCCCGCCTTTTTGAGAGGATACGGAGGGACAATCGCAGGATCCTCCACAGCGCGGAGACGCTAGTTTACCGTGGAAACGCCCCTTTCTTCACCCTCGTGTAACCCAACTGGAGGATTCGCCCACTCGCTGGTCTTATGGGTGACCGGTCAATCCGGCACATCGCCCTTGACTGCGGCCGTGATCAGCCCGACGATCTCTTCCTTCGTCGTCTGCGATTTGAGGCGCGTGCCCACGCGCTTTCCGCGACGCAGCACGATCAACCGATCGGCTACGGTGAAGACGTGCTCCAGGTTGTGGCTGATCACGAGAACCGTCTTTCCCTCGCGCTTCAGGTTGGCGATCAACTCATTGACCTTGTGCTGCTGCTCGACGCCCAGGGCTGCGGTAGGTTCATCCATAATGAAGATGCGCCGGCCGCGCGCCAGCGCGCGGGAAATCGCGACCCCCTGCCGCTGACCGCCGGATAGCTCCCCGACATTGACCCGGACCGATGGCATGTCGATTTTGAGAAGGTCGATCACTCGCCTTGCATCCGCATACAATCTGCGAAAGTTAATGAAGATCCCCCAGCGGGTGGGTTCCATGTTGAGGAAGATGTTGGAACCCACATCGCGGACATCCACCAGCGCCAGATCCTGGTACACAGTTGAGATCCCGGCCAGACGCTCGGCATCCTTGGGGCCGCGTAGCTCGACAGGCTGGCCTTCAAAGTAGATCTGCCCTGAATCCTTGCGGTAGATGCCGGAAAGGATCTTGACCAGCGTAGACTTTCCCGCGCCGTTGTCGCCGATCAAGGCCACCACTTCGGCCGGATAGAGCTCGAAATCTACGTTATCCAGGGCCTGGACGTGGCCGAACGCCTTTGAGATACCTTTGGCTTCCAGGAGGGGTTGCCGGTCAGCAGCGCCAGCCTCGATGCGCTTATTCGTCACAACATCAGTCATGGGACCCGACTCCTTGTCATCGCAGCGCGTGAAGCGGTGTTCCGGGTTGGGTCGATCCCCCGACCATCCCGATCGGGCCAGCCGGGGGACCGTCCAGGTTCGTCAGCTCACGGGAACCGGAGACGGTCCGGTTCCCGTGAAGCCAGGCAGACTACTACTTCTCGTCCGGGTTCTTGGCATCCTTGCGGAACTTGGGTTCGAGCTGGGCCAGGAGGTCGTAGAAAGGCTGCGTGTTGTCCTTGGTGACCAGCGGCGCCTCGAGGACGGTCCAGTAGAGGACCTTCTCGCCGTTGGCCATCTTGTAGAGCAGTTCGGCGGAGCCGAAGGTTTCCTCGTAGAGCGGCTGGGCCACGAGGCCCCAGACCTCGCCGTTGGTGACGAGGTCGAGGTTGACGCGGGTGGCGTCCATGCCGACGGCGAGGAGCTTCTTGCCGGTCTCCTTCTGGGCGCCGGCCCAGGTGGTGGGGCCGCCGCCGGTGGTGGAGAGGGCGGCGACGATGTCAGGGTTGGCCTGGATGATGGAGGTGGCGACGGCGATGGCCTGGGTCGGTTCGGGGCCTTCCAGCTCGACTGGCAGGACGGTGAGCTCGGGGCAGTACTTCTTCATGCCTTCGGCGAAGACCTTGGCGACCATGTCTTCGGTGGCGTTGTGGTTGTTCTCGGTGATGGCGACGGAGCCTTTGGTGACGCCCTGCTTCTTGAGTTCGTCGCACATGGCCTGGGCGACGGGGTCGGGATACTTTGAAGTGTCCGCAGCGATCTGGACGGCATTGTCGGCGAAGAAGCCTTCGGGCACAGGGAAGTGCGGGAGGGCGACGACGACGCCGTTGGCCTTGGCCTTCTCGATGATGGGTTTGGCGACGGGGAGACCGCCGAACCACATGGCGACACCCTTGGCGTCAGGCCGGGAGACGACCTGGTCGGCGAGGGCGACGAGGGCGTCGAGGGTGTTCTCGTCGGTGGTCGCCAGTTCGCAGTCCAGGCCCAGCTTCTCGCAGCCAGCGAGGAAGCCCTGCTGGGTGTACTGGTGCACGGGATGCCAGGCCGAACTCTGCACCCAGTAGAACTTGCCCTTCACGGGTTCTCCTGCCGCCGCTGGTGCGGCCGTCGGTTCTGCCGCCGCTGGTGCGGTAGTCGGTTCTGCCGCCGGGGCCTGGGTAGGCGCCGGGACAGGCATCGCTTGACCGCCGCACGCCGCCAGCATGGACAGCAGGACGATCACGGACACGATCTGGAACAGCAGTTTCCGAGACATTTTGTCCTCCTTAAAGAAAAGAAAGTGGCTAGAGACTCAGACTTGACATGTTTCACTCAGAGTTCCTTCTTGCCTCCGTCGCAGTGTACACCTCCTTTTACCCATCATTCTGGCAGTGCGCCTTGAGCAGCACTTCAACCAAAAGTCCACACCGGCTGCAGTTCTCTGCTCCGACCCTGGCTTGCCGTCTCTCGGGCAATCCAGTTTCGTCTGGACCCGTCATCACGAAACCGCCCGGCGCAGTCACACGGGCGTAACGCCATTCAGCCCTCGTCTCTGCGATGCCGTAACACATCGAAGATGGCTGCCAGCAGCAGCAGGAAACCGAGAGCCGGCGTCTGGAGGAATGAATCGAAGCGTCCGATCACCAGGCCGCTGCGTACCAGTTGGATGAAGAAGACGCCGACGAAAGCGCCGACAGCGGATCCGCGTCCGCCGTAGAAGCTGACGCCGCCGATGATCACGCCGACCAAGATGTGCAACTCCAGATTCTTGCCGATGATGGGATCACCGGGAGTCAGGGGGAGCTGGCTCATGGTGAGCATCCCGGCCATCCCGGCCAGCAGGCTGGTGACCACGAAGCAGATGGTCTTGACGCGATCGGTGTTGATGCCGCATACCTGGGCGGCGAGCTTGTTGCCCCCGGTGGCAAACAGGGCCGATCCCCAGCGCGTCCAGATCAGAAGGATTTGTACTACGATCATCACGCCCAGCGCGAGAAAGAATGTGAAGGAGAAGCCCAGGGGGCGCCACGTGCCGATGATGCCTACCTCGGCGGGCAGCGGGTAGATGGGCAGGCCGTTGGTGAAGGAGTAGCTGATGCCGCGCACGATGAACATGGTGCCGATCGTGGTGATCACGGCGGGTACGCCGACTTTGACCGTGAAGAAAGCGTTGGTCAGCCCCACCAGGATCGCCGCGCCCAGCGAGCACGCCACCGCCGCAGGGATCGGAATGCCGGCATCGCGGATCAGTTTTGCCGCAAATACAGCGCCCAAGCTCATCATCGCGCCCGTCGACAGGTCGATCTCCCCAGCGATCATCAATTGGACCATCCCCATGCCGATCAACGCCGGGAAGGCCATGGTGCGCAGGATCGAGACGACGGTCGTCGGCGCCAGCATGGCAGGGTTGCGGGAGTAGAAGAAGGCCGTCAGAATGACACACAGCAGGATGATCCCGGTTTCCTGCCTGCCAAGGATGCTGCGCACAGAACTTGCGAGTCTTCTGCTCCCGGGGACCTTATCGCGTTCGTTGTAGGTCAGCTCCATGTATGCTCTTCCTTGGATTGACACGCGTGGTTTCGGCGCGCGCTCGTCCCGCAGCTAGTATTGGATGCTCTTGCGCCGTAGGACGTCCAGCGAGGCAGCGACGATCAAGATCACCCCGATCACAATGCCCTGGGCATTGGTCTGGACGTTGGCGTTGAGAAGGCCCATGCGGATGATCTGGATCAGGACTGTCCCAAAGAACGCGCCGATGATGCTCCCGGTCCCGCCTTGGAGGCTGCCGCCGCCGATGATCGCAATCGCGATCACCCAGAGCAGCCAGCCGTCCCCGATCGAAGCGTCCGTCGTGCCCGAATAAGCCATTACCAGAATGCCGGCCAGGCCACAGCAAACGCTCACGAACACGAAGCAAAGGGTCTTGACCAGCGGCACGTTGATGCCCACGATCTCGGCTGCCCGCCGGTTGCCGCCGACAGCCATCAGAGTGGGGCCCAAGCGCGAGGTTCGCATGAGAAAGTCGCCCACCAGGTACGCCATCAGGAGGGCGATGAAGATCCACGGCAGCGCGAACAGCGGCGATGGGTTCAGCACCTTCAGCAAGGCTGGGATTTGGTCTGCCACGTAGAACCAGGCGCCCTTGAGGATCCAGATGGCCAGGCCGCTCACAAGGAAACTGGTGCCCAAGGTGGCGAAGAACGAGGGCATATGAACTTTCAGCGTGATGAAGGCGTTCAGCAGCCCGACCAGCACGGCAGCCGCCAGCGCCGCCGTGCAGCTCGCCCATTCCGGCCACCCGAAGTTCATCATGAGCACGCCGGCGACGGCTGCGCTGAGGCCGGCCGTGCCGCCGCTCGACAGGTCGATCTCGCCCGCGATCATCAGGAAGCTCATCGCGAAGGCCGCCAGGCCGAGAAAACTGCCTTGCAGCGCCATGCGCGCGAGATTGGCGGGATTCGCCATGCTCTTGTCGGCCAGCGTGAAGGCCACGAAAAACACCGCCACGGCCGCGAACACGCCGAGTTCCGTCACGCCCAGCACGCGCTTGTAGAACGGTTGCCTGTAGGATGCTTCTGGGGGGGTCGCTTGTTTGGTTGTCATACGCCACTCCTGCTCCAGGTGAGGCACGGTCGGGGCGAAGGCCTATCGGGATAGCAGTAGCCGGTAGGCGCGTTCACGCCTCGAAGATTACCGGGCTCTCCAGCACGCCGACCTTCTCGATCTCGATTCGGACTACGTCGCCTGGCCGCAGCCAGCGCGGCGGCGTGCGGGCCGCGCCGATGCCGGCCGGCGTGCCTGTGGCGATCACATCACCGGGCTCCAGGGTCATCACCTGGCTCATGTCGGCGATGAGATGGGCGACGGAGAAGATCATCAGGCTGGTATGACCCTCTTGCATGACCTCGCCGCCGATGACGGTGCGTAACCACAGGTTCTGCACATCGGGGATTTCGTCCGCGGTCACCAGGGCCGGCCCCATGGGGCAGAAAGTGTCCGGGGTTTTGCCGATGACCCATTGGCTGGTGCGGTTCTGCCAATCGCGGGCGCTGACGTCGTTGAGCGGCATGTAACCCGCCACGTAATCCAGCGCTTCGGCCTCAGGGATGCCGCGTCCGCGCTTGCCGATAACGACCGCCAGTTCGCCCTCGTAGTCCGGTTTTTGGACGGCGGCTGGGATCACGATGGGTTCGCCGTGGGCAATGACGGTATTTGCATATTTCGCGAAGATGATGGGGAAAGGTGGCGCGGGGGCGTTGGATTCGTGGGCATGCTCGAGATAGTTCTGACCGATGCAGATGATCTTGCCGGGTCGCGGGATCGGCGCTTTGATGGTGACTTCTGCCGGGTCCAGGCCTTGCTCCGGGGTCGCGGCCGCAAGCACCTGTCGGGCCAGGGCGAGCGAATCTTGACTGGCTTCGAGGAAGGCCAGAATGTCGTGTGGCAGGCGCGGCTCCAAGCGATTCAGATCATATACTCGTTCGCGCCCGTCAAGAGCTGCCAGTGCGCCGAGGCGGAGTTGCCCCTGTTGAACGAACGTTATCAGTTTCATAGAATGTGTGCTCCGTTGTGAAAATCCGTGTCCGATTACTGAATCCCAAAGGGAAAGCCACTGGTTCGACCAGTGGACTTGACAGCTTTGAGCTATACGGGAGTATAGTCCCTCCTTGGTGGCTTGATGAGAGACCATACAAGGAGAGACCATGAGCGAAGTATACCAAAGCTTGTCCCATTCGCGGTGGGACTGCAAATATCACGTGATCTTCGTGCCGTAGCGGCGCCGGAAAGTGCTGTACGGCGAACTACGGCAGCAGTTGAAGGCGATCTTCCACGAATTGGTCCGGCAAAAGGAGTGCCAGATTCTGGAAGGTCATCTGATACCCGATCATGTCCACATGGTGATCGCAATTCCGCCAAAGTATGCCGTATCGGCTGTGATCGGGTTTCTGAAAGGCGAGAGTGCGATTGCGATCGCACGCCTGCAAGGCAAAGAGCGCAACTTCACTGGCGAGCATCTGTGGGCTCGGGGCTACGCGGTATCGACCGTCGGGTTCGAGTTGGCTGAAGTGCAGCGCTACGTGCGTGAGCAAGACGAAGCCGACGAGGCCGGCCGCTTCTGAGCCGAGCCGTTCTTAATTCAGTTCCGACATTCCCGTGAGTCGGTGAACCTTGACGACCGTCTTTGAGGCGGCCTAATTCATCAAGTCACCGGCTTCGCCGGGGGTGTCTGACTT
>Ga0100396_1000199_pt1 | contig 31842 bp, 30 predicted proteins | sample CryGeymeta201520_FD_81551 | JGI IMG/M metagenome (GOLD analysis project Ga0100396, IMG submission 81551) | Groundwater microbial communities from Crystal Geyser aquifers in Utah, USA - Crystal Geyser metaG 2015-20 | ecosystem: Environmental > Aquatic > Deep subsurface > Groundwater | place: USA... | reverse complement strand
GTTGCTGTAGTTTCCATTGCTGCGATCCTGGCTTCGGTATTGGGTGTGATTTCGGACTCTGTGAGTCCGCCGAGTACTTTACCGCATTGAAGCCGGGACAGCAATTCTGGAGGGCTACTTAGTATGCGCAAACTCTAACAAACGCCCTTCCGGAGGCAAAGATGGGTTATACGGTTGAACCCCTGAAAGACGAACAAGAACTGATGGCGCAAATGACGACGCCGTCAGAAAAGGTACGCGACGCGGTCGCGAGCATGGACGGCGAGGTCATGATCCTCGGTGTGGGTGGGAAGATGGGTCCTACCATCGCGGAGCTGCTGATGAAGTCCGGAGCGAAGGAAGTCATCGGCGTCTCCCGGTTCCCCAAACCCGGCCCGCAGGAGTATCTGGACCGCGTTGGCGTTACGACCGTCAAATGCGATCTGCTGGAGCGCGACGCCCTCGCCAAGCTGCCCGACGTCCCCAACATCATCCTGGCCGCTGGCTTCAAGTTTGGCGCGACGGGGAAGGAATCGCTGCCGTGGGCGATGAATACATTGCTCCCCGGTGAGGTGATGCAGCGTTTTCGGAACTCCAGAGTTGTTTACATCTCTTCGGGGAACGTGTACCGGTTCACCACCATCGCGAGCGGCGGAGCTTCGGAAACCGACCCGGTGGACCCGATCGGGGAATACGCTCAATCCCGTCTCGGCGGCGAGCGCGCGGTAGAGTTCTACGCCGACCGCCATTCGACGCCGTCCACCATCGTCAGGCTTTTCTATTCCACCGAGTTGCGGTACGGGATCATTTGCGATGTTGTCGGCAAGGTGTTCAAGCGGCAACCGTTGAATGTGACTATGGGACACGTCAACCAGATCTGGCAGGGAGACGCAGCGTCCTATATCGCGCAATGCTTTCCGCTATGCGACAGCCCGGCGAAGACGATCAACCTGACCGGTCCGGAGGTTCTGTCCGTGCGCGACACCGCCAGGCGCGCCGGGGAGTTGATGGGCATTGAGCCAGTCATCGAGGGACAGGAGAGCGCAACTGCCCTGCTGGGAAACTCGACGCAGATCATGGACATGATGGGGCAACCCGCGGTTTCCATCGACACGATCATCCAGTGGGCGTCTTGGTGGATTGAGCACGGAGGCACCTCACTGGGCAAGCCGACGAAGTTCGAGGTCAGGGATGGCAGGTTCTGATTTTCGCTGCCCGTCAAGTGGACAGGCAAATACCGATAGGAGTTCCTCCCTCATGGCTGAATCATCCGTGCCGTGCGCAAGCATGTTGTCCCTTCTGCGTAAAGGTGTTGTGATTCCCGCGCATCCTCTCAGTTTGACCGCGGAACGCAAGCTGGACGAACGTCACCAGCGCGCGCTGACTCGCTACTACTGCGCCGCGGGAGCGGGCGGCGTGGCCGTAGGTGTGCACACAACGCAGTTTGAGATTCGTGACGCAGAACATGCCCTTCTGAAACCGGTGCTGCGACTGGCGCGGGAAACGGTGGACGACTGTTCTGCGCAGTTGGGTCGCCGACTCATTAAGGTGGCCGGCGTTTGTGGTCGCACGGAACAGGCCGCCAGGGAGGCCGCGTTTGCGCGAGATGATGGGTATGATATTGGGCTGCTCAGTCTCTCCGCCATGAAGGACGCGGGCGACGACCAGCTCATTGACCACTGCCGGGCGATCGCAGAAATCATCCCTCTATTTGGATTCTACTTGCAACCTTCCGTGGGCGGAAGGCTCCTGAGCTTCGACTTCTGGCGGCGCTTCGCCGAAATACCCAACGTCGTCGCAATCAAGATGGCGCCCTTCAACCGGTACCAGACGCTGGATGTGATTCGAGGCGTTGTCGCGTCGGGCAGGGGAGGGGAGATCGCTCTGTACACCGGCAACGATGACAACATCATCAACGACCTGCTCACGCCTTTCAGATTCTCCGCCGCTGGTAAAGTCACGGAGTTGCGCATCGTGGGCGGTCTTTTGGGGCACTGGGCTTGCTGGACACGGCGCGCCGTTGAGCGGGTAGAGCATATCCACGCCGTGATTGACTCAGGCGAGAAGATTAGTCGCGAATGGCTGACCATGAACGCGGAAGTCACCGACTGCAACGCTGCCTTCTTCGACCCACAACACGGTTTTGCAGGTTGTATCGCGGGGATTCACGAGGTACTTGTCCGACAGGGATTGATGCGGGGGCGCTGGTGTCTGAACCTCGCGGAAGACCTGTCCCCCGGTCAGATGGAAGAGATAGACCGCGTGTATGCCGCGTATCCGCATCTCAACGACGATGAGTTTGTGGCAGCTCACCTGGACGAGTGGCTGAGCTGAGTTCTCGTCAACAGAATTCGTGTCGCTCAGAGACGTGGTAAGCTCAACGGGATCGAATGCAGATCGCAGAGGCAACCTCCACAACGATTAGCCTTTCGCCGGTGGGTATCGTCGAGTCTGATGTCTACCCGTCGCGCATCCGGATTCTTGATGACTGTGCGGAAGCTCTCGACGGGCTTTCCATTGGTGACAATCTCTGGGTACTCTACTGGATGCACCGACTGGATCCCGATGACAGGACGCTATTGCGGGTGCATGCGCGAGGAGACATTTCCCGTCCCAAACGAGGTGTGTTTGCCGTGCGGACGCAACTCCGGCCCAATCCCATCGGTCCGACAAAGGTGGCCCTTGTGCGCGTGGAAAGCACGATGCTGTGGGTGGAAGGACTTGGCGCCAAGCCCGGAAGCCCGGTGCTGGATTTTCAGCCTTAACGAGTATAAAATCTGACGTCACCTTCCCGGAGGTCGGATGAGGGGAGGAAAGTGACGTCAGCGTGTGCAGCGCGCAGGTAAGGAGTAACCCTACGCCACTGCGGGTACGACAGGAGCCGGTGCGCGCTGCCCAAGCTCTCTGTCGAGCATAATGAGGCCGGGTTTGAAGTCGGCCATCAACTTGAGTTGCTGAACGATCTCATCTGCGGTGCGCTCTTCCTGCACCTGTTCGTCCACAAACCATTTGAGGAAGCTCTCAGTAGCGTGGTCGTCATGTTCCTTGGCTACGCCGAGGAGCCCATTGATAAGCTCTGTCACTTTGCGTTCGTGAGTGTACACTCCCTCGAAAGCGGCCAATGGCGTATCCCATTCTGCGGGAGGGGCATCAATGGCCTTGAGCGTAACTTTCCCGCCGCGACTGTTGACGAAGTCATAGAATTTCATCGCGTGCATACGTTCTTCGTCGGTCTGAATGCGCATCCAGTTGGCAACACCGCTAAAGCCCTTGCTCTCAAAGCACGCTGACATTGAGAGGTACAAGTACGAGGAGTACAACTCGGCGTTGATCTGCTCGTTGAGTGCGTCCTGAACTTCTTGTTTGATCATGTGCAATCTCCCTTTCAAATACTGAACCTATTGTAACCCCATCCACCGATTTGTAAAACCTGCGCCTGAGTCGATCAGTCCGGATCGATGGGCGCGCCGCAGCGGAAGCAGTAGCGGTGCGCCGCGCCGAGAACCTGAAAGCAGTTCCGGCACGCCTTTCTCTCGGAGATGCTCTTTCCGCACTTTGGGCAGTTTACCATCTCTCCGGTGAGCAGGGAAGTGCAGTGGCGACACGCAAGGAAACCGATGAACTCCAGCGGCAGCGATTTCAGGCTGAGCCTCCGCGAGAACAGGTCCAGAAGACAGCCGACGAGAATGGCTGTCGCGCCGACAGGAATGACAAACAGACCCACACCGACAAAGTCCGTCGCAGGTTTGTTCACATTGAAAACAGAGACGGGTGGCACGCCGACCTGGGACAGGGAGTGCCCGATAGCGGCTATTTCCCTTTCCACGCGCATAATGGCACCGCGAGAATCGTGCTTCGTTCTCTCGATCTGACCTGCCGAGAACCAGAGAAGACCCACTGAGATGCTTACGTAGAGTAACCGCAGACGGTAGCCGCGGTAGCAGAGAACGCTGACCAGAAGCCCAAGCGCAAGCGTCACAAATCCCAGGCTCAATACCCCGGACACGGGAATGGTGATGCCGAGAACCGGAACATCCAACCATGGCATGATTGATCCGGCCATCACCACCACGCCGCCGAGGACGGTCGACCATCGCCCGCCGAAGGACAGGAGTGTGCGCATCGGTTGCATGAACGGCCTCCTCCGAAAATAAACCGCAAAGACGCAAAGAGCGCAAAGACTCTTTGCGGCCTTGGCGGCTTCGCGGTTAAAAAGAACTCTCTTCCGTTTTCATCTTCCGTGGTGACCGAGCGGTCATGGGCGATTCCCTTGAAAATGCGGATGTCGGAGTGCGGAATGCGGAATGCGGAATGAATCGCATCCTTTCGGACTCACAGAGTCCGCGCACGCCGGATTTTCATCTCGCGTGGCGCCGACAGGTCGGCATGAATGGCTCCCTTACACAAGGCTACAGTCGGCGAGTTTTTCCAGCGCGCGGATGAACGCGGAAGTTCCCTTTTCGCCGAGTCCCTCGGCCTCAACCGAACGCAGCAATTGGTGGGCGAGGGATGTTCCAGGCATTGGGAGGTTGAGGTCTTTGGCGGTTTCGAGGACGATGTTGAGGTCCTTCTGCTGGAGGCGAATGATGAATCCAGGTTCGAAGTCGTGTGCGGCCATCTTCGGGCCGAGATTGTTGACCATCCACGATCCGGCTGCCCCCGCTCCGACGGCCTGAAGCATCCGATTGAGGTCCAATCCGCTCTTGTGCGCCAGCATGAGCCCCTCGCCGACTGCGAGGATATTCAGGATGCCAATGACTTGGTTGCAGGCCTTCGTCGCCTGTCCCATGCCGTGCTCGTCGCCCATGTGAATAATATTCTTTCCCATCGCCTGGAAAATCGGCAAACACCGATCGAAGTCTGCTTTGGGGCCTCCGACCATGATGGACAGTGTTCCCTCAATAGCTCCTTTGTCTCCGCCGCTCACCGGCGCGTCGAGCATGTGGATTCCCTTCAACGCGAGATCCTCCGCAATTTCCCGCGTCGCGGCAGGGGAGATGGTGCTCATGTCGATGACCACAGAATTCGCGCGCGCCCCTTCGATGACGCCACCCTCCCCAAGCACGACCTGTTTTACTTCCGGGGAGTCGGTGACGATCGTGATGATAACGTCCGAGCGTTCCGCCAATTCCTTAGGGGAATTTGCAACGTCCGCCCCCGCGTCTGCGAGGCAGTGAGTTTTGGATTGCGTTCGATTCCAGACGGTTACGGGAAATCCTGCCTTAACGAGGTTCCCTGACATGGGTCTCCCCATGATCCCCAGTCCGGCAAAGCCAATTTTCAGATTCATTGGTTTTCCTCCATGTCGGGTTCAGTTTGGCGTTGGTTGCATAAGCCTTCCCGTCATCCGGGCTGTCGCGACGGACGTTGCATGAACTCGGATACTGCCTCGAGATCCTCAGGCTGGTCCACGTCGAAGCCGACTTCAGGGAAAGGGCAGACAAGCGCTCGACCTGTGCAGTTGAGCAGCGAACAAACTCGCCGCTCAACTTCCGCAACGGAAAGTTTCTTCATCAGGAATCGCAGGATAAAGCGAAGTCCGAGCATTCGGCAGAGCTTTATCGGGCTCTTCCTGGCAGCGAAGACTGACTGAATGGTCGACTTGCTTCTGCGGACAAACTCGCCATTGAGCAGCATCAGATTCCCGCCGGTGAATGTGCCATCCGTTAGTGTCGCGTACGTTCGTCTTGCCCGCGGGAAAGCTGCTTCACTCACTTCGCGCGAGATGATGGGATAGACAACGTCTGCATTGACTTCGGTTCCAGCGCGAACGATGAAGTCCACGGACGCGGGAGTAAGCAAGGGAACATCGCAGGTACAGATGAGACACTGCCGCGGCCATCCGAGCGATGAGAAACCGATGAAGAGATTTTCAACGACACTCACGCCCTGCTCCACAAGTTGAGCGCCGGCTTGTTGCGCGGCTTCAGCCAGGGCGGTTTCCCCTACGACGACCACCGTCGCGACCGAGTGTGACTCCCGTAGGGCATCCAGTACACAGTCGATACAGGTTCTGCCGTCGTGGAGCGGAATCAATGCCTTGCACGATGTGCCGGGGGGACCGATCAGTGAATCACCATGCGAAGATCGCGATGGTCCGCATCTGTTGGAGCCGGCGAGCAGTATGACGCTTGCGACGGGGGTTTCATTCTCTGTCATCGATGGGTTCCAATAGCTCGAGGTCGTCGAGGTCGAAGTCCTCGCGTGAAAAGTGGTTCTCTTCGTGCCTATACGGTCCTCCGTTATCCCCGGCATTCCTGTGTGGAAGGAACAGCCTACGGAAATGCTGCGGCATGAAGAAGGCTTTTCGCTGAAGATAGCAGGCGCACGCAAGCAGAACGACGAATGGAAGTTGAAGGTAGCTATAGGCCCCGACCGGCGGCAAAAAATCGAGCAACTCGCCGAATTTCAGCACTTCGCTCAATGCAAAAACGATGGTCGCTGCAATCAGGATACGCCACGTCTTCCCCACCTCTCCCGTCTTCAGCAGTCTGTATAGCTCAACAGCCCAAACCGTTGCGAAAATCGCGGCGAAAAAGCTCAACACATGAACGATCACTAAGGGATAAGTTAGACGATCCATGCGCTCAACTCCGGTAGCTGCGTTGCAGAAGAGGAACTCCACGCGCCCATCAGCCTACCCCTTCACAGAGTCTGTATTGTCGGCATGTCTGGCGGCCCGCGTCGGTCAGGCTCTCCATCGCGCTTCGAATATATTGCCGCGCGACTTCCTTGCCTACGAGTCGTTCGAATGAGGATATCTCTCGCGCGAGAGTCGCGCGGTAGATGTCCGCCAGTTCTTCGGGGAGGACTCGCTGCGGAATCGCGTCCTCAATCTTCCCCTCCTTAAATCGGACACCCATTCCGTGCCGCTTAAGGAAGCTGTTGATCTCGTGCTCAATGCCATCAATCATGCCATCGCCCAACAGTTGGCTGAACATCCACCATACAGTCTCCCCCATCGTAATGAACGCTGTCTGGATCTTTGCCTTTTCTCTCCGAACCAACTCATCCAGAGACAGTCGTTCTTCACCCTCCTCAAACTCCTCCAGGGGAGCAATTCGCGAGATTCCCGCGATGAACGCTTCCACCAATCTTGGGTCGAGCTGCGAACGCGCCGCCGTCTTAATGCCCGTAATCGCTCTGGAGGGGGAGAAAGGATCACGGTGTGAGCGCCGGGACATCATCGCGTCGAAGGTTTCAGCTACTCCGATGATGCGACCCTCCTCGGGGATTTCCTGTTCCCTTAGGCCGTTTGGGTATCCGTGCCCGTCCCACCGCTCGTGGTGAGTCTCAATGAAAGGAGCGATATGTGACAAGGATGGGATAGGGCGAACCATGTTTGCGCCGATGACGGGGTGCATGCGAATCCGCTCGAATTCCTCAGAAGAGAGACGCCCCTGCTTCTGCAGGACTCGCCGATCCATGTCGATGACCCCCACGTCGTGCAGCAACGCCGCGTGCTCGATGCTGTTGACGTGGTCGTCGAGGTAACCAAGCTCCTTCGCCAGGGTCACAGCGGCGCGACTCACTGACCGGGCGTGGCCCTTCGTGAACGGGTCCTTCATCTCAATGACAGTTGCCAGGTTCCGAGCAGTCGCTGCTTCGACCCCAAAATACATTATCGGTTTGCACCCCAATACGCTGCCGGTCGCAAAGTTTACGTCATAACGATACCACGAATTGTCCGAGTCAGGAAGACCTGCAGATCCCCATTTCTGTCAAGACGGCAAGCGGCTTCGTGTGCCGCGGAGGGTTGTTCATACAGTGCAAAGACACCAGAGCCGGTTCCCGAGAGCATGGCGACGCCGGCACCGCTGTCTTGCAGAATCCTTTTGACCCGCGCAACAACGGGCTGTAGCGGCATGACGACCGACTCAAAACGGTTGTAGGCCCCCGCGCATATCTCCCGGAAGATCCCATCCGCAAGCCCCGAAATGAGTGCAGAGGACGTTCGCGGTCCATCACGCTGCATGACTTCACAGTCCAGCGCTGCATAGACCTCCGCGGTACGGATACTTACTGGTGGCTTCACAATGAGAATCTCCCATTCACCCCGCGCGTCGATGGGGGTAAGTTCGTCCCCGATTCCTCGCCCGAGAGCACACCCTTGGCGCAGGAAGAATGGCACATCCGCGCCAAGCTGTCGGGCCAAATTGTGAAGCTCAGCGTCGTTCACATCAAGCTGCCAGAGTTCCCGTAGCCCAAGCAGTGTGGTGGCAGCATTGCTGCTTCCGCCTCCAAACCCGGCCGCCCATGGGATTCGCTTGTCGAGATGAATGGCTACCCCCCGGTTCTCACCAGTGGCCGCACGTAGCAGGTTAGCCGCCCGAAGGCAAAGGTTGGATTCTGTCTCAAGCTCACCCACCGTGCAGGCAAAATCCATCTCGCTGTCCGTCAGACGCAGGCTGATGCCGTCGCACAGGTCAATCGTCTGGAAGACCGTCTCGATATCATGGTACCCGTCCTCTCTCCTCCCGTGAACCTCAATGAAAAGATTAACTTTCGCTGGAGAGCGCAACTTCAGGTGGGCCCCTGGCCGCTTCTCAGAATATGGTGAGTTAATGTCGCGAACTCCTCTGTCGTCAGTGTCTCTGCGCGTCGTTCCGGGTCAATACCGGCATTCAGAATTCTCTCCCTCAATCCATCACGCGTCAAGGAGCAGTCTGCGCTTCTGACACCTGCTCGAGGATGCAACACGTCAAGGTTGGCCTGCATGGAGTTAAGGAGCGTCTTGCGTCGTTGTGAGAATCCGGCGCGCACCACTCTAAAGAAGAAGTCCTCATCGGTGATACTGAAGCGAGGGTGAACGCTGAGGTTCGTTCGGACAACTGCAGAGTCCACCCCCGGCTTTGGGTAGAAACAGTTCCGGGAGACGCTGCAGGCGATCTCGGGTTCACCAAACAGGCCGTAGGCCACTGCAATCAGACCGTACGCGGGGGTGGCGGGCCGCGCAACCATCCTTTCTGCGACTTCCTTCTGGAGCATTACGGTGACCGAACGGATGGCGCGCCGCTCAACGATGAACTTCCGCAGAATAACCTTGCTGATGTTGTAGGGCAGGTTCGCCACAACGTGACACTGGTCTCTGGGAACACCCCTGAAAACCGATATCAGTTCCGTTTCCCGGATGTCTTGCTGCAGAATTCGCACATTGGGGCGATCGGCGGTAGCATCGCGGGATGCGGAAGCCATGGCGGAGTCGATCTCGATCGCCGTGACTCGCTCCGTCACTGCGGAGAGCGCTCGTGTGAGCACCCCAAGTCCCGCGCCAATCTCCAATACATGGTCACACGAGCGCAGGGATGCGATTTGCAGTATTCGGTTGAGGACATTCCTGTCGACCAGAAAATTCTGCCCCAGCGACTGGCTGGGAGCGCGTCCAAGTTGCCGGAGGACACTCTGGACAACATGAGGTTGCCACAGATGCTCCCACTCCTCCCCATCGGGCCCGATGAGATGAGCGTGACTGGGAGTCGAGGGGTGCATAAGGTGTTGTGTACGCTCTCGGTGTACTCGCAGAGCATCTCGTTGGTGGTGATGCGTCTGTCAGTCGAGGATGTGAACCTTCACGGTGCGACGCCCGAACCGAATGGCTTCCTGGTGACTGTCATAGCCCAAGTCGATCCGGTTGCCTTTGATGGCCCCGCCCACATCCGCGGCAACGGCAAAACCGTAACCCTCAACGAAGAGTCGAGTGCCGAGAGGGATGACCCTTGGGTCGACAGCGGCGACCCCGTACCCGGCGCGAAGGCCGATGGATGTGAATCCATCCGCGTGCTTCCCGCAGCTCCGCGGGCCGGCGCTGTAGCCTGTCGCGTGCATGGAGACCACCTTTCTCGGTCGAATGCCGCCCCGCGAGGGCATCAGGGTACGGTCGCCCATGAGGACGACTCGGTCTGCGGGTTTCCTGTCGATGCGAGTTCTCGTAACCTTCTCGAGGGTCAGCGATCCGTTCTTCTTCCAGACCTCAACAGTTTGCGTGCCTTCCCCCTCGATGCCTTCCTTAATCGTTCGTTTCGTCCCCGGGCGGAGCGTATGGCTGAACTTGTAGATTGTCTCAAATCGAACGGCAATCGCTCTTTCAACGGTTGCTCTCTCGATGCGAACCACCTTGATGTAGAGACCTTTGTGGAGCTTGGCGCTTGGAGGGGGGGATGCGCGATCAAGCGCGGTCAGGGCGACCTTCTGCTCTTGCAACAGACCCTCAACGGTTGTCTCCGTTGTTGAAATTCGTCGTTTCTGACCGTCAACGGACAGCCAGACGGACAGGCCCGCTTTGTTTGGCGTCTTTTGGCATGACTCCGATGACTCGGCAGTCAGCCACTCGGGGCGCAACAGGATCGTGAGAGCCAGCCCCAGGATCGTCGCAATAGTGCCGGCGCGCAAGCGCGGGGAACGATGTTGCTCCTGAATTAAGCCCATGAGTCGGGGAACACCTCCTGTAACAGATATCAGCTCGGGCTCAAAGAGTCCGTGGTCCCGGGCCGTTGTGCATTCAAGATGCCTTTGGCCGGAACGATCAATGCGGACTTTTCTGGGCCCGACCGTAACCATGAGACGCCAAGGATGGTTTGAGGACTTCGCTGTGAGGCTTTGTTGGGTGATTCGTTTGCGGCGAATTCGGGTACGACTGTCATACAGTCTATCCCGCCATCCGAAGCGCGTCAACCCCTGTGCGCCAGGTCTGCAACGACGAATTCAACCTCATCGGGGACTTCAGGGAAGATTCTGAGAGAATTGACATCGCACGACGAACACCCCTATAATGCCCACACGACAGGGAACAAATGACAATATCTTCCGCAACATCCAGGTCTGACGGGTCGGGAAGTGCATTCAGTCCCTCAGTGCCACGCACGTTCCGCCCACGAGTCCTCCACAGGCTATTGCCGTTCTTTCTCATCCCCATCTTCGTTCCTGCTGCGTTGGGCAATCGGGAGTCGGGCCGGGTATTTTTATTCATCATTGATCGTGTGAGTTGGCGCGAACTCGACGTAGCCCAGGCAAAGTGTGATACCATCCGGCTCCTTATCGAAAATGGCGCGGTAGCCGCTCTGAACACACAGACGTCCGGAGGGATTTCGTCAGCGGCAGCCGCTGTGACCTTGAACGCCGGGACGCGTTCGCGCTGCGAGCCTATTTTTGCGCGTGCGGAGAGCCCCGGGACGGTTTTGGAACGGAATACTGCCAACCCTGCAAACCCGGAACACCGTCGAGCGACTCACGTAACGCTGTCCCCGCAGGTCATCGTTCCAGACATTGCGCGGATCAAGGAACTCAATCGACCTCTCGTGAAGAGCCGCCCGGGCGAACTCGGGCGTTTGTTGCATCTGGCTCAACTGCGGACGGCGGCGATCGGTTGCGGTGACGTCTTCCAGCCGGCAGAGGGAGTTCCGTTGATTCCGTTCCCGGGGAGCTCCGGAGAGGCAGTCGTCAGCTCCAATCATCGTCCCGCCGCTCTCATCGCGATGGACGGCGACGGGGATGTAGACTATGGAGATGTCAGCTCCAGATGGGCAGTCGGGGATCCGGCAGGCCGCGCCTTCCGGAAGATGGACGTGCACGGCAGTATCAAGGAGCTCGACGATGTGCTGCAGTGTCCTGCTGTCGCTTTTGTCGTTATTGACGTCGGGGATACACTGCGGGCAGACGAGGCGGCGCGCTGGGTTGATGCCGGTAAGACTGGAAGATACAAACGAGAGTCCCTCGTCACGGCAGATGGCTTGCTCTCAGCCGTCGTCGCCCGAATGGATAGGCGCACAGACCAGCTCATTGTCATCTCCCTCACTCCACCCGTCACACAAGATCGGCAGCTCTGCCCAGTCATCGCCTACGGTAATGGTTTTCCAAGAGGCTCTCTGCTGAAGTCCTTGAGTACTCGGAGGAGCGGGGTAGTGACGCTCACCGATGTTTCAGTCTCGATTCTTTACGGCATCGGCTTACAGCCGACTGCAGCGATGGAAGGAACTCCCATCGTGGCTCAGTCATTCTCCGGAGCGGAGGACTATGTGCTTGCCCTGGTCGGTCGGGCACACGCCCTGGATGCCGGTGGGCGCAACGCTTGTCTGGGAACACTCGCCTTCCTGGGTATGGGGGTACTGCTGTGGAGCTGGACCGTCATCCGTCGCGAATCACCTGCGGCGGGCACTGACGGGAGCGACCCGGAGCCGGTCCGCTGCGTGGGGCGTAAGAGGAGCGCCCTCTGCGTCCCCCAACTGGCGCTGCTGTTTCTACCCAGCGCCTTCTTTTGGGGAACCGACGTTGTTCTGCGCGTGGGCGCGCCGCTGGGGCTTGCCCTCATGGTTGCCGGTTCCCTCATGGTCGCGGTGATGGTTCGTGCGCTGTCTGCAAGTCGTCCAGTCGCGGTGATGCTGGCAAGTGGCACATTGCTGCTGAGTGTCATTCTCGGTCTTTGCGCGGGCGCCGATCTGAGCTTCAATTCACTTCTCGGATACTCCCCCTTCTTTGGAGGGAGGTATTACGGTCTCGGCAATATTGGCATGATCCTCCTTATCTCCGCCGCTCTGGCGTTTGTGGGGAGCTCCATCGCGAGCCTCCGAGACGGAATGGCTGCATTGCCAGTTTCCCCTTCCATTCTGGCGTGGGTATGCGTTCTCTTTATCGGTTGCCTTTTGCTGGTGGGACTTCCGCGCTTGGGGGCAAATGCCGGCGGATTCATCACGGCCGCGGCAGGCTTCGGAGTCACTGTGTGCCTGTTGATGCGCTTGACTCTGACGCGGCGGAGGACGGTCTTTCTCAGCGTATCGGTTGTCGGTTTGGTTGTGGCATTGACCTGGCTTGGAGCACGCTCGGAACGCGATGAGAGTCATCTATCCAGGCTTGTGGCTGACGTGGGGGCGTTTGGCGGCGACGCGCTGCTGAGTATGGTGGCAAAAAAGGCAGTGGTTTGGGGCCGTTCATTTCGCCACCTCCACTGGGACTTGGCACTGGGGGCTGTATTATTGCTTCTACATCAAGTGTGGCGTATGCAACGGAACGACCCGCGGTCGGCGCTTCGCAGGGACCCAGCATTGACAGCGACCGTCAAGGGGTTGCTGGTCGCTGCCATCGTTGGATTCTTTCTCAACGATTCTGGACCGGTCATTCCCGCTATCGCAGGTTTCGTGGGTCTTCCCGCACTTCTCTATATCCACTATCCGCTCCGAGAAATGTAACTTTTCCATCGCTTCCAGTTGACATGGGCGCGCCAGATTGTTAGCATCGTTACTGAGATCGTCAGCCAGGGAGGTACGCATCTTGACGGCCAACCGTCCATGACCAACCCGTCCCGCCATGTGCTGGCAGTGATCCAACCTCGATAATCCAGAAGGAGCTTTCTGTGGGACTTCGCCGTGTAGCAATTTGTCTAACAGTTTTTTCGACTCTGTGGGTGGGGTGCGTCTCGCGCGCAACGACCGTCTCTCAGAGCGACAAGTTATCCATCAGCGTTCCCCGCGTAGCGTACTCTCGCGGCGAGGCTGTGGAATTCACCACGACCTCCAAAGATGTTGGCAACATTGCGCTGACCATTCGGACGGTCTTCCCGAAGGACCGGGAAATCGATTTGCTCGTAGACCTGTTTCGGTCTCCAGCGACGAAAAAGAGCACGCTGGATACTTCGACACTGCGCCCGGGGATTCACAGGGTGTTTGCCCTGCTGAAGGACGATGGGAATCTTTTGGTTGATTCTGTGTCTCTGGAGATTGCCGTCAGAGAGGTGACGCCTCGGGGCGTGTCGCTGGGGATCATGGGTATGCCGGCTGACGTGGACCCGGAGGTCTATTTTCGGGAGTGGGGTTTAGTGGGGATCGATCATGCCGTGTTCGACTTCCGACCCGGACAGCAGGGCGAATTTATTGTCGATCGTCTTGACAAGGGACTGAAATATAGCATTGAGGCCATCCCTCTCCTCCACCTGAGTGAGTCTCCCAGGTTTGATGACACTTTTTCCGAAGAACTGCCCCCCGAACAGACAACTACCGCGGCGTGGGCACAGATTCTAAGACCTGGGGCGACCGTCGCGCGTGGGAAGGACGGGCGAGCGATTCCTTCCCCATTGGCGGATCAGTTATTGACAAGGGCGCGAGACTGGCTGTCGCTGACGCTGCGAGCTGCTCGCGGATTGCCGGGGTTGCGCACGATTGCACTCGACCAAGATTGGGCTCCCGCAATGCGCCTGATCGATGAGCATACCCCCCAAACCGAGGCGGGTGTCGGGGACTACTCGGAAGCAGCACAAAAGCGTTTCAGAGATGCAGGAGGGCTGGACCTCCCTTCCTTGACGCCTCGCGAGCCAGGCATTGTGGGCGCTGAGGATGACGCATATCTGAAATGGGTTCAGACCATCGGGACCCCGGGAGATTCTCGCGCTCCGAGCGTTGTCTCTTTCAACGCAGAGATGGTCAAGGCCATCGGAGAGATCGGTAGCCCCGCGCCGATGGCGATTCAGATCCCCGGAGGATACGCGGGAGAGCTTGGGGCAACCGTCGTGGTGTGCGACGACTACACAACTCGCGCTCCGGTTCTCAATACTGCATTTCTCATCGACCAAGCCCGTGCGCGTCAGGGCAGCTCCGTGAAGCCGATTTGGGTTGTGACCGGCCGCATGGGATCGGATGACGTCGTACCTCAGGCGGCGAAACGGATGGCCCTGAACGTTAAGATCGCTTTGGGGAAGGGGGCGCGGCACGTTTCACTCGACACCCACGAAGTCGCCTCCAGTCCGGTATTCAGGTCAACGGTGACAGACCTCTGCAGGATCGTTGATGAACTCGGTCCCTTCCTGAATACCATGGTACCCATGCGGATGCCGGTAGCGGTACTCTACAGCGAGACCACCGAGGCGTTTCAGCGCGTCGTTGACTGGAACGACGCCATGCTGCTCTGGAAGCGGAAACATCGGCGGTATGAACGTCCCTGGGAGCATCAACAGAGCTTCTCAGTTGCCTACCCATCGTTGTTGCGGGCGCAGGTGCCTGTCGGAGTCATCACGGAAGACGATATCGCTCAAGGCCGGTTAGGCAACTACCGTGCTCTCGTGCTGGTCAATCACCAGTATTCAACCGCTTCTCTCTCCCAAAAGATCGACGAGTACAAAGCAAACGGCCATCCCGTATTCGCGGACGAAAGCACCGTGATAGCGCCGGAGGGAACGATTCGCATTCCATTCGATGCCTCAGTGGTGAGCGCTATGGGCGAACTGGGACTGCGCCGTCAGGATACCGAGATTTCCCGGATTGTCCAGGATCGCATGTCGGGGCTGGTGGATGAGATGAGCCACTGGGTACGGCAGGTCAAAGAGGTTCCGGGCGTTGAATACCCCGTGCAGATCAACAGCGATGCGGTTGCGTACTCCATGTCGGAGAACGGTCATTGCCGTTATCTGTATCTCTACAATACCGACTTGGAGAAGTCGCGTAAGTTGCGCGTGCGTCTTGCGGGGCAGCAGAGCTACGTCTACGATATTGAGAGTCATCGAGAGACCCGCGTTGAAACCACCCCCTCCGGTCGTGCTGAGTTCGAGACGGAGATTCCTGCAGGAGACTGGAAGATATTTCTTCTCAGCCCGCAACAGATCGCGCAATTGCGAGTTGCGGTTGAGCGGTACGATCGGGAGATCCGTATTCGAGTAGGCGTCCTAAGTACAGCGGGTCTGGTGATCGATGGCAGCCATCCGCTTCGCGTGACCGTCCTGGATCCGAAGAACGATGAGACCCCATACTCGCTGTACACGTCGACCGACCGGGGCGAAGGCAGCGCGACGTTCCAACTGGCGAACAATGAACTGACGGGAAAGTGGAAGATCGAGGTCATGGAACTCTCAAGTGGCACCCAGGTAAAGCAGGTTCTCGAGATTCGATGAAGCTCGTGCCAAAGTTCGGAGGCACATTAGTATCCCGTTGGAGTTGGGCTGTCTGCTTGCGTTCGATCGGGCAGGATGCCCCATGAATCGTTTCTCCATTCAGCGCTTATGGGTCTTTGTTGTTCTGGCGTGTTGCTTTGGGTACGTCGTTGCGTTGCCTCTCGACCCCTACGATTATTGGTTGTATCTGAAAAACGGATCAGTCGCCCACGCTACAAAGAATATCGTGGATCATGATCTGTACGCCTTCACTGCCGCCGGCCGAGGGTTCATTAACCTGCAATGGTTGACGGAAGCGGCATACGACTGGGCCTACCGGACCGGTGGCATCGAGCTGTCAGCGTTTCTGCATGCCGTCGTCATGACCCTGGCCTTTGCGTTGCTTCTCGCCATCGTACAGAGGATGAGTGGCAACCTCAGAATCGCCGCAGGGGTTACCTTTCTTTGTTTCATTCTGTCGGCGACCAACCTCGCTCTTCGCCCACAGGGGATCTCAGTTATCTTCTTTGCCGCGACGCTGTTTCTTCTTTCAGCCCGCCGGTACTGGCCCATACCCCTGATTGTGGCCCTCTGGGTCAATTGCCATGGAGCTTTTGTGCTTGGCTTGGCGATGGTGGGGATTGAGTGGATTGGTTCGCTCAGTGGACTGCAGTGGATCTCCGGCGCTTCCACTTCACCGGGTGCGCAAGTCCAGGGCAGTTCACGGCCACACCACAAAGCGCTTTTCGCCACGCTTGCGTTGTCGGTTGTCGCCTCCTTGCTGAATCCGGCGGGAGTTGGCATTTACAAAATGGTTGCAGGAATCGAGGCCAACTCGCGAGCAAATCTGCTGACGGAGTGGGACCCTCCTTCCATATTGGAGCCCACCGGATTCCTGTTCTTTGTAGCACTGCTGCTGTTGTTGGTGCTGCATGACCGGGGACGGCTGAAATGGAGCAATGCCCAACTGCTGACATTTCTATTCTTTACCTTGATGGCCTTGCGGCAGCAGCGTTCGGTCATCTGGTGGGGGATGGGCATGGCTCCGTTGTTTGCGCTGGAGTTCTCCAATCTATGCGGGTCAGAGAAGCCACCGCCACGAGGTCCGGCGCGACTGTGGATTGTGAACTGGGCGTTTGCCGGGATCGTCTTTTGTTACCTTGTGAGTTCCACTCCGTGGCTGAAGACCAACAACCCACTGGTCCCCGGCATCAAGCAACGTCTGGTTTCCCCAGACACTCCGGTGCAGTTAGCAGGATCGTTACGCGACCTCCCCGGGCCGCGCCGAATCTTCAATAACCTCGGGTGGGGTGGGTATCTTGCCTGGAAGCTGGACGAGCAGAAGAGAATCTTTTGCCACTCGCTTGTCTTCGTCTTCCCGAGTACAGTGATGGGCGACTACCTGCTGATAAGCAATGGCCACGCCATGTGGGAGGAACTTCTCGCGCGCTACAAGGTGGATGCCCTTATCCTCAGCAAAGTCGACCAGCGGCTGCTCATTCCTCTGGTGATGAAGTCACCGCACTGGCGGATTACATACGAGGACGAGTTGGGCGTCGTGTTTGAGGCGCGACGCCCGATGAATGCGCCCTGATTATTGCTATGAAAAATGACGAGGCGAACCACAGATGAAGATAATCCACGTAGCTGCAGAAGTCCTTCCCTATGCCAAGACGGGAGGGCTCGCAGACGTTTTGGGAGCGCTGCCGACGGTTCTATCCGGCATGGGCAACGAGGTTGCCGTTGCGCTGCCACTGTATCGGGCTGTCGACAGGGAGAAACATGGGTTGCAGACGGTGATTCCGTCCTTGGCCGTTCCGCTGGGTGACTCTCACATTGAGTGTCAGATATTAAAGTGTATGTCCAAGGGCGGGTTAGCTGTTTACTTTATCGCGTGTGACCCGTTCTTTGACCGCGACAAATTGTACGGTTACGCAGATGATGCCGAGCGGTTCATTGTATTTGATCGGGCCGTTATTGAGATGCTGAAGTCTCTCGACTGGCATCCGGACATCATCCATTGCCACGACTGGCAGACTGGACTGATCCCCGCGTTCCTGAAATCGCTGTACGCGGACGGCGCTTTTTATCGGCAGACTGCGTCCGTCTACTCTATCCACAATCTCGCGTACCAGGGGGCGTTTCCTGGCGAGGGATTCCCCTTGCTGCGGCTTCCATACGAGATGTTCAACTACCATGAGCTTGAGTTCTATGGCCAGGTGAACCCCATGAAGGCCGGTCTCGTATTTGCCGACGCCGTCGTCACGGTGAGTGAGCGCTACGCCAAAGAGATTCAGACGCCCGACTACGGAGAGGGACTGGATGCTGCGCTGCGGGAGAGAAAGGACTCTGTCCACGGAATCCTCAACGGCATCGACTATGAAAAGTGGAATCCAGGCTCCGACACGCTGATCCATCAAACATACGACGCGGTGAACTCGAGGGGCAAGGCGGAGAACAAGCGATTCCTTCAGGAGCGTGGCGGTCTTGCGCGCACCGGTCGCACGAGAGTGCCCGTCATCGGGTGTGTATCGAGACTGAGCTCGCAGAAGGGCTTCGATCTTATTGAGGCGGCTGCCCCACAATTGATGAACCTGGAAATGCAGTTCGTGTTACTGGGCGCTGGTGACGGCTACTACACGAAGCTGTTTGAGGATATGGCAAGGAGATATCCGCAGCAGACATATATCACTCTGGGAAGGTTCGACAATGAACTTGCTCACCAGATATACGCTGGCTCGGACTTCTTCCTGATGCCCTCGCGTTACGAGCCATGTGGACTGGGGCAACTGATTAGCCTGGCGTACGGGACTATTCCAATTGTGCGCGCCACGGGGGGACTTGCCGACACCATCGAGGAGTATATCCCAGGCGCAAACACGGGCAACGGTTTCCGATTCGATGAGTACTCGCCCGACGCCTTATACCGCTGCATCGAGAGGGCAGTGAAGATCTACCGATTTCCCCCGCGGTGGAAGCCGTTGGTTGAGAATGCTCTGCACTGCGATTTCTCTTGGGACGTGTCTGCGCGAAAGTACCTCGACCTGTACCAGCAGACTCTTTGTACGATGGCCTGTTAGCTGTCCCGATCTGCAGCCACTGTCCCGCATCCAATAGAAAGGCGCTCCGACGCACGTGACGTCGGAGCGCCCTTTCTTCGACATGGCTGCACTGACTGAGAATATTGGCTCGCGTTGCAGAGACTATTCTGCGGTTTTGCTGCGATACTGGCTATGCCTGTGGTTTCGCCTTGGATGGTAGCGGTGGGTTCCTCGTTTATTTCTTCTTCGGTTGCTGGGTAGGTGACGATTTTCGGGTATTGCGTCTTCCTCCTGTCAGTGCAGCCAAGGACGTGCCGTTGGCTTGCTGTTTCCCGCGGTCGCCTCCCCCGCCTCGCGTGGAGCGCGGCGGCGAAGCACCTCCTCCGGAAAGCGCGGCCAACACCTCGGCGAATTTTTTTGCGTCATCGAACTCCTTATGCACGGATGCAAAGCGAATATATGCCACGTCGTCCATCCGGAGCAGGTGTTCCATAACCTTTTGACCAACCCGTGACGAGCTTACTTCTGACGATGGCTCCTCGTTCCGCAAGGTTGTCTCGATTTGCTCAACGGCCTGCTCAATGCGTTCGAGCCCGATGGGTCGTTTCTCGCAGGCCTTCACCATGCCAATCTGGACTTTCCCGCGGTCGAATGACTCTCGCGTGCCGTTTTTTTTGATCACCACCAGCGGCATCTCTTGCGCCCTTTCGTAGGTGGTGAACCGGCGTCGGCACCCGAAGCACTCGCGTCGGCGACGTATGGCGCTCCCGGCTTCGGTGACGCGAGATTCCAGTACCTTGCTTTCCGTACATTCACACGCGGAACATTTCATATCGGTTCCCCAAAACGATCACTTCGTGCATTTGGGTCGGTATCGAAGTAAAGTGTGGTTGGTGTCGTCCCAATCTGGGTATCACCACATTTTGCGTGATGCGAGATTATATCACGCTATATGTGGGTCATCAACGATTCACAAGGCTTCTGGAGAGAATTTGCATGTTTTTCGATGGATTTGCCCGCGGCTCTGTTGAAAACTCGGAGAGGGCGTGCCGATGGACTGGCGGCGAAGCAATCATTGGATGCTTTTGACACGATGAGATTCGTCTCATATAATGCGGGACGATGGGACAGTGGAGCACGCAGAGGTCGCAATTAATATGGCTACATCACTACCCGGTCTGCTGGCGAACTATGTGAGTACCCGACACATGCTGGTCGTGACCGCGGAGTCTGCCTTGTTCGAGAAGGGGGTTGGCGATACTCCGTACTTTATCGATGACGCTCAACCTCACGAGACATATATCAAGCATGCCGCAAACACGATGGACAGGCTCGCAAGGAAGGTTGACGAGATCCGACAGACTCCGCTTGGCATGGGTACCGCCGACCTTAACGCTCACCTCGGACTTTCCGATGCCCAGCGCAGCGCAGTTCAGTGCACACGCCACAACGATGAGGTATACGTGAAAGTCTTTGCAGATCTCTTCGTTCCGGAGTTCAGGGAGGCCGAGCGCTACTGGGCGGGAACATTTTTCCGAGCGTACCACTGGGCATATCCGGACGCGAGTTTGATCGAGAAGTGGAATACTCGGTTCGGGGGCAGTCTTGAGATTGTAGAGAAAGCCGGCAAGAGGTGTCTCAGGTCACGAGACGCCGAATACCTGTGCGATGAATGGGAAGAGCGTCTGCTGCGTGAGGTGGGGCCTGCCATGCGTGACCGTCTGCATCGCGCGATGGAACGGATTGGCGCGATTTTCGAGATACTGGAGGAGAGCGATGCGTTTCTTCGACTGTCCGGTGCAGAAGGGGAGAGGCGTGCTCAGAGCGTCAAACGCAACCTTGAGGTAAGCATGGAGGACCTCGTGAACAGTTTCGACGCGTTCCGCGACCCGGTGCTTGTGCAAAGGCTTTCCACGTGTCCGACACTGACTATGGAGGTGATGTTCGACGCGGAAAAACAGCACGATGTTTCGTGGCGACCGGCGGCAGCTATTGTGTAGACGATAAGGACTTTCCCTCAACGCGCCCACAGGGGGCCATGGCTGCAAGCCTCGACCTGTACGCCGCGGTGTTAGCCTGGTCGATCCACATAACCACGGCATCTTCTTGCTCCGGAGCGTAGTAGCGTTTCCGCACAGCGACTGGGACGAACCCAAACCTGCGGTACAGGTTCTGAGCCGGAACGTTCGAGGCGCGCACCTCCAACGTGAACCGGGACACTCCTTCATTGATGGCCTGCGTCATGCTCTCCCACAATAGCAATCCCCCGATCCCCATCCGCCGATGGCGCGTATCGACGCTGAATGTGGTGATATGTGCTTCGTGCGCGATCAACCACATCCCCAAATGACCCACCACTTCACCGTCCATTTTTGCGATAACGTACCGGGAGGTGGGTTGGCCAATCTCATACCTCAGCGATTCCTCCGACCAGGGAGTGGAGGAGCTTTGGCGCTCGATTCGCGCTACTTCAGCGACGTCCTCGGGGGTCATCCGGAAAACAGCGGCGGTAGTGCGGGTAGTGTGGGTATCCATCCGACCTACCCTGTAACCACAATGCCTGCTTGTCTTTCGGCCTGCGACGGCATCAGGTAGAGGGGTTTGATTTCATCGAGAGCAGGCAGGGGCCTATCGACGCCATCACGCCGCAACCGTGCCACGATCATTCCTGCGCGACACACCGCCGGGCAGGTGTCGCGCGAAGCAGGAAACCCCGCGGCAAGTTCTTGCTGGTGCTTCAGGAACCCCTCACCGCATAGCGTAACCGGTGGCAACAGGTTTTTCATACTTTCACACAATGAAGGGATGGAATAGGGGCGCGGTTCGCGTTGCGCGACAACGTCTCCGTTCTCTACCCGATAGACTTGGGCGAGAACTTCATTGTGTCGACCACAGGCGAGGGGAACGATGGTCCCTTCGCCAACCTCGCTCGCGAGGGCGCATGCCAGACCCGTGAATGTTGGCACTCCAACAAGGGGTATGCACAGCCCTTGCGCGAGAGCTTTCGCAGTCGCAACGCCAACGCGCAGACCCGTCCAGCCGCCCGGGCCGAGTGATACCCCGATGGCAGTGAGGTCTGCGGGAGAACATCCTGCTGAGGTGAACAACGCATCGATCCATGTGATGATGTGCTGAGAGAGGTCGAAAGACGTCGTGTAGACAGCTTCTCGCGTGATATTGGGTCTGTCCCCGAGAGCGAAGCTTACCTCGCTTCCGGATGTCTCAATTCCGAGGACTAACAAGGGAGTCAAGCTCCTTTACGAGAGATCGGTAGCGTTTCCCGTGGGGGTGGAACTCCATGCGACGTCCGTTCTTCTCATGGGCGAATCGGATCTCAAGCTGTTCGGAAGGGATCCATTCCATGATGCGATCTGCCCACTCGATGACGCAAATCGATGAATCGTCAAAGCAATCCTCGATCCCCGTCTCCTGAATGACTACGCCGATTGGATCCAGTCGGTAGGCGTCCACGTGGTACAGCCGAAGCCTTCCCTCGGATTGAGTGATAAGGACATACGAGGGGCTGCTCGCATCGGGGATGCCCAATGCAATCGCGATTCCCTGCGTGAAACAGGTTTTTCCCGTTCCCAGAGGTCCGATGAGAGAGATGATCTCGCCCCCGCGAAGTCGGGCCCCCACCTCTCTCCCCACGCCATGGGTTTCCTCTGGGGAGTGGCTCTGAAGCGTAAGAGACGATTTCATGCCAGGAGGGGCCTTCGGCAAGTGGCGGTGCGTAAATTAGACGGAGTTGCAGAAGACCAGCGAGTGTTTGCCAATCCCGATGATGTCCTGATCGGTCAACTCCACCTCTCCCTCGAGGGGCTCCCCGTTCAGCAGGCTACCATTGATGCTGCCGACGTCTCGGACAAAGAAGGCGCCATTGTCCCAGTGGATTTCCGCATGATTGCGGGATGCGGTATGGTCGATGACGCGAATATCCTGATCGCTACCGCGCCCAATTGCGAAGACCTGAGGACCCAAGTTCACCGTCTGTATCAGACCACCGGAAGGTCCACGCACTTCAATTCGCGCGGTGACATCACCAAATTCACCCGCGGGGCCCGATGCAAGTCGTTCTCGGGCAACATTGAGAATGATGGTGTCCTGTTCTTCGTCCTCGTCAATATACCTGAGTCGTCGTGAAGCCTCCTGCATGGGGGCACCACAGAACGGACAAAAGCTCAGGCTTTCCTGTAACTCACGACCACAGCGATGACATCGTTTCAATTCGATCGACCCTACCTAAGAGATTTTTTTGAGTTGAGAACGGGTTGGCAGCTACTCCGGCACGAGCTCTTTTTCGCCGACGAGATTGTCCTGCAGGTACCACCGAACGGTCGTCTTCCCTTTGCCGCGAACCTTCACCGACACAGATTCTCCGGGAGCGTGTGCGCGGTCATATACCGTTTTTTCATTCCCGTCCTGGTCGACCGTCACCACTCTGAAGGTCATTTCATCGGGCCCGGAATCCGGTATCGTGTACTCGATGGCGCCTTCGACATCCTGTGAAACAGGCGGGGGCGGTGGAGGTGGCGGTGGCTCTTCACCTTTGCTGATAGATAAATCCACTGGCATGTTCTTCTCGATCATGTGTCCGGCGCTTGGAGACTGACGAATCACGTTGCCCTTGGCTACCGTGGTGTTGAATTCCTCCGTTGTGCCTCCCAGCAACAACCCCTGATTCATGAGCGTGCGCTTCGCCGCGGCCACCGCCATGTTGGTTACGTCAGGAACTTGCGTCAAGTCGACTTGAGGTCCCAGACTACGCGTCAGGGAAATGACAGCACTCTCCTCGATCTGTTCACCCGGACGCGGCATCTGAGAAATGATATGATCCAGCGGCACTGTCTCGTGATACTCACCCTGAGTAGACCATCGCAGGTTGAGGGCGGAGAGTTCCTGCTCGGCTTCTGAGAGCGGACGCCCTACCAGGTTCGGGACAAGCACGAGCTCAGGTTGTGCCTTCTGAGCAACCATCAAACCCACACCGGCGGCCACCAGCGCGAGCAGTATCCCCAGCACCCACCCCATCGCCGCCGACCCCGGCCGCTCGATGGGACGCGGCGGGGTGCGCTCTCGCTCGTCATAGCGCACGTCCTGGACAGAGGGTGGACGGATCATTGTGCGGTCGAGTGACTCTGCACCGACTTTTTTCCCGCCGGTGGCAAGCGGGCGGGAGAGAACGACCGTGCGGTCAGCGTCTTCATCAACCTCCTTGCCTTTCTCGATACGCTCCAGGTCCTGTGCCATATCGAGCGCGGAGGAATACCGCTTCCGTGCGCTCTTTTGCAGCGCCTTGTAGATCACGTACTCCATCGCGCGGGAAACTCCAGCGCGTCGTTCCGAGGGGGCTGGTGGTTCCTCCTCCGCATGTTTCAGGGCCACGGAAACAGGATTCTCCCCCGAAAACGGCAGTTCGCCGGTAACCATCTCATAGAGCACCACTCCCAGGGAATATAGGTCACTTGCGTATACCGCAGGTTCTCCACGGGCTTGTTCTGGCGAGATGTATTGCACCGTGCCAACGATGGCATGGGTTTTCGTCAGCGAGTCCGATTCCACGGCTCGAGCAATGCCGAAATCTGTGACTTTGGCAATACCGCCGTCGGCGATGAGGATGTTATGGGGTTTGATATCCCGGTGAATGATCCTGTTCTCGTGGGCTTTAACAAGGGCGTGCGCCACCTGCTTCCCGATTCCGGCAGCGCGGGCTTCATCCAGCGGGCCCTCCTGTCGGATCACCTGCTTGAGGTTAGGGCCGTCGACAAGCTCCATGACAATGTAGAGCGCATCTTCGTCCTGACAGATATCAAAAACGCCACAAATGTTCGGGTGGCTTAGCTTGGCGGCTGCCTGGGCCTCTCGGCGGAATCGGTGGATGAATTCCTCGTCGGCCCAGAACTGCTTCCGCATCACTTTCACGGCAACATCGCGTTCCAGTAATTGGTCGAGGGCGGCATAGGTGACAGCCATGCCACCCTCGCCGACAACATGCTTCAGTTGGTAACGTTCGTTGAGGACTTTTTTCATTTGCAGAGACCAACGGACGACACAATGCATTCAGTATCGAGTATGTCGTCAGAGTATAACATAACGATAGGGCTTTGTCATTTTGCGATAAGTCGCCGGGAATCACACCCACACATCGTAGATGTATGTCGTGATTCAGGCGGCAGGCGCATCGGCCTTCGCCCCGAGAATGCGCTCACGGAAGAGCATTCGACGCTGGGAGAGAGGGGTCGATTCCAACCCTTCGGACGGCCTGTTCAACTTCTTTCCGCGCCTTGACCCGCCGCGCGCGCTCTCGCATGTCGTTAATGTCCAATTCGTCAGATGGGGGGAAGGTAAGGTCTTCTACGCGCTGTTTCGAGATACGGAGAGCCTCCCGGGCGAGACGTTGCGCCTCTGCTGTTTCGCCGGCCTGAGACAGTGATTCCGCAGCAGCAGTCAGTACAAGCGGCTCTCTGGATTTGGCGGCCTGGCGAGCGATGCGGTGGGCAAGCTCTTCTGCCTTGCCGCGCTCGTTCCCGGATTTGTACAGCTTGATGAGCGCGAGGGCCGCCGCGCCCGCTTCTTCCCGGGAGAAATGCTTGTCAACGAGAAGCTCGTTGGCCCAACGCTCCTCGTCGAGGTTTCCCAGTCCGTTTGCTGTTTCAGCAAGAATCGACAGTCCGGCCGGAGTGAAGGGGCTGTCTGGAAACTTCTCGGCGAGGGTTCGCAGGAGCCGTGCGGTCTCCGCGGGTTTCGGGCGCTTTAGCTTCACAGCCAACTCAAACATGGCATTATCCGCCCAGCGTGTGCGCGGGTATTGCGTGATGACTTCTTCGAGGGCATCGACACTGCAAAGCTGGTTGTGCCTCCGAGAAGCACACCGCGGTATCCCGCGTACTTAGCGAAAGCAGGACCTGCAAGGTAGACAACCGGTACGCTGCCATACACCCTGAACTGCTGAGAATACCAGAACTGCGCCGCACGGGGATCGGCGGCTTCGCGGGTACTGCCGTAGGAGAGCTTCATCAGGGCGCCACTCCAGACGTAAGCCAGGAGCACTGCTGTCACAAGGCAGCATGTCGTCGCCGTTCGCGCCGCGCTCTTTTGCGGCTGTGGACGAACGACCAGTCGAGAATGGCACCGGTACATGACGCCCGCAATGCCGAGGAGAACGACCTTGCTCACCATCCAGTTGCCCGGGGGCGGGTTCTTCCCGAGGCTCCCGGCAAGGCTCTGCAATGTGAGAACGGGATTCAAATCCATTCCGCCCAGCAAGTCCAGCGCCAGATACAGACCGGCGACGACAATCCCCGCCACCGGGTTGCGGAGCCACGTCGTCGCCGTAAGCGCAATCATGCCCAGAAACAGCGCAGAAGGCAGCCAGGCACATAACGATGCGAACAAAGGGAACTTGTCGATAGCGATCCAGCAAACGAGAAGCATCCCATCGACAATAGCGACAAGAAACAGGAGCGCAACGACTACGCGAAGCAGGAGAACGCTATTTACATTCAGTGGTTTTGAGAACGTAATCTCTTCAACGTGGGAGCGGTACTCGATCCCCAGTAGATGAGCGAAGAGAAAAGCGGCCAATCCCGCCCCCAGGCACTCGCCGGTTCGGGCAGCCACCGCCGGGGTGAAGAAGGACGCCATCGCCATGTGCCAGAACGTCGTCAACTGAGTTGCGGCGATGGGTATCACCAGCAGCCAGTATGTGTTTCCAGCGAGGATTCGCAGGTTGCGTTGGGAGAGAACTCTCAGGTTCGGGAGTGACAGGGCGCAGGTGATTTGTGTGTCCCCTCAATCATCACGCACGAAGTTGCACGTAACCGCTGTGGCTTGTGCATCCTGCGCATGGTTCTTCATGGGCAAAACGCCCATGCTACGCGCGGTGGCAAAGCGGGCTATTCTACCCGCGGTCCCATGAACACAATTAGCAATAGGAGTACCGAGATGGGGATCAACACGTAGCAGGCGTACTTGCTGTTGGTCGCCATTTCTGGCGTCATCACACCAATTGCTGGCATCGTGCTCTGCCGGTAGTAGTCAGCCCACTCGCCGAAGTATTCTTCAATGGACTTCTGACCTTGACCGGGGAGACCCTCCGTGTCCGTGCCCATGTCTGAGTTTGTCCAGTAAGTCAAGTCTTTACGAACCTGGTTGACTCCGTCCCACACGGGCTGCTTGTAAATAAAGCTCAACTTCTGCACACGGGCCGCGTATTTGTCGAGGGCCGCCACTGCGCGCCCAATAATCTCCTGCGCCCCGCGGATGTTCACCTCGCGCCGAGCCATCCGCAACTGCCACGTCACAGACCGACGGGTGAAATAGCCTGTCCCGAACAGGTGGTTGGCGCAAACAATAAGCGTAATGGCGAGAAAGACCCAGTTCAGCTTCTTTACGACGGCCATAATCGACCCCCCCCTGACAGAGAGATGGCGGACTTAAGTCGTCCACGTTGACTCGATTATACCAGAACGCGCACAGGAAACATAAAGGCCGGAGCATGATGCAGCCTGCTCCGGCCTTGGGATGGCCACTGCCCGCACGAAACGGACGGGTCATCGCGTATGTTGTTCGCGACGCTGCTGCAGGTTGGGGGTAGGGGAGACCTGTTGATTCAGTTCTCCCACGGGGGGCGCCATCATTGACACCTCGCCAACGAACATGTCCGAATGGATGAGCATTTCCTTGTACAATAGCGCAGAGCCGTGCAGCGTTCCCTTGTGGAACTCCAGTGCCGCGCCAACGCCATCCGTCTGTCCTGGCAGCCATTGGGCCGAAGCTGCGCGCGACAGGAAGGATTCAATCTCCTTGAGCGTCGTTGTGCCCGTCCACGCGTCCCCCACCACGTCCACGACATACGACTTCAGCAGCTTCGGGTAGAGAGCGCGGAACATGTCGGTGTCTCCGAAGATATCCACAGCGAGAATTCGTTTCCCAAACGTTGCAGCAACACCTACCACCCGTGGGTGAACCTCCGGAACGTCCGAGAGGGTTTTGATGTAGGGATCGATGTCGTCCTGTACCCGCTTGTCGGCGTACACTTCCTTGGCGGCGGCGGTCGGCGTTTCGACCTGCAGGCGCGACTGGTTCTCGGAGATGGACGACCAGACGCTGCTCTGATCCTTGGAGACTTTCGCTGCCTGACGAACTCTGTTGGGGACCGCGTATTCGGCCGCCTCGAACGACTCGGTTTTGTTCACCCAGCGCCCATGCTCGGTGCAGAAGACATGCACCTTCAGCTTGCCGCTGTCTGGTGGCGCCAGGAGATCGTTCTGCATCGTCCGGTCCTGCTTGGCGCCCTTCAGAATCTCGCCGCTCATGATGTAGATGTACTCGCCCGACGTGTTCTCCAACAGCACCGTGTTAACCTGGGCGCTTTCCCCCAGCTCTGTCACCCTCAATACACCGCGCTTCAGCGCCCGATCGAGAGTGAGATACGAACCGATGGGGAAAGTCGACTTGGCGATAATGGGGTAGATCGACAGCCCCTCATGCCTCCGTGGCTCCAGCACGGCGAGTTTCTCGAGATACTTCCCGATGATGGGATTCTGCATGCCCGGAACGTCGGGCGACGGCAGCACGCGACTGGAAATCGTGTCGACATTCGGTGGGGTCGAGAAGCCCTGGGTCGAAAATGCCACAACGCCAACAGCAATCAGCACCGCAGCAGACAACCCACACCACATCGCTCTTAGCAATGTTCGACCGTCTGTTTTCATAACCGTCCTCCCTCAAGGTAAGATTGTGGCATTAGACGGAGAATGCTCACTCGGAGTTCCGCGGAGGGATGGTAGCAGATGGCGATTGGCTAATAGCAGACAGCGGATATGGATTCCCTCCCCTACGAGTCTCTTAGATTAACGAGGGGAAGCATCCCCCGATACAAGGTAGCCATTCCCCCTCACCCTCGAACCCAAAGGGTTCGAGGGGGAGGGGGTGTTTTTATCCGTAACGAGTATACATCGCTACCCGACGCGATTGACATCTGCCCATGACGCGTTTTCATCCTGTCCACAATATCGGTTTGCGGAACGACAAGGTGAAAGGTGTGTCGGTGCTGCGGCTTGTATGACCGGTGCGATAAGTACTGCGATGGTTGCTGCGATGAGTGCGGTGTGAGTATGCTGGAAATATTTCGGGGAAGTCAAGCAACCCAGCCAGAAGAGTGCCAATCATTAGATGTCGAAGCGCAGGGGGGACTCTTGGATCGTCGCATCCCTGCATTGCCGCAAGCCCACTTGCGCTCTTTGGATCGTCGGGTTAGAATGCGTGGGTTTCGGCATTGGCAATCATAAAGAGGGGAGACAACACATTGGACAAGGTCAACATCGCCATCATTGGTTGCGGCGGCATCGCGGGGGCGCACCGGAAAGGCTATGAGGCGCTCTGGGAGAATGGGCTGAGAGAGTTCCAGATTGTTGCCGCGTGCGACGTTGATGAACAGAAGGCAGCGGACATGGCGGGGGCGGTGGCTGCATTTCAGGGGCAATGCCCCGAGGTGTACGCGGATGTCGATGCCATGTTGAGTTCCTGCAGCACCATCGACGCGGTGGACATTTGCGCGCTGCACCGTCCGCACCACATACTCGCGAATGCGTGTCTTGAAGCGGGGAAGCACGTCACTATCGAGAAGCCGCTGGCCATCACCCTGCGCGCCGGAAAGACCATGTTGGACACGGCGGAGAAAACGGGCAAGCTGCTGTACGTGGCGGAGAACTACCGACGCGACATCCGCAACCGCGCCGCCAAATGGGCGATGGACAAAGGAATGATTGGCGCGCCGCGGACGTTTCACTTCACCGACGCGCGTGAGCGTCTCTGGTACTGGGGGTGGCGTGAACACAAACAGGACGCCGGCGCGGGTTGGTCGCTTGATGGTGGGGTTCACTTCGCCGATCTGTTCCGTTACTATCTCGGTGAAGTGGACGAGCTGTACGCCATCGTCGCTGCGTATAACACCACTCGCTACCGGGATCGTGAAGCGATGGCAGATCCGGTGGAAGTGGATGTGGAGGACACCACGCTCGCGTTGCTGAAGTTCGAGAATGGCGTCACGGGCCAGTGGTCCTCGTGCTCCGTCGCGCCGGGGAGGGAAACTGCCGACCGCATCATCTACGGTGCCGAAGGTTCCCTCGAATTTGGCGGCGGACTCCAGACGCGAACGCAGAACCTCAGCAGTGACGAATTGGTCGAAGCCTACCGCAAGGACGTGTCACATGATGAGTGGGAGCGCAACTTCCCGCGGGACATCATGGACCCCATCGCCACCGAGTTGCACGACTTCATCCGCTGGATCACCACGGGCGAAAAGGCCGAGACCGACGGACTGGAGGGCTACAAATCGGAAGCCATCCCCATCGCCCTGTTCGAGTCCCACGGCCTCAACGCGCCCGTCAAGCTCGCCGACGTGGAAGCGCTGAAGCACGAGCTTTACCAGAACGAGATCAATGAGGGGTTGGGGTTGATTGCGTGAGGCTGACGGCGCAACGCGGCTGTCCACCGCCTACGCAATCGTCGTCGTTCTCGTGCTCGTTCCCGTCGTCGAAGGCAGTTGCGAGTTCGAGCCCGACCACGAGCAGGAGTACGAGTAGAAGCGCGATTCTCATCTGATGTGGCACTCAAGATAAAGCAGGCGTGGATGATTTCTCCGGCTGCTGTGAGGACTTGTCCGCCTCCTCGCTCAGCAGCGTCTCCATGATTTCCTGAATCACCCTCGGAAGATTTGGCTGCGAAAAGCTCATCCCCGGCGCAGGAACGCGATGGTGTTTGATGTCGGGATGCACATGCTTGTGATGAGGTTGCGTACTTTGGAGCGACGGGTCGTCCGGATGTGGTTGCGGGTCATACCAGTAGCGCTTCGCGCTGGCTCGCCATACCTCATACCCATACCCATCGATCATTGCTGGCAGCCGATGGTAGACGATTCTCGGGCGCACGACTAACCGCACGTCACCGGGGAAGTGCACCTCCCCTTCAATGCGTGCAAGGCTGCCTCCGCGCCGGATAAAGCGAAGCGTGGAATGCTCGATGCAGGGGAACGTCTCGGCGAGGCTGTATATGAACAGCTCATAGTCTTCAGGCGTGCGGAGTTCGTTGCTCATGCCGCCACTCGAATCAAACCCGCAAGAGTGGGTTCGCTGTGTTGAATCCTCTGAACTTCGTCGCGATACATCGCCTGTCTTGCCAGCCATGTCCGATAGACGCTGGCCCATTCACCGAAGTCCAGTACCCAGCGATCGTCTTCCGGTTCCTCGCCGCTCATGTATGCCGCGTAGAAGGTCTCTGAACGCACACCGTACCTGCGCTCAAAGGTCAGCATCTCTTCCTCAAGAGAATGGATGTCTCCGAGGATGTCCTGGAGCGTCATGTTACACCTCAAATACGGAGGGTATTGAGTTCTCCCGCCGCCGGGTAATGATTCCGCTGTGTATTCTATCGACCCCGGAGCGGCGAGTCAATCACCCATTCCGGGTGCATAGATAACCAGTGGTCAGAAGGAAGCCATGCCGCTATTCCCACCACCGCTTATTGAATGCGTCGACCCATTCCCCGCATTACCCAATTCCCATCTCATTGCTCGCCTCAGTCAGTCCTGCGAGATCGTGCACCACAATGCGAAACGGCATGGCGGGGTTGAGGGAGTCGGGCGCGCCGGTCCAGGTGCGGATGGCGGGGTCTCGGATGACGGTGACCTGGTTCCATACGCCGTCGAGTCCGCGCTGCTCGATAACAAACTTCACGAAGTCGGCGATGCCGGGAAATGCCCAGGTGATGGTGACTGTCCCGATCGAATCGGGATCTTCGATGCTCTCTGACGCGGCTTGCACGCTCGCCAGTCCCGGAGCCGTCAGCGGCGGGGGCGGCAGAGCGTCGAATCCCGCCTCGGCTTCTCCGTAGGTTTCCTCCGGCGGTGGAGCGGTGGGTGCGTAGGTCAGTTGATGCGTGATACTGGTCGCCACGTCGCGCCCGTCGCGGAACGCG
>Ga0100396_1000187_pt1 | contig 32598 bp, 31 predicted proteins | sample CryGeymeta201520_FD_81551 | JGI IMG/M metagenome (GOLD analysis project Ga0100396, IMG submission 81551) | Groundwater microbial communities from Crystal Geyser aquifers in Utah, USA - Crystal Geyser metaG 2015-20 | ecosystem: Environmental > Aquatic > Deep subsurface > Groundwater | place: USA... | reverse complement strand
TCGCCAAAACTTACAATTTGGTCGTAAACAAAACTGTAATTTGTAGAGCGGTTTGCCAGCATAAAACCTTTTAACAAACCAAACATGTGTTCTATTTCGAATAAAATGGCGTGGTTTTTTACTTCAAAAAGTTCATTAATAAGTTGTGTGTGATAGGTTTTTACGCCTAACAAATAGTCGTCGAGCTTTTCATCCTTTTCAAGATAAGCCTTGACAACTTGCTCAAAGGCATTGGTTGTTTTTCCCATGGCCGAAACCACCAATAACACGTTTTTATAACCTTCACTTTTTAAAACCCGTACCAAGTTTTTTACCCCGTCGGCATCTTTAACCGATGCGCCACCAAATTTAAAAATTTGCATAATTTAATTTTTATCTATAAAATTTTTTAAAGCATTTTCATCCAATTGAGCCAAATTCCAATCGGTTAAAATGGCGGCTCCCGTATTTTTATAAAAGTCGATTGCTGTGGTATTCCAATCTAAAACCACCCATTCAACACGTTTTACCTTTTTTTTGTAAGCGTAATGCATCACTCTAAGGTATAAGGCTTTGCCAATACCCAAGTTGCGCTTATCATTTTTTACGATTAAATCTTCAAGATGAATGGTTCTACCTTTCCAAGTAGAATAGCGATCGTAAATCAAAGCCATTCCAACAATTTCGCCTTTAATATCGGCTACATAGGTTTTAAAGCGTTTATTTTTATTAAAACCATCGCGAATCAAATCATCAACGGTAACAACAACAGCATCTGGTTCTTTTTCAAAAGCTGCCAATTCTTTTATTAAAGATAATACCTGTGGCATATCAGTTTTTTTCCCTTTTCTTATAATCATCGTCTTTTTATAAAAAATAATCGTGCAAATTTAACGATATTTGTAACCAAAACTAATTTATTTGACTTATGACTCTTCAACCAAACACTTTAGGCGAATTTATTATCAGTAATCAAGAAGATTTTAAATATTCATCAGGCGAATTATCGCGCTTAATCAATTCTATTAGGCTCGCAGCCAAAGTTGTAAACCACGAGGTTAATAAGGCTGGATTGGTAGATATTTTAGGCTCTGCCGGTGTTAGTAATGTTCAAGGCGAAGCGCAACAAAAATTAGATGTTTATGCCAATGAGGTTTTTAAACAAACCCTTGTAAACCGAGAAATTGTTTGCGGAATCACCACCGAAGAGGAAGAAAACTTTATAAGAATAGAAGGTCGAAACAAATCGCACGATAATAAATATGTGTTGTTAATGGATCCGCTTGACGGTTCTTCAAATATTGATGTCAATGTTTCGGTGGGAACAATTTTTTCTATTTATCGACGCATAACGCCTATTGGCACACCTGTTCAACTGGAAGATTTTTTGCAACCTGGCACTCAACAAGTAGCCGCGGGTTATGTTATATATGGCACTTCTACAATGTTGGTTTATTCAACCGGAAATGGCGTTAATGGTTTTACTTTAAATCCCGCCATTGGCGTATTTTATTTATCGCATCCCAATATGAAATTTCCAAATAATGGTGGTATTTATTCGATAAACGAGGGCTATTATATTCATTTTCCACAAGGGGTAAAAGACTATTTAAAATTTTGCCAAGAAGAAGTTGAAGATCGCCCCTATAGCGGACGTTATATCGGTTCATTGGTATCCGATTTTCATCGGAATATGATAAAGGGTGGTATCTATATTTATCCGACTAGTTCTAAAGCCCCCGAAGGAAAATTGCGCTTGCTATACGAGTGCAACCCTATGGCTTATATTGCAGAGCAGGCAGGCGGTAAAGCTTCGGATGGTTATAACCGCATTTTAGAGTTAAAGCCTTCACACCTACACCAACGCGTACCGTTTTTTTGCGGAAGCACCAAAATGGTTGAAGATGCCGAACATTTTATGGCAAAATATCCTGAAGATGCTTTTTATAAATTAGAGCCTAAAATGCTTTGATAACCAAATAAAATAGGCGTTTTAAGACCGTTTTTTTTACCATCAAACAGCTTTTTATTGCCGCTAGTATTTTAAAGCCTGCTTTTAAAGTATCTCAAAATATCACTTTTTAATTTAATAAACTTCCGGTTTTTACTTCATTGTAAATATCTTGATAACTCACAATATGGTTCATATCAACACGTCTATTGATATGATTGCGGCTTATATTTTCATGAGACTCTAACCCAGCAGCTGCAACCAATTCAAGGAAACTATGAACCGTAGCATGCTGAAAATTGGCTACTCTTGGAGCTTTTTCATCAACAACCAAACCACTCATTAGAGACTTGTTTTGAGTAGCAACTCCAACAGGGCAGGTGTTGTTGTTGCACTCACGCGCTTGGATGCATCCAATACTGAGCATCATGGCACGTGCGCTGTTACACAAATCGGCTCCTAACGCCATTGCTCTAGCAATGTGAAAACCAGTGAATATTTTTCCAGAAGCTATAATTTTAATATCTTTTTTCAAATCATAACCATCTAAAGTATCTTTTACAAATGCTAAGCCTTCGCGTAAGGGCATTCCAAGTGAATTAGAAAATTCAACTGGAGCGGCGCCAGTGCCACCTTCTCCTCCATCAACTGTAATAAAATCAGGTTTAATATTTGTAATTATCATAGCTTTACAAATAGCTATAAACTCGTCTTTTTTGCCAATACAAAGTTTAAATCCCGTAGGTTTTCCTCCAGACAAATTGCGCAATAATTCTATAAAATAAAGTAAACCTTCAGGGGACGAAAATTCGGCATGAGTTGGGGGCGATAACACCGTGGTATGAGGTTCAACATGACGAATAGCCGCAATTTCATCGGTATTTTTTGATGCCGGCAAAACGCCACCATGTCCAGGTTTTGCCCCTTGTGATAATTTAATTTCAATCATTTTTACTTGAGAGAGTTGTGCTTGTTTTTGAAATGTATCTTCACAAAAACGCCCATCTGCTTTTCGGCAACCAAAATAAGCGGTTCCTATTTGCCAGATAATGTCTCCTTCGTATTTTAGATGATAAGGACTCAAACCGCCTTCGCCAGTATTGTGAGCAAATCCGCCAAGTTTTGCACCTTTATTGAGTGCCATAACGGCATTTTTACTCAAAGCGCCAAAGCTCATTGCCGAAATATTTAGCAAACTTGCTGCATAAGGTTGTTTGCAATCTGGCCCTCCCACCACTACGCGTGGTTGAGGTTTTTCTACATCAACATGTTTGGCATATATTGAATGATTCATAAATTCGTAGCCCACACGATAAACATCCATTTGGGTTCCAAATGCCATTGTGTCATTTACATTTTTAGCCCGTTGGTAAACCAAACTTCTAAACATACGGTTTATAGGACTCCCTTCGGTATCTGTTTCAACAAAATATTGCATAATTTCGGGACGAAATTTTTCTAATATAAAACGCCCATGACCAATAATTGGAAAGTTTCTCCTTATGGTGTGTTTGGTTTGTAAAAGATCCATGTAACCAAGTAAAATAAACGGCCCAATAAAAAGTAAAAACCACCAAACAGTCGACCAAACTTGAGCAATGCTCACAATAAGAATACTTATTAATATTGAGCTTACAATAAAAACTTCACGGATTTTCATAAGATGTAATTTTTGATTAATTTTTATAAAATTAGGAATTGAATGCTTTCGTCGTATTTTATTAGAAATACTTATTTTAGTTACAGGTTTATTTTTTTACATCCCTCATTTTTAGGATTGCTTTAATCAATGTTCAGCTATTTTTGGTTTTTTTAAACAACTTAAACAGTCTCAGATTCTACTGAAACTATAGAATTTTAACTTATAAAACCCATTTTATTGCAATTTTCAAGTTTTAAATAAATGACCTGATTTTAAATGTAATAGATAAAGCTTGAAAAAATATAAACAGCTAATTTTTTCATACAAAAGTGGTGGTTTACTTATACCGTTACGAACTCAAACCCATGTTTTAAAACCATTGAAAAATTTCGCATTTGCCATTTAAAATGTTTGTTGTATTTTCGAAGGCTATTATTGTGTTATTTTGGGAAGTATAAAAGTTAGCAATATTCGTGTTTATGCCTACCACGGTTGTTTGGTAGAGGAAGGTAAAATAGGTTCCGAATACCGGGTAGATGTTTCGGTTAAAGCCAATTTAAGCCATTCGGCACACTCCGACGATTTAATGGATACCGTTGATTATGTTTATCTCAACAAAATTGTAAAACAAGAAATGGCTATCCGCGCTAAGCTATTAGAGCAGGTTGCCAAACGCATAATAGACCGAATTTTTAAAGAAATTAAATTGGTTGATAAGGCCAAAGTGAGCGTTTCTAAAATCAATCCGCCCATTGGTGGCAATGTAGCTTTGGTGAGTGTAATTTTAAAAAAATCGAGAAAAGACTTTTTAAATGCCTAAAAATTATGCCTTTTGGTTGCTTTTGGTTTGTACCCTACTTTTTGTATCAAACCTCGATGTGATCTATATAAACATTATGGAAGCGCGCAATTTTATCAGTGCACGCGAAATGCTTAGCAACGGCAATTGGCTTCACACCACTTTAAACCTTGAGCCGCGCTACGAAAAACCACCACTACCAACATGGCTCACGGCTTTATCAATGTACTTTTTTGGCACAACCAATCTTTATGGCTTGCGTTTACCCGCAATTATTTCGGCTATTATCATGATTTTCGCCAGTTTCAAATTGGTGAATGCCTTGGTTAAAGATGCTTTTCACGCCCTTGTTAGCAGCCTTATTTTAGCCACTTCGTTTTACATTATTTATTCCGGTCGCGAGGCACAATGGGATATTTTTGCGCATAGTTTTATGCTACTTTCTATTTTATATACTTATAAAACACTCAAAAAGAACAAGCCACAATACCAAAACGCCCTCTTAGCAGGATTTTTTATGGGCTTATCGCTTTTAAGCAAAGGTCCTGTTTCGTTATACGCCCTATTTTTACCTTTTATTTTTGCTTACGCACTAAGCTTTCATTTTAAAGGCTTTTTTAAACAACTCAGACCGGCTTTTTTCGCCCTTATTTTAGCGATTATTATTGGCTCTTGGTGGGCAATTTATATTTATCTAACCGATGTTCAAGCCGTTAAAACCATTGCCACTAAAGAAACTGTGGCCTGGAGCAACCGCAATGTTAGAGCCTGGTATTATTACTGGAGCTTTTTTACACAATCGGGCTTGTGGTCATTTTTTGCCCTTATCGGATTGGTGTATCCATTTATAAAAAGTCGTGTTATCAATTTAAGAGCCTACCGTTTTAGTATGATTTGGACTATGAGTGCCGTCATTTTATTGTCGCTAATCCCCGAAAAAAAATCGCGCTATTTGCTACCCGTTTTAATTCCCTTAGCGCTTAACACCAGCTTTTATGTGCACTATTTGATTGTTAAAGCCAAGTCGCTACCAAAATTGGATAAGTTTATGGCCACATTTGGATTTGGATTATTAGCGCTAGTTTGCTTTGCGATTCCCCTAGTTGGATTTTTAAAATACCCTTTTCTGGTACAAAAATACCCTATAAATTATGGCTTTTTTAGCATCGTTTTAGTGGCGATAGGCATTTATATAATCAAAACCCTTTGGCAAACTGATTACAAACAAAGTTTTTATGCCAGTATTGCCTTGATGTGCAGCGTCATGATTTTAGGCTTACCACTTTTAAAAGGCTTTTACAACAATCCTAATTTTAAAAGCATCCATCAATTAAAACAATGGTCAGAGCTACAGGCGATACCCGTTTTTGTTAAAGGCTATATCGCTCCCGAATTGCTGTGGGAATATGGTGAGCCAATTGAAACCATTGAAGATATAAACGAAATTAATAGCTTAAGCAAATTTGGACTAATCACTCAAGATTCCTTGCCAAGTGCTTATAAAAATGCTTATCAAGTTATTTTAAATCAGCATTATGACTTGAATTATATGCGTAGTAATTCCGGTAAAGAAAACAAGCGACTCAAAACCGAGTTTTATCTTTTAGAAAAAAAACAAGATACTGTGCGCTATTAATTGCCCACCAAAAAAAATTAGTTAAATTTGCGCTTTCAAAATAAGGCGTCGTGGCCGAGTGGCTAGGCAGAGCTCTGCAAAAGCTCGTACAGCGGTTCGAATCCGCTCGTCGCCTCATCAATAAAAAACACTATTTGTTAAATGTTTGCAAATAGTGTTTTTTGTTTCTATAAAGACACTAAAAAAACTATATTTGTGTTTCTTTTTATTTTAATATGCAAATTTATCCTATAGAAACAGGTAATTTCAAACTCGATGGGGGCGCTATGTTTGGCGTTGTTCCTAAATCAATATGGCAAAAAACTAATCCTGCCGACAGCAACAATTTGATTGATATGGCGTTGCGTTGTTTGCTAATTGAAGATGGCAATCGTTTAATTTTAATTGATACCGGAACTGGCAACAAGCAACCCGATAAGTTTTTTAGCTATTATTTTATGTTTGGCGATTTTACTTTAGACCGTTCGCTAGCAAAATACGGCTTTCATCGCGATGACCTTACCGATGTGTTTTTAACCCATTTGCATTTTGACCATTGTGGCGGTAGCATTCAATGGAATAAAGCCCATACCGATTATGAACCTGCCTTTAAAAATGCCAAGTTTTGGAGCAACAAAGCACACTGGAAATGGGCAACAGAACCCAATCCGCGCGAAAAAGCCTCCTTTTTAAAAGAAAATATTCACCCCATGCAAACGAGCGGGCAGTTAAATTTTTTAGACCTCCCCACAAGTGGAAATTTTTCTAAAAATACACCCTTGGGTTTTGACGTTTTTTTTGCCGATGGGCACACCGATAAACAGATGATTCCACATATCAAATACCGCGATAAAACCATTGTTTATGTTGCTGATTTGCTGCCAACTGTTGGCCATATTCCCTTACCTTATGTGATGGGCTATGACACGCGACCGTTGTTAACTATGGACGAAAAAGCTGCCTTTTTAAACACGGCCGCCGACAATAATTATTACCTCTTTTTAGAACACGATGCCGCAAACCAACTTTGCACAGTTCAACATACCGATAAAGGCGTTCGCCTTAAAGATACGTTCACTTTTAACGAAATTTTTAATTAATCTAATCCTATGAATTTTTACAAATCAATACTTGTACTGTCAATTGCCATTGCAATGACCGCTTGTAGTTCGGTTTCAAAAACACCCGTGCCACAAGCCTTAAACAACACCGTTAGTTTAGCGGCTAAAAACCTACCATTAACCGAAGACCAACAAAAAAATTGGGCACACGCCGATTTAATGACCGATACCATTCCCGGGCTGAGTCTTGATAAAGCTTACCAATTTTTAGCCGATAAAAAAGGCGTTATCGTCATTGTTGGTGTGGTTGATTCGGGCGATGATATTGAACACGAAGATTTGCAAGCAAACGTTTGGACCAATCCAAAAGAAATTGCCGGTAATGGCTTAGACGATGATAAGAATGGTTTTGTTGATGACATTCACGGTTGGAATTTTTTAGGAAAAACCCTTCACGAAAATATCGAACTAACCCGTCTGCTCAAAAAATTTAAACCGCGTTTTGATGGCAAAGCCGAAGCAGATATCGCCCAAGCAGATAAAAAAGATTTTGCCCAATATCAAGAAATGATAAAGGTTTTTGACGCCAAAGTAAACGGACTAACCCCTCAAAAAACCTATATTGATAGGTTGGTAAACAATTATAATAGTCTTAAAAAAGCGTTGAATAAAGAAGACCTAACCGCCGAAGATTTAGAGGCTTTTAATCCTAGTGACGAGGAACTTATTAAAGCCAAAAATCTAATTTTAAACGGTATTTTTAAAAGAGGTGCTGATATAAAAGGCTTAATGGGTTATAAAAATTACCTTGACGGACAGTTAAATTACTACTATAATTTAGATTTTAACGGTCGCTTGCAAGGCGATAATTACGAGGTAAACGAACCTAAAATTTATGGCGATGCCAACGTAATTGGCGATAAAAGTATTGAACAACATTCCACACACGTTTCGGGTATTATCGCAGCTATTCGAAATAACAACATAGGAATAAATGGCGTTGCTCATAATGTAAAAATTATGGCTGTTAGAACTGTTCCCGAAGGCGATGAATATGATAAAGATGTGGCAAATGGCATTCGTTATGCCGTTGATAATGGCGCAAAAGTGATTAATATGAGTTTTGGCAAAGGCTATTCACCACAAAGCCAGTGGGTTTTTGATGCCATTAAATATGCTGCCAGCAAAGACGTGCTTTTAGTTCACGCCGCTGGTAATGATGGTGAAAACAATGATAAAGTGGGTAATTTTCCAAATGACGCTCCCGATTGGATTACCGAAATTGCCGACAATATGATAACCGTAGGCGCTTTGAGTCCTAGTTTTGACGAAAATCTGCCCGCAAGATTTTCAAATTACGGCAAACTAAATGTCGATGTTTTTGCACCGGGTGTTCAAATCTATTCTACCATCCCAAATAATAGCTATGAATATTTTGACGGAACCTCTATGGCTTCGCCCGAAGTTGCTGGTGTTGCCGCTTTAATTCGCTCTTATTACCCAAAATTATCTGCATCGCAAGTAAAACATATCTTAATGAATTCTGGCATTAAAATAGAACAAGATGTATTATTGCCAGGTACTAAAGATAAAAAAGTGCCTTTTGCCAGTTTATCGGTTTCCGGACGCATTGTGAATGCCTATAATGCTTTGCGTATGGCAGACCAAATGGTTAACGGCAAATAAAAAGTTTTATAATTGCCAACTATAAAAGGGTAACTATTTTATATTTACCCTTTCTTTTTATAACTAAAAATAAAATCACATGAAGAAACATTTGACTTTAATAGGCTTGTTAAGCGTCCTCACATTTGCGCAATCTCAAAATAGCGCCTATTGGCAACAGCACGTAAATTACGTTATGGATATTGATATGAACGTAGAAAATTATCAATATGATGGAACCCAAACCTTGGTTTATACCAATAATGCTCCCGAGGTGTTAGACAAAGTATTTTACCATTTATATCCAAATGCTTTTCAACCAGGATCCGAAATGGATATTAGGCTACAAAACATTGTTGATCCTGATTCGCGGATGGTTACAAATTTGGGTACAAAAGAAAATCCGGTTTACCAAAGTCGCATCTCAAAATTGCAACCCAATGAAATTGGCTTTCTAAAAGTTATCAGCCTTTTTCAAGATGGAAAAGCGGTTGATTTTGTGGTAACCGGCACTGTTTTAAAAGTGATCTTAAACACCCCCATTCAGCCCAATAGTCAAACCACTTTAACCATGGTTTTTAAAGGACAAGTGCCCATTCAAATCCGCCGTTCGGGTCGCAATAATGCCGATGGCGTAGCCCTATCTATGAGCCAATGGTATCCAAAATTAGCAGAATACGATTTTGAAGGCTGGCACGCCGACCCTTATATTGCTCGAGAATTTCACGGTGTTTGGGGTGATTTTGATGTTACTCTTCACCTCGATAAAAACTACACGGTTGGCGGCACAGGCTATTTACAAAATCCGCAAGAAGTAGGGCATGGTTATCAAGACCCATCGCAAAAGCTAAAAAAACAAAAAGGCAACAAACTGACTTGGCATTTTATTGCGCCAAATGTTCACGACTTTACTTGGGCAGCCGACCCAAACTACATTCACGATACCAAACAAGTGCCCAATGGTGCTACTTTGCATTTTCTTTATAAAAACGATCCAAAAATTAGCGCCAATTGGAAAGCCATGCAAGACGATGCCGTTAAAACAATGACCTATTATAATAACACCATAGGACCTTATCCTTATAATCAATATTCTATTATACAAGGTGGTGATGGAGGTATGGAATACGCCATGTGTACCTTGATTACCGGTGGTGATGATTTTAGGGATATCGCAGGAACCATGCGCCATGAAATGGCTCACTCTTGGTTTCAATTTGCCTTGGCTACAAACGAAAGTGAACACCCATGGATGGATGAGGGTTTTACCTCATTCATTTCTACTATGGCTGGAAATGCAATGAGCGCAACACCCGTAGAAAATCCGTTTGCAAGAACTTATAATAGCTATTATTATCTTGTAAAATCAGGAAAACAAGAGCCCCTGAGCACCCATGGCGACCGCTATAACACCAATATGGCTTACAGTATTGCCAGTTATGTTAGTGGCGAAATTTTCTTAACGCAATTAGGGGCTATTATTGGTTGGGATAATTTAATGCTCACGCTAAAAAATTATTACGCTAACTGGAAAATGAAACATCCCACACCCAATAGCATCATTCGCGAAGCCGAAAAAACTTCGGGTTTGCAATTGGGCTGGTATTTAAATGAGTGGGTAAATACTACACACACGATAGATTACGCTATAAAATCAGTAGATGATAAGCTAGTAACTCTAGAACGAATCGGCACAATGCCTATGCCGCTTGATTTGCATATCACTTACGTGGATGGCAGCACCGAAGATTTTAACATTCCGCTTCGCATGCAATATGGGCACAAACCTACATCCGCCAAAATTTTATCCGATTGGGCTTGGGTTTATCCTACTTATTCTTTTCAAGCTTCTAAAACCATTAAAAAAGTTGAGCTAGATCCCATCAAATTAATGGCTGACGTAAATCGTGAAAACAATGTTTTGGAAAAGGAATAGCCTTTAATTTTTAGTTTCAATTTAAAAAAAAGCAGCCCGATATTTTTTAAATATCGGGCTGCTTTTATAAGGTTTAAAGGTGCAATTTAACCTCCAAAGTCATCAAAACGGATATTTTCTTTTGGCACGCCAAAGTCGTCACACATTTTAACTACCGCTTGGCTCATTAATGGAGGTCCGCAAAAATAGAATTCAATATCTTCGGGAGCATCGTGTTTTGAAAGGTAATTGTCTATTACCACTTGATGTATAAATCCTGTAAAGCCCTCCCCATTAAGGTCGTTAACGTCTTTTTTAACTACCCAGTTATCTTCGGGCGCTGGATCGGATAAGGCTATAAAATACTTAAAGTTAGGGAAATTTCTTTCTAAATGTTTAAAGTGATCAACATAAAACAACTCGCGTTTAGAACGGCCACCATACCAAAAAGTTACCGTTCTGCCAGTTTTTAAAGTTTGGAATAAGTGGTATAAGTGAGAACGCATAGGTGCCATACCTGCACCACCACCAATATAAAGCATTTCAGAACTAGAATCGTTTATAAAGAATTCACCATAAGGGCCAGAAACCGTTACTTTATCGCCGGCTTTTCTAGAGAAAATATAAGACGATGCCACACCAGGATTTACCTTAGCCCAACCGCCAATTTCTCTGTCAAAAGGAGGTGTTGCAATACGCACGTTTAACATCACACGCTTTCCTTCGGCTGGATAAGAAGCCATAGAATAAGCTCTGGTCACTTCATTGGTGTTTTTCATTATCAATGGCCACAGCTTGAATTTATCCCACTCTAATTTAAATTTTTCCGGGTTGTTAGGATGCTCAACTGGATGTGCGGTAATATCAATATCTGAAAAGTTAATTTCGCAATTCGGTATTTCAATTTGAATGTAACCGCCCGCTTTATAATTCATAATTTCGGGTAATTCAATTACAAATTCTTTAATAAATGAGGCCACATTGTAATTAGAAACCACGGTAGCTTCCCATTTTTTAATGCCAAAAACTGCTTCTGACACCTCAATTTCCATATCTTCTTTAACCTTAACTTGGCAACCCAAACGCCAGCCATCAGCGGCCTGTTTACGAGTAAAATTGGGTGTTTCGGTAGGCAGCATTTCACCACCACCCGAAAGCACTTTACACTTGCATTGCAGGCAAGTGCCTCCACCACCACAAGCCGAAGGTAAATAAATTTTTGCCTCTCCCAAGGTGCTTAATAAAGAAGCGCCTTTAGGGACTTCTATATTTTTTTCGCCATTAATTTTTATATGAACGTTGCCACTGGGCAACAATTTAGCCTTTGCTACTAATAGTATGATTACTAAAAGTATGGTAAGAATTAAAGTGGCAACGATACTTGCTGTAATTAGTCCCATTATTTGTTTGCTTAATAAATTTGATTAAAGTTTGATTCCCATAAAGCTCATAAATGCAATGGCCATTAATCCGGTTAGAATAAAGGTGATGCCTAAGCCTCTTAGTGGAGCGGGAATATTTGAATATGATATTTTTTCTCTAATAGATGCTAATGCTAATATGGCTAAAGCCCAACCAACACCTGAGCCTAATCCAAAAACGATAGATTCGGTAATGGTTGAAAAATCCTTTTGTTGCATAAATAAAGCGCCTCCTAATATGGCACAGTTTACGGCAATTAAGGGGAGGTAAATACCTAAAGAACTGTATAGTGAAGGTGAAAAACGCTCAACCACCATCTCAACTAATTGTGTCATACCGGCGATAACCGCAATAAACATGATATAACTTAAAAAACTCAAGTCAATATCTTTATAAGAAGCATCCAACCATTTTAGTGCTCCCGAGCGCAAAATATAAACATCTAATAAATAGTTAATTGGGACTGTAATTGCCAAAACAAAAATGACTGCCGCGCCTAGTCCTATCGCGGTTTTAACCGATTTTGATACGGCTAAGAAAGAGCACATCCCTAAGAAATAGGCAAAAATCATATTGTCTATAAAGATGCTTTTAATAAAAATATTTGCTAATTCCATAACACTTTGGATTCTATTATTTTTCTATTAATTTACTATTGATTGAGCGTTGCACCCAAATAAAGACACCTACAACAATTAAGGCCATTGGCGCTAATAGCATAAAACCATTATTTTCATAGCCAATGGTGTAAAGACCGGTAGATTCGGAAATGGTTTTTGCTTTATGTCCTAATATTTCAAAGCCCATTAACTTGCCAGAGCCTAAAAGTTCTCTAATAACTGATACCACAATAAGGATAAATCCATAGCCAGCGCCGTTGCCAATACCATCTAAAAATGAAGGCCAAGGTTTATTAGCTAAGGCAAAAGCCTCAATTCTTCCCATTACGATACAGTTGGTAATAATCAAGCCTACAAATACCGAAAGTTGTTTGCTAATATCATAGGAATAAGCTTTTAAAGTTAAATCGACTAAAATTACCAAAGCAGCTACAATAACTAATTGAACAATAATACGTATTCTGTTTGGGATAAAATTGCGAATCAGTGATATAATAAGGTTGCTAAACGCCACAACCACCGTAACGCCAATGGCCATTACAATGGCTGGTTTTACTTGAACGGTTACTGCTAAAGCGGAACAAATTCCTAAAACCTGAACCGTAATTGGGTTGTTATCATTTAAGGGGTCTTTTAAAAGTTTTATATTACTTTTAGAAAACATAGATTCTTTTTCTGCCATAACTTAAAATTTAAAGCATTAATTTTTTTGGAAATAAATTAAATAATGAGATAAACGCTCAGCAATCATTGCATTTACACCATCGGAAGTTTTTGTGCCCCCAGAAATGGCATCCACACCGTGGTTATCGTCGCTACGTGCGCCACCTTTTACGGTTTTAACCGAAACAAAATTGTCTTCGTTAAAGCCTGCAATGGTATCTTTCAAAATTGTCTTTCCGTGAAATTGTGCTTGAAACCATTTTTCGGTGATTTGAGCACCCAAACCCGGGGTTTCGCCTTTGTGATCAAAAGTGGTTCCTTCAACGGTATTTTTATCACTATCTAAAGCAATGTATCCCCAAATGGCATCCCATAAACCAGCACCGTAAAGTGGCACTACATAGAATTTTTTTCCATCTTTCTCGGCGATATAAAGCGGATATAATTGTTTTGATGGGTCTTTTTTAGTTTCTTTATGCAAATCTACGTCAAAAGCTTTAACAGATTCGTTTATAGAACCATCTGCGTTAAGCGTTAAGGATTGTTTGATATAATCTTTAAACACTTTAGCAGCTTGATCTCTTTCAATATCAACACCAATAGATGATAAAATGTTTTGCATTTTTTCATTAGTTTGATTAGTTTCAAACCTAATTTTGGTAAATTGGCTTACAAAAGCCAAAACCAATGCCACCAAAATAACCAATATTGAAGAAAATATAAGGGTATAAGTGTTACTATTTCTGTCCATAATTAAGCGACTTTAACTAATTTTTTTAAACGATTTTTTCGGCGTTTAATATTTCCTTGAATTACAAAATAATCGATGGTTGGTGCAAAGACATTCATCAACAAAATAGCCAACATCACGCCTTCGGGGTAGGCACTATTAAATACACGAATCATAATAGCAAATATTCCAATAAAGAATCCGTAAATCCATTTACCGGTGGTAGTTTGTGCCGAACTCACTGGATCAGTAGCCATAAATACCACGCCAAAAGCAAATCCGCCAACCAACATTTGTTGCCACCAAGGGAATGCCATAATTGGATTTACCGCAAAGGTGTTAAAAATTAGTCCCATAACCGATGCGCCCAAAACTGCACTTAACATAATGCGCCAACTAGCAACGCCGGTATAAAGCAAAAGGGCAGCCCCAATTAAAATCATTAAAACTGAGGTTTCGCCAATAGAACCGGGTATGTAACCCATAAACATGTCCATCACACTATGTGAAGTTATTTCGTGTCCTGATGCTAAATGTCCTAAGATGGTTTCGCCCGAAATAGCGTCAACTTTAGCGGCATCGGCAACCCAAACTTGGTCACCCGACATATAAGGAGCATAAGAAAAGAAGGCAAACGCGCGCGCCAATAAGGCGGGATTAAGCACATTCATTCCGGTACCTCCAAAAACTTCTTTGCCTAAAATTACGGCAAAAGCCACAGAAAGCGCCAACATCCATAAAGGCAATTCTACTGGCATTATAAGTGGAATTAACATACCGGTTACCAAATAGCCTTCATTAACTTCGTGACCGCGTTTAATGGCAAATAGAAATTCAATTCCTAAACCTACGGCATAAGAAACAATTACCATTGGCAATACTTTGGTAGCGCCATATCCCAGCAAATGCAAAAACGACAAATCGCCACCAATTTGTGAAAAATGTTGGTAACCAACATTCCACATGCCAAAGAATAAGGCTGGTAGTAAAGCTAAAATAACGGTATACATTACCCGTTTTAAATCAACGCCATCTCTAATGTGCGCACCTGTTTTTGTTGTGTGATTAGGCACAAACAAAAAAGAGTCAATTGCAAAAAAGGCTGGAGCAAATTTTTCAAATTTGCCACCTCTTTCGAAGTTAGGCTTTATATTATCTAATTTTTTTCTTAAAAATTTCATAGAATATCTTAATTATTAACCTACTTCCTTTATCATCACGTCCATGGCGTGGCGGATAATGGTTTGGGCTTCAAGTTTAGAAGTGTTCGTAAAATCAATTAACGCAAAATCTTCGGGTGCGACTTCGTAAATGCCGAGAGATTCCATTTTTTCGATATCGTCAATCATGGCGGCTTTGAGCAATTGCATTGGATAAACATCCATTGGAAAAACTTGTTCCATTTCGCCGGTTACCACCAAAGCGCGTTCTTCACCATTTAAATTGGTGTCTAAATTGTATTTTTTATTTGGTGTTAACCAAGAGAAAAAAGTTCTAGACAAACTCAATTTATTGTTTCCCACAAAGGGATGCCAGCCTAAAAAATCGTAATGGTTTCCTTCGGGAATCACACAAATGGTGTTGGCAAAATATCTTAAATAACTATTTTTTAATATTTTAACACCCGAAAGCACATTGCCCGAAACAATTCTAAAATCACCTTCAACAAGGGTTTTAGTAAACAATTCTTCTAAGTTTTGACCGGTAAGTAAGCTGTAATATTGAGGCTCTTTAACGCCGGTACCCGCAAAACCAACAATGCGGTTTGCTAGGTAATGACCTGTTAAAAACAAGTCGCCTATAATGGCAACATCTTGAGGATTAACAGTCCAAACGTGTTCGCCTTGGTTAATGGGATCTATTTTTGCAATTTGAAAACTCACATTTCCGGCAGGATGATTGCCAAAAACTTGGTAAACATCAGCGTCTTTTACAAAGCTAAAAAATTCGGCATCTTTTGCGCCAATGCCAAGGTTTACTTTACCTGTTGTAAGTTTTGACAAGGCGGTAACTCCCGCTTGAAAGGCTTCTTTTCGGTCTTGTAAAACAAAGGCAAAATCGGCCGCAAGTGGCACGGTGTTATAAGCCGAAATAAAAATGGACTTAGGTTGCACATTAGGATTGGCAAAAACTTCGTATGGACGTTGTTTTATATAAGGCCAGCAACCGCTTTCAAGCAATTTTGCCTTAACTTGGTCTTGGTTTAAGGAAGCGACATCGGCTTTGCCAAAATCTTTATAGGTAACTTTAGCAGTGGCTAAAATTTCAACGGTTAAAATTTTTCGTTTCGGACCTCGTTTTATATCGGCAATTTTACCTGAAACAGGGGCGGTAAATTTGATTTGTTCTTGATTTTTATCAAAGAACAAAACATCTCCTGCATTGACCAAATCATCAACTTTTACGGCTAACTTAGGCGTTAAACCATGAAAATCTGGTGGTTGAATTGCATAATGCGTAGTGGGGCTGAAACTACTTATTTTTTTAACCGATTCTCCTTGCAAAGGGATGTTTAATCCCCTCTTTATATGAATGTCTTTTGACATATAGTACATTTAAATTATACAAGATTTGATAAGTGGCGCAAAGGTAAAAAATATCTTGATAAACATTCTTAAATTTAGCTTTATTTTAAACACTGTTTTGTAAATAACAACTGTTTTTTTACTAGTTTTAAACCTCTTAAAAAGTTGTATGAAAAACCACTTAATTATCTTTTACTTAATAGTTACTCTAATTCTTTTAAATTTAAATGTTTACGCCCAAACTGTTGAAAAAAATAACGCACCGGCGGCCATAAAAAGTATTGAACTAAGACCTTTAAGCGCTAACAATTATGCGCCAATTATAAAATTGGGTGAGTCTTTAGTGCTTTCTTTTGACCAACTTGAAGCGACCAGTAAAAATTATACCTATACCATTATACATTGTAATTACAATTGGGAGCCTTCGAGGATTGCCGCTACCGAATATATAGATGGCTTTGCGACCGATAATATTAGAGATTATAGCAGTTCGTTTAACACCTATCAGGCTTATAACCATTACCAAATGAACCTTCCAAACGAGAAAACGAAACTTAAAATTAGTGGAAATTATATCATTCAAGTTAAAAACGACTTAGATGAGCTTGTTTTTACAAGGCGTTTTATGGTTTATGACCCGCAAGTTACTGTTGGTGTGAGCGTGCATAAAAGCCAGTTGATTGCGAATTTTAACACACACCAAAATTTAGAATTTACGGTGAATGCCCATGCGTTTAGAATTAATAATCCAAGTGAGGAAATTAAAATAAGCCTATATCAAAATAACGATTGGAATACCGCAATTAACAATTTAAAACCACAATTTTATTCCGGCAATCAGCTTATTTATAGGTATGCCGATAAAACTTTGTTTGAAGGAGGAAATGAATTTTTAAATTTTGACACTAAAAACATCAGAACGGCCACAGATCATATATTTAAAATCGCATTAAAAGACCTTTATCACACCTATTTATATACCGATGAAGGGCAAAATCATAAACCCTACACTTATTATCCAGATATAGACGGCAATTTTGTAATCAGGTCGTTGAGTGGTGAAACCGCCATTACCGAAGCCGATTATACTTGGATTTATTTTAGCTTGCAACTAGATTTCAAGCCAGAAAATCAGATTTATGTTTATGGTAATTTTAACAACTGGCAATTGCAAGAAGACCAAAAAATGGCTTACAATCAAACTTCTGGTGTTTATGAAACCAAATTGCTTTTAAAACAAGGGTTTTATAATTATAAGTATGTTGAAAGCGGTCTAAATACTTTGAATTTAAATGCCATTTCGGGCAGTTTTTATCAAACCGAAAACAATTATACGGTATTGGTTTACTTTTCGGAATTTGGTAGTCGCTATGATAAACTTATCGGAATTGGATTGGCAAATTCAAGAAACCTTCAGAATTAATTTTCCAATACTTTAAAGGCAATCGGCAAGGCATAGCTCACATTAACAGCGCGGTTTCTCTGACGACCGGGGGTAATTTTTGGCAGTAATTTAATAACGCGTTCGGCTTCGTTTTCTAGACTTTTGTGTGGCGCTCTGACTTTTATATTTACAATATCGCCGTTTTTATCGATGGTAAAAAGTACAAATATTTTTTTTATTCCGGGCGCTAAACCTAAATCTTGAGCGAGATTACTTTTAAAATTTTTTTGAACTAGCAAATTTACTTGCGCGTTAAAGCAATCTCTTTTTTCGGCTTTTGTACCTTTACATCCCGGAAAAACAGGCACTTCTTCAATTACGGCAAAGGGAATATCTTCGGCAACAACTTCTTCTTCAACAACTTCGTTAATATTATCTGATTTTACGATTTGATTAATAGCTACGTTTTCATTTGTTTCGGTTGATTGTAAAATAGCCTCCTCGATTTTGGTGTTGTTTTTTACAACCTCTATAATTTCGGGTGCAACAGGCATTGCTTGAGGGGTTATAATTTCTTCTGGTTTTTGAATTAATGGAATTTCTTCAATAACTTCAGAGGGCATAAAATAATTAGTCGCCATGTCGATACTACGGTCAAAAGATTTGATGTTTAACGCCAAGTAAGTAACCAATAAAGCGAGTGCTAAACCAAGTTGTAAGAATAGAACAGAATAATTTTCTAATCTTGCGCGTGCATTTTTTTTAATTTCCATAATACACTATTTTAAGTTAAAACCTAAAGGTAAGATGTAATTTGAAACTATTAAATGACAATTATCAGTTTAAAAAATTAAATATAAGGCGTTTAATCCTAAAGTTGTTAAGCCGGTAATTAAAAATCTTTCTTTTTAACTTTCAAATTCATCCGCAAAACAGGGAGTATTATCCAAATTGTCAATAGACCCAGTGCTATAAAAAGACCAAAGTTTGTGCCAAAAAATTGTTTAAAAACCGCACCTGTGTAGCCCAATAATGCGGAAATATCCAACTTCAATAGAATTAAAATCCGTGATAAATCGATTGGATTGAACATTGTTGCCGCCAATGAAAATTTATCCAAGGGATAAGAATTAAAAAGAACGAGAAAAATTAGAAAAATCCCGTCGTAAATAACGGCCAAAAACAGCCACATTAAAATGGCATAGCCAAATCCCTTGATTTTATTTTCGGTAGAAAGGGCAATGTTGTAAGACAGCGCCACAAAAATAAAATTGAGAAAAGCGCCCACAACCAACAACAAACTAAAATTGAAAATTGCGGCAGATTGAAACAATCCATACAAAACAAACGGTATTCCAAGTCCCAAAACCAAACTCAAGGTCAGGGAAATGGAGATTCCCAAATACTGTCCCATAAAAATTTTGCTTCTGTTTATGGGTTGTGCGAGCAGCAATTCGGTAAATTCCTTTGAATTGTAATAATACATCACGCCAAAAATAGTTCCGATTAAAGGCGTTAGAACAATGATGATATTCATTAAAGTGATGACGGCTTTATCCACATCATTGTTCAGAAATAACAGCACAAAACCCAGAAGTAAATAAAACATAAAGTACACATAACTCCAGCGACTGCGCATTAAATCGTAAAAACTGTATTTTAATATTTTAAGCATATTGTTTGGCTATTAAATTGGCAATGGCGTGCTCTAAATTTTCGTTATTCATTTGCTTTTTAAGCGCATCAACAGTTCCTTTAAAATAAATTTTGCCATCGAGCAGGAAAACAATTTCATCGGCAACTTCTTCCACAAAACTCATAATGTGAGTGGTGATTAAGATGGTTTTTCCTTTGGATTTTTCCTTCTGAATAATTTCTTTTAAATGAATTAGCGCGATTGGATCCAAGCCATTTGTGGGTTCATCCAACACAATTAAATCACTGTCGAACATAAACGCGAGCACAATGTTTACTTTTTGTTTTGTGCCTCCCGATAAATTTCCCAACTTTTTATCTAAAGAAGTTTTCAGTCCAAAAAGCTCAATAAGTTCTTCTGAATTTGATGTTTTTGGACGCAGGTTTTTTACCATTTCTATCAACTCCATCACCGATAAGTTTGGCGGAAAATTGGCTATTTGCGGCAAATAATTTAAGTTATTGCGATATGCCCACTGCCGCAGCACAGTTTTTTTTTCGAAAATGATATCGCCTTTATTTGGAATGACCATTCCAAGCAAACATTTGATCAAGGTTGTTTTTCCCGAGCCGTTTGGCCCAAGTATGGCAAAAATGCCGCCTTTTTTTATCTCCAGGTTTAAACCATCTAAAACGACTAATTTTCCGAATCGTTTGTGTAAATTTTTAAATTCAATCATTTGCTTTTTTCATTAGGGGTTTGTTGTCCAGTAAATCATCTGGCGTAAAAACAGGTGAAACTTTTTCGGAAAAATTGATGATGTCAACAAACAAACTTCTCAATAAAATTAAGGTTTCCGGTGTTTTATTTACGATGTACGAAAACAGTTTTACAGGCCGGTAAGGCACATCTCCAATGCCGTTTTTATCCAAATCGTAGCCTGTATATTCACTCCAGTAATTGTTGTTGAAAAAATTGTCGTTTAATTCACTGTTATACGATAAATCGAAAGCGTTATTTAAAAAATTATTGTTCGTAAATTTGTTTTGGTAACAAGCACCACGCACTTTTAGCGCCCAACCATTCCGCAAAAAAGTATTGTTTTTGTAATTGATGCGCGATGAACCCTCTACATTAATGCCAATGGTGTTTTGCTCAAAGGTGTTATTTACAATTTCGGCATCGTTAATTTCTTTGAGCAATAATCCATAAGAAGCTGATCCCCAATTGAGAATAAAGGCATTATCATGCATTTTAATGTTTTTAGAAAACATCACAGCCACACCAGCACCATTATTTTTAAACAGATTGTGATGGTATTCATTTTTATCCGAAAACATAAAATGCAAACCGTATCTCAAATTTTGATAACTCTTGTTATTTGAAATCACACTATTTGAAACAAATTCTAGATAAATGCCATCTCTAAGCCCACTTAAATCATTGTTTTTTATAATAACATCTGAGGTATGCCACATGTGAATACCATTCCCCGAGCCAGCTTCGCTTAATGATACACTTGAAATGTGGTTGTTTTCTATCAATCCAAAATGCGATTTTTCTATTAGGATTCCGAAAAATAAATTCCGAAGTTTTAGATTTTTTATGGTAAAATGTTTGCTATGAGCAATTAAAATAGCCGCATAATCTTTTGTAAAACTGCGTCCTACATTGATAATCGTTAAGTTTTGAATGCTAAAATAATCGGTATTAACACTCAAAATAGTGCCCTTATTTTCACCGTCAATGGTTGGATTGTCAATGCCAATAATGGTTAAAGGTATTTTAATAATGAGGTTGCGCGCCTTGTAAACGCCACTGTAAATCAAAATGGTGTCGCCTTTTTGTGCGTGCGCTATTGCGGATGAGAGCTCGGTTTCTTTACACGATTTGCATACTTTTATAATATTGGCAAAAGTCAATAAAGGGACAAGCAATAAAAAAAGGAAAGCTCTTTTAGCCATTAGTTTTTGATTTTTTCAATTATTTCTTGCCACGTGAAAATTTCACCGCCATTTTCGGATTGCATTTTTTGTGCTTCTGCTAAGGTGCCAAAAGCGGATAAGTTTTCACCCATCGGACTTTTAATGGCAGAACTCACCAAATAACTAGAAGTTTTAGCATCCATAAATTGATTGGAAGTTCCAAAATGAGCTACTTGAATAACTGACAGAGATTTTTCATCTTGCGATTTAAGTTCATTAATCATACATTCAATACTGTCAAAATTAAATTGCTTTCCTTTTTTTGTCATATAAAATGAAGCGTGATTTTGATCTACAATGGTCATCTCACAAAAGTGGCAATGGGCTTTACCATAATTTATTGCCTCAGGTTTCATGGTACACGAACATAACAAAAGGAAACAAATAGCCGGCAAAATAAATTTTGTAGTCATGTTTTTAATTTTTAAAGTTTGTAAATCTAAATAAAAAACGCGTATGTAATTAGGTGTTAAAAAATACGCGTTTTAAAATTGGGGGGCTATTTTTTAGATTCTTTATGTCCTATAAAAAAGGCTATAAGCGTTAATGCCATTCCTAAAAAAAAGAGGTAAGCGCCCGTTCTAGGATAAGAATGTGCCTTAAAATTCAGGATAAGCTCCGTTCCAAACAACGGTGGCTGGTAATCTAATGGCGAACCATCTGGATTTAAAAATTTTATAGCCGCCTTTGCATTTAAATCATGACCATAAGTGTATTCCCAAAGATAAAAGTCATACATGCCTGCTATGCCCAAAATCAGCATTAAAATAAACCATACCAAATACCATTGGTAATGGGCTTTGAAGCCGATTAATAATCCCAAAATTACCATGCCTATAATAACTTTAGGAAAAATTTTGAATTCAGTCATTTCGGTTGGAATTGGTTTCATCCCAACATAATGATTCATTAAATTGATATTTTGGATGTCGTTAGGGTTGGCATCTACAATTTTGGTAATAAAAATATTCATCCCAATGGGTTGGGGATATTGAGGTGCTTCGAGTGTAATGTTCCATAAAGGAAAAACAAATAATAACAACAATAATGCAGAACCGACGAGCATCATGATTTTAGACTTTTTCATGCGGACTTATTTTAAAATAAAGGGCAGTTTTACTGCCCTTTACAGATTTTATTTGCCTAATTTATCACCATCTAAGGTATATGAAATGGGCACATTTGAATTTTTTGGAGAAATGCGAATATAACCTTGCATTTCTTGATGTAAAGCAGAACAAAAATCGGTACAATAAAATGGCCATACACCTACTTCTTTTGGTTCCCATACCAAAGTGGTGGTTCTACCAGGCATAATCAACAATTCTGAATTATTGTTTCCAAGCACTGCAAAACCATGAGGCACGTCATAATCTTGCTCAAGATTGGTAATGTGAAAAAATACTTTATCGCCTACTTGTACGCCTTCAATATTATCAGGGGCAAAATGGCTGCGAATCATCGTCATATAAACATGTACTTCGTTTCCTTTTCTCACCACTTTTCCTTCTGATTCTCCTTTAATGGCATTCGTATGTTTATTTTCTTCAAGTTTGTAAATCTTTTGAGAATTTGCCATAATTTTTTCAGCAGGAATTCCGGCGGCATAATGAGGTTCTCCAATGGTAGGAAAATCTAGCAACAATTGCATTTTATCACCACTTATATCAAATAATTGAGCCGATTGACTCACTTCGGGACCAGTTGGTAAAAAGCGGTCTTTGGTAATTTTATTCATCGCAACTAAGTATTTGCCAAATGGTTTACGTGAGTTTCCACCTGGAATCATCAAGTGACCAATTGAATAAAATACTGGCTGACGATCAAGCACTTCCCAAGTTCCCAATTTCCATTTTACCACTTCAGAAGAGATAAAAAACGATGTATAAGCATTTCCATTTGCATCAAATTCGGTGTGTAGTGGTCCTAAACCAGGTTGCACAACAGTACCAGCTAAAACAGCTTCGTATTTCAAAATTGGAATGCCATAGGCATCGCCATCAAACTTTTTATTTTCGATAGCCGCCATCATTTTGGTATAAGAATGTACCGTAATGCTCGCCGCCAATTTGCCACTGCCAACAATGTATTCGCCTGTTGGGTCAACATCACAACCGTGTGGTGATTTTGGAGTCGGTAAAAAATATACCAAACCGGGGCATTCAGCAGGGTTTAAAACACGAACTGTTTTACCCCAAGTGGTGGTAGCTGTATGCGTGTTTTCATTAAAATTATTATGGGCATAATTTACGGGCATGGTGGTAAATTTTCCCGCTTTTAAATATTCTTCCGCTTTTTTCCAGTTAACGGCAGCGATAAAATCTTTGTCATTTTGTGAGGCATTTACTTCTAGTAAACTATTGGCTTCCTCACTATTATAGGTGGTAAAGAAAAACCAGCCGTGAGATTTTCCGCGTCCGGGATGTGCTTTGTCATAATCAAATCCGGGCATCATAATTTGAAAAGACAAATCCATTTGACCAGACTCTTGATCTACTTTAATAAAACTAATAGCGCCTTTAAAATTGCCTTTATAATCTTTTATAGGCATATCTCTTTGAGGAATTGGAACCGAAAAACGTGTTCCTGCTACCACATATTCTGTGTTTTCGGTAACATAAGCCGACGTGTGATTACCAGCCGAATTTGGAATTTCTAAAATCTCGGAGGTTTCAAAAGTTTTTAAACTGATACGCGCAATGCGAGGTGTGTTGTTTTCATTGATAAACACCCATCTGCCGTCAAGCTCACCATTAGTTTGTGAAATATCAGGATGGTGTGCATCACCCCAAGGCACAAAACCGTGAGAGGTCATCATCATGGCTTTGGTTTCTTCGCTATAACCGTATCCTTTTTCAGGGTCTTGCGAAAAAACAGGAATCACTCTAAACAATCTGCCTGAAGGCAAACCATATACTGAAAGTTGTCCGCTAAATCCGCCAGAAACGAAAGCATAAAACTCATCATATTTTCCTGGGGCTACATAAACGCGCTCGGCAGCATTTGATGCTAAAGCTCCATTTGCTTGACCATCTTTTTTACCGCTTTTATTACAAGCCGTAAAAAATGAAAGGGCTACCATTGCCAAAAAGGCATTTCTAACTATTGATTTCATTTGTTATAATTTAGGTTGTTATTCTTGAGTTCTAAAATATTCGTAAACCGCACGTGCTTCGTCTTGTGTCAAATTTTGATTTGCCATAGGCGCATTAAACTCGGCTAACAAAGCCTTAGCAGTGGCATTATTAGCCAACATATTTTCGGGATTTAGAATCATATTCATAATCCATTCAGGTGATTGCTTTTTGGTAATACCTTGCAAAGCTGGTCCAATGTATTTTTTTTCAATTTTATGACACGCAGTACATTTTGCGGTAAAAATAGCCTTGCCTTTATCGGCTAAAGCTTGGTCTAAAGCCCCTATTTCAATACGCGTTATTGGTCCAACGCCTTTGTCGAGCATGGGGTCTAAGTTTTCGGTTTTAACCGCTTCGGTTTTAGTTTCTGAGGCTGCATTGTCTTTTTTATCGCCCCCACAGCTCACTAAAAATAAACCTGTTAAAAGAAGTGTGCTTATTAATTTCATTTTTTTCATTTTGAGTTTATATTTATTATTAATTTTCTGATTTATCTTCCGATGGGACAAGTACATCACCAATCACGTGAATCCAACCGTTACTAACTTTTACCGATTTTAAAATTTTTGAGCCTCCAACAAAAATTTCCTCACCTTTCTTTTCTACAGTAAGGTATTTGCCTGAAGCCATATAAAGTTTACGGCCTTTCTCCACACTTTTTTCAAGGGTTTCAATTGTATAATTTGCGGGAGCCACATGATTTACCAAAATATAAGCCAATTTTGCTTTGTTTTCGGGTTTTAAAAGCGTCTCTACTGTTCCGGCAGGAAGCTTGTCAAAAGCGCTGTTTACGGGGGCAAAAATTGTTAAGGGACCAGCATTTACAACCGCATCTTCAACACCTGCTGCTTTAATGGCAACAACAAGGGTTTTAAAATCATCTAACGATTGCGCCACTTGTAAGGCGTTGGCAGCAGATTCACCATCAATCACTGTAGATTGCCCATGGCTTTCTGTTACAGGCTCGGTTGCCATTTGTTTAACACCATCTGTTTGTTTGTTGCCACAAGATGACAACACAAAACTTAGCACTAAGACAAAAAGCACAATAAATTTATTTGTTTTCATAATATAGGATTAATTAATTTAGGTTACAAAGATAAATATTTTTTATTATAAAAGATAAAAAGGTCTTTAAATAATATTTATTTTTATATTTGCCTCATAAATATACTAAAAAATGTTGTCAAATTCTTGTAAATATGCTATCAGATCTGTTATTTATTTAGCGCTTAATAGCACGGTTAACAAGAAAATTGGCTCAAAAGAAGTGGCGCTAAAATTAAATATGCCGCAGGCTTTTTTGGCAAAAATATTACAAGAACTTACCAGAAAGCATCTAATATCATCGACTAAAGGACCTAAGGGTGGCTTTTTTTTAACAGATGAAAATTTAAACAACTCGGTTCTAGATATTGTATCTTGTGTCGATGGTTTAGATGCTTTTAATGTTTGTTTTTTAGGATTACGTACTTGCTCAAGCAGCAAACCTTGCTCTGTTCATCACATTGTTGAACCGTTTAAAAATGATATTTTTAAACAATTGTCTAACCATACCATTACACAATTTGCAAATGATATTCGCAAAGGAACTTATTTTATTTCTTTAGATTAAAAACACACTCAACCTAGACAATATTTTATTATATTTGTTTTTAATAAAATTTCTTTGTGGTTATGGTACAACAAATTACTAAGGGTATAAAAATAAAAGTTATCTCGCAATATCAAGGTATTAGCAGTCAAGGACCTTTTATACATTATATTTTCAGTTATTTTATTACCATCGAAAATCAAAGTAAAGATGCTGTGCAATTGTTAAGCAGGCATTGGGAGCTTTTTGACACTTTAAAAAAAGTCGAAATTATTGATGGCGAAGGCGTTATTGGCGAAAAACCCATTATAATGCCCAATAGTTCATTTACTTACAGTTCTAGTTGTCAATTAATTTCCCCACTTGGCTCTATGCAGGGTTTTTATAATATGATTAACCTAGTTACTAATAATCATTTTAAAGTCATCATACCGAGTTTTCAATTGAGTTTACCTCAAACTTCAAATTAGGTTTGAAAACTAATATACTTCATTTAGCATTTGCTTTGAAAAGATGATTTTTTTGCGAATGCATGAAATTAAACTTATAACCATTTGATAATTCTAATTTATAAAAGAATCTATTCATTGGTGCATTAGTGACCTGTTTTTTAACCCTTTTTAAATAGTCAAAAGTTTAAAGTGTGTACTTTTATGACTTATAACATCCTCATAATCTATACTTAAACAATCCTTGTTTTTTTCAACTGCTGTAATACTAACCGTGCCGCCAAGTCCGCGATTCATCATTAAATCTATCTTGCAATCGCCAATTCCAGCGGTGTGATGAAATTTTAAAATCGCCTTTTTGGTAAAATCATTTGTTAACTGCCAGGCTTTAAACCACGCTTGACGGAGTTGCTTTGCCCCAGCGTCATATAAAGTAGCCGACGACCAAATTTGCGGTTCTTGTGGCAATTTTTTGAGGTGTTTTTGTGAGCCATCCCAAACAAATTCAAATAGTTGTAGCTCATGTTGCCAATTGACCATCACCAAAGTGAATGGCTCAATATCAATTAAATCAATTTCATTAATATAAGCAAGTAAGTCAGGTGCTTTTAAAAGCTTTTTTAAAATCTGCCCACGGCTCATTCGGTAATTAGCTTTTGAAGTATGATACTCAAAACCGCCGTTGAGCAAACATATCAGCCTATTTTTATCGCTAATGCCAATCCAAGTGCCCCCTGCTTCGCCGTCTTTGGGATAAGTTAACTTTACACCATCTTCTAAATAAGTTAGGGGTGCTAGCGCTTTTTTGCGATCAAAAGGCACATCGCGATTTGAAGTTAAAATGAAATTATTTTTATCTAATGGTAGATAGGTTACCGTGCACATTTTTGGCTGATTTAATGAATTATTTAAAGTTTTTTAAGGCGTTTCATTATGGATAAATGGCCAAAATAGCAATTTAATCGCTAAAAAAAGTCTTAACTTTGTAGCCCAAAAATAGTCGAATAAACCTAAATAACATAACAAATGGCTTCAGGATTTTATAAAGTACCCGTCGCTGTTAATGAGCCTGTAAAATCATACGCGCCTAACAGCCCAGAACGCATTGAATTATTAGCAACTTACGCAAAAATGTATCAAGAACAGGTTGATATTCCTGTTTATATTGGAGGCGAAGCACTCAGAACGGGCAACACCGTCAAAATTTATCCACCTCATGACCACCACCATTGTGTTGGTCAATATCATACTGCCGATAGCGCTTTGGTAAAAAAAGCCGTTGAAAAAGCCCTAGAAGCCCGCGAAAAATGGGCCATAACACCTTGGCAAGATCGCGCCGCCATTTTTTTAAAAGCAGCCGATTTATTGGCGGGTCCTTTTAGAGCAAAAATGAATGCCGCCACCATGATTTCACAATCTAAAAACGTGTTTCAAGCCGAAATAGATGCCGCCTGCGAATTAATTGACTTCTTTAGATTTAACGTTCAGTTTATGACCGAAATTTACAGCAACCAACCACAATCTTCTCAGGGCATTTGGAATCGCATGGAATACCGTGCCCTAGAGGGTTTTGTTTATGCTATCACCCCTTTTAATTTTACTTCAATTGCAGGTAATTTGCCAGCTTCGCCTGCCCTTATGGGTAACGTGGTGGTTTGGAAACCTGCTAGAACGCAAGTCTATTCGGCACAAGTTTTAATGGAATTGTTTAAAGCTGCCGGTTTACCCGATGGCGTAATTAATATGGTTACGGGGCAAAGCGACGTGATTACAGATGTGCTTTTAAACTCAAAATATTTTGCCGGAATCCATTTTACAGGTTCTACCGCCGTTTTTCAAAGTTTTTGGAAATTGATAGGCGAAAACGTTCCAAAATATATTAGCTATCCACGAATTGTGGGCGAAACCGGTGGTAAAGATTTTGTATGGATGCACCCAAGTGCCGATGCAAAACAAGTGGCTACCGCCCTTTCAAGAGGTGCTTTTGAATATCAAGGACAAAAATGTTCTGCCGCTTCAAGAGCTTATATCCCAAAAAGTAAATGGAACGACGTTCGAAATTATTTAGAAGCCGATATCCTTTCAATGAAAATGGGTGCACCCGACAATACCGCTAACTTTATCAATGCCGTAATTGATGACCGTGCGTTTAAAAAACTCTCAAATTATATCGCTCAAGCTAAAGCAGATAAAAATGCCGAAGTCATTATCGGTGGCACATGCGATGATTCCGTTGGTTATTTTATCCAGCCAACTGTTATCCTTGCAAAAGAGGCCAACTACACCACTATGTGTAACGAGTTATTTGGCCCAGTTTTAACAATTTATGTCTATGAAGATGCCGATTGGAAAGCGTCATTAAAAACCCTTGACCAAACTTCGGGCTACGCTTTAACGGGTGCTATTTTTAGTCAAGACCGCTATGTGATTGACTTCGCAACCAATGCCCTAGAAAATGCAGCCGGTAACTTTTATATTAACGATAAACCTACAGGAGCGGTAGTTGGCCAACAACCTTTTGGAGGTGCTAGAGGCTCTGGAACCAATGATAAAGCAGGCTCTGTGTGGAATTTATTGCGTTGGGTTTCTAATAGAACTATTAAAGAAACCTTTGTGCCACCATCAAATTATACCTATCCATTTTTGGAGCAATAAATCAAATTTTATCACCAAAAAAAATCCTGTTTTAAAATTTAAAACGGGATTTTTTGTTCGTCATTTTAATTGCTATAATTTTCAATTCCACCTTTTAAACTCAAAGCCACGACTTTTTTATAAACTTCTTTAAAGCGCAAAGTGGCGGTATAACTGGTGATACCTCGTTGGCAAATCAAAATATAACTTTTTAAAGGGTCTATCTTTAAATCGCTAGGTTTGAATTTTGAAAGCGGAATTCTGGCATCTACTTCAAAGGGAAGGGGTGTGTTTAGGTTTTCTATTACCGAAATTAAATAGAGCTGCGCTCTAGAATTTAGCAGTTGTAATTTTAAGGCTGAAGCCAAAATTAAAAGCGTTTCATCTTGAAGATTGCAAGACACATCGGCATAAGGTTCCTTTTCAAACAGTAATTTAATATGCTCTTTATCAAAAGACGGCTCTAGCTTCATTTTGAATTGTGAATTGAAAAGGCTATTATAGATAAGCAATTGATTTTGAATGGGAACACCTATCTCACAAACTAATTTTAAAACCTCATTGGCTTGCATCAATCCGATAAGGCCAACAATAGCGTTTAAAGTTCCCGCTTCGGCACAATTGGGGATGTATTTTTTTGGCATTTGAGGAAAAGCATCGCGCAAATTAGCAGTTCTATTTTCTGTTCCATCTGGTGCGTTAAAGGTGGCAACATAGCCGTCAAATTTATATAAAGAACCATAAACCAAAATTTTATCAGCTAAAACACAGGCATCATTCATCAGGTATTTTATGGGTAAACTATCGGTACAATCAAGTATGATATCAAAATTGGCAATGAGCGAAAACACATTCGCTTTTGTGAGTGCCACCTTGCTAAAAGTAACTTTTATATCCGGATTTACCGCATTGATATGGGCTGCCAAAACCTCGGCTTTAGCCTTGCCAATAGCACTGGTTTTATAAAAAACTTGGCGGTGCAAGTTGCTAAGCGAAATAACATCAAAATCGACCAAATGCAAATGCCCAATGCCACTTGCCGCCAAATAAACCGCCGCCACACTTCCCAAACCGCCACATCCGGCGACTAAAACCTTAGCTTCGTTGAGCTTTTGTTGCCCAATTTCACCAATTTCGGGCAAGGTGATTTGACGTTGGTAGCGCTGTGCTTGAGCCATTATTTTAGTTGTGATTTAGCTTGGTTAAATTCGGCTGGTGTATTAATATTTCTAATAAAATCGTCAGCTACTTCAACAATTTCGACGTCGGAATTGAGTAAAACTTTGCGTGGACAAGAATAGCCTTGCGCTAAAAAGCTGAGTAAAATGGGATAGGCTTTTGGTTCCCAAATACAAATAAGCGGCTCCATAAATTCACTGCTTCTTCCTTTTAAAGCCGTGGCTATTTTATGAGGATTTCGTTTGCTAATTAACAGGTTTAAAACAGATTGATTTACAAATGGCACATCGGTAGCCACCGCTAAATAAGCAGCGTTTGGGTTGTGCATAAAAGCCGAACATAGCGCACCAAAAGGACCAAGTCCTATAAACGTATCGTTAATAACAGATTTGTTTTCAATGTTTTGTTCCGCTCTTGCGGATAAAAAAACAGATTGCTCTTTGCCCAAAACGGACTTTAATAGTTCAAAAAGATAGTCGCGTTGGGCTTGCCCGTGGTAGTTTAGCAATCCCTTATCGGTTCCCATTCTGGTGCTTTTTCCACCTGCCAAAACCAATCCGTGAATGGGCGCTATTTTTTCTTTAATTAAATTTTCAATGTGTTTTGAAATTTTGTCTCTTTCAGCGATATGAAAACACGGTAAATTCTTAATCTGTGGATTTTTTTCTTCCAAAAAATCGAAATATTTGGCATTATCGGTTAATTTGATGACAAACTGAATGTTGTTTAATTGGTTTAATCTTTTTAAAACAGAGGCTTCTTTATCATTGTCTAAAATCAAAATTTGTTTAGCCCCTTCGTAATGATTTCCGTTAATAAACAATAAATCATAAGGTGAAAACTGTATGCGCTGGTTTAATTTGTTGCGTCCAATTATTGTAGAAATAGCTGCGGTTCCGGAGGGGTGAAAAGTAAAACAATCGCAAGCTTTTTGACCAATTTCTTCGGCATGTGAGGCATCTAAATAAGCTAATTTATAAGTTGCTAATTTTGCAGAAACCTGCTGAACCAAATCAGCAATTACACTGCATTTTGTGCCAACAATGGCAATTTCATTCGGCGCAAAATTGTCGTTGTTTCTTAATTTAAGTTTTGCGTGTTTTGTGTGCTCACTCATTTTTTATGTCGCTTTTTCCGCCCGATTTTTTTACCAATTTTACTTCTTTAATCACCATTTTTTGTGAGATGGATTTGCACATATCATAAACCGTTAATGCCGCAATAGCAGCGCCAGTTAAGGCTTCCATTTCAACACCGGTTTTTCCTTCGATCGAAACGGTGCAAAAAATCTCAATATTTTCATTGTCAATAACTTCAATATCAATGTCAACGCCGTTGATTAACAATGGATGACACATCGGAATCAGTTCCGAAGTTTTTTTAACCGCTTGAATCCCGGCAATAATGGCAGTTTGAAAAACCGGACCTTTTTTGGTGATTAACTCTTTGCCTTCAAAATGCGCAATAATGTCTGCGCCCAAAAACATCGTCGCTTTTGCGGTGGCTGCGCGGTTGCTGACTTTTTTATCGCCAACATCGACCATTTTTGGCTGATTTTTTTTATTGATATGAGAAAATTTATTCAAAGTTTTAAGTTTTTAATTGTTAGTTTTTAGTTAAACCTAATTGAGAAGTTTTAACTATTGCCGTTAACATCTTAATCATTTCTTCTACATCAACCAACAGTTTATTTACACATATTGAAGTCAAGTCTCTTTCATTCAATAAACGCAACCAGTATTTGGTTTCGCTTGCTTTTTTTGAAGAAATTGACATTTTAGCAATAAAATCCTTTTTAGTTTGACCTGCCAACGCTTCTTCAATATTTGCACCTATTGAAGTTCCGCTTCTGAGTAATTGTCTTGAAATAATATATTCTTTTTCCGCTACTAACTTTTTATAAAGTTCAATTATATTTAAGGAAAATTGAAAACTTTTATTTTAATAATACTCTCACCCATAACTATTCACTTAAAATTAAACACTCCGATACCGAAGTATCGGAAAAACTTC
>Ga0100396_1000182_pt1 | contig 32806 bp, 40 predicted proteins | sample CryGeymeta201520_FD_81551 | JGI IMG/M metagenome (GOLD analysis project Ga0100396, IMG submission 81551) | Groundwater microbial communities from Crystal Geyser aquifers in Utah, USA - Crystal Geyser metaG 2015-20 | ecosystem: Environmental > Aquatic > Deep subsurface > Groundwater | place: USA... | reverse complement strand
GAGATTTGCCAACCGGCAATCCTTGAGCGGCAAAAAAAGTATTGGCCACTCCCCCGCCAGTTAAAAAACAATTGACCCTTGACCCTTGACCCTTGAGAAAGTTTTTAATTACTCCGATTTTGTCGGAAACTTTCACGCCACCCAAAATAATCACTAAAAGTTTTTTTGGATTTTTCATTATTCGGGAAAGATTTTTGATTTCTTTTTCCAAGAGCAAGCCGGCGTAAGAAGGAAGAAATTTTGTAATTGCGACCATTGAGGCATCTTTTCTATGACTAAAGGCAAAGGCGTCATTGACATAAAAAGTTCCCAAACCAGCTAACCTCTTGGCTAAATTTGCATCATTTTTATCTTCCCCGGGCAAAAATCTCAAATTCTCCAAGATAAAGATGCTTCCATTAATGGAAGCACGAATTTTTTGAACGTCCTCCGTTTTTACAAAATTTGTTTTTTTATCGAAATCAATAAAATGAACTGGGTTTTTTAATATTTTTGAAATAATTTTTACAAACGGCTTCAATGTATGATTTGATACTTGATACTTGATACTTGATACTTTTTCTGGCCGGCCACGGTGGCTCAAAATAACCACTTTCGCTCTCTTTTTAATTAAAAATTTAATCGTCGGCAAAACAGATTTTATTCGCAAAGGAATTTTTTGTTTTTTGAGGTCGTCATCCGTGAGATTAAAATCAACCCGCAAAAGACAGGTTTGATTGGCTAAGTCTTTGTTTTTTAAATGGCTTAAAAATTTCATTTACTTATCACAAATTATACATTCAATAATTAAATATTTTGGCAAATATATTCCTTTATTTGGAACTGCCTTGCTTTCGATAATCCTTTTAATCATAAATTTATTCGCATTTAACAATTTTGATATAAAGCCCAAACTAAAATGTGTTTCTTTAAATTTCATTTTATTTCCCTTTTTGGTAATTGCCTCGGCTTTATATATCGACCCTTCCTTAAAATAATTTTTCTTTTTAAAATTGACAGCCTTATCCCAAGTATCTTGTTGCGGCGACAAATATAAGGGGTGTAAAATTGAAAAAATAAATCTCCCTTTGGTTCTTAGGACACGAGTTGTCTCCGAAAATACTTTGGGTAGTTTTTTAATATTGTCTAAATCGGGAATTAAAAGATTCATAAAAACTATATCCATAGAATCACTTTTTATATTTGGTAGCGTAGATACATCGCCCTGCATATATTTTATATTCGGATGCGAATTTATCTTATGAGCAATTTCAAGCTGATATTTCGAAACGTCTACTCCAATAACTTTCGCGCCTTTTTTAGCAAAAATAATGCTATATCTTCCATTACCGCACCCCAAATCAAGAATTTTTTTATAATTAACGTTTCCTATCACTTTTAAGTTTACCGGTCTTAAACTTAATTCTTCGGCAGGCAATCCCTCCGAATAAATTTCAGATACTTTTTTCGACGAAAAATCGGTTGCCATAAGATTTGTAATTTTAAAGATTTATAATTTGATTATTATGTCAATTTTATTATTTACGCAAAACTATGATTGCTTCCATCAATGGAAGCAGCAGAAAAATTAAATTTTAAAATTATCTTTTGCTCTATTTTACCTTGATATTTTTAATGTTGTGTTTTAATGTTTGGAACTGCAAACGATATTCATATTTAAAAACAGGTGCTTCCATTAATGGAAGCAACATTACATATTAAGAAATCGCCAACGACCCTTGCCTTTATAGGCCGGCGCTTTTGATAAAATCTCTGCCAAATCTTCTATCAGAGAGATGCCGGGAAGCGGTTTTATTTTTTTCTCTTTCCGGCGATAAGGATTATAAAACTTGGAAGAATTTTCCAAAACGCATTTTTTTACTGCTCTAATGGTCTGATGCGAAACGCCAAGAATTTCGGAAATTCTTCTGTAAGTTTTACCTTCATTTAAAAGCGAAATTATCGCTAATCTTCTGGCAAGTTCTTTTTTCTCATAAGAAGATAATAAAGTTTCCAAAACTTCCTCGCTATTTTTAGAAGAAATAGCGTGTCTCAATTTATTTAAAAATTCTTGCCAAACTTTTTCTTCTAATTTCTTATTTTCCTCGGTGGCAAAAAATTTACTCATTTATATTAATCTTAATCAATTTTCTTAGTGCAATCAATGCTTCCGTCAATGGAAGCATTATGTATTGGGTTATAATCCGAGATTAGCTTGTTGTATGAGCGGGATACGAGAACCCCGAAGGAGATGCTCCGCATCCCTACGGGGCAGGTCGAACCAGCAGATTTTTCTTTTTTATTTTGAGCGGGTGAAGGGAATCGAACCCTCGTCTTAACCTTGGGAAGGTTGCGTATTGCCACTATACTACACCCGCAAATTTACTTTATCATAACCTGCCCGTCTTTCCATTTAAAGTTCGGCAATAAAATAATTACTTTGGCTTTTGATTTTACCTCTTTCAGCCACTCATCAAAATTTTTATTCTCCAACAGCAATCTACTGGCGAGAATTTCCTGTTCTGCCTGGGGTTTTAAAAGTCTTTCTTTAAATTCATCAAGGGATAAGTCATAAAGGATTTTAACTTCTTTTTCAATGTTCTTTCCTTTTATGGTTTCCTCAATTTTGTTTTCAACCATTCTTTCAAGTTCATTATTTTTTAACCGCTTCCTTAATTCCTGATGAATTAAAACATTTTCAATTAATTTATCAAACACGGCCCGTTCAATCTCTTGTTTTACCTCCGAAGAATTAATGACGGCTATATCATTTTTACTGTAAGTTTCAAGGGCTTTTTGGTAGTAATAAATTGCCGCAGCTGAATCTTTTTTGAAAGTTTGAAAACTAATCAACTGCCAGTTGACGAGGGCAACGGGGTAAAATTGAGCTACAATAACGATGACTATGACAGTAACGATGACAGAAGATATTAAAATAAGAATCCTTTTTTTGTTCATGGCACAATTATCATCATTTTTTCATCCGGTTTCCGTAAATTAGACCTTGACCGCAGCTCTTTTTCCAAATTTTCCGGATGGGAAAAATATTCAATGTCTGATTGAAGGTCATTATTTTCTTTTAATAAAGAGTCAAGTCGGCTGCTTAAGCCATTCAGTTCAGTCTTCAACTGATTGCGTTCCTTTAAGATAAAATAAACCTGAGTAAAGACCGCCATTAAAATTATTGACAAAACTATAACTATTCCCAATTTCATTCTTTTATTTTAGCAAATCTTGAGATATTTTTAAAGGAGAGGTATACTACTGGTTATGCTTCCAGAGCCGATTAAAAAATTTATTGAGATTTTTTCAATCCTGCCGGGCATCGGCATTCGCCAGGCCACCCGTCTGGCTTTTAAACTGATAAACAGCGGCCGGAATAAAATAGAAGAGACAGCTGAAGCGGTCTCTGATTTGAAATACTTAAAAATCTGTGCTCAGTGCTTCTTTGTCCATCAGAATAAAGACAGCCTCTGTGATATCTGCCGCGATTCCAATCGCCGGCAAAATATCATCGCCATTGTTGAAAAAGAAACTGATTTAATTTCTTTAGAGCGGACCAGAAAGTTTAAGGGACGATATTTAGTTTTGGGCGAACTTACCAAAACTGGCGTTCTGGAAAGTGTTCAAAAATTAAGATTGAATCACCTGAAAAACTGGATAAAGAAAGAATTTGGTCAAGCCGAAGAAATTATTATTGCCATTAACCCCACCACTTTTGGCGACCTTAATGCTTCTATGATTGCCAAGGAATTTTCACCTTTTGCCAAAAAAATTACCCGGTTGGGCCGCGGGATACCAACCGGCGGAGAAATTGAGTTTGCCGATGAAGAAACATTGGGACAGGCAATTGAACGAAGAAATTAATGGTAAGCAAATATCACGAGTGAAGAGAGTAAATATCTATTTAATATCTAATATCTGAATTTCCGTATAAGATTGCCGATGCCCTTTTTTCTTTTGCTCTCGTGTTTTTTGACGATATCTAAAGACAATTTTCTTTTTCTCTCTTCCCTGCTTTAAAATTTGGGCCTCAACTTTAGCGTCTCTGATATAGGGGTTGCCAATTTTTATTTCTTTTTCACGAGCCACTAATAAAACTTTGTCAAAGAAAAAATTTTCGCCTTCTGGGGCGGTTAATTTTTCTACTTTAATTTTGTCGCCGCTAGCCACCTTGTATTGTTTGCCACCGGCCTTAATGACAGCAAATTTCATATTAATTAACATTAACGATAACACTTATTATGATTAAAATCAAGATGCTGATTAACAAGCTTACAAAAGTAAAAATATAAGAGAGAAAGCGCTCTCTGTTGTAAAGAAAATTAGATAAAAATAAATTAATTAAAATTATTACCAAAGCGGACAATAATATTCCAAAAACATCCAGCCGGCTGCCTAAAAAATCAATGCCTTTATAAGCGTCAAAATGAATAATTAACGGCGCGGTTGTTGAACCGAGCGCTAAATAAAAAATCACCGCAGTCAAAAATAAAATCAAAAAACTGACGGCCGCAACAACTCGAAGATATTTGTCTTTGATAAGGCTGTGAAACACTATATTAAGGATATTTGAAGACAGGGATTATGTCGAGTGCCTAATTGAATTGTGCGCCGCTTACGGGAATCGAACCCGTGTTTCAAGCTTGAGAAGCTTGTGTCCTAAGCCACTAGACGAAAGCGGCGACTTCTTCCACTATCTTTTCCAGTCCCACGGCTCTTGAGGCTTTTATTAAAACTAAATCGCCTTTTTTCATTAACTCTTGAACGCTCCGGCCGGCTTCCGCGGCAGTATCAAAACTTAAAATTTTATTTTCAGCCAAACCGCTGTTTTTTGCCGCCTCAGCAATGAATTTTGCCCGCGGACCAACTGTCACCAAAATCTCAATTATTCCACTAACCAACTGGCCAATCGCTTCATGGGCTTCAATAGAATACTTCCCCAATTCCAGCATATCTCCTAAAACCGCGATTTTTCTCGTTGCCGGAAGGTCGCGAAGCGTATCAAGCGCTTCCTGCATGGAAAGCGGCAAAGCATTATAAGTGTCATCAATAATATAAGTGTCTTTTATGCCGGCAATCAAATTCATTCTGCCTTTTGCGGGCTGGTAATTATTTGAAAGGGCTTCGGAAATCTCCACTAAATTTAAATCAAAAATCAAACCAACGCAAGCGCTGATTGCCGCGGCATAGGCCTGGGCTTTGCCAAAAGAATTTTTTAAAACCACTGGCACAAAACTCCCGCCATATTCTATTTTAAACGAAATTCCCACTGGTTTATCGTTTTCTGAGCGGTTTTCAAAATTAGTGATTTTTAAATCCGCGCCATCGCCAAAGCCGAAAGTAATCACTCGAGCCCGAGTTTGCTCTCGCATCTTCATTACAATCTCATTATCAAAATTAAGAACGGCAAAACCATTAGCCGGCAAATGCTCTATTAATTTTGATTTTTCTCTGGCTACGGCTTCTGGCCCACTGAAAAATTCCACATGAACCGGAATCTCGCCTACGGTGGTAATGATTCCCATTTGCGGACGGCTAATTTCCAGAAGCTCTTTAATGTCTCCGGGCTGGTCAGCCGCGTATTCTAAGATTAATATCTGCGGATACGCGGAACGACGCTGAAACAAAAAGCGAAATTTTGCGAATAATATTACTTTTAGCCAAAAAAATAATTTTTTTATTTTTTTCTCCCCTGGCGGAGTGTCTCGGCTGACTAATTTTAATTCTTCCTCGGACCAATCACCGATAATTGTCAAAGGCATTCCTAATTCATTATTTAAATTGCCGGATGATTTTCTGACGCGATGATGCTTTTTTAGAACAGCGTAAATCGCCTCCTTGGTTGAGGTTTTTCCCGCGCTGCCAGTAATCCCAATCACCTGCGGCTGAAACCGCCAAATAATCAATTTAGCCAGTTGTTTTAATATCAATTTTAAAATTTTTAATAAAAGATGTTTCATGATTACAACTTATCAGGCGCTATATTATAGTAATTTAAAAGAAACCGCGCCAGTTCGCGGAAAGCCGGAACCACGGTCTGACCAGCCAAGGGACTGCCCTTGGGTTTATCCAATTTTATTAAAATAACAAATTTGGGGTTAAAGGCAGGAGTAAAGCCGACATAAGTGTTAATCACTTCATCAGTATAACCTTTTTTGTTAAAATCCGGCACAAAAGCGGTTCCGGTTTTTCCGGCAACTGAGTAATTAGATATAACAGCGATTTTATTTTTTTCCACAGCTGAAACCATCATTTGAGTAATCTTTTTGGCGGTTTCTGAAGAGATTACTCTTCTGGTAACTTGCGGTTTTTCATCAGTCAAGATTAACGGTTTCATTAAAACGCCGTCATTAGCAATGGCGGAAATCGCGCTGATTAGTCCAATCGGCGTGACTGCCACTCCTTGGCCAAAAGAAGCAGTGGCAAAATCAATATCCTGGCCATTTTTAAGATTATTAATATTCCCTTTTACCTCGCCGGGCAAAGCAATGCCGGTTGGCTCATTAAAACCAAATTTTATTAAATAATTATAAAAAATATCTGGGCCGGTTTTCCGTTGAGTAAAGACCGCGCCAGTGTTAATGGATTGCTCTAAGACGCCGGTCATTGTTTGAAGTCCGTGAGCTTTTAAATCCCAGTTTTGGATTGTTTTACCATTAAAGGTAACCGAGCCGGTGTCGGTATAGGTAGTTTCCGGCGTGATTTTTCCGCTGTCAATACCAGCTGACATCGTAATCAATTTAAAAACCGAACCCGGCTCATAAACCAGCTGGACCGCTGGATTGAGAAATGTTCCGATATTAAATTTTGAATAATTATTAGGGTCAAAATTGGGAAAATTTCCCATTGCCAAAATTTTGCCGGTTTGGGGCTCCTGGACAATGACTGAACCGCTAGTGGCTTGATAGTCTTCAATAAGTTTTTTTAGGACTTCTTCGGCCTGGGCTTGAATATTTCGGTCAATAGTTAAAATTAAATCTTTTCCGGCCTCGGGCTCAATAATTTTATTCTCTTTTATTTCGCCGGCTTTACCGGAAATCATTTCATTAAAATACGATTCTACACCATAACGGCCATTTGTTGTTTCGCCGGCCGGACCCACAAAACCCAAAACATGACTGGCTAAATCTTCAAAGGGGTAAAAACGCAAAAGATGACTGCCGATATAGATTCCTTTAAGATTTAAATTTTTTATTTCTTTTATTTGTTCGGGAGTGGCTTTTTCAATTAATAATTCATAAAGGTCATTAGGTTTAGATAATATTTTTTCTAATTCCTCAACCGGAAGATTAACAATCGGAGCCAATTTTTCCGCGTAACTCTGCTTGACATCTCCCTGCACTTCTGCGGGCACCGCATAAATCATCGAGTAGTCTTTATTTAAAGCCGCTGGAATAAGATTATTATTTCTGTCAATAAAATAAATATTGCCTCTTGGCGCTTCAAAGACGCCGCTGGCCCGTTCCTGAGTTTCTGCCTTGGTCAGATAATAAATTCTTTTCTCAATTTGGAGATTATAAATATTAAAAATCAAAAGTAAATATAAAATACTAAAGAAAAAGATTAAAATTCTAATCCGCCAAGTTCGCATAGCTCAGTTTAGTGGTTCTTATATATTCCGGGTTTTTATCTAAAATTAATGATTGGCTATCTGTTGAAGATTTCAGATTTTTGGCATCAATGATGCTGTAAAGATTATTTTTCAGTTCAGCATTCGTCACTTCGGCCTGACGGAGATTATTCTCTTGACGCTTTATCTCATGGCGGACATTAACCAATTGGTTATAAAGAAACACTCCCCATAAAGCTGCTGAGATTGAAGTTATTAATAAAACTGAAATTAAGAAACTCGTTTTGTAATTGTTTTTATTGGGTTGAATGATGGTCATTACATTACTATTGCCCTTAACTTAGCCGACCTTGCCCTTGGATTTTGCCTAATTTCCTCAAATGTTGGTTTTATCGGTTTTTTGGTCAAAATTTTCGCTTTCCCCTGCCTTGCCATTTCCCGAAAGTAATTTTTTACCAAGCGGTCTTCTAAGGAATGGTAAGAAATTATTGCTACGCGACCTTTATTTTTTATGATTTTTCCTAGGTTTTTTAATAGTTTTTCTAAATTTTCCAATTCGTCATTGACATAAATCCGCAGGGCCTGGAAAACTTTGGTGGCGGGGTGTAAACGACTACGATGAAATGAAATGGCTTTTTGGATAATTTCCACTAAATCAAAAGTTGTTTTAATCTGCTTTTTCTTTCTTTCTTCAACAATTCTTTTAGCAATTCTTCGGCTAAATCTTTCTTCGCCATATTTAAAAAAAATATCCGTTAATTCTTTTTCGCTAAAACTATTTACCACCTTCGCTGCTGTTAATATTTGGGAAGTCCGACCTCCCAAATATTGACCGTCAATGTCAGGAGGTCGGACTTCCTGAAATTGATAGCGCATATCAAGCGGCTCATTTTTCAAAAAACTGAATCCTCTACCCGACCGCTCCAGCTGCTCAGAAGACATTCCTAAATCAAGAAGCAGGCCATCGGCTCTCCCAAGTTTCTTCTCTCTTAGGATTTCCGGCAAATCCGCATAATTACCATTTACCAAAATTACATTCTTGCGATTTGCGATTTGCGATTTGCACTTCGCAATCGCTTCTTTGTCCCAATCAATTCCCAAAAACATTCCGTTCGGCGAAATTCTTTTGATAATTTCAATTGCGTGTCCTGCGCTCCCGACTGTTCCGTCAATAAAGAATTCAGCCGGCTGTGGATTTAAAATTTCAATTATTTCTTTTAAAAGAACGGGAATGTGTGCCATTAAATCCCAAGTTCAGATAATTTTTCCGCTATTTCGTCTGACTGACTTTCTGTTTTTGTTTTATATTGTTTCCACGCTTCGCTGTCCCAGATTTCAATACGGTTATATAGGCCAGCCACTATCGCCTGTTTTTTCAAACCGGCATATTCTCTTAAATAATCTGGAATTAGAATTCTTCCCTGTTTGTCCAATTCAACGTCAGTGGCGCCAGCCAGCATTAATCTGCTAAAAGCCCGGGAATTCGCCTGAGCCAATGGCAGGGCAATCAGTTTCTGGGCTAAAATTTCCCAATCTTTATTGGTAAAAACAAAAAGACAATGGTCTAATCCGCGCGTGATAATCGCGCCACCAGTTAATTTTTGCCGAAACTTTGCCGGAATGGCCATTCTGCCTTTAGAATCTAAATTGTGACTAAATTCTCCTATAAACATGAATTAAGAGTTATATCTCATTAATCTACTCTTCCCCTATAAATGTCCGATATCTTTTCGTAGTGAGTATTGCGGAGTCGAATAGAAAATCTCTGAGCGAATAGAGAAAATGCCGGGGACACGCGTAGCAGGGTGGCATTTTCTCGTAATGAGCGAAGTTAGATTTTCATTCGGCGGAGCACCTACGAACGAGAAAAGATATCGGACCATCCTGAGTTATCCCCCACTTTAGGTACTTATCCCCATACTTATCCACTTTTCCCCACTTGAGTTCATTTTCTCTTATTTTATAGGTCAGAGTCAACACTTTAAAATAGGCGCTGGAGTAAATTTGAAACCCTTTATTTAAGCCATTTTTTAAAAATTAGGTTAAAATTTATGCACAAATTATCAACAACACGGATTTAGACTGATTAGAACACGGATTTACACGGATAACGGAAACAAAAAATCACCGCAAAGAGCGGTGATTTTTAGATACGATTTTACTTGTATCTCTGCCACTTTACTTTTGTGGCTGTTTTAAAATTATTATTCCAATCAGGTTTTTTTGCCAAAATTAAATATTTAAATCCCCTCAAAAAGAAATTAAATTTTTGAGCCCGGTAGTGCCAAATTCTTGTATTTGAACTTTGATTTCTACGAGTTACGCAAATTAGGTCAATTGGTTCAAATTTTACATTATCAACCAACATCTGATAAATTTTAAGCCCCACTGGGGTAAATTTCCTTTTAACCCATTGGTCGCCAATCAACCAACCTATTGCTTTACCGGGTTTCAAAATTCTGTAGATCTCTTGGGCAACTTTTTCCAATTCTTCATAAAATTTAGGGTCCTCGGCAGAAATTTTTCCAATATCTGCGGCTTCATTAGAATAACTAACATTATCGCCATAGGGCGAATCTATAAAGACCATATCTACCGAATTATCAATAAGAGGAATTTTGCGCGAATCATTTTTTTTGACTTTCGGGTGTTGAGGGTTTATATCGTACCCGATTGCTTTTCTTCCTTCTTCCTCGCAGACATCAATTGTTGTCCCGCTTCCACACATTGGGTCAATCACTAAATCGCCCGGTTTGGTATATCTTTGTATCATATTCCAAATAATAAAAGCTGGCGTAACACCTTGAAACTTATTATTGCCTTTTGGTTTCTTGCCGTAGCTTTGCCTTGAAAAATCCCAAAGAGTGGTAGTTTCAAAAGGCGGTTTTTCTTCCTCTTGCTTTATTACTTCTTTATTTTTTACTTCTCTTGGCATAGATTAATTTTTTTAAATCAATAAGAAATTTATCAAATTTTTTGACTTTGTTGCTTTCTTGTATTTCTTCTTCGCTCATAACATAACTTCCATCTGTATCTACTTCAACTATTGCCCTACCTTTCTTTGCAGGTTTTCTAATGCTTAAAGTTTTATCTTCGTCAGGCGTTACGAAGAAAACTTTAATATGTTTTGTAATTTTATCTTGGCTGAGTTTAATTTTCCAATAACCGGTTTGGGCGATTCTTTCTCGTAGCGTTACTTTACTAGAAAGAACAGCGATAACTTCACGGGTTTTTGGTTCGTAAATGATTATGTCAACATCGGGCAAATGAGAACCAAATTCTCCATAATCAATTAAAAGATTTCTTTTTACGCGATTTAATTCTTCCGATAGATTATTACTATTTTTTCTTTCCAAAGTGTTGCCTTCAACAATTTTCAGGCCCAAACTTTCTACTTCATCTTTGATAATATAAATAACAAGTTTTTCTAAATTTTTGCCTTTGAACGCTCGCCAAGATTGCTCGTGGTCTTTATTTGGTGTCGGGGATTTCTGCCAATCTTTTTTGTGTAATTCTTTGGTCTCTCTTAATAGTTCTGAAATATGTTTAAAAGCATCGGCCCTGTATTGTTCTTTCTTTTTCTCGTAAAGTTTTATTAAATCTTGAAATTTCATAATTTTAAATAGTTTCCATATCTTTAAGTTTATCAAATTTTCTTTACAGGGGCAAATTTATTAAATTTCTCCCGCAAAATATCCAAATTATCGCCGAAATAAAGAGTGCGGTTTTGGAACATAAATTATTTCAAATCATTAAAAATATTATCAGCGTAAATAATCGATTTTTGAGTAATATTAGAAATATTATTTATAGAATCTGCATAATCACATTTATTTCTATCATTTCTCAATCTATCCAACTTCGGACTCAATAATTTTACTTTTAGAAAACTTCACGCCATGATTAGCGGCAAATAATTTTACCCTATGGAATGTGGCATAATAAGCCCTACTTACCGCAGAACGCATTGATGCTTCATCTTGAATTGTTGCAAGTTTTTTAGCGATTATTAAGCAACCGTCACATGGAAACATAAATTAGGAAAACTCTAAATTTAAATTAAATTTTCCAATATCTTTACCGACTTTCTTTAACAACCAGTCTTTATCAATTTGATTTAATTTCTCAATAGCTTTTTCAGGCGTAAAATTAGTTCTAATATTCAAAAATAATTCTCCCTCGCCTTGTTCTATCTCTGGATCAAAAAATAATTCCAAACATAATTGGATATCTCCAAAATATTGAAGAATCACATCGGGAGATTCGTATAAGTAATTAATAATATTGGCATGAATCTTTAAAAAATCGGTGATTTCTTTTTCGTTTACAATCTCACAATTTTTAGATTTCAAGAAAGAGAAAACTTTTTCTACTGGATCAATTAAACCTTGTGTTATTATTTGCTCTTTTTCGTCCGCTATCTCAGTTTGCCAGTAAGATACGAATGACAATGGTGTCGCTATTCCACTTACTACGTCAAAATTTTTTAAATTAGAAATAGATAAAGAAGTCATAATTTAGTTAAATAATATTTTTACTTTTTCTGTTAATGCTTTTTCAAAAATACTTTCAATATTTTGATGGGCAGCTTCAAGCCATTCATCTACCTTCTCTTTTGATATACTATTTGGTTGAGTAAGAAAATAATCAATGTCCAAAATAAAGAATATTCTATCTACACTCGATGATTTATTAACTAATTGAACTTTTGCACTGTCGCGGTCATCTTCAAAAGTAAAAATTGTTCCAACCATAAAAGATGACAATTCTTGTGGTAGTCCGCCCAACATAACAGGACGTAAATTAAAATATTGTTCTATATCAAAAGACCCTAAGGGTATTTCAAAGTTATTAATATAACGAAGTCCAATTCTCTGTATAAATTTCGCTTTTATATTTTTAGTATAAGAATTAAAGACTAATTTTATCAATGGAGAAAATCCGCTCCATGACTGATAGGGCTTTAATTTATGAATAGATAGTCTTTCTTTGTCTATTTGAATCAGTGTTTTTTCGTCTTCTGAAAAAAATTGGTCAAATTCTCGGATAATTTTACTACTTATTTCCTGTTTTTTTTCTTTGGCGTCTATTTTAAACTCTGCTTGATAAAATTGGCCTTTTTTCTTTTTGGGAAATTTTTCTTTGATTTCTTCGTAAATTAAATCTATTATTTTTGGGTCAAAAGCAGTTTCTAATTCAAACCTGAATTCGCACACCGCTTCAGTTATTGGGGGATTTTTATATTGTTTATTCATATTTTATTTAATACCAAAAATAAAATAGGAAATGATAGCACCTAACACCGTCCCGATAGTTCCGCTGATAATACCTATAAATATTTCTCTACTGAATAATTGTCCTTTTTTCTGAATTTTACAAGAAGTAGCATCCCCTAATTCCTGAAAACCAGTTATGGAGCCCATAGATACATTAGACGCTACTTGAGGAAAATCGTTTTTATTATGGTTTAATGTCGAATTACCGACAGAAATGATTTTCTCTTTTTGTATAGGATTATCTTTCTTGTTAAAAGAATTTTTTATATTGATATTATTGATATTTATTAGATTAAATTTCATATCTACTTCCACCCCTGCCCGACAGGTCGCCAGACGACTTGTTCTTGGGTAATTGGAATTGGACCCTGGGGCGTTTGTTGAACAACATTAACCTGTTGTTTTTTATATTCAATTGAAAGCTCAAAATAATTCTCTAATTGCCAACTATCAATAAAGGCAATTTTATAATTTTTCCTATTTTGTGCCGCATTTATGCCGAGTTCAATTTCCGGATTCCAAATTGTGCCAAGCTCCATTTCTTTTGCATATTCTTCAAAAAGCCCGGTCATTGCTTTGGATAAATTTTCATCGGCATCAACAACACTTTTGACGCCTAAATCTTCTTTAGCTTCTTTGCGGCCGATAAAATACTGGTGCGAATAAAGTTTTTCTGTGAAATCGTCAACGATTTTTTCAATTTCATCGTCTTTCATTGGCAATTTATGACTTTTCAAAAGCCGGCGCGCCAAAATGCGAATTAAATTATGAGTTCGGTTTATGTTGCCTAATGCCAAAGGATGAATTTGAGGATTTGATTCTACGAATTTATTAAAAATTTTAGCCAAATCATCATCATTTTTAATGCCGAATTTATTTTTCGCCAGGTCAAAATATGCCATCACGTCTTCAACTGAAATTGGAATTCTGTTTTGCGGATTTTGCGGGTCTTGCGGATTAAAAACATTGGCTGTTGAGGGGTCAATCGGCGAAAGTTCTGAAAGGTCGCTCATTACAATTTCGTCAGCGCCCAAAGCAATCATTGTTGCTGCGCTATGGGCTTTATATGGCACAAGTACGGAAAATTTATCGCAATATTCGCGAATCATTGAAACCAAACGCCAAGGCACCATTGTGTCTCCACCGGTGCTGTAAATAAATAAATCAATATTCTGGGTCTTGCCAATACTTCTTAATTGCTTACTGATTATCGGAATAATATCCATCGCTATTTTAGCATTAACCACGCCTTGTCTATCGCTGGTTAAATAGGTAATAACTCGCGAACCGCGAATTCGTTCAATTTGTTGAATAAGTGATTTTTTGTCCATAATTCAATTTATTATACTATATTTTAATAATTTTGCAATAAATACCCCCTCCTCTTCCCGCTCGTCAACCTTTCTATCGCGTATCTTAACATTACCCGGGGCATTTTTGAAGTGTGCTTTTTGAGGAATTTTTCCAAAGTAGGTTGCGACTGCTTGCCCACTTCCCTTAGCATCCAGCCAACTGCTTTATGTATTAAATCGTGTTTATCATTCAAAAGCATTTCGGAAATTTTCAGAGTTTCGGCAAATTGATTATTTTTAATAAAAGCGAATGTCGCTATTATTGCAATCCGTCTTTCCCAGAGATTTTTTGACTTAGCCAACTTGTAAAGAATCTGCTTGCTTCCATTAATGGAAGCAAACCCCAAGAGATATTCCCCCACTATTTTCGGCGCTGACCCATCCACTAAATCCCAATTGTTAATGTATTTGGTATTTTTTAAATAAAAATTAAAGATTTTGTGCCTAACTGATGTGTTATGCTTTAGCATAACACCTTGAAATTGATTAACCAAAATCAAAAGCGCTAATAATCTTTCTTCATGAGTTTTGGATTTCAATAATTCCTCTATTTCTTTAAATTTTAAATCTTTATATTTCTGCGCAATTCTCCTTGTTTCCGGCACAGAAAGACCCAAAAACACATCCCCTTCTCCGTATTCTCCTTTTTCGGTTTTAAAAAATCTTTGGAGAATTTTCGCCTTTTTAGGATTGGCTTTGGCTTTTAATTCTTTACGGAGATTAGCGAAGGTGGACATAGAAAGTAGGCTTCGTGCGTGTTAGTTGAAACCAAATTATAGAGATGCTAAAATTTTTTGTATCAATGGAATGTCTGCTTCAGCAAAGTCAAAATTATTAAACTCATTCAAGGATATCCACCTAATCTCGTCGTGGGCGTTTAATTTGAATTCACCAGATATATACTTGGCACGATAACCCAATAATCTAATCTTTCTATCTCCATAGTCAAAAACGTTTTCAGCTACAAAATCTGCTATCTCTGCAATAATACCGAATTCTTCTTTTAATTCCCTAGTTAAACATTCTTGCGGTGTTTCTTGCTGTTCGATTTTCCCGCCAGGAAATTCCCATTTATTTTCTAGGTGTTTTCCCTTTTTTCGTCTCGCAATAAGAAATCTACCGTTATTTTCAATAATTGCGGCGGTTACATTGATAGCTTCCATAGATAAAAATGGATACAAATAGATTCTTGTGGGCACAATAGGAATCGAACCTATACTCTTCGCAATGTGAATGCGACGTTTTACCATTAAACTATGCGCCCCTTTACCAATAGTATAAATAAAAAAGACGCCTTTTCAAGGGCGCCTTCTTTATTACGCTAATTCTACTGTTGCTCCTACTGCTTCCAATTTTGCTTTTAATTCTTCGGCTTCCGGCTTTTTAAGGCCTTGTTTGACCGGCTTTGGCGCTGCCTCAACCAAATCTTTAGCTTCTTTTAAGCCAATGCCAGCTGCTTCTTTAACTGCCTTAATCACGTTAATCTTTTGGTCGCCAACCGCTTTAAGAATAACGTCAAAAGAAGTTTTTTCTTCGGCAGGCGCGCCACCGTTTGCCGCAGCAGCAGCCGCCACCGGCATTGCCGCGGAAACGCCGAATTTTTCCTCTAATGCCCTAACTAATTCGGATAATTCCAAAGCTGATAATTTTTCTATTTTTTCGATTATTTCGTCAAAATTTTTTGCCATATTTTTATAAATTTTATTTCTCGACCATTTTTGATTTTTCGCTTAAAACATATAAAAACATTTTAATTGGCGCCGATAACACCCTGACCAACTGGGAAAGCAGAACTTCTCTTGCCGGCAGTTGGCCGATTTTTATTATTGTTTCAGTGTCAATAAAATTTTTAGCCGACATATCGTAAGCACCTAAAATTTTGAAACCTTTCTTCTCAACTCCTTTCGAAAATTTATAAACCGGAGCGGCAATTTCCGAAACGTCTTTATCGGTAAATATTATGCCGGCTTGCGATTCAAATTGTTCGGGATTAAAATTAATGCCTTCTCTTTGAAAAACGATTCTCATCAGTTTCTTTTTAATTACTTTTAATTTAGCGCCGAAACCCTTCAAAATTCTCCGCAGTGATTTCAAATCCTCAACGCCGGCTCCGCTAAAATCAACAAAAACCAAACTTTTGTTTTCTTTCAAAAGTTTGTCCCCTTCTTCTATTTGTCTGGCTTTTTGCTGATGAGTTTTCATATATACAAAATAAAAAACGGGCTTTAACCCGCAGAAATTCAAAGATACATATATCCTCGAGAGGAATTATTCCCGCTTTGCGGGATGCCTCCCCCGACGTTTTTAAGTCGGGGTCCCGACTCTTTGACGTCGGGATTGTCTGCGGATTTGTCTTAATATTATGGCATTTAGTTAATAATGTCAAGCCTTTTCGGTAATTAATGGCACAAAGCTGAATCCGAAATATTCTTTTTGGCTATATTTATTTCTGCTAATTTTTTCAATCACAATAACGCTGTTTTCCACAGGCGCCACAATCCGGCCGCCGATTTTCAGCTGTTTTCGCCAATAAATGGGCACGTCGCCGCTGGCCGCGGCTCCGGCAATTATCTTATCATAGGGCGCTTCTTTTCTATAACCCTTGGAACCGTCAGCGCTAATAACTTTGACAATCCCCTTTTCAAGAAAATTATATTTAGCCACATTTTTTTCTGCCATTTCTTTGAGTTCGGGAATGCGTTCAATAGCAATTACGCTGCCAGTGGTGTTTTTAACTAAATAAGCTAAAAGTGCGGCTGTCCAGCCAGAACCAGCACCGATATCAAGGACTTTTTCGCCCGGCTTTGGTTCTAATAATTCCAACATAAAAGCCACGGTCAAGGGCTGGGAAATTGTCTGGTCAAAACCAATGGGCAAAGGCGCATTAATATAGGCGTCGCTTTGATACTGTTCTAACACAAAATCAGCTCGGTCTATCGCTTTAAAAGCTTCAATAATCCCTGGCGTCTTCAGATAACCATCTTTAATCAAAGAATTAATTAAATTTTCGTATTCTTGAGTCATTGACAAAATTTCTTAAAATATGTTATTATTATATTAAAATTTGGATTAAATTGCCAATTTTTAGGTCATTAACTTTTTAATATGGAAGGGGGTGGAAAAAATGAGATGTCCAATTTGTAAATCTAAGTTTTCTACTGATTTTAACGAGTCTGAGATTCATCAGGGCGGGAAAAATGAATTCTGCCCGCAATGCAATTGGCTCCTCTGGATTCCCATTAGAGGGAGTCCGATGCCTGTTCCAATTCCAATTTCAACTTCAATCCATTTCGAAAATTCACTTTAATCTGGACAGGAGGAGGGAAATATGTCTACAGCATGGCTTATTAAATGGAAGAGGAATCGGGTTCATCGCGGGCAAAAGATTGTCTTTTCAGAAACTAAAGCAATCAGGCTCGCCGACAAAAAAAGAAATCAGCATTGTAGAGTTTGGGTGGAAAAACTTGAAGATGGCGATTCCCGACTACTCGCGCTTCTCGCTCAGTAGTAGTCCCAATCCTTCGTTAATTTATAAACCGTTTATAAAAGCCCCGCTGGTCTTTGTTATGGTCAGCGGGCTTTTTTTTAAATAGAATTACTATCCTTACGGACGATCGTCAAAAAGGATAGTAAAAGTAGTTAAGAAAAATACCTCCAGTATTTTCTGCGGTGTGTATTTGAAAATATCCGAACTGATTTTGCGCGCGATTGGCTCGGCGGGCGGAAGGGCAAAGACCGAACCCCCCTTCCGCCCGCCTCGCCCAAAAGCGGAAGCGAAAAGGACGATTTCAAGTTTTTCTAATTCGCCTTGCAAACTACTATGATTCTAACAAATTTTAGTTTTGGCGGCAAATTCTTTTATAGGTTTCCACTTAATTATTATTCATTTGACATTATTTATTTTGTTTGCTATATTGAATAACGATAACGCTATACGATAATTATAAATGCAAAATAATATGATACGCGAATTTTTCCTTGGTTTTATAAAAATACATATTCTTCATCATGCTACTAATCAGCCAGTTTATGGGCTTTTGTTAATAGAAGAATTAAGCAGGCATGGATATAAACTCAGTCCCGGTACACTCTACCCGATACTCCATTCATTGGAAAAAGAAAAATATCTTAAATGTCATCAGAAAACTATTGAAGGAAAAAAACGAAAATATTACAAGACAACCCCAAAAGGCAAAAAAGCGCTTATTGAAGCAAAAGAAAAAATCAAAGAATTAATCAAGGAGGTAATAACATGAATAACACAAATAATATGACTCAAAAAAACAATCAAGGGCTTACTACAAAAGAAGCCCAAAAAAGGCTTTTAAAATTCGGTCCCAACCAGATTTTTAAAGCGGCGAAAATTAGTTTTTGGGGTATCGCTAAGCATGAAGTGACAGAACCGATGATTCTTCTTCTGTTGGTTGTCGGTATTTTCTATAGCCTCTGGGGAAAACTTGAGGATGCCATTACTATTTTTGTAGTGATTTTTTTATTAGTTTTGGCAGAAGTCTATAACGAATTTCGGGCAAAAAAAGCGATCGCTTCTTTGGAAAAAATTGCCGCGCCAAAAACAAAAGTGCTAATGGACGGCAACATTATTGAAATTGATTCGGAAAATGTTGTGCCGGACGATATTTTGATTTTAACCTCGGGAACCAAAATTGCCGCTGATGCAAAAGTGGAACAAAGCATAGGTTTACAGATCGACGAATCTTCATTGACTGGAGAATCTTTCCCGCAGGAAAAAAATAATAATGACAATGTTTATGCCGGGACTGTGGTTGTCTCTGGTGAAGGACAAGCAGTAGTCTTTGCCACTGGCAAAAACACAAAACTTGGCAAAATTGCCGCTACTCTTAAACAAATTAAATCTCCAAAAACCGCTTTACAGCTTGCGATGAAATCGCTAGCTGGAAAATTGGTATATCTTGCGGCATTCTTCTCTATCCTCATTCCTGTTTTAGGAATTTTGCGAGGTCAAGATTTTAAAACTATGGTTTTAACCGGCCTTTCCCTTTCTTTCGCCACCATCCCCGAAGAGCTGCCAATTATTATCACTATGGTTTTAGGGTTGGGCGCTTATACGCTTTCTAAAAATAATTTTCTTGTCAAAAAAATTAAGGCCGCTGAAACATTGGGCAATGCTACAATCATTGTCACTGACAAAACGGGAACTATTACTGAAAGTCAAATGAAAATTATTTCGCTTTATCCCGATAACAAAAAAGAAATTATTGAAAAAGCACTCGGTTCCATTTCTCAATATTCTTTATCGCCCATGGAACAGGAGATTAAAAATAAAGCCATAGAATTGAAGATAACGAACATACCGCCGGAAATAGTTCGCCAAAGAAATTTTGGCAACGGCCGAAAATCAAAATCAGTAATAAGGAAAAAAGAGAACGAATACGAATTATTTACCAGTGGCGCGCCTGAAGAAATTTTCACCATGTGCCGTGATATAAATAACGATATTAAAAATGGATTGACCGAACAAACATCTAAAGGCAGAAGAGTCATTGCTGTTGCTTATAAAATATTAACACCTGCGGAAAGAAATCTTGATTTTACCAAACTTGAAAAAGATTTGAATTTTGCAGGATTAATAAGCTTTGAAGACCCGCCAAGAAGCGGAGTCAAAGAAACGATTGCTAAAGCTGTCGAGGCCGGCATCAGAACAATTATGGTTACCGGCGATCATCCTTTAACCGCTCGCTTTATTGCTAAAGAAGTTGGTATTTTGAAAGAATTTGACAAAGTATTAACCGACAGAGATCTAGATAGCTTGTCAGACGAAGAATTGCAAAACACCGTAAAATCTGTTTCGGTTTTTGCTAGAACTACTCCCCATCACAAATATCGCATAGTTCAAGCACTCCAGAAAAACGGAGAAGTAGTCGCAGTAACCGGCGATGGCATCAACGATGCTTTGGCCCTAAAGGGTGCGGACATAGGTATAGCTATGGGTATTCGCGGTACGGATGTTGCCAAAGAGGCAGCAGAGGTCGTTTTGGCGGATGATAACTACATCACCATTACGCAGGGTATTTTTGAGGGCAGAAAGTTTTTTGATAATTTACAAAAGGGAATTAAATATTATCTCTCTGTCAAAGTTGCCCTGATATTAATATTTCTTCTGCCTGTTCTTTTAGGTATTCCCTTGCCTCTTGCCCCGATTCAAATAATTCTTTTGGAATTATTTATGGATTTAGCGGCCTCAGTCGGTTTTGTCGCCGAACCCAGAGAAAAAAATATCTATTCTCGGCCACCGCGCAATCCGAAAGAAAACATAATGAATAATCGTGTCATTAAAGATATTTTAATTAAAGGAGCCGCCTTGTTTATAGCCGTAACTTCTGTTTATTTCTATGCCCGCTCTCAAAATTTAAGTCTTGTTCAATCACAAACTTTTGCTTTTGCGGCTTGGATTTTTGGCCATATTGTTCTGGCTTTTATTTCCCGCTCAGACAAAGAATCAATTTTTTCTTTAGGAATGTTTACTAATAAAATCATTAACCTCTGGGCGCTTACGGCGATTACCTTTCTTATTTTAGGGATTTATCTTCCATTCCTGAAAGAAAGGCTTAATCTTTTTTCGATTAGTTTCATACAATTAATATTTACTGCCTTAATGGTGTCGTTCATTGTTAGTTTTTTGGAATTAAGAAAAATGTTTAATTTAAACAAAAAATAAAGAAAAGCCCGCTTCTGGCGTTCCGCTTCGTGGAACAAAGACAAAAAATTCAATTTTGCGCCTAAAATCGGCTGGCGAGCCCGCGTAGCGGGCGAGCCAGAAAGAACTTTTACCGACTGGCGGGGGTACCAGGATTCGAACCTGGAAAGCGGGATTTGGAGTCCCGCGGTTTGCCAATTAGCCTATACCCCCACAATTACAAAAATCCGAAATCCTAAAGAAGTTATTTTTTAGCTTCTTTATGAATGGTATGTTTTTTGCACCACTTGCAATATTTTTTTAATTCCAATTTTCGCTCCAGCGTTTTTTTCTTGCGGGTGTAATAATTGACCCGCTTACAAACCGAACACCTTAATCTTATTAAATTTTCAGAAAATTTTGATTTGGGCATACCCAGTAGTAGACCCGCGATAGCCAATTTATTAAATTTAACCTATCGCAAAGTTTACTTTAATATTAAATCAATAACCTCTGACTTTTATTATTGCCCAGTAATGAATAAATTGGGTTAAATTTTATCGCGGGCTCACTACTGGGCATATGTGGGCGGTATAGGATTCGCACCTATGACCTCGTCGATGTCAACGACGCACTCTAACTACTGAGCTAACCGCCCTCCTTTTGAGCCGATGCGCACCTGTCTGCCGGCAAGGCAGGAATTTGCACCCTGACCTCCCCGCCACTTTCTCTTGAGCCAGAGGGGAGAATTGAACTCCCGACTTCTTTCTTACCAAGAAAGCGTTCTACCACTGAACTACTCTGGCACATTGAAGATTGAAGGAGCCACCCGTCAGATTTGAACTGACGACCTACTGTTTACAAAACAGTTGCTCTACCGCTGAGCTAGGGTGGCAAGTGGGTGCGCAGGGAGGGATTCGAACCCCCGTAGCCACTAGGGCGCCTCTTTTACAGAGAGGTGCGTTTGTCCACTCCGCCACCTGCGCATTTATTCTTTGGAATCGTTATCAAACAAACTCGGTTTTTCCTCCCCGTTCTTTTGACTATTATTGTTTAATTTATATTTTTTAACTTTATCCAAATAACTGGTGGTAAAATTATCCAATTTCATCAATAGCAATTTTACTTTTCTTAATAACTTCTCAACAAAATTATTAAATATTACGTCAAACTTCTCAAATCGCGAAGAAGAAAATAGCCGGTCAAATCTGGTTTTTGGCCTGACAATTTCCTCGCTTGCCTCATCGCCGACCCGAGGAACCTGCCGGGCAATCAAATAAATCATTGTTCCCAGACTCAACATTATAGCGATTTGAAGGATAAAGTTATACATTTATATTTCATAACGGCAGAAGCGCTCGACTCGAATATTCTCCCCTACCTTAGCAATCGTTTGCTGGATTAAATTATCCACTTTTAACGCTTCATCTTTAATATACAACTGAGCTAGTAAATCATCAACATCTTTGGGGTCCATGGCGGCAATCTGCATGGCTAAATTATGGGCCAATTCTTTAAATTCTTTTGACCAAGCCACAAAATCAGTTTCACAACGAAGCTCTAATAAAACCCCCACTCTTTCATTATGAATATAAGATTTCAAAACTCCGGCGCCAGTGATTCTTTCTTTTTTCTTCTGGGCCAAAACCTCGCCCTGTTCATGAATAATGGAGATTGCTTTTTCAAAATTGCCACCCGCTTCTTTCAGGGCTTTTTGACATTTCATCACTCCGGCACCGGTTAATTCTCGAAGTTTTTGAATTTGGTTAAGCATTATGTGGTTAATTTCTCGCTTATCTTATTCATTATCCAATCAATGCTTATTTTAGCATGGTCGTTTGCCGGAATTGGAAAGTTGACCGAATCCGGGTCATCATCACTGTCAAGAACAGCCACTATGGGGATTTTTATTCTCCGAGCTTCGCGGACAGCCGTCGTATGACCCTTGAGAGACAGGTCAACAATGAAAATCACATCCGGCAGTTTCGTTAAGTTTTCCAATCCGGTAAACATCTTTTTCATCCGGTAGATATTACGGTTAATCATTACCCGCTCTTTTTTGGTGTATTTGTCAAACTCTCCCCTTTCAAAATCCAGCTGAACTTTTTTAAAATATTCAAGGCGCTGGGAAATCACTTTAAAATTCGTCAATAAGCCGCCGATCCATTTCTCATTAATATAAGAAAAATTAAATTTCTTTGCCAGATTTTCTACGGCTTCTTTGGCGGCTGGCTGACTGGCTACCAATAAAATCAATTTTCCCTCCTTAATCTGACTTTTAATGAATTCAATTGCTCGTTCCAAAGCCGACAGGGTTTGAGCCAAATCAATTATTTCAATTTCGTTCCGGGTAGTATAGATATAGGGCTTAAATTTAGGATTGGTTTTTGATTTTTTGTGACCGTACATTAACCCGGCCTTCATCATTTCCCGAATAACTTCTAAATTCGCCTCATCTTGTAAATCTTGTGTTTCCATGATAATTTAGTATGCCATAGTCGATGGTCTGCAGTCAATGGTTATCTTTTATGCTGTTTAGCGCGTCGCCATTCTTTAATTTTTTTATGATTGCCGGAGAGTAAAACTTTCGGTACAGAATATTTTTTGCCTTTAAAAATAAAAACTTTGGGCCGGGTATAATGAGGATATTCAAGCAGAAGATTAAAAAAGGATTCCTCTTTTAAAGATTCACAATTTATTACTCCCGGTAGAAGACGGGCTACTGCCGATATTACCGCCATCGCCGGCAGGTCGCCGTCGGTCAAAACATAGGGACCAATGGAAATTTCTTCGGCTTTAAGAATTTGCTTCACTCGTTCATCAATTCCTTCATAACGGCCGCTAATCAAAATCAGATGATTTAATTTTTTAGACCAATCGTAGGCCATCTTTTGATTAAATTGTTTTCCCTTTGCCGAAAAAACAACAACTTTTCGCTTCTTATTTTTTACTTTTGATTTTATAAATTGGCCCGCCCGTAAAATCGGCTCGGCCATCAAAATCATGCCCGCCCCTCCGCCGTAGGGTTTATCGTCTACTTTTTTATATTTATTCTTGCTAAAATCCCGCAAGTTATAGATTTTAATCTGAATCAGTTTCTTCTTTTGGGCCCGCTTCAAAATTGACTCATTAAGATAAGAGTCAAAGGCATGCGGAAAGATGGTGACGATGTCAAAACGCATATTATTTTTAAATATAACATAAAACCCCGACTTTCGTCGAGACTTTATGGATTTAATTTCAGATTTATCCGCTTCTAGAGTTTTAAATCTTCAACTGCTTTATCAACCGCACTTCTCGCTTCCCTAACAGATCCTTCCGGTTCAATGATTTTAAGATTCACTCGGGCATTATTTTTTATGCCGACAATTCTTAAAAGCGACCGGATAGCCTGAGCAGTTGAACCTTTCCTACCGATAACCTGACCCATATCCAGCGGGTTGACTTTCAGGGTAAGAAGGACTCCCATCTCGTCTACCTTGCGATCAACCTTGACATCATCCGAATGATCAACAATGGATTTAACGAGAAATTCAAGAAATTGCTCGTCTGTTGCTGCCATATCTAAATAATCAATTAATTAACTGACACTTTCGACCTTTTTCTTTTTATGGACCGGTCTTTTCGGACCGCCAATCACTCCTGATTTCACTAATAAATTATACACTGTATCGGTGGGTTGAACGCCATTTTTCAACCAATACCCTATCCTCTCTTTTTTAATATTAAACTCTTTGGTTTTCGGATTCAACCAACCGAGGTCCTCGACATAACGACCGCCGACTTTTGACCGTTTTTCTGAGATAATTATCCGAAATGAGGCCTGATGTTTTTTACCGATTCTTTTAAGTTTGATAGCTAACATGTAAATATAATAAACCATAATTAAACAAAAATCAATGACAGCACCTTCGACGTTCCCTCTTCTCCCATTGTTATTCCGTAAAGAACATCGGCTGCTTCCATTACGGCCCGATTGTGGGTCACTATAATGAATTGGGTCTTTTTAGAGAATTCTTTAACAAGGTTGGCAAATCTTTTGGAATTATTCTCGTCTAAGGCGGCATCAATCTCGTCCAAAACCAAAAACGGCGGCGGACTAATTGAAATTAAGGCAAAAAGAGCGGCAATAGAAACCAAGCTTCGCTCGCCGCCGGAAAGCATTTCTAAAGTGGAAATTTTTTTCTTAGGCAAGCTTAAATCAATATCAACTCCTGTCGAGATTTCATCATTGCCACTATTATTAGGTTCTTCATTACTATCACGCGTGATAGTATCATTATTAACAGAAACTTTTAATTTTAAACTTGTAACTTTTAATTTCGCATTGCCTCCGCCGAACATCAACCGGAAAAATTTGTTAAATTCTTCATTAATTAATTTTAGCGAGCTGTTGAATTCAAAATGAATTTTTTCGTTTAATTCTTTAATGAGATTTTTTAAATCAATAATGGCCTTGTCTAAATCTTTTGATTGGCTGGTTAAAAAATCATAATGATTTTCCACTTCCTGAGCTTCCCTTACCAGGGATTCGTCAATTTCGCCGATAGCGGCGAGTTCGGCTCTAAGTTTCAACATTCTTTTTTCAATTTCGGGAAGTTCAACTTCCGTATATGGAAGTTGAACTTCCATAGATTGAAACTCCTCTAATTTTCTCCCGATTTGCCGCAATTGATTTTCTAAATCTTGAAGTTTTAGATTTAATTTTTCCTTCTCAAAAAGAACTTTGTTTTTCTCTTCTTCTAAATTTCTCAATTCTTTCCTTTTAGCCTCTACTGATTCAAAGGCCTCCTGAAACTTTTTATTAAATTTCTCCAAACCAGTGGTGAATTTTGTTTCCTGTTCTTCTAATTTTCTTAATTCTTTTTCAAGATTGTTAAATGTTGTTTCTAAATTATTTTTAAGTTCTTCTAAATCGGTTAATTCTTGAGGTTTTAAAACATTATTCTCGTCGGGACTTAAAAAGTCATCAATTTTTTTAATAAGCGTTTTAACTATTTCCTTTAGGTTTTCAAAATTTAACTGAACTAAGCATTTTTCAAGCGACTCTCTGGTCTTATTAATAAGACCGAGCAAGTCCTCGTTTTTAAAAACTCGACCGTCATCCTTTTGGGAAACAGCCAAAAATTCTAATTTTGCTTCCAAGCGGCCGAGTTCTTTTTGAATCTGGGAACGCTCTAACAGAAGTTTACTTTGTTGATTTTTTATTTTTTTAATTTCTTGATATTCCTCTTTTGGCTGAGATTCAATTTTTTTTATTTCTGATTCCAGGATTTTTAATTCTTTTTCTTGTTCATCAATTTGAGCTTCTAAAGATTTTAGAAGAGGGTTAATTTTTGACTGGCTGGTTTCAATTTCATTTAATTTATAAGAAAAATAATTATTTTCCAATTCGTCCAACTCTTTCTGGAGGTCTAATCTTTTTAGCCACTTATTTGTCTGGCGCTTCAGCATCCGCAGGCGCGGAGCAACTTCGCCAATCATTGCTCTTACTTTTTCTAAATTAAACGAAGTGTTTTTTAATTTTCTTTCCGCCTCAATTTTTTTAATCTGATACTCTCTCAGGCCCAAAATCTCTTCAATCATAATCCTTCGCTCTTCAGGAGAAGCCTTAACAAAAAGGTCGCTGTCGCCCTGATTGATAATTGATAAACCTTTGGTGCCCAGACGCGACCGGCTAAAAAAATCAATAACATCTTTAAGCCTAACCTCCGCTTTATTAAGAAAATATTGAGAGACTCCGTCTCGGCCGACTCTTCGAATAATTGAAACCTCTTTGAAGTCCACCGGAAAAAATCCGGAATTGTTGTCAAAATGAAGCCCGGCCTGGGCCAGACTCATTCTCGGCTTTTTGGGGGTACCGTTAAAAATTAAGTCCTCGGCTTTGGCGCTTCTTAAATTTTTGGCTTCCCGCTCGCCCAAAAGCCAGCGAATAGCGTCAATTAAATTTGATTTGCCGGCGCCGTTCGGTCCGACAACGGCGGTAAGGCCGGCTGGAAATTCCAAAAGCGTCTTTGAAGCAAAAGACTTAAAACCGTTTAACTCCAGAGATTTCAAAAACATGTTACTTTTAGTGCGTTCTTTGCCGCTTCAATTTCCGCTTCCTGTTTAGAATATCCTTCTCCTTCGGCAACTAATTTATCTCCAAAATGAACTCCCATCTTAAATATCTTTTTATGGTCAGGTCCCCATTCTTCAAGCATCTGATAGGTGGGCGTTAATTTCATTTTTTCCTGGACAATTTCCTGAAGATGGCTTTTTGGGTCTTTATATAGGCCGTTCTCAATAACTTTATTCAAATTAGGATTAACAATAAACTCTTCAATTATTCTTTTAGCTTCTTGATAGCCAGCGTCCAAATAAACGGCGCCGATTACCGCTTCCATCGCATTAGCTAGAATTACTTTTCGAGCCCGACCAATATCCTTAGCTTCGCCCCGGGACAATAAAATAAACTCGTCAAAGCCCAAATTTTTAGCTACTTCAGCCATTATCTGATAATTGACTAAGGCCGCCCGGAAGCTTGTTAATTGGCCTTCGGGATACTGAGGAAATTGATTAAAAAGAACTTCGGTTACCGCCAATTCTAAAACCGCGTCGCCTAAAAATTCCAGGCGCTCATTATGGGAAATGCCCCAGGAGAGGTTTTCATTAAGATAAGAACGGTGAGTCAGGGACTCCCTAAGGAGATTCTTGTTTTTAAATTGTATTCCAAGTTTATGCTCTAATTTGGATAAATCTGAAATCAAGATATTCTCTACGAATTACGAATTTCTTACGAAAATACGAATTTATTTTTCGTACTTTCGTATGTTTTCGTATTTCGTAGCAAATAATTATACTCTTCTCACTTTCGGCGGTCTTGGGCCATTATGAGGAATGGGCGTTAAATCTTTAATTGATAAAATATTAAATCTCTGATTAGCTAAAGCTCTAACAGCAGAATCGCGGCCTGCGCCGACGCCTTTAACAATAACTTCGAGGTTAGAAAATCCAATTTTTTTCAGTTTTTCGCTAATTACCCCCACCACTTTAGAAGCGGCAAAAGGCGTGGCTTTTTTAGGGCCGGAAAATCCTAGGGAACCGGCTGAAGCCCAGGCCATCACGTTGCCTGCTCGATCAGTCGCCGTTAAAAACGTATTATTATAAGTGGCATTAATATAAATTCGGCCGCTTTCTATTCTTTTAGCGCTAACACCTTTTCCAGCCGCTGCCTTAGTGATTGCAGTTTCTAACCTTTCCTTTTCTTTTAATATATCTTCTTCTGTTTTTTTTATAATTTTTTTCTTACCCAAATTTTTCTACGAATTACGAAATCAATACGAAATTACGAAACTACGAAATTTAATTGTTTTTATAATTTCGTATTTTCGTATTTTGTTCGTATTTCGTAGCGTTATTTTAGTTCCGCTTTCCTTTTTCCGCTGCCGACTGTTTTTCTGACATTTCCCCGAACCGTTCGGGAGTTGGTCTTGGTTCGCTGCCCTCTTATCGGCAATCTTCTTAAATGCCTGATTCCCCGGTAGGATTGAATTTCTTTAAGCCGGCTGATATTCTGTCTGACCATCTGGCGCAATTCTCCTTCAATTTTATAATTTTTTTCAATTATTTCTTTCAGTCGGTTAATCTCTTCAGGGGTTAAATTTTTGGCCCGTTTATCAAAATCAACTTCAGCAGATTTCAAAATTTTATTGGCTAAAGAAGGGCCAATACCATAAATATAAGTCAGCGCAATTTCAATGCGCTTATTATCGGGAATATTTATACCAATTAATCGCATGTTTGCTTTACGAACACACTTATCCTTGCCTCTGTTTATGTTTTGGATTTTTTTTGCAAATCACATAAATCCGGCCTTTCCGCCGGACGGTTTTACAGGATTTACAAATTTTTTTTACAGAACTCCTAACTTTCATAGTTCGCTTTGCTCACCATTATCAGAGCCTTCTGATTATCCTTCCTCTTTTTCTGTCCTCGCTTAATTCAACTAATACCCGGTCGCCGGGCAAAACCCTGATAAAATACAATCTCATTTTCCCTGAGGGATAAGCAAGAACTTCTTCAGTATGAGAGATTTTCACCCTGAAAGTAGCCGAGGGTAAAGCTTCTATAATAATTCCTTCAACTGGCTTTTCTTTTTTCTTGTCTGGCATACCCTAAATTATAGTAAAGAGTTAATAGTTAATAGTCAATAGTTATTACTCCACTTCCACTTTTACTCGCTTTAAATCATCCGGCACTCTTTTTACCCAAAACGGCCAGAAAGAAATAGTGATTTTTTGAATATTAGGCAAAGTGGAAACCAAAGTTTTTAATTCTTTTTCGTTTTTATTTAGGGCTTTTTGTTTAAAACTTTCAACATCAAAAGGTTCCTCAAAAACGCCCTGAAAATTAATAGCAAAAGAAATGCGTCCCTGACGAAAATCAGGCCGGCCGACTCCATATTCTAATTTATAACTTTTTATTCTGAAATTGACTCCCAGGCCCTCTTGGACAATATTCTCCAATAAATCCTTTAAATCCGACTCTCTAAAAGCGATATTTAATGATTCCCCTTCCAGAAAAACCGTGAAATTACCTTTTTCATCAACTTCCTTATTTACCTCTTCCTTTAAAATATTAAATTGCCTGCTTCCCTCAATAGTTTTAAATTCCGGAGGTATTTGGAGTGAAAGGAAAGAGTCAATGTAATCTTTCAGGTCTTTTACGGCTTTCTCTCTGGCTTTTTTAATATCTTCTTCAGTCGGGAAAGCTTTATCACCGATAAAGCCGCCGGTCATCGATTCTTGGGAACTGGCATAAAAACCCTGATATTTTGCTGTTCCCTGAAAACCGGGAATGGAAAAATGGCTGACCGGCCCGATATTATATTGGGGTCCAGGTTGGTCGGCAATAACTTTCGCCTCAATACTTGAAGAAATAATTTTTCCTTCAACAATTTTAGCGCCCGGCACCACAATCTTTTGCTCTAATCGGAAAATTTTAGCGTCCGGGGTTGAAAAACGGGTATTGGCGACCAAAATTTGGGGGTCGGAACTATAGGCATTATATATAGTAATTTTGCCCCCGGCTTTTTGTTCAACTAATTTTTTGCCGGTTGCCGGGAAAGAAAAATTGAAATTTTTTTTGGTTGAAAAAACTTCAGCTGGTATTTGTTTTTGGCTAATATCAATCTTAGTAAGGTTTTTATCAGCCGCCACCGAATCAACATAACTCCATTCGGTTTTTTCGGTAATTACCTTAATTTCTGCTTTCGGTAAAAATTCAATCGCCAGATAAACGGCTATTCCTAACAAGACCACTAATGCGCCTAATAAACCATAGGTTACAGCAGGACGTTTCTTTAATCTAAACCTTTTTTCTTTTCTCCCCTTTTTCTCATATTTGAACTGCTTCTCTTCTTTTTCTTCAAAATCTTCAATTTTTTTATCTAATTTTTTAAATTCTTCTTCAATCTTCTTCGACTCAGATTTTTTGACTTTGGACTGAAGAGGAATCGGCCGAATAATATCCAGCATCTTCTTTTTTGGAAACTTTTTAATCATTGTAAAAATTTTAGCAAAAATTAAAGTTAAATACAATCGCTGATTAACGCAGATCCGCGTCCTGAACAGTAGCTCTAATTCTTCTTATTCCCGTGCCCAATGCTTCCTCTTTAAGTATTTTAAATCCGCCTATTTCTGAGGTTTTCTCTACGTGAGGCCCAGCGCAAAACTCGGCGCTTATAGGTCCTATAAAGTAAACTTTGACAACTTCCGGATATTTTTCCTTAAAAAAATGAAGAGCGCCGGTCTTCTCCGCTTCTAGCTTGGACATTTCTTTAAAATAAACCGGCAAATCCTCCTTGATTTTTTGATTGACTAAATCTTCCACTTTTTGAATTTCTTCCGGAGCCATTTTTCGATTAAAAGAGAAATCAAACCGCGCTCTTTCGGGATTGATGTCCGAACCCATTTGCCTGACTTCTTTTCCCAAAACTTCCCGCAAGGCGAAATGAAGCAAATGAGTGGCGGTGTGAAGTCGGATAACCTTGGTGTCTAAAACCAAACCATGACCCCCGAATTTTTTTTCAGCGCCGGCCCGGGAAATTTCCTGGTGTTTTTCAAATTCCTTGTCAAAATCTTTTTTTGATAAATTCTTCACTATTTCTTTCGGCGCCAATTCTTTGATTAATTCAAACGGCAAGCCAAAAGTTTCATAAAGATAAAAAGCTTCTTTGCCAGTAATTTCTGAATATCTTTCTATTTCTTTAATTCCCCGGCCAATCGCTTCTTGGAATTTCTGTTTTTCATTTTCTAAAACTTCCAAAATTGTCTTGGTTTCTTCGACCTCGGGATAAATATTGCCAAATTTTTCTTTAATAATTTCCACGCTGGCCGGAAATAAGTCGGCGTGAATATCATATTTTACCGAATAAGCTAAAATCCTGCGCAAAAGTCGGCGTAAAATATAACCAGCCTCTTTATTTGAAGGTCTGATGCCGTCGGCAATTAAAAAGACCGACGCACGAAGATGGTCGATTAAAATCCTTTTTGCCCTTTCGTCCGCCTCCGAAGCAAACTCTTTTATTTTATCGGCTATCTCTTTAAAAATGTCCGTTTCAAAAACGCTTTCTTTGTTGTTAAGTATAGCTACTAATCTTTCAAACCCCCAACCAACATCAACGCCCCCTTGAGGAAGAGTTTTAAAATTTCCGCCTGATTCGCGATAATATTCTATAAAAACCAGAGTCGCCACTTCAATATTATCAACATAAACTTCATTGCAGGCTCCGCACGGCCCCTCGTTTCCGACCGGCCCCCAAAAATTGTCTTCCTTCGGGCCCTTAAGAATTCTTTCTTTTGGAATGTATTCCGACCAAATATCAAAAGATTCTTTATCAAAAGGAATAATTTCGCTTCCTTCAAAAACCCTTGCGGTTATTCTTTCGGGACTTATTTTGAAAACATCCGTAAGTAATTTAAAAGTCCACTTGATAGTTTCCTTTTTAAAATAATCCCCAAATGAAAAATGGCCGAGCATCTGAAAAAATGTCAGATGGGTTTTGTCCCCCACCTCGTCTATATCCGATGTCCTGAAACATTTTTGAATTGAAACCGTATTTTTTACCCCGAAATCTTTCTGGGCATTAAGTTCGCCGGTATAATATCTTTTAAATTGTTGCATTCCGGCCGTAGTTAAAAGCACCGATTTGTCATCGGGAATTAAAGACGAAGAAGGGACAATTTTATGCCCTTTCTTTTTAAAGAAATCTAAGAAAGATTCACGAATCTCTTCGGATTGCATTTAGTCTTTTGCTATTACTATTGCGAAGCAGGGCATTTTTCAACCTTCTTCCATCCTTCAGGTACATCGCAAGGCGTTGGAAATTCTTGGCAGATACCTTCCGGAGAAATAGCGGGAGTGATTACTTGAATACAGATCTGAATTTTTTCCTTCAACCGAAGTTCTTTAAATACTCCTTCGGGCTGGTTTTCTATTGCTTTTTCCAATCTTTTCCTAAAATCCTCTATATTCTCAAATTTTTCCGGAATTTTTGCAACTATTTCATCAATTTTTTCTTGACCGGCTTTTAATTGTTCTTTTAATTCTGCCTTTTCCTCAAACTTCAGTTTCAAATTGTCAAAAAGTTGCTGGTGCTGTAATGAACGCTCTACTAATTTATCCAAAAGTTTATCAACATTGGGATTTTGACTGGTTTCTTTTAACCCCTCCAAGCGATTCTTAAGCCGCTCAACATTTCTTTGATAATTAGCTGCTGCTTTAGTGATAGCTTCAATATTAGAAGGAGCAATTTCTTCCAGTTTTTTAATCTCAGCCGCCCTTTCATTGGCTTCCTCTAATTCCAACTCTGCCTTTTTCACCGGGTCAAAAGTAAATATCTTTTTTATTCCCCTTCGCCACTCTTTAAGAAAATAGAATGGGCTGCTGGGAAGAATACCCGGATTTTCTACTCCGAGGTCCTTAGTGG
>Ga0100396_1000181_pt1 | contig 32825 bp, 27 predicted proteins | sample CryGeymeta201520_FD_81551 | JGI IMG/M metagenome (GOLD analysis project Ga0100396, IMG submission 81551) | Groundwater microbial communities from Crystal Geyser aquifers in Utah, USA - Crystal Geyser metaG 2015-20 | ecosystem: Environmental > Aquatic > Deep subsurface > Groundwater | place: USA... | reverse complement strand
CGGGGATAACATTTTTAACATAAACAATACAAGGGGTTAGTATGCCTATTTTAGGATAATATACCATTAACATTGATCTCAGGAAGGCTCGTCTGAAGGTTTTGGGGGTATGTGACACTACTATCCCTCATGAATCAGGCTGCTCTCCTGAAATTTTGCCCTGAAATCACCCCTCAGAGCAGAGGATGAACTACATTTTCCGATCCCAAAAAACATTGGCCAGATTTAGGTAACATGTTTTATGTTGAGCTCAACATAAATAGTGATTGGTCATCTGGCACCAAGCATGGCATGCCCAATTGAACCGTTTACAAACGTAACCGAAAATTTCCAGCCATACGTACCGATCTCCCTCGCAGAGGAAAATGTCCTCGCGATGATCACCGCGCGAGGTTACATGATAGAGACCGCCCGCCAGTTCAATTCTTAAAGGCCTTGCCATAGTTTTACCATAGCAGAAAAATTGTTGAATTGCAAGACCTGACCCCTATCCTCCTATCCTCTACAAAAAAAGATTACTCCCACTCAATCGTACTGGGTGGTTTTGAACTGATGTCATAGACGACTCGGTTTACACCCCTCACCTCATTGATGATGCGGTTAGAGACCCTGCCGAGAAGGTCATAGGGGAGCCTGGCCCAGTCCGCCGTCATGGCATCGTCACTCGTTACGGCGCGTATAGCCACGACATGCTCATAAGTTCTCTGATCTCCCATAATTCCCACCGTCCTCAGCGGCAGGAGGACGGCAAAGGACTGCCATAACTTACGGTAGAGGTTATTCCCCCTTATCTCTTCAAGGAGAATGGCATTTACCTTACGCAGGATGGAAAGCCTTCGCCTGGTAACCTCGCCGATAATACGCACAGCGAGACCGGGACCGGGAAAAGGCTGTCTCCAGATGATATCGTCGGGGAGACCAAGTTCTTTACCCAGGATGCGCACTTCATCCTTGAAGAGGTGCTTGAGCGGCTCGATGAGTTTCAGACCCATCTTCTGGGGAAGCCCACCCACATTATGGTGCGATTTAATAACTGCGCTGGGGCCGCCGAATGCCGACCGGGACTCGATGAGATCGGGATAAAGGGTCCCCTGGGCAAGATATTCTGCTCCCTTGATCTTGCGGGCCTCCCTCTCAAAAACCTCTATAAAAATACGCCCGATAATCTTTCGCTTTCTTTCCGGGTCTAAGACCTTTTTCAAGCCGGCAAGAAACAGTCTCTGGGCACTGACGATTTTCACGTTAATGTGGAAGCGCTCCCGGAATTCTCTCGCCAGCTTCGTTTCATCCTCTCCCAGAAGACCATTGTCCACGAAGATACAGGTAAGATGGTCTCCGATGGCCCGATGGAGCAGCATCGCGGCAACAGAAGAGTCTACGCCACCGCTCAAGCCGAGTATTACCCGCCTGTCACCGACCTGCGCCCTGATCTCCTCTACGGTATCCCTGACGAAAGACTTCATCGTCCATGTCTTCCGGCAACCGCAGATACGGGAGAGGAAGTTTGCCAGCATCTTCCCTCCGTCAGAGGTATGGACGACCTCCGGGTGAAACTGCAACCCGTAAAGCCGCCGTGCCGCATTCTCTGCCGCCGCTACCTCTGTATTCTCCGTAGAGGCGGTAATCTCAAAACCAGAGGGTAGTCTGCCGATAGAATCTCCATGGCTCATCCAGCATCTTGTCTTTTCCTCTATGCCGGAGAATATCCCAGCATGGTGTTTCAGGTGGAGTTCGGCAAAGCCGTATTCCCGTTTCTCGGCCCTGACCACTTCACCCCCCAGGGCATCAATCATGTACTGCATACCGTAGCAGATACCAAGTATCGGTATATTTAAGTCAAAGATACCCCTGTCTACCCGTGGGCTTCTCTCTTCATAGATGCTTGCCGGACCCCCGGACAGGATAATCCCCTCCGGCTGCATTGCCTTTATCTTCGCGAGATCTGTCTCCGGGGGGTCGATCTGACAGTACACATGGCGCTCACGGACACGTCTGGCGATAAGCTGATTGTACTGAGAACCAAAATCAATAACGAGGATCACGGTGTTTTCCTCATAAACCGGACAAATTTCTCAAAGAGATAAGTGACATCGTGTGGACCGGGCGCCGCCTCCGGATGGTATTGCACGCTGAAGGCATCAAGAGCGGGAATGGAGATGCCTTCAGAGGTATTATCATTTAAGTTATTGTAGGTCTTTTCTAAATCCTGCGGAAGGGATTCCGGCAGGACGACAAAACCATGGTTCTGCGAGGTGATCTCGATACGTCCCGTTTGCCGGTTTTTGACCGGCTGATTGATACCGTGATGGCCGAACTTAAGTTTCTCTGTCCTGCCCCCCAGGGCCTGCCCCAGAATCTGATGTCCCAGGCAGATACCGAAAAGGGGAACCTTCCCAAGCATCCTGCGAACCACCTCAACGATATAGGGCAGAGCAGCCGGATCGCCGGGCCCGTTGGAAAGGAGCACACCATCGGGCTTATAGGAAAGAATTTCCCCCTCGGAGGCCGTGGCGGGCAAGACAAAGACATCACAACCACAGTTTTCAAGATTACGGAGGATATTGTATTTGACACCGCAGTCGAGAACGACAACCCGCAACCGTCCCTCCTGGGATTGTCCTTTCCCTTTCCCGACCGGTTGCGGCGCCCCGTCTTTCCATAGATAGGGCTGCTTGCAGGTGACCTCTTTGACCAGGTCCCTGCCGACCAGACCGGGATATGCCCGTACACGCTCCAGTAAAAGATCGGTATCATCCGTCTCGGTGGAAAGTATACCGCGCATGGCGCCTTCCTGTCTGATACGTCGGGTCAGGGCCCTTGTATCAATCCCTTCGATGCCGATCTTATGATGTTCCTCCAGGAAGGATTTTAAACTTTGCCGGTTGCGCCAATTACTCGGAAATGGCTGATATTCCCTCACGATAAATCCTTCGAGGTAGATGTCGCCCGACTCCATATCATCAGGGTTGATCCCGTAATTACCGATCAAAGGATAGGTCATGGTGACAAGCTGTCCCTTGTAGGAGGGATCGGTGATAATCTCCTGGTAACCGGTCATCCCGGTATTGAAGACCACCTCTCCCATAGCCTCGCCGCATCCGGCAAAGGCATATCCCCGGTACACACTTCCATCTTCCAGAACCAGCAGGGCCGCCGATTGCTGTTGCTTTAACAGCGGCATATGTAGCCTCCTTACCCTTCACCTGGAGGGCCACGCTTCGTCGTGGCCATTAAAAAAGTCCGAAGCGTAATGTCTTGGTTTGCCCCCTTCGTTTTTTATACGATGCCGCCTTCAGAATGTCAACGACTAAAAACTTGACTCCCGGGCGCTAAATGTGTCAAGTTTAAGCGCCTTGATGTAAGTTTTCTCAAGATGCAAAATGAAGGGGAGGTTATTTAATGTGCAACGAGGATGTGCTAAAAGAGTTAAAAATCCTTCAGGAAAAATACGAGGAAGAATTACGTCGGATTTTAAGTAAGATACCGGATGCCGAAAAGGAGTACGTCACCTTTTCGGGTTTAACAGTCAAGCCCCTCTATACACCTTACGATATCGCAAAAACAGATTTTTTGCAGGATATCTCTTTTCCGGGGCAATACCCTTATACACGTTCCGTGTTCCCCGCCGGCTACCTTTCCCGCCGCCTGAATATAAGGCAGGTTACGGGGGTGGGAACGGCGGAGGAAACCAACAAGAGGTGGAAATTCCTCCTCTCCCACGGGGCCTCTGCCCTTTCCTTTGTGAAGGATGATGGCTCTGGCGCCCGTGCCGACAGCGACGATGAGAGGGTAAAAGGGTTGGTGGGCAGGTGCGGCGTAGTCCTGGATACGCTTTATGATTATGAGACCCTCTTCGATGGCATTGACATGACAAAATATCCTGTCCACATGATCACGTCAACAGCCTACGCCCTGGCCTGCTATCTTATCATTGCCGAGAAACGTGGTATTGATTTCAAGAAACTCAGAGGGAGCATGTCGAACTGGATGAGGCCCGAGAATGAATGTATAGACATGTTGGAATACTGCACCAGAAACGTGCCTCTGTTCAATATCGGTTATCTCGACATGAGAAATGTGAGGGAAGGCGGCTGCACCGCCGCCCAGGAGATAGCCTTTGGCGTTGCCACCGCCATGGCGGGAAGCGACGCCCTGATCGCCAAGGGGATCGGCATTGATGATTTTCTCCACCGGGTAACCTGGTTTATAAACTCCGGCCCCGATTTTTTCGAGGAGGCAGCCAAATTCCGTGCCCTGAGAAGAGTATGGGCCAGGATCTTCCGTGAGCGTTACAACGCTAAAAATCCCTCTTCTCTGCTGTGCAGGATGCATTGCCAGACCTTCGCCCCCACCCTTACCAAGCAGCAGCCCTTCAACAATCTCATCAGAAGCACAATCTACGCCTTAGCCGCAATTATGGGCGGCGTTCAGTCCCTCCATGTCAACTCATTTGACGAAGCCCTGGCCATCCCCACGGAATTTTCCGCCCTGCTATCGGTAAGGACGCAGCAGATCATTGACCTGGAAACGGGGGTCACAGATGTCATAGATCCCCTCGGCGGCTCGTATTACGTGGAATGGCTTACCAACAAACTGGAAGAAGAAGCTATCTCCATTATTGACACCATTCAATCTATGGGAGGCGCCTTCAAGGCGTGGGACTGGATGTGCAATGAGATAAGGAAAGCCGCCATGCGTAGTCAGGAGGAGCTTGATACCGGCAAAAGGCTACTGGTAGGAGTCAACACCTTGGTGGATGAAGATGACATCCAGACGCGGGCCTTGAAGGTGCTGGATGAACATGCGGATTTTGAATGTATATCCGAGTACGATCCCGCCGTGCTTGACAGGCAAATTGCCCGGTTAAACAAGGTAAAGAAGGAACGGGACGAGGTCAAACTGAAGCGGGCGATGAATGTTCTTCTTGAGGTCTTGCGGGCCGGGGAGAACATGATGCCTCCTCTGATTGAGGCGGTAAAGTGCGGCATGACACAGGGAGAATTTGCCGGGCTCAAGTCGGAGGCATACAACCAGGCGGGCGAAGGACCCTATCTTTGCAGCCCGCCCATGACGCTCGCCTGAAGGGAAAGGAGTAAAAAAGCAGACATGGAAAAAGAGCTCAGGTTTTTGTTGGTAAGGGATGATTACTATCATCAGCGAGGTTACTGGGTAATAGCCGGCGCCATGAGAGATGCGGGGATAGAGGTGATTCTGGGCGGTATTCAAACACCGTTAGAGACAGTGGAAACAGCGGTACAAGAGGATGTGGATATCATCGGCTGCCGGATCATGCAGGGAGCGCCAAGTATCGTCATTCCCGTACTTTTCGACAAGATGAAGGAGCGGGGCATCGGAGATGTTCCGGTGATTCTTGGCGGCATTATCCCGGAAAAAGACGAGCGCTTACTCAGAGAGCTGGGAGTAAAAGATATCTTCCATCCCCATACGCCCCTGAAAACGATTGCCGAACGGGTAAAAGCCATCGGGGATGACTATAAGAAACGGAATCCGAAAACTGAGGAAAAGTAAGATAAAGAACCTGTTAAAGAAGAGGATATTGCTCCTCGATGGCGCTGCCGGGACGGAGATCCAGAAGCGGGGTATGCCTTCAGGTGTATGTCCGGAGATGTGGTGCCTGGAAAACCCTGATGTAATAAGCAATATTCATGCAGCCTATCGGCAGGCCGGTTCTGATATAATATACACCTGCACTTTCGGGGCAAATTGCTTCAAACTTGGCCACTACCATACCCAAAATGTCCGGGAGATCAATAAGGACCTGGCGCTCCTTGCCAGGCAAGCCGCGGGAAGGGATGCCCTCATTGCCGGTGATATTGGTCCCACGGGACAGTTCATTGAACCTTTCGGCAGCCTGCCTTTTGAGGAGGCGGTGGAGGCATTTAAGGAACAGGCGCTGGGGCTCCTTGAGGGCGGCGTTGACCTGTTTGTCATTGAAACCATGATGGACATACAGGAGGCGCGTGCCGCCCTGCTGGCTGTCAAAGAGACATGCCGCTGTTTTACCATCGTGACTATGACATATGAAAAAAATGGCCGTACTCTCAACGGCACAGACCCTGTGACGGCACTGATCACGTTGCAGAGCCTTGGCGCAGATGCCGTCGGATGCAATTGTTCGGGAGGGCCGGACATGATGGTGGGGCTTATTGCCGCCATGAAACCTTATGCCATCGTTCCCCTCGTGGCAAAGCCAAATGCCGGTGTTCCACGGCTGGTTGGCAGGACTACGGTTTTCGATATGGATGCCCGTGAATTTGCCGCTTTCGGCACAAAATTTGCGGCCTCGGGCATCAATATGCTGGGGGGGTGTTGTGGTACGACCCCGGATCACATTGCCGCACTGAAAGAAAGCATAAAGAATGAGCAACCCCTTGCCCCCTCACGAAAATCTCTCAGCGCGTTAAGCTCCGCCTTTAATTTCAAGGTATTAGATAAAAATAAACCTCTGTTTATTATCGGTGAACGTTTAAATCCCACGGGGAAAAGCGCCTTGCAACAGGAACTGTTAGAGGGCAAAATGTCCCTCGTCCGGCAATTGACGAAAGAACAGGAGGAGAAAGGGGCCGATCTTTTAGACGTGAATGTCGGGGTTCCTGGTATTGATGAGGTCAAGGCCATCAGGGACATCCTCCGCCTGCTGTCAACGACTACCGGCCTTCCTCTTGTAATTGATTCATCGAGAGTGGAGACGATGGAGGCGGCCCTGCGGCTTTATCCCGGTCGTGCCCTGGTTAATGCTATCTCCGGGGAACGGGAAAAACTCGACAAACTCCTCCCGCTAACGGCAAAGTACGGCGCCATGTTCATCCTTATGCCCTTGACGGATTCTGAGGTCCCGGAAACGGCAGAAAGACGGAAGCCTGTCATTAAGACCGTCTTTCAGGCAGCGAAACGTTTCGGATTTACCAAAGATGACATCATTGTTGATGGGCTGGTGATGACCGTGGCCTCGAATCCCCAGGCGGCATTAGAGGCCATAAAGACCATTGCCTGGTGCGGGAGGCAATTCGGATGCAGGACGCTTCTTGGTCTTTCCAACGTCTCTTTCGGTATGCCCGGACGGAAATGGATGGATGCAACCCTTCTTGCCATGGGACAGGCTTATGGTCTCACCATGGCGATTGCCGATCCCGACAGTGCAGAGATCATGGGGGTGAAGATGGCGGGCGATCTTTTCCTGAAGAAAGATCAGGGTGCCTTATCCTATATTGCCTATTTTTCTTCCCGACCAGGAATCGTCAAAATGGATAGGCAGGCAGAAGATCTCTCACCGGCACAAAAGGTACATCAGGCCATCCTTGAGGGAAATCGTGAAGACATCGTCACCATGGTCGAAGATGCCGTCATCTCCGGGATGGATGCCGCTAAACTGGTGAATGACGTTATGATCCCGGCGATTGTCCTGGTGGGAAAGTTATTTGATGAGAAAAAGTATTTTCTACCCCAGTTGATTGCCGGCGCTGAAGCGATGAAAGAGGCCTTGGGGTATCTTGAACCTAAGCTCAAGAGTGACGGACCTCTCCAGACCGTAAAGGGTGTTGTCCTGCTGGCCACGGTCAGGGGGGACATTCACGATATCGGCAAGAACATTATTGCCCTGTTATTGAAAAATCATGGTTATGACGTTATTGACCTGGGCAAGGACTTACCGGCAGAGGACATCGTCGGCGCCGCAAAACAAACCCGTCCGGATGTCGTCGGCCTTTCGGCGCTGATGACTACCACCATGGTAAATATGAAGGACGTTATTGATCTCGCAAAAAAAGAAGGGCTGACATGTAAATTTATGGTAGGTGGCGCCGTTATGACAAAATCCTATGCCGCTTCTCTCGGGGCAGCCTATGCGAAAGACGGGGTGGAGGCGGTAAGGGTTGTGGAGCAATTGATCACGGGAAGACAATATGGACTACCATGAGATGCTCGTCTCGAACCAGGGGGAGAGAAAGAAGAGGTTGGCGGAAATCGTCCTGAAAAAATCCTTTGCCTACGCCTGTAATAGTAACCCGCCCTTTACACTTACCTCCGGGGGGACAAGCAACTTCTATTTCAACTGCAAGCCGACAACCCTGGACCCTGAGGGAATGAACCTCATCGGAGAGATTATTTTTGAGATGCTAAGAGATGCCGATGTCACGGCAGCGGGTGGTCTTACCCTTGGAGCGGACCCCATCGCCAATGCCCTTTCCCTGATTTCATATCAAAAGGGAAAGCCCATTAAATCCTTCACCGTGAGAAAAGAGATAAAAGGGCACGGGACGAAAAGCGCCATCGAAGGAGATGTCAAACCGGGGGAGAAGGTCGTAATCTTAGACGATGTTATTACGACGGGGGGATCAACGATCAGAGCGATAGAACGTGTTCGAGAGGCAGGGCTGATAGTAGACCGTGTCATTGTCCTCATTGACCGGGAAGAGGGCGGCAGGGAAAATATCGTTGAGAAAGGCCGTGTCAACCGGGTCAGCATTAGTGCGGTGCTGACAAGGACGGAGATCATGACCCTTTTCAGGGGGCAGGGGGCAGGGGCCAGGGGTTAGGGGCCAGGGGATTAATCCCTGAACCCTGAGCCCTGAACCCTGAACCCTAACTCCTTGAACTTTCCCCAGTGCGGAGACGGTTGACGATAAGGTGGGCGCGCCTTATTGGTTCGGGAAGCCTGTAGCGGGTGCAGCATGAGAGAACTACTTCCACGGCCCTTTGAAGCCCGATCCTGTGTCCCTGGGAAACGAACACCGGCTTAACCTTTTCCCTGGTTCTCAGGACGGCGCCGATGGACTGGTTATTGTGTATCAGGGCGGTACAATCCCCTACCCGATCGCCTACCAAGTCATAACTGCCGATGAGTCGTGTCTTCGCACAACCCACCGTGGGGATATCGAGAAACAATCCCATATGAGAGGCGAGGCCGATACCCCTCGGATGTGCTATCCCCTGGCCGTCAAAGATCACGGCATCTGGATTGTGATTCAGTTTCTCAAATGCCTTCAGGAGAGGCGGACCTTCCCTGAAGGTCAACAGGCCGGGAATATAGGGGAAGCGGACTTCCTCGATAGAGGAGGCCTCTTCGATGATGTCCATCGTCGGTAAGGCAAGCAAAACAACGGCGGCGAAAAGAAGACCGTTTCTTTTCTCATAAGATACATCCGCGCCGGCGATCGTCTTGATAGGTTCTACGACATCTTCATCATGGAGGATTAACTTTTCCTTCAGTTCCTGCTGGATGGCAACAGCTTCCCTGTAGGTTACATCCCACCGGTGCAGGTGTTTGATTTTCATGATTGAAAGATAGGCTAAAAATAGGGTTTCAGGATAGCTTCAGCTTTTTCAATGTCCCGTTTTACCTGCGCGACCAGTTTTTCCGGATCGGCAAACTTGACCTCATCTCTTATCCGGTCAATAAACAGGACTTCCAGGCTTTTTCCGTAGATATCTCTATCAAAATCAAGCAGATGCACCTCTATGGAAAGTCTCTCATCGTCAAAGGTGGGGTTGACCCCGATATTTGAAACACCTCGATACCGGATTCCTTCCAGGTGGACAATGACGGCATAAACACCGTGAGCGGGGATTAACACCTTATCCGGTTTTATATTGGCCGTGTGAAATCCGAGGCTGCCGCCCCGCCTGTTTCCCTCGATGACAATACCGCCGAGGTTGTAAGGTCTTCCGAGGGGTGCGATAACTGTCTTCACATCCCCCTCAAGGATGGCATTTCTTATACGGGTACTGCTGACGATTGTATCATCCACCCTGATGGCATTGATGATATCTATGTCAAAACCCAGCCTGTTTCCGAAGTCCATCAAGAACGCCGCATTTCCTACCTTGTCCTTTCCAAAGGTATAGTCATAGCCGATAAATATCTTCTTGATGTGAAGGCTGTCCGAGAGGATCTGACAGACGAAGTCCTCAGCCGTTATCTTGGAAAATTCCAGAGAAAACGGTATGAGAACGATGGCATCAACTCCCAGCTTTTCGAGGAGTTTGATTTTCTCTTCGAGAGAGGTGATAAGATAAAAAGGTCTCTTCTCCGGGTGAAGGACCATCTGGGGATGGGGGTCAAAGGTGATAACCGCAGCCTTCCGATTGTCCTGGCGGGCTTCCTTGATGAGCATTTTTATGATATGCTGGTGACCCAGGTGTATGCCGTCGAAATTCCCTATCGTTACAAACGCATCTCTGAATTCACAAAAAGAGGACTTATCTTCTATACTTTTAATAACTTTCATATTATATCCGTTTTGCCTGTTCTTCTTTTAATTTGCAAGCAATCATAGCATTAATAGGATTAGTTTCAAGTCCAAATTTTCTTGACAATACCACAAAGGTCAGTTAGAAATTATTGCCTTTTATGGTTTACAGAGCTGATCTTGCCGAAGTGGCGGAATTGGTAGACGCGCTAGGTTCAGGGTCTAGTGGGCGTATGCCTGTCCGGGTTCAAATCCCGGCTTCGGCACCAAGAAAAATCGTAACTGTTCAGGTAGCCACCAAGGCACTAAGACACGAAGGATATATATGAGTTTTGTAACTACTCAGGTTGTCAGGTTCACGGTTCAGGGTTCACGGCTGATTGGCTTGCGCTCTTTATATTTCTTGAGATAGCCAGCAACAGGAATCCACGTCTAACCTTGAACCGTGAACCCCGGAACTTTGAACCTGAATAGTTACAAGGAGGTTATCATGCCACAAAAGAAGGAAATCGGACCGGTTTATCAAATCAAGATTACGTTGAAGGACTTCAAGCCAGCCATCTGGCGGCGCGTTCTGGTGCCGGGTTATTATACATTGGCCCGCCTGCATCGGGTTGTACAGTACGCCATGGGCTGGACAGAAAGCCATCTGCACTGCTTTAGGGTGGGAAGAGAGTGTTACAGCCTGCCGGAGCCCGGCACGGACTGGGGGGATTCGGGGGATCGGGACTCCCGGAGGGTGTGGCTGGAACAGATCGCGCCGTCGGAAAAGATGAAATTCATTTATGACTATGATTTCGGCGACGGCTGGGAGCATCAGATCCTCGTGGAAAAGATCCTGCCACCTGACCCGGAGATGAAGCACCCTCTGTGTCTGGCAGGAAAGGGCGCCTGTCCGCCGGAAGATGTGGGCGGGGTCTGGGGATACGCCGATTTCCCCGCCGCCATCAGCGATCCCGAACATGAAGAGCACGACAGTTTGCTTGAATGGGTCGGCGGCGAATTCAATCCTGACAAATTTGACTCGGAAAATACGAACATGGCCCTGCGCATGATCAAATAAAATCCATGTGGGTAAGCAATGGACAGAGTGGATAATTTTCTTGACATTTACCCGCTGTCTTGAGTAAATTTACTCACCTTATTAAGTAAATTGTTAAGTAATGGATATGATGGGTGTTTAAACGACCAATCCTGAACATTATTGAAAAGAGAATCACAGAATCCCGCCGATTTATGCAGGTTATTGTGGGACCCCGGCAAACCGGCAAGACCACTCTGGCCCAGCAGTTAATGGCCGGACTTGACCTGCCGAACCACTATGCCTCCGCCGATGAACCGGCCCTGAAAAGCGTAAGTTGGATCGAGCAGCAATGGGAAGCGGCTCGTATGAAGGCGAAGGCAACGGAACCGCAAAAAGCCCTGCTGGTCATGGATGAAGTGCAAAAAATAAGCAACTGGTCAGAGGTCGTAAAACGCCTATGGGATGAAGACACGGCAGCAGGCCTTTCCCTGCAGGTGATCCTCCTGGGATCATCTCCCCTCCTGATACAGAGTGGTTTAACGGAGAGTCTTGCGGGGCGGTTCGAGCTGATTCCTGTTGTCCACTGGTCTTACCCGGAGATGAAGGAGGCCTTCGACTGGAATGTGGAGCAATACGTTTTTTACGGGGGGTATCCGGGCGGCGCCGAACTGATCGGCGAACCGCAAAGATGGGCGAACTATATCAGGGATTCCCTCATCGAAACAACCATTTCACGGGATATCCTGCTCATGAGGCGGGTGGACAAACCTGCCCTTCTGCGGCGGCTTTTTGAGTTGGGTTGCACCTTCTCCGGGCAGGTGCTCTCCTTTCAGAAGATGCTGGGGCAACTTCAGGATGCCGGCAACACGACGACTCTCGCCCATTATTTACAATTATTGTCAGGGGCCGGTATGCTGATAGGGGTGCCCAAATATGGGGGGCACATCGTCCGGCAAAGGGGTTCCAGTCCCAAACTCCAGGTCCTCAATACGGCACTGATGACGGCGCAATCGGGAATTGATTTCGATGTAGCCTTGAAGAACCGGGAATACTGGGGGCATCTGATCGAATCGGCCATCGGCGCAACGCTGGCCAATGGCCTCCAGAGAACGGGGGCGGAGCTTTTCTACTGGCGGGAACGGAATCGCGAAGTGGATTTTGTCGTCAGCAAAGGCAATATACTGATTGCCATTGAGGTGAAGAGCGGCAGAAAAGCCGTCAGTCTGCCGGGAATGGATGCTTTTGCCAAGACCTTTCCAGTCAGAAAAAAATTGTTGATCGGCGACCAGGGGCTTCCGTGGCAGGAATTTCTTCTGATACCGCCGGACCAGTGGCTGAGGTGACTCATGAGCAGGGATTTTTCGGAAGGTACCACCCGTATGCGACATGCCATTGAACTTCTCTTCCCGGTCTGTATAGGGCGGCCACGATAAGGGAAATTGAAGCCCAGGGCTATAGCCTAAATCCAGGACGATATGTGGGCGTGGCCGAAAAAGGGGATGATCGGGGGAGATGAAAAAAGGGAGTTAAGATGTGATCCAGTTTGCTGTGAGGACTAATTCAAGATTTGAAATGCTCGATATTACCAGGCAGGTGAGGGATCTCCTGAAAGAGAGTAAGATTAAAAGTGGGATTTGCCACGTCTTCGTCCCTCATACCACTGCCGCTGTTACGATTAACGAAAACGCCGATCCTGATGTAGGAAGAGACATCATTATGGGGCTCGATCGGCTCGTCCCCCTCAACGGCAACTACCGGCACAGGGAAGGGAACGCTGCCGCGCACATAAAATCTTCTCTTATTGGCGTATCAGAGGCCATCATTATAGAAAACGGTGATCTTATCCTCGGCACATGGCAGTCTATTTTCTTCTGTGAATTTGATGGCCCGAGGAGCAGAAAGGTATTTGTGAAACTGATTCCCACGGAATAGTATACCCCTTCCCCCAGGGGGGGGGGAAGGGGATGTTTTCAAATGAGGTTGGGGAATTGATTATTCGGCCTTGATAGGGATTTTCCTTCCCTTTGCCTTCGCCTCCTCAGTCTTGGGAAGCTTAATGCTGAGGACACAGTTCTTAAAATGCGCTTCGGCATTTGTCGTATCAACGCCCAACGGCAGGGGGACCACACGGTTAAAGGAACCATATGTCCTCTCCATGTGGTAATAATCCTTTCCCTTTTCCTCCTTTTCCTCTTTTTTCTCTCCCTTGATGGTTAGAGCATCATCGGAAAGCAATACCTCGATATCTTTTTCATCAATACCGGGAAGTTCAGCCTTGATGCTGACCTCCTTATCATCTTCTTTGAGATCAATGGAAGGAGAGAAACCCCCCAAACCGCTCCTCCAGGGCGCCAAAAGGTGTAACATCAAACCTCTGGAAGAAATCATCGAACAACCGGTTCATCTCTCGCTGAAACAAGATCATCACCCTCCTTTCATACATTTGAGATCATCAATTCAACAAGCGCCGATAGACATCGGCGATCCTCTCCGCAGCCTTCTCCCAGCAGATATCCCGGAGTTCTTCGCGAGACCTTACGAGAATCTCGTCGGTCAGTGCAGGGTATTTTAAAGCGGTAATGATCTTGTTGGCCATCTCATTCACGTCCCAAAAATCAACCTTCAGGACATGGTGCATGATCTCTGACACCCCGGACTGTTTGGAGATAATCACCGGCACATCGTACATCATCGCCTCAAGGGGAGAGATACCAAAAGGTTCGGATACACTCGGCATAACATACAGATCACTCATGGTATAAATCAGTTCAACTTCAGTTCCCCTAAGAAAACCGGTAAAGTGAAAATGCTCTCCAATCCCAAGCTCGGCAACACGTTCAATCATCCGGGGCATCATGTCACCTGCCCCTGCCATCACGAACGTTACTTCCGGCATTGCCTTTATAACCTTTGCCGCTGCCTCGACAAAGTAATCAGGACCCTTTTGAAAGGTGATCCTCCCAAGAAACAGGACAATCTTCCGCCCTTTCCCGTTTTCCACGTGATAAATCCTTTCCCCCTCGCAGCGGGAAACGGCGTTATGGACGACAGATATCTTCTCAGGAGGAATTCCGTAACGGTTGACAATCATATCCTTCGTGTAATAGCTGACGGCAATAACGTGATCGGCTTCTGTCAAGCCTTTCCTCTCGATATCAAAAATTTCCCGATTGATGTTTTCGCCGCTCCGGTCAAACTCAAGAGAATGAATGTGAAGAATAAAGGGTTTTCCACTAACCTCTCTGGCATGGAGACCGGCAAAGACCGTCATCCAGTCATGGGCATGGATTACATCGAATGACAGATCTTGAGCAATGGCGCCGGCTACCATTCCATACCTCCATACCTCGGAAATCAGGTCGGTACCATAGTCTCCGGAGATATCAAGAAACCCCCTCTCCCCTGTTTCTCTTTCGCCCCCCTCGCCTAACCGTCTGAGCAAAGTGCTATACTGGCCCTCGCCAAGATAGGGACGGAGGATAGCACTGACCAATTTAATATCCAACAACTTGAAGATATCTTTGTCAAAATATTGACCCAAGAGAGGAACTTCTGAGGCGGAAAGCAGTTCCACATGCAACGGTTGCCTCTCACCTTTTATTCTCGGTAAAACAAAGGTAATCTCATGACCAAGCCCCGTCAGGGCCTTTGTGATACCGAAACAGGCCGTACCCAGGCCGCCGCTCGCATAAGGTGGAAACTCCCATCCAAACATAAGGATACGCACGCCAAAATCACCTCCCTTCTTTAGTTTCATATCGTTACATTCCTCTCAAAAAACGTGCCGAACTAATGGGTCTTGAGAACAACTCTGCCCATTACACTCATTCACTGCTTTTATCGTCGAAAAGGAAGTTGACTTAGAAACGCCGATACTATTGCAGGTAAGCAAACTGAGCATGGTTTGAACACTTATCTGTTCATATCCTGATCAGCTTTTTATCCAGTTGTCTGAAGTGAATACCACAAAAGATCCATTATATATTATGGATATTCTTTTTATTTTGTCAAGGTCTTCGATAAGCAATAGCAATTCTTTCCCTGTGGTCAATTTAACACTGAGGTCACGTTTGGTCGGGGCGGCAGGATTTGAACCTGCGACATCCTGCTCCCAAAGCAGGCGCGCTACCAGGCTGCGCTACGCCCCGTTCCCTCGACTTCACTCAGAACATGTTTTTTAAAACTCTTTTTGAGTTTATGAAATGCCTGTGCCCGATGGCTGATCGTGTTTTTCACTTCCGGCGGGAGCTGGGCTACCGTCATACCTTTTTCAGGCAGAAAAAATACCGGATCGTAACCGAAGCCCCTCTCTCCCACGGGTTTATCATAAATCTGCCCGCGCCATCCACCCTCAAAGGATTCAAAGGCGCCATCCGGCTGGTAAAGCACCAGTACGCATCTAAAAGAGGCTCCCCTTTTTTCGGAGGGGATACCCCGCAAATTTTCGAGAAGCTTCCGCATATTATTCTCGTCTGTAGCATTTTCTCCAGCATACCTGGATGAGTAAATACCTGGTTGGCCCCCCAGACAATCCACCTCCAGCCCTGAATCGTCAGCAAGGACCACCTCGCCGGTAAATTCCGAGACAACCCTTGCCTTTTTGAGGGCATTCTCGAAGAATGTCTTTCCATCTTCAATGATATCAAGAATATCCTTATAGTCATTAAGTGAAAGGAGAACTACGGGAAGCCCTTCAAGCATGGCCTTAATTTCTTTTATTTTTCCATTGTTTTTTGAGGCAAATACAATCTTGATCAGACCAACCCTCCCCAAAAATCTAAAAGTATTCCCTTATGCTTGTACTCAATGCCTGCACAATGGCGCTTTGTGTCGTTTCATCCATTATTTTTTTCTCTCTTCCGGATTTGTTGCGAATCCAATCTCTACAACAACAGCCGGTATAGATAAACCGGTAAGGACAGGGATGGGAGCATCACGAAGCCCTCTGCCCTTTCTGGGAAATACTTTTTCCATATTTTTCTGAATCGTCTGCGCCAACCTGACGCTGTCGTTGAGATATTTGTTTTTTGCCATATCTCTGAGAATTTCTGCTGTGTCGCTTTCACCGGCTGGAGTTGACTTAAAACCGGGGAAATAGACCTCGTAGCCCGTCGCGTTTTTCCCAAAACCTGCATTGACATGCAGGCTGATAAACAGATTAGGATGTGACAACCTGATAGTCCTTATCCTTTCAGGTATAGGAATGTACCTGTCCGTGTGTCTTGTAAGCTGAACACGGATGTTTCCCCCTCTGTTCAATTCTTCCTGTAGTGACAGGGCTATGTTAAGGGTTATATCTTTTTCATGATATCTGTCGGATAGTCTGGCCCCTTTCTCTGTTCCGCCGTGAGCCGGGTCAATCACTATTAGATGTTCGCCTCCGGGGGGTCCAGCCACGGCAATTGTTGCCACCATCAGGAGAAAAAACAGAGAGATCAATAGGGAAACAATTCTTTTGAGGGACCGTTGTTCCATCGTAACTACTCAGGTAGATAGACTGAAGTTTACCCCGTTGAAAAACGGGGGTGGAAGACTGTTAGGACACTTCAGCCTTCGGTCTTCAGCCTAAACATTTGTAAAGTTTTGTGCTTCATACAGCAGGTGATCATTCTCTGTCAAGAACTTATGTCTTACGTCTTACGTCATATGTCTTACGACTTACGACTCATGACTTACGCTTATGGCTTTCTGATCCTGTCCACCGAAACGACGCTCTTTAATTTTTTGATGGCGGCGGTGATCTGGTTAAACTGGTCCAAATCATTCACATCCATCTTGAAGTAACAAATAGCCTGCATATTTGGCCTTGTATTGATATTGACCTGAGAGATGTTAACATCCATGGAGGATATGACGGCGCTGATCTCAGCCAAAAGCCCTTTTTCATCCTTGCAGGCAACTCTCATCTGTACCGGATAGAGGTGTTTTTCCTTGATGTTCCAGGCGACGTCAACAAGTCTTTCGTGATCTATATTTTCGATACTGGGACAGCCTACCGCGTGAATTACTACCCCCCTGCCCCTTGAGATGTATCCTATAATTTCATCACCCGGAATAGGATGGCAGCATTTTGCAAACTTGACCATGACATCTTCGATGCCGGTCAGGGAAATACCCACAGAATCAGAACTTCTCTTCTTTTTCTTCTCAGGAATGGTTTTGTCAACCTTTGTCTCGTCCTCGGGCAAGAAATACTGAACGATTCGTTTGGGTGATACCCTTCCATAACCGACAATAGCCATCAGGTCTTCGGGTGAATCTATGGAGTATTCCTCGTAGATTTTTTTGATTTCTTCGGATTTGATAATTTGACTCAATTTCAGATGGTGCTTTTTGCATTCGCTCTCCAGAAGGTCTTTACCGAGGGTGACACTCTTTTCTCCTTCCTCTGTTTTTACCCAGTTTCTTATCTTGGCTCTGGCCCTTGAGGTAACGGCATATTTCAACCAGTCCTTACTGGGGTGATGCCCTGCCTGGGTGATAATTTCAACGGTATCGCCATTGACGAGTTCATACTTAAGGGGCACAATTTTTCTGTTAATCTTGGCCCCGACGCACTGATGGCCGACATCCGTATGAATACTGTAGGCAAAGTCAATAGGAGTGGCACCTCGAGGAAAGGATTTTACTTCGCCCTTCGGAGTGAACACATAGACCTCCTCCGGGAAAAGGGCCAGCTTTAAATTGGTCATGAATTCCCGGGGATGTTTCAGTTCCTGTTGAGCCTCTAACAATTCTCGCAGCTTTTTGATCTGTTCCTCATCGTCGCCAAGATAGGCGTCCCGTTCCTCTTTGTATCTCCAGTGGGCGGCAATACCCCCTTCCGCCCATTCATGCATGGGCCGGGTGCGGATCTGAATCTCTACCCTCTCGCCATAAGGGCCGATGACCGTTGTATGAAGGGAGCGATAATTGTTTGCCTTCGGCATGGCGATATAATCTTTAAAACGCCCCGGCACCGGTTTCCAGAGGGCGTGGATAATACTTAACACTTCGTAACATTCAATTTCCTTATCTGAGTCGAGGATGATCCTGAAGGCGGTAAGGTCATAGACCTCATCGAAGTTGATCTGCTGTCTCTGCATTTTTTTATAGATACTGTAAAAATGCTTTGCCCGCCCCTCAACCTCACACTTAATGCCGAATCTGTCCATCTCCTTTCGTAAAATGGACTTTACCTCTGCGGTATATCTTTCTCTCTTCTCTTTTTTCTTTGCTACCCGTTTGGCCAGTTCATGATACGCTTCAAAATGGAGATACCGGAAGGCCAGATCTTCCAGTTCTACCTGCATCCAGTAGATACCGAGGCGGTTTGCCAGTGGGGCGTATAATTCAAGCGTCTCTGTGGCGATGAATTGCTGTCTTTCAGGTGTTTGAAATTCAAGGGTTCTCATGTTGTGGATTCTATCCGCCAGCCGTACCAGGAGTATCCTGATATCCGAAGACATGGCCAGGATCATCTTCCTGAAATTTTCCGCCTGTCGTTCTTCCTGACTTCCAAGGGTGATCTTACTTATCTTGGTCAGTCCGTTTACAAGAAAAGCGACTTCCTTACCGAAAGTTTCTTCTATCTGTTCGGGAGTTGTCAGGGTATCCTCCACTGTATCGTGGAGTAAACCGGTGACGATGGTCGCTGCATCCAGCTTCATGTCGGCAAGTATCCCGGCTACCTCCATCGGATGGGTAAGATAAGGTTCTCCGGACAGGCGTACATATCCCTGATGGACGGAAGCGGAAAAGATATACGCTTTTTCTATGATTTCCAGTTCCTCCGGAGAGAGATAGGATTGGGTCTTGTCCAGGATATCCGTTATGCGTAGCATGACATTTCTTTGTTAATGCATTTGATGATAAAATCCGTCGCCTCTTTTAGCGGGAGGGTTTCCACGTCACCTGATTTCCTTGTTCTGATCTCTACCTTTCCCTCGGCGAGCCTCTTGGGTCCGATCGTTACTCTTAGCGGAATACCGATCAGATCGGCATCTTTGAACTTTATTCCCGCCCGGCCATCCCTGTCGTCCAGGATGACCTCAACGCCTTTTCCACGGAGGGATTGATAGAGATCTTCGGCGGCAATTAATTGGGACTTGTCGTTAATATTAACCGGCGTGATAATGACATGGTGAGGCGCCAGCGGCATGGGCCATATCATGCCGTCTTCGTCATGATTCTGCTCTATACATGCCGCAACTGTCCTCCCGATACCGATACCGTAACAGCCCATGACCATGTATTGCTCCTGGCCATTCTTGTCAAGGTAGGTGGCCCTCATCGCCTTGCTGTATTTGGCGCCCAATTTAAAGATGTGACCTACTTCTATCCCTCTGGCAAATTTAAGCGTACTTTCGCAACGGGGGCAGTGATCTGTTTCCTTTACCAGTCTTAAATCGGCGAATGCCTTGACCTCAAAATCTCTCCCCATGTTTACATTTTTTATGTGGTAATCTTCTCTGTTGGCCCCCATGACAAAATTGCCCATGGCCAGTTCGAGGAGAGAATAATCGGCGATGATCTCCGTTTTGATCCCCACGGCCCCGGCGAACCCCCTTGTGGAACCTGTCGCCTGATAAATCATTTCATCCGTTGCCAGTTCGAGGAGATCACATCCGAGATAGTTTTTCAGCTTGATGGGATTGATGTCTCCATTGCCTCTTACAAGCACAGTGATAGGCTGACCATCCGCATTAAAGACCAGTGTTTTTACCACGTCCTGCGGGTTTACCTGCAGAAATGAGGAGACATCTTCGATCGTCCTCACCCCAGGTGTATAGACCTCCTCAAGGGGGAGTAAGTTTTTTTCATCAATTTTCTCTTGAAGAGGTCTGGCAATCTCTGCCCTTTCGATGTTTGCCGCATAATCACAGACATTGCAGAAGACGAGGCTGTCTTCTCCCGAAGCGGCGATCACCATAAATTCATGGGAAAAACTCCCCCCGATGTTGCCCGTATCAGCCTCTACCGCACTGAACCTGAGACCACACCGCCTGAATATTCTGTTATAGGCATTAAACATCTTTCCGTAGGTTATCCTGGCGCCTTCCTCGTCAGTATCAAAGCTGTAGGCGTCCTTCATGCCGAACTCCCGGCAGCGCATGACCCCGAACCTTGGCCTGATCTCGTCGCGGAATTTGGTCTGGATCTGATAGAGGTTTTTAGGAAGCTGACGATAGGTCTTGATTTCATGGCGGACAAGGTCGGTGATGACCTCCTCGTGGGTAGGACCAAGGCAGTACTCCCTGTCGTGGCGATCTCTGAACCTGAGAAGTTCTTTACCATAGTGCACCCATCGGCCTGATTCCTGCCAGAGTTCAGCAGGCTGTACCAGGGGAAGAAGTACCTCCTCAGCGCCGGCCCTGTTCATCTCTTCCCGGACGATCTGTTCCACCTTCCGAATTACCCTGTAGCCTGTGGGAAGGTATGAATAGATGCCACTGGCCAACTTCCTTATCATTCCCGCTCTGATCATGAGCTGGTGACTGACAACCTCCGCATCGGAAGGAATCTCCCTTCCTGTGGGCAAGAACATTTCCGAATAACGCATTAGACCTCCTTAATACAACCTACCCCTGCAATACTTCCGGCCACGACGGAGCGCGTCCCTCCACCGTTTGGAGGGCCACGCTCCGTCGTGGCCAATTAATTCGTTTGGAGGGACGCGCTCTGTCGCGTCCAATTAATTTGTTAATTCTTCTATTTCTTCCAGCAACACCCGGACAAAATCTCTCTCCTTTATTTTCCTGATCGCCTGGCCTTTTTTGAAAAGCATTCCCCAGCCGCGGCCACCGGCAATTCCTATGTCTGCCTCGGCAGCCTCACCGGGCCCGTTAACCACACACCCCATCAGGGCGATCTTGAGATATGCCTTCATCCCGGCCAACCTTTCCTCCACTTCTTCCGTCAGCTTGAGAAGATCAATCTCACAGCGGCCGCAGGTAGGACAGGATATGATGTCAGGACCTACCTTTCTGATGTTCATCGCCCGGAGTATCCCGTAGGCCACATCAATTTCAGGTACGGGATTGCCGGTTATCGAAACCCTGATCGTATCCCCAATCCCCTCATAGAGAAGAATCCCGATACCGATAGAAGACTTGATGGCGGCAGGCAATAGGCTCCCCGCCTCTGTTACGCCAAGGTGAAGGGGGTAATCTGTCTGTGATGATACGGTTCGATATACTTCAACCATGGTGGACACATCTGAAGATTTCATTGACAGCTTAATTGCGGGAGCGCCCATATCCTCGAGAAGGGCAAGACTCCTCATAGCGCTCTCGGCCAGGGCATCGGCGGTTGGTCCTCCGTACTTTACCAAGATATCCTTTTCGAGAGATCCGGCGTTGATGCCAAGGCGAATCACGCAATTCCGGGGTTTCGCAAACCTGACGATCTCCTTTATTTTTTCCGGGCCGATATTTCCCGGGTTGATCCTGATGCCATCCACACCCATTCTGATTGCGAGAATGGCAAGGTGAGGATTAAAATGTATGTCGGCAATAAGTGGTATCGTGATTTGTTTCTTGATCTCTGTCAGGGCCGCCGCCGCCGCCCTATCGGGAACTGCAACCCTGACGACCTCACAACCTGCCTCCTCAAGCTGCCTGATCTGCGTGACAGTGGCCTTTACATCCCTCGTATCGGTACAGGTCATGGATTGAACGACGACAGGCGCATCGCCGCCTATCTGGACACCGCCTAAGAAAACAGGTCTCGTTTTCCTTCTTTTGTTAAACCTTTCCGATGAGTTGTTCATGGTGGGTAAAGATATAACATGAGGGGAGAACTACATTCAATGGCAAATTTGCGGAAGGCTAAAGGCGGAAGGCTTTTGCGACCTCCAGCCTTCGGTCTTCAGTCTATTTGCCTTTTGCAGGTCAGTCAAGCTTCACCTCGGCATCTCTTATCCGTTGCAGCCCTTCTTCGATATTTTTCATGGATGTGGCATAGGAGAGACGTATATGGTGGTCACAACCGAACTCGCCGCCCGGCACGACAGCAACATTGGCCTCTTCCAAGAGATACTCGGTAAGATCAGATGAATTAGAGATGGTTTTTCCCCGCCATGAACGTCCGAACAATAAAGAGACGTTGGGGAAAACGTAGAAAGCCCCGGCAGGATTCATGCAGGTAATGCCCGGTATTGCGCCCAGTTTTTCCACGATACAGTTTCTTCTCTTCCTGAATTCCTCCACCATTTCCGTAACAACATCCTGATCTCCCACCAGGGCCTCCACGGCCGCTTTCTGCGAGATCGAAGAGGGATTAGATGTGCTCTGACTTTGAATCATGGTGACGGCGGATATAACTTCAGAAGGTCCGGCGGCATAACCGATCCTCCAGCCTGTCATGGCGTAAGCCTTGGACACACCGTTGACGACAACCGTCATCTTTTTCATCTCTTCACTGATAGATGCAATATTACAGAAGGGGAAATCGTCATAAATGATCTTTTCGTAAATGTCGTCGGAAATGACGAAAATCCCCTTTCGGCCTATCACCTCCGCCAGGATTTCCAGTTCTGTCCTGCTGTAGGCGGCGCCGGTCGGATTCGAGGGACTGTTCAAAATGACCGCTTTTGTACGTTTATTGATTGCACCTTCAAGTTGCTCCGGCTGGAGCTTGAAGCCATCGGTTTCTTTCGTTTCCACAACGACCGGTTGCGCACCGGCAAGGACGACGATATCGGGATAGGAAACCCAGTAAGGCGACGGAATGATAACCTCATCACCCTCTTCAAAGAGAACCTGGGCAAGATTATAGAGGGTATGTTTGGCCCCGCAGGAAACGACAATCTCGGATCGGGAGTAATTTAGCCGATTGTCTTTCTGCAGTTTACGGATAATCGCATCTTTTAATTCATCTGTACCGCCGACAGGGGTGTACTTGGTAAATCCTCCCTCAATGGCCTTGATGGCAGCCATTTTAATGTGAAGGGGGGTATCGAAATCAGGTTCCCCTGCACCAAAGCCGATAACATCTCTTCCCTCTGCCCGTAATGCATTGGCTTTCATGGTAATTGCCAGGGTAGGGGAAGGTTTGATCCCGGATATTCTTGATGATAATTTCATTTTATCTCCCGTTATGACGCTGAAAATCCGTATTTTTGCTGTAGTCTCTGGTAAACGATGTCCGGCACCATTCCTTTTACTGACCCGCCCAGACTGGCCGCCTCTTTTACAATGCTGGAACTTATGAAAAACCAGCGGAAACCGGTCATGAGAAACACGGTTTCTATATCTCTATTCAACCTTCTGTTGATGAGAGTCATCTGAAACTCATATTCGAAGTCCGACACGGCTCTCAATCCTTTCAGGATAACATTTGCGCCCGAATTCCTGACGTAGTCCACGAGGAGACCAGGGGCATAGTCAACCTTTACCCGCTGATGATCTTTCTCATGTTCTTTGATAACTTCTCTGATCATCTCCATCCTTTCCTCAACGGGAAAGAGAGATTTTTTCTCCGGGTTATGGGCAATGAGGACGATTATCTTATCAAATATTTTCAAGCCTCTCGTAATAATGTCCACATGCCCGTTTGTAATGGGATCAAAAGAACCGGGGTACACCGCTGTTTTCATATGCCTATCTATCCCTTCTTTAAGTTTAATTTCAAAAAAGACAGGATTGTGTCACTGTACCTTCTCTGATCCATCAAGATAAACTGGAGAGCCTGCCGTTGTTCTATTTTTTCCCTTATTGAGTGTTGGATGATGACCAGACTATCTTCGGAGAGCAAGCTTTCCTCACCGATACACCGCAGGGTTTCTCTGACAAAACCCCTCTCGTAGGGCGGATCGGCAAACAGGAAATCAAACCGCATCCCCTTCTTACCCAGCGCCCTGATACCCCTTTTTCCCTCTACGGCAAGGATTTCGTACCTGCCTTCAAATTCAGTCCTGCCGAGGTTTGTCTTGATGACATCGGCAAGCGCCTTATTCTTTTCAACAAAGACAACCTTTGCCGCCCCCCTGCTTAAGGCCTCCAGGCCTATTGCTCCGCTTCCTGCGTAAAGATCAAGAAATGACATTCCTTCCATGGGAGGAAGTATATTGAAGAGCGCTTCCCTGATCCGGCAAGAGGTGGGCCTCGTCCGATATCCCCTTCCGAGATTAATGCGTCTGCCCCTGGCCTGCCCCCCGGCGATTCTCATAAGTGGTTTCTGATAAGGATCTCCGCAATCTGAACGGCATTTAGGGCAGCACCTTTCCTGATATTATCCGATACAATCCACATATTGATACCATTTGCGATTGACTCGTCCTGTCTGATCCTCCCTACAAAGGTATCATCCCCGCCGGCAGCATGAATCGCAAGGGGGTATTCCTTTCCCTCCGGACTATCAATAACGGTGACCCCGGGGGCCCGGGACAGGATTTTCCTGACCTCTTCCGCGGTAATCTTCTTTTCTGTTTCGATATTTACAGATTCAGAGTGGCCGTAAAAAACGGGGACTCTGACCGCTGTGGCCGTTACCGCGATAGATTGGTCGTGGAATATTTTCCTGGTTTCATTTACCATCTTCATCTCTTCTTTTGTGTATCCATTGTCTAAGAAAATATCAATCTGGGGGATGCAGTTGAAGGCAATTATGTGGGGAAGCACCTGTATCTTGGGTTCCTGGAAGTTTAACAGCGCTCTTGTCTGTGTGTCCAGTTCTTCGATAGCCCTTTTACCCGCTCCCGATACGGCCTGATACGTGGAGACAACGATTCTCCTGATCCTGGCCGCATCATGGATCGGTTTGAGGGCTACAACCATTTGGATGGTCGAACAGTTAGGATTGGCGATGATTCCCCTCTTTTCATACATCCCGATTGTTTCGGGATTTACCTCGGGCACCACTAAAGGAATTTCGGGGTCCATTCGGAAGGCGCTGGTATTGTCAATGACAACACATCCCGCCCTGGCGGCAATGGGGGCAAACCGCTCACTGATACTGCCGCCGGCGGAAAAGAGACCTACGTTCATTCCTTCAAAAGAATTTTCATCCAGTACCTCAACGGGAACGGATTCTCCTCTAAAGACCAATTCTTTTCCTGTAGAACGTTCCGAGGCAAGGAGTTTCAAACGATCAACGGGGAAATCCCGCTCCTCCAGGATTTTGATCATTTCACTACCTACAGTGCCCGTGGCGCCGACAACCGCTACGTTGTATCTCTTCATACAAAAGTCCCTTCACTGTTTTCTGCTTTTTCTGTCCTTCCGTTCTTTATCCTGACGAGTGTTTTCTTTGCGCTTTTAACCAGAGCCCATGTCGGGCCGGAAAGAGAATAACCAAAAGAAAATGTAAAAATCATGATCTGAGGCTCTGCAGCAACAATGATCAGGATAAGAACCATCAGGACAAAGGACATAAATGGCTTTCGTGAAAAGAAATTCAGGTCTTTAAAGCTGTAGTATTTGATATTACTGACCATCAGTAAAGATAAAGCAACGATAGTGATTAAGGCCGATAGATGATTAAACCTTCCTGTTCCTCCCAGATAGGAGAAAAGTAATATCCCGGTTGCGACAACAGCGGCGGCGCCCGGTATGGGTAAGCCATTAAAAATCTTACTTTCGATGATATTGATCTGGACGTTGAACCTCGCCAGCCTGAGGGCGCCGCAAACCACAAATAGAAATGCCGCCAGCCATCCCCATTTCCCGTATGATGATAGTGCCCAAGTATAGGCAAGAATGGCCGGCGCAACACCGAAGGCTACCAGATCAGACAAGGAGTCGTATTCTGCGCCGAATCTGCTCAACGTATTTGTCATCCTTGCGATTCTGCCATCCAGAGCGTCCAGGACAAGGGATATCAAGATAGCAACGGCGGCAAGGGAGAAATCTCCCTTCAGAGAGGCAATCACCGAGTAAAATCCACAGTAAAGACTCGCCGTAGTAAGAAGATTGGGCAGTACATAAACACCTTTTTTCATCCCTGTTTTTTTTGATGAGGTGTTATTTTTCATCTCAGGTATCCTATCGGTGTCTCTCCCGCCTTGACCTTATCTCCCACCTTCACGGAAATGGTTGTATCAAAGGGAAGGAAGACTTCAAGACGTGAGCCGAATTTTATGAGACCAAACCGTTCACCCTTCTGGGCGTACATCCCCTCTTTCAGCCAGCAGACGATTCTTCTTGCAATTATCCCCGCTACCTGTACCGTTAAAATCTCTTTCCCCTCATCGGTTTTGACAAGAACAGTGTTCTTCTCATTTAGGGCGGAGGCTTTATCGAGGCTGGCGGGCAGAAACTTTCCTTTTTCATGACGGACGCTCTCGACCGTACCGGAATAGGGGATCCTGTTAACATGGACATTGAAGATACTCATGAAGATGCTGATTTTCTTTAAAGGACCACGGAGCAGATCATGTTCGGCGATATTTTCTACGCTTATCACCTTGCCGTCTGCGGGGGATATAACGGCCTTAGCATCTTGGGGAACTTTTCTCCCCGGATTACGGAAGAACCAGATGACAAGAACGGTAACAAAAGACAGAAGTACCCCAGGGAAGAATGCCCCGTAGGAGAAGGCGATCACCGTAAAAGCCCCCAGGGGTATAATGAAGGGAAGCCCCTCCAGGACAACAGGACTGTTACGATTCTTACGACATTTCACCTTTGGCCCCTTTTACGTAAGTGTCCATAATATACCACATATTTTTATTTTGCACAAGTAACACCTGTCAGTATTTCTCTTGTTTCTCTTCTGGTAGCCGCAACCTTTAGGTTGCGCCATTCCGCAGGCTAAAGCCTGCGGCTACAATTGCGCCTCGGAAGGGCGGAGATACAGTGGTGTAAAGGTAATAAAATTCAGAATATCACCATCATTGAATTTTCTCAATCCCAATATGCCTACCGCTGCCGCCCTGATAAACTGGTGATGACTTGAGGCAAAAAACGACCTCTCAGGCAATATCTCTTTTATGAGCCCCCTGTGTTTTACAGCCCCATCACCTACGAAGATAATATCCTCATCTTTGTCAAGATTCTCCAGGAACTTCCCGACATTGGCGATCATTTCCTTTTCTGTCTTTTCCGGTACATCCTTCTGACCCATTCTGTAAAGAGTCGTGTATACATCTCTTTTACCGGCGTCTAACATGGGGCAGATTGTCATTGACAGAGGGACGAGGTTCAGGGCAAGGGCATCCAGGGTGGAGACGCCGACAACCGGTCTACCGGTAGTTAGAGCAAGCCCCTTGACGGTACTTGCACCGATTCTCAAACCGGTAAATGAGCCAGGTCCAACGGTACATGCCAGAAGGTCCACCTTGTCCGGTGTTATGCCTGCCATGATGGTGAGACTTTTCATAGCCGGCAGCAACGTTGCACAATGATGCAAATTTAAGTTTATGAGGACCTCGGACAGGACCACGTCGTCGTCAAGGAGGGCAATACTGGCCGTTTTTGTAGAGGTATCAATGGCTAAGGTAAGCATCACTATCTCTATCTGGTGAATATTTTCCCAATGTTGTCGAACATCTTTATGTTTAATCTCTCTATGTCAACAATAAAAACAAACAGCATCAAAATGATAAGAAGGGCAATGCCTATCTGCTGTGCCCTTTCCTTGAATTTGATGTTTACTTCTTTTCCTGCGATGATCTCAAAGAGGTAAAATGAGATATGTCCTCCATCAAGAACGGGTATAGGTAGAAGGTTTAGGACCGCGAGATTAACGCTCAGTAAAGCCATAAACAATACGAAGGATATGATGCCCTCTTTTACCTGTGTTCCGGCAATTTGAGCAATCAGTATAGGTCCTCCGAGGGTCTTTGGAGAAACAGTGCCGTTAATAATTTTGACGAGACCTACCAGCGTAAGTTTGCTGATAAAATATGTCTGTTTGAGGCCCAGAAAGAAGGCCGCAAATGGATTCTTCCTTTCGGTGACGGTCTGCGCGGAGGGACTAACACCAATCTTATATGAATCAACATCTTCACCAAAAATATTCTTTAATTTGAATAATTTTGGTCTTAATGTGATATCTTTTAGTTGCTGACCTCTTTTTATCGTAATCCGTAATTCTTTCCCCCCGCTTTTGGCGACTACTTCGGCCATTTTTTCCCATCGGATAACTTTCTTTCCATCAATGGCGAGGATCTTATCCCCCTCGGCAATGCCTGCATTAAAGGCCGGGGAGTCCGGTTGTACCGGGCCTATCTGTGTGGTCAGGGTGGGTAGCCCGATCATGTAAATAACGGTAAAGATCAGGATAGCTAAAAGAAAATTAGATAGAGGGCCTGCGACCACGATAGCGATTCTTTTTAAAGGCGGCTGTTTCAGGAATGATCTTTTCTCGTCTTCCTCCGAGAGTACATCATCTTCCGATTCTCCTAAAAGTTTTAAATAGCCTCCCAGGGGCAGCAGGGAAATGAGATACTCCGTTTCACCCCATTTTTTCCCAATCAATTTGGGACCGAAACCGAGAGAAAATTTCAGGACACCAACCCCTAAGAATCTGGCCGCCAGAAAATGGCCGAATTCATGGACAAAAATGAGAACGCTCAACAAAATTATTACGGATATAATGCTTGTAGTGATCAATTATCTATCCCTCCAAATTAGTAACTGCTCAGGTGTTTAGGCTGAAGTGTCCTAACAGCCTTCAGCCTTCAGCCTATCTACCTGATTTGTTGCCTCATCCCTCGCCCAGCTGTCGGCCTCGAGGATCTCTCCGAGAGAGGGTGATAACTTCGGCTGGTGAGAGGAAAGGACTCTCTCTATAATTTCAGGCATGTCAGTAAATTTTACTTTTTCTTCTCTAAATGCCTCCACAACCACCTCGTTTGCCGCGTTAAGAACAGCGGGCATGGTTCCTCCAATCTTTCCGGCATCATAGGCAAGTTTTAGACTGGGAAACCTTTCAAAATCGGGTTCGAGAAACTCGAGAGCGCCGATCTTAACGAGGTCAAGGGATGGTTCCGGACGATCAATTCTTTCGGGAAAAGAAAGGGCGTAAGCGATGGGGATTTTCATATCAGGGACGCCGAGTCCGGCAATTACCGAGCCGTCAATATACTCCACCAGGGAATGGACAACGCTCTGGGGATGAATATGGACTTGGATACGCTCTATCGGAACGTCAAAAAACCATTTGGCCTCGATGACTTCCAGCCCTTTATTCATCAGGGAAGCGGAATCAATGGTGATTTTTCCTCCCATCTGCCAGTTGGGATGTTTCAGCGCCTGGGCAGGTTTTACCCCCCTTAATTCTTCCCTGGATAAGTGTAAAAAGGGGCCACCCGAGGCGGTAAGGATGATGCGCCGGATATCCTTCCGTCTGTGACCCACGAGACACTGAAAGATTGCCCCATGTTCACTGTCAACAGGCAATATTTTTATCCCCTTTTCGGATGCTTTTTCTACAATGATGTTCCCTGCCATGACCATCGTTTCCTTGTTGGCAAGGGCGATATCTTTTCCGGCCTCGATGGCCTCTATTGTGGGAAGAAGGCCTGCCGCACCGACCATGGCCGACAGAACTGTATTTGCTTCTCTTACGGCGGCTACCTCACGGTATCCTTCATCCCCGGAGAGGATTTCTGTCCCTGGTGAAGAGGGCAGCATCGCCTTCAGTTTTCGGGCGTGACCCTCATCAATAACTGATACAACCCTGGGTCTGAATTCTTCAATCTGATCTTTCAAGAGGTCTACATTCCGCCCCGCGGCCAGGGCAATGACCCTGAACAGCGAGGGGTTGGCTCTTATCACATCCAGCGCATTAACGCCAATAGATCCTGTAGATCCCAAAATAGTTACATTTTTCACTTAAAAAAACATTCCTCATAATTCATTTCATTTGAAGGATTGACCATTTCTCTCTTATAAAAGCGCCTCACTACAGACGATCTTCGGTATGATCTGGTCTTCAGATCTCTGGCTTCGCCGCTCCGACCAATCCCGCATGCTGTGCTGATGATAAAGCTCCGTCAATGCCCGCATAAGATGTTTACCTGCCATCCCATTACGACGGATATGGTTTAGCTCACGAGTGATTGCTGTTGTCATAGTACCACGAAAGGCTTTTTCAAGAATGTTAATTTGGATTTTTACTTCATCGTCATTACTAAGCCCAAACAATACTCTCAGTTCACGGAGAACATACCGCTGCCCCTGTGACAACGATAGCGTGTGTTCCAGTTCCGCCTGTCGTTGTTTGACCGTCTCTGCAAATTGTCGTTTGACACGCATCACGTCGGCGTTATAACCGGATGGAATCTCGAGTGTTTTCAGTTCAGGATCGCATTTGATCACGCCGAGGATGCGAGGTATATCTCTGGAGGTAATCCCCCGCTTTTCGTTTAAAAGGAATAGTTGTTGGTACCTGCCCGCCTGGCAGAAGACATAGAGTCCCTTCGTTACTGAAGGTTTTACCGCACGAATGCCGTCCCGAAGGCCGGCAATCCTACCATATTCCGCAGGATTGTCACGGCGTAATTGCCGCATGATTTCTTCCGCCTCGTTGAGATCCAGAAATTCCTCCTCTTCTTCGAACAGCGAAAGCTGACTGCCTTTCTTTTCATAAATGGCGTACATCGCCTCTTCGTTCAATTGCTCAGACCGGTCGAGGATAGCCGAGTCTTCCCCGATCGTATCATGAATCTCCTGGATGCGGTTATGAAGTTTCTGACGGAGTCCGAGATTGCGCTCAATTCCAGTTTCAGGCAGGAAGTTGAAACCGTAAACCACATCATGTTCCGAGCCGATCCGGTCAATGCGGCCAAATCGCTGAATCAATCGGACCGGATTCCAGTGGAGATCATAGTTAATGATCTTGTCGCAGTCCTGAAGATTGAGACCTTCTGCGAGGACGTCGGGGGCAACGACCATCATCAATTCTTTCTCTCCAGCAGTGAAGCGGTATTCAGGATTTGCCTTGGGAGCAAAGCGACCTACGACCCTAACTTTGCTCTTGTCTCCGCTGAAAATCACATCAATATCTTGCCGCACGCCTCCGGGATTCAGGTTTTCAAATAAGTATCGTGCCGTATCCGCGTACTGGGTAAAAATCAGCTTCTTGCCGACCTGGAGCGGCTTTTCGGAAAGTCTTCCGAACAGGGTCTGAAGCTTGGCATCCCGGTCCGGCGTAACGGGCTCAATGAGCTCCAGCATCCTTTCCAGCAATCGGATATCGTGGGCGATGTGTTCCTTCAGTCTTGGCAGGTCAAAATCAGCGACGTTGTATTTTCCGGAAACCTGCCTCAGGGCGTCCATTAAATCCTGTTCTTCGTCCTGATTCGGTTCGTACAGAATGGCCTGGGCGTCTTCCCCTGCAGGAACGATCCCCTGTGAGAGGGCTTCTAAGAAATGTCTGTGAACAGCCAGCAAACGCCGAACCGTTTCCCGGAAGGCATAAACGCTCGATTCAAACCACTTGAAGAGCAGAATCCTAATCAGGCCGCGCAGGTTGGATCCGGCCCGGTGGAGACTGGTGTAAGGCTCCTTTTTTTGCTTCTCCTTCATGACATAATGCCACAGACCATACCGGGCATAGGTCAGTTCATTTGGAGGAGGCTTGACCGGTTGTCCTTTGCGTGCCTTTCCCAGATGCTCTCGCAGTTCATGATAGAGACCCTGATACGTTTCTTCGATGCTGTATTCAACCGTTTCCAGTTCCCGTTTTGGGAAGAACTGGTGACGCCCTCCCACCATGACGTAGGCCCGGCGGCGGCCGTCCTGATAATCTCTGAACCGGGAGGGATCAATCTGCCGGTGGGTTTCGGAATCAAAACCGTACCACCGCAGGATGTGATTTCGTGTCCGGCGGATCAGCAGGTTCGACAAGAGATCAGGAAGATTCTTTTCCCCTTTTTCAATCATGCGGAAATATTCTTTCAGATTCGGCGGATCGATGGGCAGATCCGTCCTGTCATCCTGATGAAAGAGCTTCATTTGATAATAGACGTCCCAGGCGCTTTTATTACGGGGAGTGGCGGTGATGAAGCAGCACTTCTTTCCCGTTTCCAGGAAGGCCTCCACCATCTTGTAACGCTGTGTGTCCGCATAACGGAAATTGTGGCTTTCATCGACAAGCAGAAAGTTTCGATCCCGATAGATAACGTCTTCTTTCAGAAACTGCGCAGGCCGGTCATCCCGCTCCCTGAGGTATCCCATAGACAGTACCCGGGCATTGAGTTGATACACCTCATTATAACGCTCCCACATCTCGACCAGCGTGGCGGGACAGATAATCAGGGGGCGGGCGTGTTCCACTCGTTCGAAGTGTTTGACAATGGCGGCGCCGATATAGGATTTCCCTAGACCCACCACATCGGAGACAAAGGCGCCCCCGAAGTCCCGTATGATCTGAACGGCCTGCTTCACGGCAACTTTCTGGAAATCGGCCAGCCTCCGGGTGATCTCATCATCCCAGAGGATATCCTGATCCTCGCCGCCTTCGATCCGGTCTTTGACCAAGGCGTAGAGGGTCTTCATATAAACGTCATAGGGTCGGACAGGTGCGATTGCCCAGGATGCCTTCATTTCCTGCATCAGGCTTTCATCGAAATCCTGGGCTTCCTTCCAGAGGTCTTCAAACCACCGGACAAGCTCGGCATGGTTGTCGTTGCCCTGAACAATGACATTGAGTTCCGTGTTGTGAGT
>Ga0100396_1000166_pt1 | contig 33676 bp, 28 predicted proteins | sample CryGeymeta201520_FD_81551 | JGI IMG/M metagenome (GOLD analysis project Ga0100396, IMG submission 81551) | Groundwater microbial communities from Crystal Geyser aquifers in Utah, USA - Crystal Geyser metaG 2015-20 | ecosystem: Environmental > Aquatic > Deep subsurface > Groundwater | place: USA... | reverse complement strand
TCTCCCCTTTCAACCCGTGTTCGTGCCGAAAACGGGTTGAAAGGGGAGAAAAGATGTCCTTTCTTGGCGCTCGGTAGTCAGTTGTGTGAGCTACCGGACGCTGAAGCGATCCGGCGTCTAATGTCGAAGAATTTACGAAAGGATGCACTAGAATTGTATCATAAGAATCCCCATGCCGCACGGGCGGCATTCGTGAGGGCAGAAACGCGTGATGCGAGGGAATCCTGTTAACTTCGCTCCAAGATCTCCTGCACCTTTGAAAGGAGACGTTTGTTCCCCCTCAGGTACTCCTCGCCTCGCACCCGGGCGGTCGAAATGGTGGTGTACCCCACGAAGAAAAAGTCGCTGAGCGCGTCCACCCGGTGATCGGACATGACCCCACTTTCCCTTTTTCCCTCGGTTCTGGCCGTTTCATTAGCATGGTGACCTTTGACATATCTTCACGGTTTCGTCGGCGGGAAGGTCTGTTTTTCGCCTTTGCGGAATTTCTCGTAGCATTCCTCGGTTCCGGGCATTCCGGGAGTCATCGCCCGTGCGTCGGTCGATCCTGCAAATCCTGTACATCCTGTCCGAGTACGTGAGTAGATACCCGGTTTTAGTCCGAAGGATTTGATTCCAGCAGCCTCCCGACTGGTCGGGAGGCTGAACAAAGACGAAGCTCTCCGGGCTATAACCGGTACTCCTGAGCGGGCAGTGTCAAGCCCACGTGAAAAAAGCGCAATTGCTTTGAAGGACATCGCTTGCAAATTGCGTCTGCTTGCGTTACTATCGGCCACGTGCAAAATTTGAGGGATCATCCATGCGCGGTTCCGCAGCACGCGAGATGAAAATGCAACGCGGGAGGGAGAGACTCCGCGAACTCGGAGAGTTCAAGTCGAGCCGCCAACGTTGGGGAATGGCTCAGCAAGAGCCTTCGCCCTCCCAAGAGCCGCTATTTTCAAGGGAATCGCCCATGACCGCTCGGTCACCACGGAAGATGAAAACGGGAGAGAGTTCTTTTTAACCGCGAAGCCGCCAAGGCCGCAAAGAGCCTTTGCGTCTTTGCGGTTTATTTTCGGAGGAGTAACTGATGAAACTGTACGCTGCATTGGTGTTGTCTATCGCGATTTCCGTGGGGGTGCGTGCGGCGCCGACACCGTCGCTCGTTATTTCGTTTGACGACCATCTCCATGCCGTCGCAGGTGACCGCATTGTGGAGGCGTCGCTCGACGGCAAACCCGAACTCGCTCCCGGAAGGATCGGCAAGGCGCTGAAGTCCGGCCCGGACACGGGCTATGTCGAGTACCCGACAGAAGGGATCATCTCGGCGGCGGGGGGCACGGTGGAGATGTGGGTGAAGGCTGTCGACTGGAAGCCCGAGGATGAGGAGTTCCACGTCTTCTTCGAGTCGAGGGGCGAGGGTGCGCTGTATCTCTACAAGTACTATCAGGGCGTCCGGCTGCTCATGCTGACGTGTGAAAACGTCAACGGGCCATATACATCAAGCGCGTTCTCTCTCGATGGGTGGAAGACCGGCGAATGGCATCACATTGCGGGGACCTGGTCTGCGGAAGGAGTGTTGGCTTACGCCGACGGCAAACCCGCAGCCAAGCTGCCGGCAGGAGGACTCCTGCCGTTGTCGCTTGGGAAGACCTTCCGCATCGGCGACCATCCCTGGCACATCGCCCGGAAGACCACTTCGCTCATCGATGAAGTGCGCATCTACGATCGTCCACTGAGCTCCAACCACATCGCGGCGCACTTCCAAGGCAACTACGATTTCACCGTGCCTCTTCAGGAAGACCTGACGCGTCTGATGCACACGCTGGATCCTGAGAAGGGCGAGATACAACTTCGTGTGACAACTGGCGGAGCCGATGTCGAAGACGCGCGCGTTCACGCCTGGATGGCGATGGTACGCAGCAAGGAACCGCTCCCCAACAGCGCCAAGGGTCAACCGTGTACACAGGGACAGATCATTCAAACCTTTCCTCTGCTGTCCGATAAGCCGGGGGAATATGACCTCGTTGCCGAAGTTCTACTCGATGGCAAGAGGCAGTTTGAGCTGCGCAAAGGGTTGACGATTCCCAGCATGGAATGGCGCGGCAACCGTGTAGGGATGCACGATAAAGTGCTGCCTCCCTGGACGCCGCTGCAGATGAAGGGAAACACGGTTGCATGCTGGGGGAGAACATACGACTACACCGCATCGGCGCTTCCCGTCCAGATTCAGTCTGCCAACGCCGCGGTATTGTCCCGGCCGGTTTCCCTCGACGTGGACGTTGCAGGTCAGAAGGTAAATTGGAGCAAGCAGTCTTCCCGCATGGTGTCCAGCACCGCCACTCGCGCCGAGATGATCGGAGAGTTGGAGGGGCAATCCGGCGCGCAGCAAATCCGAGTAGCGACGAAGGTCGTCGCGGAGTACGACGGGATGCTCCTGACTGAGCTGTCCTGCAAGGGCGGAGACGGTCTGCCCATCGACCGTGTCAGTCTGGAGATTCCGGTCAACGCCGGGAACGCGCTCTATCGCCACCGCTACGCGCATTCGTGGGAAGGCCCGGCAGGTCTCGTTCCTGATGGCGACGGTGTCGTCGACAAGTCCGCCTTCATCCCTTATGTGTGGTTAGGCGACAATGACCGCGGGCTGTTCTGGTTCTGCGAGTCGGACGAGTTCTGGCCCAATGGCGACAGCGGCGACGCCATTGAAATCGTCCGTAACAAGGGAGAGATCGTCATGCGCTTCAACCTGCTGTCCAAGGGGCAGAAGCTGCCGAAGGACTGGAAGTGGACCTTCGGGCTGCAGGCCACGCCCGTGAAGCCTGTCCCAAAGGACTGGCGCAAGTGGCGACTGGATCCCGGGGTCAACCCCACGGTGCGCATCATCTGGCCGACGCCCGAAGACGATTCGATGAAATACTACGGCTATCCCGAGGCAACGAAGCCGGATGTCTTCTCACAGCGCATCAAGCAGCTTCAGGAGCAGGGGATGAAGACCGTGCCTTACGTGTGTCTCAGCTTCATCTCGGCAGCGTGTCCGGAGTGGCCCTTCTTCCAGAAGCAGTGGGCTTTGGGAGGGGCCGACACCGGCTCGTCGGATGTCGCCCGGTACGGAGCTCCATTTGCGATAGCCTCTCCGGTGGGTAAAGAGTACGCGGATTTCATTGTCCGGAAGACAAAGCAATTCATCGACCAGTATGGCATCGACGGCGTGTACCACGACAACACCCACCCCTACTCATCAACCAGATTGGACGCGGGGTGCGGTTACATACGAGACGGCAAGCTGCGCCCTACGTATCCCATCGTGGGCTTCCGCAATCTCTATCGTAGAATGTACGCTGCTGTAAAGTCACTGCCGAAAGAGACCTTCACCATGGCGCACATGTCGGGGAAGGTGACAATCCCCATCCTGGCGTATGACGATTCCTATCTCGACGGCGAACACTTCCGAGGGAAAGTGAAGGACAGCTACCTGGACCTCATCACGCTGGACACCTTCCGGGCGGAATTCATGGGGCGCCAGTGGGGCATCATGCCGTACTTCAACCCAGAGTTCGACGCCGAGCACGCTCAACAGGTGGAACCGACTCGCGGCATGATGGCGCTGCTGATGATCCACGATGTCAGCCCCTGGCCGATCTCGTGCAATGTGTCGGTCGTCAACGAAGCATTTTCGGCGCTGGACAAGTTCGGCTATGTTGACGCGGAGTTTATCCCTTACTTCGACGCGACGCCCCCCGCAATCACCGACATGAAGGATGTCTACATCAGCGCATACAAGCGCGACGGAAGGGCGCTTCTGATCGTCTCCAACCTCAGCAAAGAAGACCGCAAAGGGAACATCACCATCAACGCCAACCGGCTGGGAGTGCCAGGGAAGAAACTCATCACCTGGCCGGACGAGCTGCCCTTGACCGCGGTGGGCGGGCAGGTGACGCTGGACATCCCGCGACTGGGATACCGGATGGTGGTGGTGGAGTAAAGCGTTGTGGTGAGGACATCGGTTCTGCATCGAGCGCGTGGGTATGGCAACTACGGGGCTGCGACCGCGCTCTCCACCGCCAGCAACGCCTCCACCAGTTCATCGTGGACGTTGGCAAACGGAAGGTTTCCGAGCATCAGCGGAACCTGGTCGGCCGCGTAGCCGCCACGGGCTGCCGTTTCCCGATCCGGCGCATAGCCGAGGAGGTCATTTGTGACTCCCATCAAAAGAGGAATCGGTGATTTCGTCTTCTGCAGGAACTCGCGCTTGATTCCCTGAAACACCTCGAAAGGCGTGCCCAGCAGAACGAGAGGACCGATGCGCAGCGCCTGCACCTCCGTCGAGGGTTGCAGCGTTTCGCCGGTCTCCGTCCGCTGAATCAGCCTCCGCAGACTGGCGGCGTATACGGCCGCCATGCGAACCTCATGATCGTCGTCGGTCTTGCCCGGCATCTGGAAGACGGACTCCTTCTCCGCGAGCCATTCCCCCAGTTGCTCCACCGTGTAGCGCTTCCGCGTCGGGGTCGTTGCGTAGAGGCAGCCATTGATCGAGTCGACCTCCACCGGCGTCGCCGCGGTCAACCCGTGCCTCACTCTATTGGCGTAACGCGCCGCGATGATATCCAGCGCCAGCAGAGCTTCCTGCTCCGGCTTGTGAACAACGCAACTGTTCACATCGCCCTGGCAGCCCTGCAGAAACAGACCGGTGGATTTGGGATGCTCCCGCTCCAACAGGTTCGTCGCAATGCCTACGAAGTCGCCGTGGATATACCGAGTGCTCGAACAACATACAACTGGATGACAACTGTAGTAACTGAGGAACCCGACCACGGCATCGTCGCGCGTGAACTTCACTACGTGACAGGTGGTGTCGGTCAACTCGGGCTTTGCGGGGCGCCAGTCGTCAGCCAGGACCTCCTCCAGTGGCGGAGCGTCCTTGTCATACTCCCGATTCAGCGAAATGCCTTCACACGCCACCTCCGCATGGCTCATCTCAGCTTCGGCAAGATTTTCCCACGCCGTAATGGCGGCTTGCGCAATGCGATACGGCAGCAGCTCCACATAGGGCAGGTCGGTCACTCCCCAACCTACCAACCGTCCCGTGGTCGGCCCGCTGTGTGTGTGGGTGCAGTGGACCATGATCATCTTTTCGGGCAGACCGGTCTCGTGACTCACCAGTTGTCGAACGTGATGGGCGATCTCCAACGGCACACCCACGAGATCACAACTCACCAGCACCAGTTGCTGCCCATCCGCCTCCACCGCCATCGCACGCGCCCAGAGCTGATCGCGTATCCCGATGGAATGGCGATTGATGAACGGCCCAAAGCCGCAAAGCTCCACGCCAACGCGAGGCGTGATGTCTGTCTTGGAGAACCCAGCTTGCATCATTTCTTACGGTTACCTCCATAACTTGGGACGGTCGTCGCGGACTCAGCGCCCGGCGTAACTCTTCCGAGCTTATTCGCGCTCAGTCTGGTCTGTCAAGCTCGCACTCGATGTGCGACGGAGCGATGGTGCGCGCAGTTGCGGTCTTTCGGCGCTCTCGTGTAGAATGGCTCTGCGTCTGGAAAGCCCTTGAGGGGGTCCGGCGCAGAAATCTCCACCAGACAGCAGGAGCAGTTTGCATGGCACACGACCTTGAAATGATACGTTCTGTTTACGATTCCTATCCCGCCCGCATCGACGCGGCGCGTCCACTCGCCGGGAAGGCGATGACTTTGACGGAGAAGATTCTTTACGCACACCTCAACCAGGATGGAGACGCGTTGTCGGGCCCGCCAGTGAGAAAGAAGGATTATGTTGACTTCCGGGCAGATCGGGTCGGGATGCAGGATGCCACTGCGCAGATGGCACTGCTGCAGTTCATGTCGGCGGGAATCCCGCGGGTTGCCGTTCCTTCCACGGTACACTGCGACCACCTCATTCGCGCCGAAACCGGAGCGCGGTCGGACCTGAAGCGCGCGACCGATGATAATCGGGAAGTGTATGATTTTCTCGCCTCCGCCTCACGGAAGTATGGTATCGGGTTCTGGAGGCCCGGATCGGGCATCATCCATCAGGTCATTCTGGAGAACTATGCCTTCCCCGGCGGAATGATGATCGGCACCGACTCGCACACACCCAACGCTGGGGGTCTGGGGATGATTGCCATCGGTGTCGGCGGGGCAGACGCCGTCGATGTGATGGCCGGTATGCCGTGGGAGTTGCTCTTCCCGGGCATCATCGGGGTCAAGCTGACCGGCAAGCTCAATGGGTGGGCATCGCCCAAGGACGTCATCCTCAAACTGGCCGGGATCCTGACGGTGAAAGGCGGAACCGGCGCCATCGTGGAATACTTCGGCGACGGTTGCGAGAGCCTCTCCGCCACCGGAAAAGGAACCATCTGCAACATGGGCGCAGAGATCGGGGCGACGACGTCTATCTTTCCCTTCGATAAAGCGATGGCGCGCTACCTCGCTGCCACCGGTCGGGAAGAAGTCGCCCGCCTCGCCGCGGGCATCGCGCCGCATCTGCAACCGGACGCGGAAGTTGTCGAGAATCCTGCAGATCATTTTGACCAGGTGATTCACATTGACCTTGACACGTTGGAACCCCATATCAATGGGCCATTCACCCCGGACCGGGCGCATCCGCTTTCGGAATTCGCTGCGGCGGTCAGGGAGAACAACTGGCCGGAAGAATTGCGGGTGGCGCTGATTGGTTCCTGCACCAACTCCTCATACGAGGATATGTCGCGCGTCGCCGCGATGGCGCAGTTCGCCGCGGCGCGCGGCCTGAAAGCCCAGTCCCAGTTCACCATCACGCCTGGCAGCGAACAGGTGCGAGCAACCATCGAGCGCGACGGGTTGCTGGAGTCCATGAAAAAGATTGGTGGCGAGGTGCTGGCCAATGCGTGCGGGCCATGTATCGGCCAGTGGAAGCGCCATGATACGAAGGTGGGAGACCGCAACTCCATCATCACCTCCTTCAACCGGAATTTCGCCAAACGCAACGACGGCAACCCCAACACCTACGCGTTTGTTGCGTCGCCTGAGACGGTGACAGCCCTTGCGCTTGCCGGTAGACTGACGTGCAACTTCATGACCGAAGAGATCGATGGAGTACAACTTGAGCCGCCGAAAGGTCTCGAGCTGCCGGGGAACGGATTCGTTCCCGATCCGGAATCATTTGTGCCCCCCGCCGTGGAGGGGGCGGAGGTGGCAGTGGTCATTCCTCCCGACTCTGAGCGACTGCAGTTGCTCAGTCCCTTCAGACCGCCCTTGCCTGCTCAGTTCACCGGCATGCGACTGCTCATCAAAGCCAAGGGCAAGTGTACCACCGATCACATTTCCATGGCAGGACCGTGGCTGAGGTATCGCGGCCACCTGGACAACATCTCCAACAACCTGCTCATCGGCGCGGTGAATGCCTTCAACGAGCAGACCGACTCTATCAAGAACCAGATCACCGGAGAATACGGCGAAGTGCCGGCTGTCGCCCGAGATTACCGCGCTGACGGCGTTGGCTGGATCGTCGTCGGCGACGAGAACTACGGCGAAGGGTCATCCCGCGAGCACGCCGCCATGGAGCCACGGCACCTCGGCGGAAAGGCGATTATCGTCAAATCGTTCGCGCGAATCCACGAGACGAATCTGAAGAAGCAGGGCTTGCTGCCGTTGACCTTTGCAGATCCTTCCGACTACGACAGAGTCCGGGAGGACGATCGATTCCATATTGACATCGGCGCTCTTCAGCCAGGGAAAACCGTTTCCCTCAAAGTAGAACACGGCGACGGACAAACCGAAGTGATCGAGTTGAACCACACCTTCAACGCGCAGCAGCTCGAATGGTTCCGCGCCGGTGGGGCGCTGAATCTAATCGCCGCTCAACGATGGGGGGAGGTTAAGCGCTGAAATCTGGAAACGAGAAGATAATCCTTACCGAGCGCGAAGCTCGAGACATTGCCGTCAAAGCGCTGATGACGGGCGGCCTTGTTGAGAAAGATGCTGCCATCGTTGGCGATTGCCTTATCGAGGCAGAATTGCGCGGGAGACCTACTCACGGGCTGCTGCGCATCCCAGGTCTGATCCGGATGAACCAGAAGGCGAAGCCTCTCACGAAGAGCAGCGGCCGGGCCGACCTCCGCGCGGTTGTCCGCGGGAAGACGTATGCTCTGCTGGACGCCAACCGGAACCTCGGATATCTGGCCGCGCAGAAGGGGATGGGTATCGCCATGGGGTTGGCGCAGAATCGAGGCGCCGCCACCGTCGGCATCTTCAACACCAATCACTCCGGGATGCTGGGCTACTATCCGTTGATGGCGGCGCGGCAAGACCTGATCGGCATCGCGGTGTGCAACTGTTCGCCGCTGATGACGGCTCACCAGTCCATCGAGAAGATTTTTGGGACGAACCCCATTGCCATCGGCATTCCGGGCTGCGAATTCCCCATTCTCCTGGACATGTCCACTTCGGCAGCGACTTACGGCGACATGATCGTTGCCATCGAGCAGGGCAAGCCCCTCCCCCCTGGCGCGGCCGTCGACCAATGCGGGAACCCAACCACCGACCCGCACGAGGCGATGGAGGGGGGTCTCCTTCCCTTCGGCGGACACAAGGGACATGCCCTTGCCTTTGTCATTCAGCTTCTCGCCGGGCCGCTGGTGCGCGCAGACACGATTCCGGAGAGCGCAAAGAACTACGGACTGCTCATGATGGCCATCGACCCCGCAATCTTCCGGCCGCTGGAGGAATTCAAGGCGGAAGCAACTTATCTGCTGCAAGCAATGAAACAACTAACCCCCGTTCCCGGGTCGGGCGAGATACTCGCTCCCGGGGAACGTGGAGAACGGGAAAGGATGCGCCGGCTGCGGGAAGGCATCACCGTGAAACCTGATCTGTGGGAAGAGCTGTCCGCAATGGCAGCGGTCTGCACGTAAGCGAGCGTGGGAGTGTGTGGGCATGACCCAGAAGACAGCGGTTCTATTGACGACGATCCTCGGTTTGTCTCTCTCCCGCGTCCCGGCTGAGGGGGCCTACCGGGAAGCGCGGCAGGCTATGGTGGTTCACCTGAAGGAACGAGGGATTACCAATGAGCGCGTTCTCAAGGCGATGGAAGATGTGCCGCGGCACAAGTTCGTGCCTGCCGGCCATCAGCCCTTTGCCTACAATGATGATTCATTGCCCATCGGCGAACGACAGACCATTTCCCCTCCCTACATCGTGGCCTTCATGACAGAGCAGCTTCAGCCGCTTCCGGACGACCGCGTTCTGGAAATTGGCACCGGCTCGGGGTATCAGGCGGCGGTACTCTCGAGGCTGGTCAAGGAAGTCCACACAATCGAGATTGTCGAGCCGCTGGCCGTCAGCGCGGCGAAGCGACTCAGGGAGATGGGGTATGACAACGTTCAGGTGAAGGCTGGCGATGGATACCAGGGCTGGAAAGAACACGCTCCCTTCGACGCCATCATCGTCACCTGCGCGCCCAGCGAAGTCCCACAACCGCTCGTCGATCAACTGAAAGAGGGGGGACGCATGATTATCCCTGTCGGCGAGCGGTACATCCAGACGCTCTATCTGCTGAAGAAGCTGGACGGCAAGATCGAGAAGCACAGCACGATCCCCGTCTACTTCGTGCCGATGACGGGGCAGGCGGAGGAAAAGGCCACTGTCGAGTGAGAGCGCTTCAAGTGTGAATCAAGTTCTATCCCGGCTTGGGAACCTCAACGCGGTGCATGGCAACCTGCACGGACTGCTTCTCCTCTTCGGAGAGCTGGTGCTCGGATTTCCCGTTGACAACGGGTTTTCCATAGCAACGCGCGTCGGTGCGTCCGAAAAGCCCGGTGAGGACCACTCCGGTGTCGTACGCATTGAGCAGCGCCACCGAGAAACTCTGCTTACCGTGGACATCGTCGTAGGCGTCGAACCGCACCATCCCCGTTTTCTGAAGACAGAGCTTTTGGTTCTCGACGGATTGTTTGAGATTCTCGGCAACCTCATCAAGGCGGCGGGAGTTCCCGTCCAACCTCTCCAGACTATCCCGTATCAACGCCTCCAGACTCTCCCCTGAAGTGGCGGAGAGGAGTTTGCGGATGGCGCGTCCATGTCCGCCAACTCTTGCGAGAGATCCAAAGACAACCAGGAACAGGTTCACGATGATCGATCCAAACAGCAGCTCCAAGGCGTATGGCTCAATGGGTTGTAGATAGGTTTGCAGCGATGGCACAGCAGAATCCTCCGAAGTATGGCGTTGTGCGTAACGGGGCAAGTATAGACGGATTCCGGCGATTCGTCTACCAGATGTCCTCGCGTTCGGGCAACGGGTCCAGCGTGAAAATGCTCTGGTCAAAACAGCGGTGCATGAGTTCCGCTTTGCGCACCCGGTGTGCGCTTTCATCCCAAAGATTCTCAAACTCATTCGGGTCTGATCCGAGATCGTAAAGTTCTCCGGTACGTTCACCGTGGTAGACGTTCATTTTGTATCGGCCATCGAAGTACATTGTCCCGAACGCCTGGCGGTCGTGCCACGGCATGGCGTTGTAGTACTCGCAGTAGATGCTCGACCGGTGACCGTCGGGTGCCTTCTCTCCTGTCAGAACCGGAAGCAGCGAGCGGCCTTGCATACATGTGGGGACGGATAGCCCAGTCGCCTCCAGCAACGTCGGAGCGATGTCCACCAGTTCAACGAGCGCGTCGCTGCGGATCCCCGCCACAAATGCCCCGGGCCATGACACAATCAGCGGGACCCTTACCAGACTTTCGTAGAAGTGTGGTCCCTTCCACAGAATGCCGTGATCCCCCAGCAACTCTCCATGGTCGCTCATAAAGACAACGATGGTGTTCTCCCGTTGGCCGGACGCCTCAAGAGCGCGCATCAGGCGACCGAACCGATCGTCGATCAGCTCAATCATCGCGTAGTACGCGGCGATCATCTCGCGACGTTGTCGGGGCGTGGCCTGGGCGCAGGAGATCCCGTCTCCGCCGTACGCTCCCATGTGATCAATCTGCTGGAACCGCGGCTTGTTCCGAAGCTCCCCCTCCTGATAGGCGGGGTCGGGCAGTACGTCGGGGTCGTAACGGTCGAGGTACTCCGGTGGAGGGTCGAAAGGATGGTGCGGGTCGTAACAGTTGACGCTCATCAACCAGGGGCCATCTCTGTCTTCCATCGCAAAATCGATTGCCTTCTCCACGCACCATGTTGTCTGATGCAGTTCGGCGGGAACCCCGGCCCAGGCGAACGCGTCCGGCGGCCGGTGGTATAGATTCCCCCATCGATGACCTTTCCCCCGAAGCCACTGAGTGTATTCATTCTCCTCCCAGTCCGGCATGGGATGGTGACTCCAGTGGAAGACGCGGTAGCCATCATTAACTCGATGCTCCACTCGTCCATGGCACGGACTCAGGTGCAGTTTGCCGACAAGCCCACAATCGTATCCATGCTCCGCCAGCAGTCGCGTCACCATCACCTCGTCCTCGGGAATCCGCGCGCCGTTCTGTCGACAGCGGGTGGTGCGAGGGTAACGCCCCGTCAGGAACGAGGCACGGCTTGGCGTGCAAATGGGACTCTGGCAGTAGGCACGCGTGAACGCTACTCCTTCCGATACGAGAGCGTCGAGGTTCGGCGTCCGAACGTGCGGATTACCGAGGCACTGAATTGTATCCCCACGCTGCTGATCGGTGCAGAACCAGAGGATGTTGGGCACGTTTGGCAATGTGTTTTCTTCTCCTGGGCGAGAACATGCCTTCGCGCGGGCCCGACGTATGCTCGTTAGGGTCGCACGCTCCGGGTACGGGATATTTCCACCTGATCCCCCTCCCCATACTGCCACACCGAAACAACTCTCCCCCCGAAGTCTTCACGCAACTCATCGGCGGTGACCCGTTCAGCAGGAAATATCTTGCTGTTCTCTCCCCCGACGACACCGCAGACGCGGCGCGCCGTCTTCCCCTCTGCCATCCTACTGCCGGCGAAGTAGTCGAGCCCGGGTTTGAGTTGCCCCTTCTCGTCCACCTGGCCGTTGGCAAAGACGATGAATGCGGAGATGGTGACAATGCCGTCGTCGACTGCAGCCACCGGGCCGCGCGCAAGCAGGGCCGATTGATCGAGAGTGATCCAGAGGAGCTCACCTTCTCGGCGTACGGCGCGAACGCGGAAGAGAGCGGTGCGCTGTGCGTTGAAAATGCGGATCGCTCGACCTGGCGCCAGGTCGGAGTCCAGTCCCGGACGGTGGTCGAGCGCAATCTCGTTGTCGGCATGGTCCACGGCACGGATGATACTTGTTGCGTACCCCGGCCCCTTGCCTGCTTCATATTCTCCTATCTGCGCATCTCGTGTCCAGTTCTCTCCTGTCTGCGAGCGCACGCGCGCCCCGAGTGATCGGTGGGTGGTGAGGCGACTGGAACCCGCGGGAACGTTGAGAGTGATCTCGTCTTTGCCGTCTTCACGTCGCACCTCCAACACAAGCGGCGTCTCAGACACCAGGCGAACGCTCTTCACGACGGGCTTGGTCTGGAACGCATCCAACACAGTTAGGAATAGAGATCGGCCTCCCGGGGCAACGGTGCGTCGAGCGAGGAGGTACTCCATCCCGAAATCCGGAGTGTGGGCCGGACTCCTTCCCCTCCCCATGATGACGTCCAGCGGTTGCCCCACCGGAACAAGGTGAAGGTTCAGCGTGTCCCCTTCGGGAAATCCAAGGTTCCAACTCCATGTAGCGGATTGCCCCAGTTCCGCGCGGCGGATATTGGTCAGGAAACTGGGAAAGTCCTTGCGCGTTCTCCCCCAGCGGTCGGTGAAGGTTGCGAACTGCGCCACGTCTTTCCCTGCCAGCGTTCCATTGCCCTGCGCTTGCCAATGAAGCTTCGGGGGTTCCGGCGATACCAACGGTCCGTGCCAACTCTGATCGTGCTGCTCACCACCGCGGACAGCAAAGAGATCAACGACATAGAACCGCTCCGGGTCCACGTCAACTAAAACAACCATCCGCTCATATTCGTCCACGTCTCGCGCGGGATTCCCACCGCGTGCGGAACCGAAGGCGGTGGTCGGATACGGGTCGTGCCGCGCCGCCACTACGTGTACGCCGTTGGCGCTGGCAAACAACGTCGCGGCCCCGCCGCTGCCGCGGGAGGGTTGGGTCTCGTCCACGGTCACCGTGTTGTGCGCCATGATGTTGGAGTCCCACTCCCAACTGTAATCACAAGTGTGAGGATAACCAATATCGGGGAGCACCGCCACGCCGCGCGCCCACATCTCCAGCGACAGGTTGTCGTGCTGGCGATGGCCGATGAGCGAGGTGTAGTTGAGGGAAACGGCTCGGCGATTGTCGCCTTCACCCGATTCCAGGATGCCGATGCCGTATCCGTCCAACAGACGCGACTCTCGTCGTATCTGCGACTCCGGTTTCGCAAGCGCTGCCTTGATCGCGTCTTCGGGGAAAGGCTCAAACAACTCTCCGGTGAAGAACGTCCCGTCCGGCTTCGTGCAGGCGCGAGCATACCGCGGGTCTCCATATCGCTGGAATGCGAAGAGATTCTCGGAGCTCAGGAACGAATACTGGTATGGGGGAATTCGACGAGGAGGATAGATGCCACCGCAGTCTCCGATGGAAGGGAGAAAGTAATCGAGTGGCGTGATGTCGATGTAGTAGTCAAACAAGGCACGCGCCTTCGGTTCCGCAAATAGATCGGGGTACCTGTCCGTCGACAGCTCTTCCGGATGACGTCGGCGCAATTGCTCCATCAGGCGATGGACGCGAATGAAGTCGCACTTGATCCGGTTATAGCCGGGGCTTTCATGTCCGCCGCCGTCACGAGTAAGGCCATTGACCAAGAGGTAAGCGCAGTGCCCGATCCCGTGGTAGGCATAGTCCACCATGTCCTGAGAGTTCGGGTGGGTGTCCGAAAAGTCATCCATGACCAGCGCACAGGCAAGGGCCGCGGCCTGGTGGAGTCCCTCGTTGCCGTGAATGTCGCCGCTGAGCAGCGCACTCATACCAGAACGCAGCAGCTTTTCCTCGATATAGCGACGGGCGGCGACGGCGGTGTCGACAGGCATTCCTTTTGCTTTGAGAAAGCTGATAAGTTCTGGGTCCTGATCGAAGTACGGATAGAGAGCGTCGTACGCATAGGCGGTCGTCTCAAGACTAAATGTTTCCCAGATGAGATCGGTAATCATGCCGCCGGTCTTCCAAGTGTAGTGGGGATCGCGCCCGCCGGTGGTTGCATAGAAGAGGCGGTCACTGCGGTCCGTGTGGTTGGGGTATTCGGAGGCCAGTCGCGCGAGCAGGATCGCGCCCTTGCGAGCATAGGCGGTCTCGCCGGTGAGGACATAGGCCTGCGACAGCGACCTCAACGCGGGGATGACAGCTCCGCCGTATGCCATGTGGGCATAGTCTCGCAGAAAGTAGTAACGCTTGCCTTTGTAGTCACAGCCGTTGCCATCGTCCGGGAATTCACCGGAAGTCATGTCGCCCGCGAGGAAGTCGTTACTGGGGTACCATTCTTTCCCCAACTTGCACTGCACCTTGTAGGGGTGACTGACTGGCTCAATGCTCCATGCGCACCAAGCGTCAACCTTTCGGACATCGGTTCCGTGAACGGGGCAGATGGCTTTTGCTTCGTGCGGATAAACGCGTGGAATCAGCGTGGAGGGCTGCAGCGTCCACATGAATTCGTCGCTCTGTGACGCGTACGCACCGCCGGCGGCGTAACCCCCATTGATGTAGTAGGGAACCGTCACAGGTGACTTGGAGGTCATCTCGCCCAAAAGCCTCTTCGCCCAGGAATAGCGAAAGACGTTGGTTCGCCCAACGGTAATGCGGTCGGGCGTGTAGTAGGTGGAGGAGTCCTTGGCTGAGGCTGCCGCAATCATGGTCATGACAAGAATGCTCCAAAAAGCACTATGGCGACGTTTCATTGCATATCCTCAATCCCGAGGAACGCCGCCGCGTTCTTCCAGGCGATGCGTTTTCTGTCTCTGGAAGAAACGTTAAGAAGTTCCAGTTTGATGAGTGATGGACCGGGGTAGTTAAAGGGAATGTGAGTGCCGAAAGCAACGGAGCCGATGCCGAGAATCTCAATCAGAGACGGGAGGTCCTTCTGGAGAACGACCGGCATCCGAGTGAGGTCGATGAGTACTCGCTCCTTCATCCCTGCTTCGACGAGTGCGCCACCATTGATCCCGAGCCAGTTAAGGAATACCACCCGCAAGTCGGGATGCAGCCGGGCCGCGGCAAGCACTTCATCGAATGACAGGTCTCTCGCCTCGTCAAAGTGATGCTTCTGACGCCGGTCTTCCAGCCGTTGCGGAAGGACGACCGGAACACCGTGTTCCGCGGCGACAGCGAGGGCCTTCTGTCCGCTCGCGTCGGTCAGCGAATAGCCGTGGTACTGCGGCACCAGTCGTATCCCTTTCATGTTCCACTCGGTGAGCGCTTGATCCATGTCGCGCTCCCAACCGGCGTATGTTGGATTGACGGTCGCCAGAGGAATCAGCCGCTCCGGCGCTTCGGAGACCCAGTCGGTCAGTTCCTCATTGCCCCGGTGAGCGTCACGATAGAACACCGCGTGGAGGGAGGACACGACAGCTTTGTGGATGTTGTTGCGATCCATCAGGCTGAGCAATCCTGGAGTATCGTTGTATCGCAACTGGCGGAAAGGGTAATGACCGAGGTGAGCGTTGATATCTATCAACATAGAGCTTGGGCCTCTTTTCACAAGGAATCGAACTGGCTCGCACTGATTCCCGCCTGCCGAAGGATACTGCGCAAGGTACCTGCGGCAACCTCGCGGTGGCGGGGCACAATCGCGGTGAGTGTTCCCTTGTTGGTGGTTTTCGCGTACTTGACGTGGCTCCCTGTCTGGCCAACTTGGAGAAAACCCGCCGCAACCAGTTTGCGTTCCACCTCACGAAACGGCAGAGGATTAAGCGGCACGGAGCTGAATCTCTACCTTACGGAGTTTGGGCGTAATCGTGGCGCACGGAGGGGTGAAATGGAGCTCCAAGGCGTCACTCAGATTAGTAAGCGCCTCATCCTCGGTCCTTCCCTGACTTGCCACGTCTACCTCAATACACTGCGCTACGACCCAGGCCTCCTCACGGAACACGTGTGCAGTATATGTTTGCTTCATTGTGCTGTTCCCTCCTTACAGTCGGCACGATTCCTATTGAATTGTACCAGAGACCGCACTCCCGGCCAAAGAGAGTTGTCCCACGATCCGTAGGCTCAGACCATTCTCCCATCCAGAATCTGCTGCATGTTCCTCCAGAAGATGTCTTCCCGTTGCTCGTCGGTCATCTCAGCCGAGAGGATTTTTCCGACCCCGCCCTCCATCGTCATGTCTGTGGCGAAGAGCAGCCGCCTATGCCCGAGTTCAGCGATGCACATCTCGATCAGACGATCATCCACGCCGCTGCCGCTCGTGTCGAGGTAAACGTTGGGACAGTCGCGCAGCATTTTGACGCTCCATTCCCAGTCGCCACCGCCACCGATATGCCCCTCAATCAGCGTTGCGTTCGGGTAACGCAACGCCAACTCGCGGAAGTCCGCGGCATCGGAAATGTTGGGTTGCGCTGAGCGCGACGCAGCGTCGGTGCAGTGACCCGCGTGACCGAGAATCGGCACGCCGATCTCAATGGACTTCTCGGCGATGGGGAACAGAACGGGGTCGGAGTACTTGTACTGGTTGTACAGTTTGATCCCGATCATCCCCGCATCCACACACCGGTCGATCTCCTCCAACGACTCGTCGCGATACCCCGGCATGACGAAACAGTAGCCAAGAATGCGATCCGGCCACCTACGCATCGCCTCCAGCACCGCGTCGTTTGCCGCGCGCACTTCGTCCGGCGTCGCAAGCCTCCCCCCCGTGATTGGGATGGAGCAGCACATCTGATCGATTCCAAGAGCGTCTGCGGCCTCGATCGCATCCGTATTATCGCCCCAGCCCCATTGGTGCGGCCCGCCGTTGACGTGCATGTGGGCGTCAATTTTGCGGATTTCCCGCCAGCCGTGCGGGAGTAGTCCGTAGGATAAGCATTCACTCACTTCTATCATCACATCCTTGCTCAAACAAGCGTTGCGCGTTGGAGAGGAACACCTTCTCTCTCAGGGCACGAGATTGCACTTCGTCCAGGCGCAGCTTGCCCATCGCATCCTTGACAGCCTTGACGACGTGGTAGGTGTTGTAGGTCAACCGATCTGGATCGATGCCAAAACGCCTCAGCCAGGCCGGGTGCGTGACCGCCGTATTGCGCGTCACGAACACCGGGCCTGTTGCCTGCGACCACTGCTCGACACCGGTCCAGAGACCGAAGGGGAGGTCGGTGCCGAACAACAGGCGATCCCACAACTCTCTCCGACTGAGAACACGCTCGTACACCTCGGGAACTGTGGCGCTCGACATTTCAAGGTGGAGAGAGGGACAATTTAGCAGATCGGATTCGAGGAACTTCAATGTCGGCTCCACTCGAAAATAGCGTCCCATGTGGGCAAAGACGATCTTGATCTTCGGGTAACGATCCACCACGTCGCCGATGAATTCCTGCACCCGCGGTTCGCCCATCCCGGTGCGACAGGTGTGCAGCATCATCACCAGTTCCTCGCCGTTCATGAACTCGAGCAGAGCGGTTGGGAGCAGCTCCTCCCAGTCGGTCTCGTAATTGCTCTTGCGGAGGAAATCAAAGTAAGGCTTCACTCCGTGGAAACGGACGCCCGCCTTCTCCCATTCACGAAAGTCCCGAACCATCCCCGCGACATCTCCGGGGTTGCAAAAAATGAAGCCTTTCACGTGCGAATGCTTGCGGATGAGACCCGCGGTGTAGGCATTCGCCGCTTCAATGTTCACTTCCTGCAACGGAAACCCAAAGGTAATCATCCCAGCCGTGCGCTTCCCGTCGAACAGGCTCGCGCAGATGTCGTTGATCTCCTCAAGGATCAGGTGAGTAAACGCGGTGAGACCTGTCTGCTGTCTTTCGGAGCTGATCTCACCGACAACCTCTGGCGGTCCGAGATGCACATGGGCATCGAACAAGGAATCGGGCAGCCAGTCCTTGAGTTCGTTGGCCCAGAGACCGGTATGGTCTTCGCACCGGAATGGATTTGGTGAGCTCATATTGTGGCCGCAAATAACCTACTCGATGGAGCGTTAAGCTTTCACATTTCACTCGAACGCAACTCGCATTCGACAGAGAGCTTCCCATCCACGGCCCCGCCGATTCCGCAACCGGACAGCACAGCCCACCCCCACGCGCCAGAAGCATTATGCTATAATGCGCTCATAGTTGTCGATGGAGAAAATCGGTGAGAATCGATGGGCTAATCTGGCATCAGTTTGTCGAAGACAAATTGTGGACAAAGCACCGGGTAACGAGATCCGAGGTAGAAGAGGTCTTCGATGGTCAACCCCGGTATCGGTTCATGGAAGGTGGCGACTACGCAGGAGAGGATGTCTACGCTGCCTTCGGACGCACACAGGCGGGAAGATACCTGACGGTGTTCTTCATCTACAAGAGCAACTGCAAAGCAATACCTATCAGTGCTCGCAAAATGACTGAACGGGAGCGGAGAAGCTATGGCAGGAAATAGACTCAAGAAACCACCCAGCTTCACGTCTTTGGATGGATTCCAGGAGTTCTGGGACAAACACGATGTAACCGACTTCCAAACGCAGGAGGCCCAGTTTGCCGTTGACTTGCGTCATGCCAAGAATGTAGTCAGCATTGAACCTGGCATCATGGCTAAAGTCCAGGCCGCGGCGCGAGCCAACGGAGTGGGCACACAAACCCTCATCAATCTGTGGCTCGCTGAGAAGGTTATGGGTACCCGGTCATAGCAGAAACATGGCCAGCTTGTGTGCTTGGTTCCCTGCTTCATTCCGGAACAACAGTTACCTCTTTCCAACGAACCGGACGATTGTCATCCCGACAGCGACGGGGAGGCCGTGCCCGAGACTGCCCGTCGAGAACTCGACTCCGGGCACGTGGTGGCTGATGTGCCCGGACAGCTTGCCGTCGTCGAGGTAGTAGGTGTTCAGCCACTCCATCGGGATGAATCCCTTCTCAGCGAGGGTCGTATATACCGCGCCGCCACCGTGTCCCTTGCTGAGGATGAAGCGATCCCTGTCCGGCCAATCTGGCTTCTTTGGATCAACCCGCAGAACGTCGGAATACAGCACTGACAACAGGTCGGCCATGGACAACATGCTGCCCAGATGCCCGCTCTTCCCGCGGTGCGTCATGTGCAGACAATGAGCGCGAACTCTGGTTGCCAGCTCACGCCGGGCTTTCAGCTCATCATCCCTCATATATCAACTCCCCTCTTGGAGTGCGGTGGCAGCGATTGCCGGTTCGTGCGCAGTCACGAATCTTATGGACGATGCGCGCCGCGAGCTGTCGCCGCCTGCGGCACGAATGCGGTTCCCCGCTGGGAGGCGTTTTCAGCAACCTCCCGTTGCGCCCGACCCCTCAATACTCACCCGCCTCTTCTCGCGTGCGGACACGAATGCCGCGTCCACGATCTGAATATTCGCCATACCTTCCGATCCGGGGATGGTGGGCGGCGTGTCGTGGATGATGCACTCGATCCACTCCCGTACTTCCCGTTGAGTGGGCAACTCCAGGTTCCCGGCGATGGTATCGCGGTCTACGGAACACTCCTGCTCTTCCCCCATCTTGCGAACGACGAAGTCCTTGTTCCAGTGGAAGCGCACCGCGCCTTTCGTTCCGGATAGCTCAGCTTCGACCTTGCCCAGCGCGCTGAACTGCCCCATGACGAGATGGCAGACGCCGCCGTTCGCGAACTCAACAACCATGTTGCACATGTCTGGTTTGACGGTTCCCTCGCTCAGTTGGTCATACATCCAAGCGGTAACTGCAACAGGCTTCCCGAAGAGCAGACGGGCATAATCGATCTCGTGAACGGAGACCTCCAGCAACCAGTTGCCCACGATGTCGGGATCGCTACGCCAAGCGCCGGGCAATCCCCCGGGTGTCCCGTAGCGCGCGATGTACCCGTAGAACAGGTCGCCCAACTCTCCGTCGCGAACGATCTGCAATGAGTACTTGAAGTCACCGTGGTACCGCAGCACCTGCCCGATCTGTAGTTTCACTCCTGCCGCGTCACACGTGGAGATCATCTCGCGGCACTCCGCGGCGTTCATTGCCATCGGCTTCTCGCAAAACACGTGTTTCCCCGCCTGCGCAGCGTCGATGGTGACTGGCGCATGAAACTTGTTCGGCACCGCGATGACGACCCCGTCTACGTCGTCCCGCGCCAGGAGTTCCCTATGGTCTGTGTGCCACGCCACTCCCTTCTCCTCAGCGTACGCCTTCACCGCTTTCTCGGAAACGTCGGAAACCGCCACCAGGCTGGCGCTCTTCACGCCGTTCATCCCCTTCATGAGCGACTTCCCCATCCCACCACAACCGATGAGTCCCACATGTACCTTGTCCATTCATTCCTCCTTCAGCGTTACTTCCACCGTTATTGGTGCCGTAATAACCCGCAGCCCACAACGACAGAACCACCGAATCATACCAGACAAACTGTAAGTCATCCAGACGTTCAGGGGTGTAACCGTCCGCAGAAGCGCGAGAGGTTTGTGAGATGCGAGTTCCGCCCAGTGCCCATCTTTGTGAAACCGGAGAGTCTCTGGAAGCATCTAAGGGGATGAATCCATTTGGGCAGTGGTCCCTGGAAACCTGGTGGAGGTGTAACCAATGAAAAGAGAATCGGTGTCACTACCTGCTCCCCTGCTTGCGGGCATCCTGATCGCAGGCGTCGCGCTGGGCGGGCATCCTGTCGCGAGAGCGGCTAATAACGAGAGTCGCCAGAAGCATCTGTCGCGTTCGGCTCGGGAAACCCTTGCGCTGAATGAGAAGACCGGGCTCGGCTTCAACGAACAGTCCCGGTTGCTCCTTCGCGAGGTTCGGATCGAGAACGGCGGCTCCGGGCTGCAGGACGCGTTCAAGGGGCTGCTCCGCACGACGCTCCTGGAAGCAGGGGTGGCCTTTGTCACCACCCCTGAGGAGTTGAGACGCGAGACCCAGGAACGTCGCGAAGAGCGCGCCAACGACGAGGTGCAGCAATCGCAGCTTCCCCCGAAGCAAACCATCCTCCGTGAGACGACGGAAGTGAAGGCCGTGCTGACCCTTGTTCGGTCAAGCAAAGATGCTCAGGGACTGGTGGCCCTGCTGGCGTCTTCTTTCCCGATCATCGGCGGCTTCAGCTATCAGAAGAAGGACGCAACGGCCCTGATTACCCTTGAGGTCTGGGACAACAAAACTCAGACTTCACGCAACCAGCTCAACGCTCTGGGACGCGAAGGCGATACCACAAACCTGATTATTGCCGGGTATCCACTCGCTTATCGCCAGGCGCGGTCCGATCAGGATCGACGCGACTTGAAGGCCATCGAATCTGCGCTGGAAAACTTGCGGCTGGTCGTTCAGCACAAGCTCACCGATGAGTATACGCCGCTACAGGGCCACGTGCTGAACTTTGACAGAGGCTACGTCATCCTTGACATCGGGTCAGACAATGGTGTCAAACCGGGAATGCTGTTTGCCGTTGAACCGCTGGTTGAGACCGGCAATATCGAAACACCGCTTCCCGCTATCGCCCGCGCTCGAGTGGTCACGCTCTCCGGCAACAGTTGCTCTGCAGAGTTGACTGAGGGAAAGCTCGAAGCACTCCAAGTGGGGGATCGGGTGACGGAGGTCACGGAGAAGAGGTAGCGTAGTCTTTTAACAGCGAGATTCTGCGCGGGTCTCGTTGGCACTCGTTACGAAGTCGGGGTACGGCATTCCCTCCTGCACCGATCGGCGTTACTTCATCTGTGGAATGATGATCCCGCGCAGGATGATGCGCTGACAGAACAGGAAGACCAGCAGCGTGGGGATGGATATCACAACAAATCCCGCAGCCACAATCCACGGCTTGTCGTACCACCATTGGTTGGCCTGGTACATCCACACTGCCATCGTCCACATCTTCTGGTTCTGGCAGATGATGAGCGCCCACTCCCACGAATTGTAAGCCCAGATGAAGGCATTCAGACTCTGAATTGCGAGAATGGGCGCCATCATAGGCAGTGTCACGCGCAGGAATATCTGCCACTCCGGCGCGCCATCGATGGTCGCGGCTTCGTAGAGTTCCTGGGGCAGGCTGTCGAAGAACCCCTTCAGCAGGAAGATGCCCATCCCGTTCGCCGCGGCGGGAAGGATGAGCGCCAGGAACGTATTCAGCAAGCCGAGGTCGCGCATGAGAAGGTACGCGGGGATGGCGCTGACCATCGCGGGGAAAGCCATCGTCGCCAGCATAAAAAGAACGACCTTGTCCTGCCCCCTCAGGTTGAAGCGGGACAGGGCATATGCGGCCATCGGGTTGATGGTGAGGGTGCTCAGAATCGCCAGCCCGACAAGGACCAGGGTCACCGTCACCGCACGCCCGCGGTGCAGTAGATAGTCTGCGATGATCGTGTAGTTCTCAGCCAACGGCGCGAGGACAAAGGCTTTCTGGTTGTTCCGGAAAGCGAGGGCGTAGGCGATGTCTACCGGGGGAAAGGCCTCTTCGATATCCTGCAATTGCCAACCGTACTCGACATTAATCCGGGCCATGTCCCCGTATTTTCTCAGAAGAAACTTCTGATACTCGATCTCGGAGGACGTAAGGATTCGGTCTGAAACGGGCAGCTCTTTGACGAAGTCCACCCAGACGCTGCGGAGGCTATTGTTGGCTTCTCCTTCAGGAGGTTCCGGTGTCAGGAGAAACTGGTCCCATCGATCGAACCGGGCTGACGGCGGACTGAGAGAGTCCAACAGCATTCGGTTGGCGTAGTCCAGAGTCTTGAAACGACCCTTCAGAAAGGCATGAAACCGACCGGCAAGCTGCGGAGTAACATGGAGGGAAATCAGACGCACAGGATACCGCGTCTCCACAAACTTCTCCCAGAGCGCCTGAATCCCCTGTTCCGAGGTTGTTGGAACAGGGAAGGGCGTATCCTGCAGAGATGTGTACCGGGCTCCCGCAAGTCGGTTGTAGACGGCGACGTCAAAGCTCCTGCCGGCGTCCAGACTGACGAGGTCGCGAACCTCCTCGCTCTCAAGGAATGATCTCCAGACAGCTCGCATTGCGAAGGGAACTGCTGGCGACGCAGGAGCGATTTCGCCCCTGAACCGGGCCCATTCGCGCTGCAGCTTCTCGGGTGCGCTATGGTCCACCGGAAACGCAGCGCCTGAATGTTCTCCATCCCAACCATTAGTCCGAAGGTGGTGCAGCCATTTACGGCGGAGGCCCGGCGTGAAAGACTGATTCTTGTAAGCCTCTTTGAGGCGAAGGAAGTCCTGATATTTCGGGTTGCCGGGAGGCAGCCAGGACTGCTGCCAGATGGGCAACCTCGCCTCCGACTTCTCGAAACTAATCGTGTAGAAATCGGGAAGCGGCAGGTCCCACGTTTTCGACAGTACTTCCAGCGCCTTCTCTCGCCGCTCCTTCGCGGAAAGCGTCTTATCCTCCGGGTGCTGCCGAAGATAGATGCGTTCATAGCGATCCGCAAAGTAGTAAGTCGCCTGTACATCGGAAACCGGGCAGACGGTGTCACTGAGCGGGTAGCTGTCCTCAAACTCGGAGTAGTCCCGGGCGATCTTCTTCCAGGTGATCAGGGCCGCAGATGAGGGGTGGAGGTACACACTGGTGAGTTTGTCGACGTTCTTCAGGTCTTTCCCTATCACCTGCCAGGAAGTCCACTCCGGGGGCATTGTCCGGAAGCTGGCCCGCATCTGGGCGTACCATTCGGGGTAGGTGTTGTAGTAGCTGACCAGTCCCTTCAGAAATCGATCCGCCGGCGAAGTCAGGTAACGGGGAATGGGCCGAAACCGCTCGTAGTCGAAGTCGTTGGAGATGGAACTCGCCACGGTGATCATGAACGGCACCACCATCGTGATCCCCAAAAGGGTCAGCGCCATGTACATCAGAATGATAATGGCTCGAAGGTACCACGACCGACGGCCAACGCTGGGAATGATTGGCAAGGCTACGCTCCGCTCCGCTGCGATGTGGGATGTGGGATGGCGGATGTGGGATGTATTCGTATCCGCGGCGAGTTCATTATCTATTCCCCTTTGCCCTTCGGATTGATGCGACCACGATTGACAGTAACTCCGCGGCTTCTTTCATTGGTTCCATGATCCCCTCCGTCGGAACGGTGCCGGACTCGGCGAGAAGCTCCATCCAGAACATGGTTTCATCCAATTCCTCTTCCACGTCTCCCAGCTTTGAGATGAAATGTGCCTTGGACTTGGCCCTGCCAGAAGATCGGTAGTTCGCACCGACGGAAGTGCCTGAGCGCAACAATTGCCTCCCAATGATTTCCGCTGTCCGTCCTCGCGGCAGTGACTCTGACAAGTCGAATAACACTCGGCGCGAGCTGCTTCGTCCTTCGCTCCATGTCTCCTCTGTCCATAGCGCACTCCCTTCCTCACCTGTCTTTCCCCATCCCACATCCCATCAGTCCCACTCTGCCCTCTTGAACTCCACCCGTTTGAGAAGTTGGATTTGCAGGTAGGTGAATCCGATGAGCATGGCGCCCAGAATCCACGCCATCGAGGTAGCGATGCTGAACCGCAGATTGTTGTAGGCCTCGATCCAGATGCGCATTCCAACCACCATCGTGGATTCGCCGGGGCCACCAAAGGTCAGGAGGAAGATGTTCCCCATGTTTTGGAAAGTCGCGATGAAGGCCCCGACGAAATTGATGATGATCAGCGGGAGCAGCGTTGGCACCGTGATGCGTCGTAGTTTTGTAATGATTCCCGCGCCGTCCACCTCCACCGCTTCGTACAACTCATCGGGCACGGCTTTCAGAGCAGCCAGGTAGATCAAACTTCCCATGCCCATGCTCGCCCAGACGGTGGGGATAACGCAGCAGAGCATCGCAAGTTTGGGGTCCTGAAGCCATGTCTGGGCAGGGATCTCGATGTACGGCAGCTTGTCGATCAGGGCGACGATCTGGTTCAGCACCCCGTTGGGTGTGGGATCATACATCAGCTTCCACAGCAGGGCGATGACGAGAGCGCTCGTGACCTGTGGCAGGAAGAAGAGCGTCCGGTAGAACACCTTTCCCCTCGGGATTTCGGATAGCATCAGCGCCAGAAAGATGGGGGCAATAAACGCCAGCGCCATGTTCAACAGGACAAAGTAGAACGTTCGTCCGAGGCTTTCCCAAAAGCTCCTATCCAGAGCGAGGGTAATAAAATTGTCCAGCCCGACGAACTGACTCGTGCCAGCGATTTTGTAGTCCTGGAACGCCATCACCATTCCCCTGAGCAGCGGATAGTAACTCCACAACCCGATGAGAATCAGCGCCGGAGCGGCCAGCGCCCAGGGGATCCAACCACTGTAGACCTGCTGAGACTGCCTTCTCCCCCCCACGATATACGAGCGAGCGATGGCAAACACAAATGCCGCCATGAAGACCACGATGGCGGCAAAGATGATCCGGGCGGCGGGTCGATATTGGTCGAGCTCTTTCTTGGACCGCTCAAACATGACTCCGGTGTTGGCGTCGTGCGTAATCTTCTTGAGCGCGGACTTGTAGTCGAAACTCTCTCCCGTCTCGGCGATAATCAAACTGAGAACCTGTTGGCTGATGGCGACGTCCATCGTGACCCAGAAACCCATGTAGGGTTCGGTGTAGGTGGCAATGGCCCCATTGGTGATCTCCGCGTAGTTTTCCCGAACCGCAGAGGGGACGTCCTTCAGATAGTCGTCAAATCCCAGCCGTTTCAAGTCAAGAGGATTCACAAACCTCGCCAAACCGGAGAGAACCGATTGCCGGATTCCTTCATCCACAACCTGTTGGTCGGTCACTGCGGTAATGGCTTTCCAGACTTTATCTCGTTCGTTTTTGGGGCGATCCCCGACCCCCTCGCACATGACAGCATAGTGGTTCTGAACCTGCACAACGCGCTTCCCTTCAGGTCCCGGACCCGATGGGAAGGGGAACCAGCTCAGCAGGTCCGGGTCCATGTTGGCCCCGCTGCCAACGCTATTCAGATCCTGCACAAACCATGTGGTCATCGCCACTTCGCCGCGGGCGATAAGCTCCCAGGCGTTGGTGCCGCGCTGTCCGGTCTGGCCGCGGGCGCAACCTGTGATGACATCGTCCTTGGAAAACCTGAGCTTGTCTCCGTTCACCACGGCCCAGCCGCGTTTGAGGTCCTCACGAGAAAGGTTGACCGGCACCCGGGTCCTCGGGTGGATCAGCCATTTCATCCACATCAGGTGATGGAAAAGCCCGGCCGCCTGCACGCCGCCGGGCGCGTCAAAATTGGCTTTCCATGTTGGTTTCAGCGAGGAGAGGTCCTCGCCCTCCGGCGTCACGAAAGAAGCGGTGTCAGGCGGAAGCTCATACTCTTTGTTCGTTTTTGGACTGGTGCGCATCTGGACAATCGGGTCATCGCCCGCAGACTGCATCCACGGCAGCCAGGTGAAACCATAGGGCACGAGAGCGATGCCCCTTTGCCCACGCTGCAGAACGGCTCCCGGTATCTGCTTTTTCGGGTCCGTGAGTTTCTGACACCAATAGGTCAGTTCGTCCCAGGTTTGTGGAGGGCGGCTGGGGTCAAGCCCGGCCGCTCGAACCATATCGACGCGGTAGATGACGCCCATGAAGTACTTCGGCGCTTGGGGGATGCCAAATACCTTGCCATCTTGCGTGGCGACTTGCCTCCACAATGGAGGGACAGACTTCCAGCGATCCCACTTGGCCTCTGCATTGTCGATCTGACCGTTGCCATTCGTGTCATCTCCGATCCATTCATTCAGCGGATACAGGAAGCCCTGGCGCGTGTCATTGCCAATGATATGAAACCAGGACTCCATGATGTCCGGCGCGGTTTTTCCCGCGATGGCCATCATGACGGGCGCACGTCCGGCCCCGCCCGGCAGACTTAGCCCGCCCCACTGGGTGATGAGTACCTGCGGGTCCTGGCGCATCAGGTTTATGAGTCGTTTTGTTGTCGCGTCATCGGGGTTGTTGGGCCAGTAGAAGCGAGTGACTTTCACCTCAACGCGGCCGGAAGCATCGGCAGCGCATTGGTGTTGCGTCGCGGAAGCCAAGAGGGCGGATCCCAGGAGTGTCACTGTGAGCCAGCGATGCCGCGCGGTGATTTTCGAGGTCCACCATGCCCCGCGCTCCCGCGCGTGCCGCCAATGATCCCGGTAGCATCGCATAGCCTCTCGCGTCAACGCTCCTCACACCCGCTCATTCGATCAACGTCCTCTTGGCACGATCCACCACGCGTCGCATCCGGTCCAGCTTGCCCGGATCGACGTCGGGCTTCTGACTGCTCTCGGCAAGATCGTTGACCCGAACCTGAATCTCATTCAGCATCCGCCTGTCGCCTTCCGCTCCGCCCCAACCGGAGCGGTCGATGAACACCGGATTCCAGAGAGAACTGCGGAGGTGGCGGAGCGTATGCTCTGTCTCAAGGTAGCTGGACGACAGCCCAAGGCCGACTTCCAACATGGTGTCGAGGGCGAGGTTCTCATCGTTCACGTCCAGTGAGCGTCCGAGATGCCGCACACCCAAACCGAGATCGCGTTCGAGCAGCAGTTGCACCGGACTGAGCACCTTCCCTTCCTCCAACATGCCTTGTCCAACGGACGGTGATCGCCTCGGACTCTGTGAGTCCGCGGTGAAGGCGGCAATCACCATGGACTTGTACGCTTTTTCCATAGCGGCGTACAGTCCGGGTTGCTTTGCGTCACAGTATTCTCCCCCGCCGACCGCCACCAACCTCCCCGTCCACTTGCGGAGAAATTCGACGGTGGCGAACGCGTAGAACATTGCGTCAAACGCGCTGTAGCTCACCGCGCCCGTGCGCATGTCCACTGTCCCCGCCCACATGCTGCCACCGAGTGGAACTTCCGGATTCAAGGCCCGCGCGGCGAACCATACCGCCACGTGTTCCGCGCTGGCCATCGCAACATAACCTTCCACTGTCACCGGCGCCGTGGCGCCGGCCACGGCCATGGAGGTGAGTCCGGACCGGTAGCCTTCCTTCACCTGTCGGGCGAACTTGTCGGCAACGTCGCGATCCAGCCGCAATGGGTGTGCGAAGCAGAGGGCGCCGCGGCTGACCCAGTTATCGTAGCCAAGGATTTCGCCCATCTCAATCAGGTAGTCCCACTGACGCACATTCCACCCAAACGGCGGACGAGGCTTGTCGGCGTATTCCGCCAGCACCAGCGCCGCTTCCAGCGGCTCCAGCATCGGGTGCATCTCTGTCAACAGTAGCGAGTGTCCCACTCCACTCTCCGGGTGTAACGCGTTTCCCAACCTGACAAGCGCGACAAAATCCTCGCGATTGCCGGAACGCCGCTCCTGCTTCGCATAGTCCAGAAAGAGAGGCGCGACCTGTGTGCTGAGGACCGGCAGGGAGGGCGCCTCAAACCGTTCCGGCAAGATGGAATCTTCCCGCGCCGATGTCCGGTTCAGTCCCTCTACAAACTCCTCGACGCGTCGCCGCGGCAGCCACGCGCGTTCTTCGGACATATCCACACGCGCCCCCGCATTCTCCAGCGCCGTCAGCGTTTCTTCGTTCTGGCAGAGAATGCCTGTCTTTTCAAGGATTGCGTAAACCGCGTCCGCGATGGGTTGGACGTCACTGTCCCGAGCTATGCATTTCTGGAACATCGAAAGAACGCCTCACTTGTATCCACCACAGGTTGGCATAGAAGTGTAGCACCTGTGTGCAGACCATCGCAAGAATACGCGAACTGCAATTCCAGTCAGAGAACGACCTCGGTGTGAAACGCTCCCGATTCTATATCGGGAGCATCCACCGGATTGTTAGATTCGTGCTACTGCACACGAGGGTTTCAGAGAATCCCCCCGGATTCATGCCGGGGGATCGTTAAGACCGCGCTACGTAGCCTGAACCTAACAATCCCCCGAATCAAGTTCGGGGGAATTCGGTGGATTGTGGCTGAGCAGTCACAGCCCAACGGGCTCCCCGTGTGAGGTATTGGGCTTGCGGTCGCACGGTATTGCACCCATACCGATTTGATCCCACATCCTGTATAATCTGACCACTTGATTGATCCGGTGAAGTCGGTGAAACATTTCTTTGGTGCGACCCTTGTTCTTCTTGTTTTGCTTTCAGCCTTCATGGGCCGGCTAAAGCCCGGGCCGGGCACCTCTGGCAAGACATCTCTTGTGTGGGTGAGTGACAACAACCCACAACGCAAGCCACAGATTGATTACTTTAACAAGTTGTATTCCGCCTGCCGACTGCGACTTGATCCCGGCAACACGGGCGTGCAGAAAATCATCGTCCAGTCGTGCGCCGGAGTGGGGCCGGATATTTTCGATATCTACAATCGCAGCCAGCTCCAGACCTACGCGGAAGCAGGGGTGCTGTTGGATGTCACCGAAGCCGCGAAGGAGCATGGATTTGACGTTTCTGTCACCTACCCTCAGGCGGCGGAGACGATCTCCCTGGAAGGACGGCAGTATGGTTTCCCGTGCAATGTGGATGTGAACATCCTCTTCTACAACAAGAATCTCTTCGACAAGTATGGCGTGCCCTATCCCCCGAAGCAGCCGACCTGGGAGGAAATCGTTGCACTGGGGAAGAGGCTGACCATTCGCACTCCGGATTCTCCGGTGGCGGAATGCTACGGCTTGGCCTACGCGGCGCCGGAGTTGCTGCTCTATCAGGCGGGAGGACACCTATTCAGTGAAGATGGGACAAGGTGTGTCGTCGATTCACCGGCAGCGATTCGCGCGACGCAACTGTACCGAGACCTGATGCACCGACACCGCATCACCCCCTCCCCCCTCGAACAGGCTTCCATGTCGGGACAGGGCGGTTGGGGGACCGGTTTTCGGGACTGGTTCGGCGCGCAGAAGATCGCGATGATTATCATTGGTAAGTGGGCACTGATTAGTTTCCGACAGTATATCAAGGCGCAACGGGAGGCCGCACTGGCGGGAGGCATCGGCCCCTCCGTCCATCGCGGGAACGCATTGCCGCCGCTGCAACTCGGAGCGTGTCTGCTGCCTCGCTTCCCGGATCGCCCGCCGGTCTGCATCATCAACAGTCGGCCCGCCGCCGTCAACCGGCTGGGGCCGAATCGGGACAAGGCGATCAGCTTTTTGGAGTACCTCGCCTCGAAAGAATACTGCCAGACCATCAACACCGGTCAGGACGCCTTGCCGGGGAACAAGTCCTACGGCACCGTGGAAGCCATGCACAACCCGGAATTCCCTGAAGAAGACCTCTTCAACCAGTTGACGCTGGAGTCCACCAGGTTCGCGGTGGCGATGGAGATCAGTCCGTTCATCGATGGTGAAACCGCGCGACGGATGTTCAGCAACCAGATTCAGCGGATCACGACCTCCCCCAGAGTTCAGGTAGCCGCGGCGCTGGAAACTGCCGCGAAGGATGTAAACGCACAAATCAGGAAGAATGTTGCGCAAGATGCACGGCTGCGGACGAGATTCGCGAAAGCGCAGAAGGGGGCGCGGCAGTGAGCGTTTCCAGGGAGCAGAAAAACGTCGCCTCTGCCCTGTTCTTCCTTGCTCCCAATTTTCTCGGATACCTTGCCTTTACCGCGTTCCCCGTGCTCCTGTCTCTCTGGTTGAGTCTCACAAACCACAGCCTGAAACCCTCGGTGAACCTGCGGTTTACGGGGCTTGAGAACTACCTTCAGTTGATCGCCGACCGCTACTTCTGGTTCTACTTCTACAACACGGTTTACTTCATGCTGGGAATCCCGATCGGCATCGCAGGTTCTCTCGGTTTGGCAGTGCTTCTGTCCAAGCCGCTGACGCTCGGACGCGGCAGGTCGCGTATCTTGTTGAGCGCCGGGTTCGCGCTGATCGGGATTGTCGCGGGCGCGGCGACCTGGGGCAGCGGCAACCCGGATGCAGGTCTGCTACTCTTTGTCCTCGGTTTCCTGGGCGCGGCGGGAGTGCTTGCTGGCAACGTGGCCTTCCGCACCACCTTCTATCTCCCTCACTTCACCGCCGGTGTCGCCCTCATCATTCTGTGGACGCAACTCTACAATCCCAACTTCGGGCTGATCAACGTGACCCTCGGGAAACTGACAGGCGCTATCGGGTGGAGGCCGGAACTACCAACCTGGCTCGCCAGCACAGAGTCCTTGCTCGGTTTCCTGCCATTGCCGGAACACTTCAACAACGGGGGCTTCGGACTGGGCGCGCGTGAAGCTATCATGATCATGGGAATCTGGACCGGCATCGGGGGAAACTCGATGCTGCTCTACCTTGCCGGGATCAGCAACATTCCGGTGGAGTTGTACGAAGCCGCCGACATCGACGGCGCGGGAAACGGTGGGAAATTTTGGAGCGTCACCTGGCCGCAGTTGATGCCGACCACGTTTTTCATTGTCATCATGGCCACCATTGGCGGTCTTCAAGGCGGGTTTGAGCAGGCCCGTGTGATGACCCAGGGAGGCCCCGCAGGGATCACGACCACACTGAGCTACTACATCTACACCCTCGCCTTTGAGCAACTCAACCTGGGCTACGCGTGCAGCGTGGCGTGGGTGTTGTTCATCATCATCTTCGGGTTGACCGTACTCAACTGGAGGTATGGCAATCGGTATGTGAGCTATTGAGGTGGCAGGTTTCGGGGTTCAGGGTTCAGGAAGATGACGCATGAGAAAATGGAGGTGAGGAATGGTGTCGGGCTTTATGCAGGTTGAGGACCTGGAGGTCTACCGAAAGCTGTGCCAGTTGCACATTGAGGTTTGCGATCTCGCCCACAAGTGGCCGGCAGAGGAGCGTTACGAACTGGCATCGCAGATTCGCAGATGCTCGAACAATTCGCCCGCCAATCTTGCTGAGAAGCACAGCGATCGGCACGTAAAGAACAAGATCGAGGGGGTTAATCGGGCCCGTGGAGAGGCATTGGAGACTATTCACCACCTGTTCATTGCTCGTCTGAAAGGATATGTGACCGAGGAGTGCTACGACCGGTTTCGCAGTCGATATCAGGAATGTGTCCGAATGCTTAATGGTCTCGAACGCCGTCTCGAAAAGAACCTTCCCCCTTCGGAACGACGTTTCCCGTCTGATCCCCGAACCCTGAACCCTGAACCCTGAAACCTGAACCCTGAACCCCTATTGCCACCACCATGCACCCATCCCATCCAACTCCTCGCACGGTCTTCCGCTACCTGCTTCTGGTCCTCTTCGCGGGAACGATGGCGGTGCCGTTCGTCTGGATGGTGACCGCCAGCCTGAAGCCGCGCATCGAGTCGGAGCAACCGCACTTGGTGCCTCACACGGTGCAGTCGGAGAACTACGCCATTGTTCTTCGGAGGGCGCCCGACCCCAACACCGGGGAGAAACTCGACCTCGACTACCCGAAGTGGTACCTCAACAGCCTGTTTATTGCTCTGTGGGTGACCACACTCCAGGTCTTTACCAGCGCAATGGCGGCATACGCCTTCAGTCGCATTCAATGGAAGTGGCGAGATAGGGTGTTCTTGCTCTATCTTGGAACGATGATGATTCCGGGGCTGGTGCTGATGATCCCCAACTACCAGATCATGGTCAAGCTGCACCTGGTGAACACCTACGCCGGTCTCATCCTTCCGGCAGCATTCTCGGCTTTCGGAACCTTCCTGTTGCGGCAATTCATGCTGACCATCCCTCCGAGCCTCGATGAATCGGCGGAGATGGACGGGGCCAGCCACGCCCGCATCTTCCTTGACATTATTCTCCCGCTGGCCCGTCCGGGTCTGGTGACCCTCGCAATCTTCACCTTCCTCGGCAACTACCATTCCTTCTTCTGGCCGCTGGTGATGATCAAGGACGACTGGCTGCGCACACTGCCCGTCGGCATGTTGAGTTTCCGGACGACCTATGGCCGGCAGACGGAACTCCTCATGGCCGCTACAGTGATGTGCATCGCGCCCCTGATTGTTTTCTTCATTGCGATGCAGAAGCAACTCGTCGCGGGGATTCAGATGGGGGCGGTGAAGGAGTAGAAAAGAAATCCCGCGCCGTGGGGCAGACAATCTTGTCTGCCCCACGGCATCATGTAGGTACGCACATGACGCGTGACCGCGTACTGTCCGCAGTGCGTGTCAGGCCCCTGGCCTCCGGTTGTACGACCCGTATGGGTGGATGCTGGCCGCTATTCGTCCAGCTTGAACCCGACCTTCAGTGAAACCTGCCAGTGCCCCACTTTCCCGTCCTCGATATCTCCGCGAATTTCTTCCACCTCAAACCATCGCAGGTCGCGAACGGTCTTCGCTGCCCGAGCGAGAGCGCTGTTGATTGCGTCCTCGATCGATGCAGCGGATGTTCCGGTCAACTCAAGCTTCTTATAGACATGGTTGCTCATATCAAATCCTCCTTGTTCATAATCGTCCGTACCGGCCATTTGGCAACGCACAGCATTATCCGGAATCTCTCAATAAAATGCAAGACCCCGCCCGCTGCTTCATTGAGGCACTGCTCGAAGGGGTTCCCTTTTCAGTTGCCCATTCTGATAAGACATCAACCTGTTGCCGGGACTATACTCGTTACGGATGAAAATCCACCTTTCCCCCCTCACCCGTAACGAGTATAATCTGAGGAATAAACAATTGCGGAAGGGGGATTCCGTAGCCCCACGTCGAATTCTGCTATGGTATCCAAAATCCCAACCACGAGGTACACGATATGAATTCCGCGTCGCGATACGGTTTTTG
>Ga0100396_1000161_pt1 | contig 34176 bp, 23 predicted proteins | sample CryGeymeta201520_FD_81551 | JGI IMG/M metagenome (GOLD analysis project Ga0100396, IMG submission 81551) | Groundwater microbial communities from Crystal Geyser aquifers in Utah, USA - Crystal Geyser metaG 2015-20 | ecosystem: Environmental > Aquatic > Deep subsurface > Groundwater | place: USA... | reverse complement strand
GAACACGGGTTGAAAGGGGAGAAAAGATGTCCTTTCTTGGCGCTCGGTAGTCAGTTGTGTGAGCTACCGGACGCTGAAGCGATCCGGCGTCTAATGTCGAAGAATTTACGAAACGATGCACTAAAACCAATTCTTTCTCATCTCCTCCCAGTTTGCCTTTGGGAAGTCGATATCTTCGGGCAGCACGGGAAGAGGACGTCCCTCTCTGGCCGATTGCACCAGCTTCATCGTGACGTTGGTCACTGCCGCGGTGTCCCGGGCCGGGCAGGGGTTGGGGCCGTCACCGCGGACGTGTCGTCCGAAGGACTCCAGGTGCTCGCGGTGCCCTTTGTTTGGGCTGACATTGGGGATGGGCAACTCCCCTCCCGACCCGCGTAACTCCTGCAGCTTATCGCACGCTTCCCAGAAGGCTGGCATCCCCTGCTTGTCCGTGAGTTCCATTCCTACTTGCAGCGGGAAGTATTGTGTGCCGGGCTCCGACTCAAGCCCGCGCTGCCGAATCTCCACGTAATGGTCGAGACAGACCGACACATGCAGCGCGCTGGCCTCGAACAGCTCTTTGGGGTAGTCGAAGTTCCCCACCATGCTGTGCATTAGTGTCGTCTGCGAGCCGTCGGCGTACTTCAGAATCTCCGTGAAGTTCCCGCGCGGTGAGCCGCAGGCGTAGACCTCCACCGGGTAGGAGGGCATGAGCCACATTGCGAGATCGACAAAGTGGGTCATCTCAGACAGCATGATCCCGTGCTCGTCCCAGAACGCCCAATGCTTCCAGGTGCGTGAATCGTCGTTGACTCGAATGAACAACTGCGTCTGCAGTTCTTCGCGAATTGGTTCTCGCAGTCCCCGAACGCGGTCGACGATGGCGCCGCGGTCGGCCCCCACTTCTCTTGCTTTCTCGAAGAGACGCTTGAACTCCTGCATGGCAGGGGACGAACGGCGGTTGTGTCCCACGCAGAGCGGTGTTGCGGTATCGTCGGCGGCGCGGAGAATCCGCATCGTTTCTTCACGGGTGGAAGCCAGCGGCTTCTCCGAGTATACCGGCTTCCCCGCCTCGAGCGCGGCGCAGATGGCTTCGCTGCGCAGGTCGATGTGCGTGCACAGGACGACGAGGTCAATATCGCTATTCTCAACGACCTCGCGCCAGTTCGTACTGATGGTCTTCGCCCCCCACTTGTCAGCGGCGTATTCCGCTTTCTCTCGCTGCACATCGCAGACCATGTGCGGGTCGAATATCGGTGACGCCTGCAGGGTCGGCAGGTGCGCGCCATTGGCCAACGCGCCGCAGCCGATGACAGCAGCGCGCAGAGGTGTGTCTTTCATTGATGCGTTCCTTTCATTCATCGCGGTGAGAAGTACCGCTCCAGTACTCTCGCCAGAATCTGCCGACCACGGTCGGTGGCATGGATATTGTCACGATAGAGCCATTCTCGCGGCTTGCCGCAAGCATGAGCATAGTGCGACCAGACCGATATCAAGTCCAGAAAAACGGCGTGTTCCTCAATGCACATTCGGTACAGGCGATCAGAGGTTGTGTCATGGAAGATGCGGCAATTCTCCAGCGAGGTGAGTAAACCAGCACGAACTTGCATGGAAGCTGCCGTCGTCTGCACTCAACAGACGATGACGACGTTCTCAAGAGACTTGGTCGAGGAACTGTTCCCTTGCAGACACCGGGTAACTTCCGCCGCGCAGGGCGTTATCCTCGCACGTCTTGTACAACTTAATGAACTCCGGGTACACTCTGACCGCTTCCCTGTTGGGTCGGACGCGTGATTTCTGAATCGGGTCGGTGAATCCCTCGGCCACTTCCTCCCACGACATCGGCTCTTTCGATGCCTTGAGATCGGCGTGAGCGGCCCGAAGGGCCGCGCCCAGTGCAGCGGAGTTGCCGACCTCAAACTGGTAGACGTCGGCGTTGTGCACATCTGCCATGACTTGGAGAATCTCGCGATTGGCCGATGCTCCGCCGGTTGCGTAAATGGTCTTCGTTTGCACCCCCATCCATCCTGAGTGGATTGCCATAGAGGCCATCTGCGCCTCCACCACGGCGCGGACGTTGGCCCGCACTTCTGTTTCCTTCAGCCCGTAGCGGTACACTTGCGGTTTGAGAACATTGGGCGTGATTTCCGGCGCGAAGTAGGGGAGCATCACCTTTCCACTGTTGCCGGGTTTCGTGCGCCGCAGAGCATCAGAAAACTGCGCCCACGAGAGTCTGTAGGCGTCCTTTACCCTCTCCCGAGCGAGTGAACCGTTGAGGAAACAAATCAGGCTCATGTAGTCCCCCGTTGGCGAACCGAAAACGTGCCCTTCACCCTGGGGCGAGATTTTCGGCTCCGGCATGAACCCAAAGTACGTGTCGCTGGTTCCGAGGCTGATGCAGACTTTTCCGGACTGAATGAGACCGACTCCGATCAGGCTATTCGGGTTGTCGCCCGACCAGACCATCACGCGGCACCGAGGAGAGAAGCCGTACTTCTCCACGAAGTAGGGGCTAATTCGTCCAACAATGCGATTCGACGGCGCGAGGGTGGGCAGCTTGCCGCGCAATCCGGGCGCGGTAGCTTTGAGCATGGCGGGCGACCATTGCGATGTGCGGATGTCCATGAGGTTCATCCCCGCGCCATCCCCGTGGTCGATGGGGGCGTGTTTTCCCGCGAGCACCGATGCCATGAAGGAACTTACAAGATGGATCTTCGCCGTGTTCTCGTATCGTCGACTTTCGGTCCGCCAGAATTTGCGAATCTGCGGACCGGTGAATCGCTCGAAGCACCGCGAGCCCGTGAGATTGGCCACGTCCGTTGCACCCCCCACAATTCCCTCAATCTCGTCGCATTGTTGCCTGGTGCTCGAATCCATCCAGATGGGTGCAACCGGACGAGAAAGGGATGCCCTCATCTGTGCCGAAAGGGATTTTGCCGGACTGAGGACCTTGAGCACATGAGACGCGTTAGACTTCAGGTAGACGCTGCCATGCTGCTGTCCCGATCCGGAGATGGCCGCAATGCTGGAGAGATCGACGCCTGCGGCTTGCAGATCGGAACACATCAAATCAAGCGCCGCCAGCCACATCAACGGATTTGAGTGCGCAATGGTGGGATCGCTGTCAGGCAACACACCGTTTCTGCACCCACACTCGGGTAGGCGTTCATCGAAGCTGACGGCGTGGTTGAGGACCACCTCCCGGGTCTCCAGGTTTAGTAGCACCGCGGAAAGGCTTTGCGTTGATGAATCGAGACCGAGGTACAAAGGCATGAAATCCTCCAAGTGATACGTGATGGGTGAGACACGATGGCGCCCCGGAAACCAGCGTTCCGGCGGAGATGAATTATACTCATAACGTCTCAGAATTGCCACAAAACCACGGGCAAGCTCTGGAGCTTTATCACAAGGAGACACATCCACAGCAGCAGAGCCTAAGACTCCGTTCATTCGCCCCGCGGCTGGGTTGGGAGATCGTTAGTTCGCTTGCTGCACCCTCACTCCCGGCTGACCGCCGCGGTCACCGCCTTTGAGTTGTTGCTCGAACTGGTCGGCGCGCTGGATCTGGTTGGCCTCGTTCATCATGCGCAGTTGGCGCGTTGCCTCGTCCTTGAATTCCAGTTGTTTGGACGGCGACGCTGTTTTCCGGCGATTCGCTTCTTCCAGTTGTCCGGGTTGGAGCACGGTTTCACCGCGATGGAAGGCATACTGGTTGCCGACGTCCCCCTTCTTTGACGCGATCACCGTTGCCTTGCCGCGAATATTTTCCGCAACCATTACGCCCCGCAGGTCGGTGGTGCCCTTGCGAAACTCAGTGATCTCCGACCCGGTGACCCAGACTTCCGCTTTGGGGACGGAGCTTCCCGTCGACGCGTTGACTACATTCACCCGCACCTGTCCGCTGTCCGCGTCCTCCTGAACCTCCACTTTCAGGTCCGTGCGGAGCGCGACACCGGAACTGAGCACGCCAGGCGTGCCCTCGGCGCCGGGAGTAGAGACGAGGACGAAGTACGCCCCCGGCGTATCTGCCGGAATGGCGAGAGTCAGCTCCTTGTCCTTCATCGCATTGCCGGATTCCAGTGTGATGGAGTGTTCGTAAACAGGCTTAATTCCCGTTAGCTTCATGTTGGCGATGTTGGCGAGGCTGCGGTGGACTTGGTAGAACTTCAGCAAATCGACGCGGTAGACCTTCACGTCGGCTTCCTTCAGATTTCGGTATATGAGTTTGACCTCCGCGGGTTGACCACCGGAGACCACCGTCACTTCGGGCAGCCGCAGCCCGGTTCGCTGGAAGTACTCCATTGACGCCTTCGCATCGGAGAACTGCTCCTTGACGCGTTCGTAGTATATCAGCGCCTCGTCCGCGTTGCCCCGTGCATGGAAGACTTGAGCGGTAATGAAGAGAGCGAGCGTTTTGTAACTGCTTTCCGCCTGCGTCCCGTCAGCCTGCGGGTACGTGCGGGACGCCAACTCCTCACACAACGCCAACGACTCGTCGAACCGCTGCCCGAGAAACGCAGCCAGCGCGCGAATGTACTGGTAGTCGTCCATGGACTGGCTGTTCGGGTACCGTTTCTGAGCCGCCTCCGCCAGTCGGGCAGCCTCGTCGTATTGCTCCAGATCAACGTGAGCGTTCAGCAGCGAGAAGGTTGCCTCCTCGGTGAGTGGTTGTTTCGGGTGCAGAGCAAGGAAGTTCCGTATCTGCTGCAGCGCCCTTCGGATGAGGCTTTCCTTCGTGATTCCGAGCTTCTTCATTTGCTCGTCGATCTTCGCGGCTTTCCCATACATGAACTGCGACAGAGAGTAGAACGCCTCCTCCACTTTGGGAAGATCAGGGTAGGTGAGGCAGAGATCGCGCACAAAGGCAACCGACGCCTCAAACTCGCCTTCCTGGTTGAGGACGCCGCCGATGCGGGATTCAACGTCGAATGATGTCTCGGCAATCGCCCGGCAGACCTGAACCTGTCGTTCAGATTCGCCCATCTCTCGGTAAGCTTTTGCGACGCGCACAATGTCGGCAAAGGGAACCACGTAGTCCGGGAAGCGTTCGTTGAGCACTTCGAAGAAGCGTACTGTCCCCGCGGCGTTCCCTGTCTTCAGCGCGATGGTGAACAACATGCGCGCGGTGTCCTTTGCTGGTTCGGGTCGCACACGGTAGGTGTCAAAGAAGTCGGTGAGGCGCTTCTCGGATTCCTCGAACTTATTGTCGTCGAACAACGCCTTGCCGAGGGAGTACGATTCGTCCGGCGACATGCGGTAAGTGTCGGAGAGTTTCTCATCTCGTGACAGCACCTTCAGTGTTCGTTGGTCATCAGCGAACCGGTACAAGTCAGGTTGTCCGTAGGAATAGACCTTCGCAGGCAGAGCGCGGTAATCGCCGGGGAGGGATCCGTAAAGCTCGTAGCGGTATTGCCCGCTTGAGTACCTGCGGTTCTCCGATCGAAAATAGAAGACCAGTTTCCCGGGTTGCTTGTCGAACCGCTCAAACGAGCCGACGATCGTTCCTTCCACCACTCCGCACCCGGCCGGTAGTGGCTCTTCCATCACGATATATCCTCCGGGGAAGAAGTCCCGGGAGGTTAACCAATGACCGCTCACGACCACTTGGCGTCCGGCAATCACCTCCTTGGACGGGTTCTCCCAGCCTCTGTCAGTGTCAACCGTACTGATACCGGATTTCATCCTCTTGCCACGGTACTCGATCGGCGGATGATAATAGTTCCGCCACACCTGGAATCCTTCCCCTTCTTCCTCCTTCACCTGTTCGGAGAAGCCTGTCAGCACACACGAGTAAGCGTACTGCCCGCGTCCGCTGAATCCAAAGTCCACCAATACTTGCCCTTTGTCGATCAGGTCGGCGGGAACGTCAATCGTTTCGGTGTTGGCTGTCCCTGCCACCTCCAGTTTCCTGATCTCTTTGCCATTGACTCTCACCGCCAGAGTGAAACGATCCGAGGTAACCGGCGACAGCAAAGCATGTTCCGCAAGAGCTCGAATCGCCGCTGTGTTCGCCGGCGGGGAGGCCCAGCCGTTGCCGCGGCGCTGCGCCCACAGCCATTTCACCAGGTCGGGCGCAGCCTCTGACTTCACGTTGGCTTTGACCAGCGCGAGCAGTGCGAGAGCGGTCACCTCCACCCGGTCGCCCCCCCATTTGAGTCCCGACTCCTCAAGGAACGATCCCGACTCATCTGTTCTTGCCTTCTGTTCCAGCGAGGGCACAAGCTCCACCGCCATCGGGATGCGATCCATGTCGCACAGGGAAAGCATTACCAGCGCGAGACTACGAGCGTCCAGCGAGTTCCGCAAACGGTGAAGTCGGTTCACCGCGGCGAAGTCACTCTCGCCGGCGCGGCCCATGGCGTACAGGATGGCGGATTTCTGCTCAGCGTCGGACTCTTCGGCGCGGCGGAACGCTCCCTTCAGATAGTTGAGTGCGTTCGCCAGTTTCTCCGGTGAAACATCCAGCCCAAGTCGCTTCGCTTCCGCGAGAGCGACCACTGCGTCGGCGCTGACGAACGGATCGCTCGCGCCGTCGATCTTCCCCCACACCCATCCTCCGTCCTCGCTTTGTGCTGCCTGTAGACGCGCGACCTCGGACTCGAGGCGCGTCAGCAGGCGGCGACCGTCCGGTGAATCTCCCTGATTGCGTGCGCGGAGGTATGCCGTGAGAGCCGTCAGTTCCTTGCCGCGGCTGGCAACTTCGCCGGGGATGCAACCACGCTGCACATACACGGATGATTCGGATGCCTCGATGAGGGCGCTCTCCACGGAGGGACCGACGGTGATAGACATGCGTTTGCTGGAATACTTCAGGTCCGGAAGTGTCAGTTCTGCGTGAATATCGCTCGTTGCCAATCCACCCGCGCTGTCGACGTAACCCACACCCCAGGGGCGGATGGGTGTTGTCACCCGCTGGGAATCCAGAAACGCGTCGCCCTGGATAAGATGAACTTCTGTGATTACGGCTTTGCCATCAGGCACGGTGAAGGGGAAGGAGGCTCCGGCAGTTCCGTTGGCGGAGATCTCCACCGTTTTGCGGAGCGCCTCTCCGCCGTGCCCCTCCACCCCGAAATAGACGCTAACACCGCCCTTCAGCGCTCTGTCCGTGTTGTTGTGAGCGACAACCGTCACATGCACCGTGTCTCCCTGCTGGAAGACCTCCGGGAGTTTCACTTCGGCGATATAGTCTTTGGCAGACACGAGCTTCTCGGTCGCGTCCCCCGCCAGCGTCTCCACAGTGATGCCTCGCGCGGTGAGTCGCCATTCGGTGATGGAGTCGGGCAGTGTGAACGAGACGGTCGCCTCCCCCTTCTCACCGGTTACAATGTCTGCCTTCCAGAACGCGGTTTCGGCGAAGAACTCGCGGAGGGGAGGCGGGGGAGGTGCGGCGGGTTCAGCTTTTCGGCTTGCTCTCACCCTACTTTCCGTGGCCTCCGAGCGGTCGGAAAGATCCCCCAGACCAACCAAGGCGCCAGAAACCACCACTTTGCCTGCTGCGCCCGCCGGGCCTGCGGTGCCTGGAGGCCCCGCCACGCCTCCTATCCCTCCTCCCATCTGTCGCGCATTGTCCTTATCCGCGCGGAGCAAACGACCATCTTTCTCCATCGTTGGCTGGAGCAGCGCAAGTCCGCCCGCGTAAACCCGCAACCGGTTCGAGACATAATAATCTGCTTCGCGGATCTCCACCGCGGTCTGGCGCGCCGTGGACGTGTAGTTGAACGTAAACGACGTGGCAGTCAGCGCCGTATCCGCGGCCACGCGACGCTGGAAGAAGTAGTCCGAAAGCGAAGGCGTCTTATCGGGGCGCACGGCATAGAGAGACGCGTCCACTGCCGACAGTGACAACTGAGCGCGGGACGCGCGCCCCTGCGGATCGGCAGCGGCAATGTGGAGAGTCACCTTGTCACCGGGACGGTGCTTCTCCTTGTCGGGCTTCACGGTGACGCGCAGGTTGCCCTTGACCTCGAATGTCTTCGATGCAGTGTGGAAGGCGTTGTTCTCCTTTTCCGTCTTTGGGGGAGACATCATCGAGACCGCCATCACGAATCCGGGCGAGAGTTTGCCGGTCATGGAAACCCGAACCTCGTTGTCGCCGGTGTCCAAGCCGACAACCTGATATTCGTAGATAACCTCTCCTTCATAAGTCACCAGAGCGAGGTTCTTCGCTGCCCGCGAGACAACACGCAGGTCCGCGGTGTCGCCCACCTTGAAGGAATCCTTGTCAGAGAGAATGCGCAGCTTGAATTTGTCGTCTTCCCCGACAACGGTAACGAAACGCTCCGCGGTAACCGGATTGCCGTGGCGATCCTCTCCGTGGATGCGAAGAATGTAGTCGCCGGGTTCTTTGACCGATACCGGAACCGATCCCTTGCCGTTCTCCTTGTGGGTGGTGAGTCCGGAGGTTTCCACCAGTCTTTCGCTGTAGAGTCCGTCGGTGAACTCCTTCTTGAGGATGCGCAAGCCCAGCTTTGCCTCGGACGGATCGTTGTTCAGGTCTTTTGACTCGGCAAACACCTCGAATTTCTCTCCTGTCAAGTAAACGTCTCGCAAGGTTGAGAGAGAGACCTGAACTCCGACGGGGGACACGTGGACGTTCCGGCTGGCCACGATGCCTTCCTCCGCCAGGCGGGCAACAACGGCGAAGACCGCCTCTTCCTCGAACCTGCGGGAATCGATGGTGAACTCGACCTCGCCCTTGTCGTTGGTCGTCAGCTCCTGTTCCGGTTCGTCGCTCCACCGCAACTTCACCTTGCGGCTGACCAATGGCTCTCCGTAGTAGTACTTCGCGCTCACCTTTCCCTCGATCTTCTCCCCGCGCAGATAGGTGGACCGTGGCAGGTCGATTTCCAGGCGTATTTTGGGAAGGCTATAGTCCTGCACCTCAAAGCTACCGGTGAAGGTGAGTTTGTCCTGTTTGACGATCACGTTGTACAGACCTGCTTGGACGTCCGCACTCAAGGGAAGGTCGAGGTCGAACGTGCCGAACGCGCTGAGCGCCACCTTCACGGTGCGAACGACTGCCCCGCGAGCACTCACGAGGGACAGCTCAAAGGCGTCACCTTGCGTGAAAATGTATGCGCCTTTCTCCACCTTGCGAACGATGCCCTTCAGGTGGACGGTCTGCCCCGGTCGGTAAAGTGGGCGGTCGGTATAGATCAGCGCCTTCGGCGCCAACCCGGCGACATACTGAAGTCCTGACAGAGAATTCTCCGTGGACGCGTAGTGCGTGCCGGACGAGGCCAGGACGCGAAGTTGATTCACGTCCTTCAGGTTGTCCACCGTTGTGTGGAAGACGCCGTCTTCGCCGGTGACGCCTTCTGCAAGAATCTTTGCTCCATCGCTGAAAACCACCTTCACCCCGGCGAAAGACTGCAGCTCCCGCATGTCCTCAGCGAAGACGAGCACGTCGCGACGCGTCGCTTTGGTGATGATGGCGAGGTCGGTAATCATCACCACGGTGGTTGCTGCCAGCTTGTCCGCGGTGCAGACGAGGGCGTAGACACCGGGAGCGGTGAATGGCAGTGGCGCCTCCGTCTCCATCTGTTTCTTCTCTCTGTATTCCGGCAGCGAGAACTCCCACTTTTGATCGGCGTCGATCAGCGCGAGGTCCAGACCGTCCACGCCCTGAATGGTGTGGAGCTTGCGGAAGTAATCTTCCAGATCAACCTTGTAGGCGCGGAACTCGACTTTCTCAATGTTGCGAGTCAGCAGTTTGAGCTTGGGCTGGTCGGCGGTCGTGAAGGTGCGTTCGGTGTAAACGACGAACTTCTTCTCCTTCAGCGCGTTCAACCGTCGCTGCGCTTCCGCGGCCCACTGCCCGCCGGTGACTTTCGCGTAGGATTCGGCGGACGCGTCGTAGTCCTGCAGCCTCTCTTCCTGCGTGACGCCGATCGTCAGCCAGGCCCGGAATGCCGCATCCACGCCCTGGTACTTGGATGTCAGTTGCTTCCACTTCTCGATGGCGGCCGGGTACTGCTCCTGGTCGTAGTCCATCTGCCCGAACATGAACATGATGTCCGGGTTACGCTGGTCGAGGGGGTGTTCGTCCTGGAACCGCTTCCACACGTCCGCTGCGTCTTCGTAGTTCTTCTTGTCGTATGCCTGCTGACCGATGAGGTACTCGGTGTCGAGGAGACGCCGCTGCACCTGCGGCGAGAGCGAGTGGTTGGGATGCCGCTTGAGGAACTCCCGCCACACCTCAATGGCTTCAGGCAGATACCGCTGGCGGAACGCGATCTCGCCGAGCAACTGCCGCGCCGGCGCAACGTATTCTTCCGGCGCGCCGTCCTCGCCTCCCAGGTAATCGGTGAACTCCTTCTTCGCATCATCGAGCCGGTTGCGGTTGTAGTAGGACAGCGGAACCCAGTACGCAGCCTTGGCTGTCTCCTTGTCCTGGGGGAAACTTTCCAGGAACGACCGGAGCGCCTTGACTCCCATCTCAAACTCACTGTCGCTGCGAGGGCTGGGGACGTTGTACGAGAGCGCCGCGCCGAAGCTGGCTTCGGCGCGCGCCTTGTCATTGGGGTAGTCCTCAAGGAAGTCACGATAGACGCGACGGGCCGCCCGCCCGTTCCCGCCGAGCAGGTGCGCGCGGGCAAGGAGCAGCTTCGCTTCGGTGATGTGTTCGCTGTCCGGGAGATCCTCAATCAACTTGCTCACCTGTTGGATTGCGCCCGAGTAGTTCCGAGTCTCCACGTCACACCGGGCAACCTGGAGCCGAACCCGCGCCTCCAGCTTCGGGGTAAGCCCCAATTGGAGAGCCTTCTCGTAGAGGTTCCTGGCTTTGACGTAGTCGCTGTTATTGCCCTTCTCTTTGGGAGAGAAGTAGTTGTCAGCGTACTTCAGATATGATTCCGCCATCTGATCTTTCCGTGCATTGGATGCCAGTGCCTCCACCTTGGGTTGCAGTAGATCACCGGCCTTGTCGAACCCCTTGTCGTCCTTGCCCGCGCGTTTGAGGCTCGTCAGGCAATCGGCCTTGCGGTACAGCGCCTTTTCCTTCCATGGGGATGCCGGGAACTTTGCCAACAACTTGTCGAAGGTATCTACAGCAGCTTCGTGATCCCCCTGTAGAAACTGCGCCTCGGCGAGGAGAAACAAGGCGTAGTCTGCCGATTCTGCGCCGTCCGCTGTCAAAGGAGTCAGCTCTTCCACCGCTGCGGCGAAGTTGCGGTCGATGAGGAGTTGCTCAGCGTGGGAGATTCTGTCGGAGGTCTGGGAGAAGGCAGCGGCGCAGCAGCAGCACAGAGCAAAAAAGAGAGTCGTAGCCTGAGAAAAGCGTGTCATTTGTGGGCCCTTCCTTTCAGTGTTCGCCAGTGGCGAGAGTGAAATGCAAAACGCGCTCAGTGGGTTGCAACGCGGATGGTGTCATCGGCACAATGGACGTGTTTGCCGTCGTTAACTTGCGGCGACCCCCTCTGTTCCAGAACAGCAATCCGTCTGTTCTGCCACTTCTGGTCGCGGGCAGCATTATATCATGCGGCGACAAGCATCTTCATGGTTTTAGGTTTCGGTCAAACCATCCAATCGCTTCCCGTTGCAGTTCGGCGTCATAGCAGTGGCCCTTTGCGGGGTTGCAGTGGTGGAACTTTTCCGGGCAGGCAGCCCACTCGTAACCTGCCTGAATCTGCCGCGCGGCTTCCTGCTGGGCTTCGGGAGGGAACAGAAGGTCCTCGGATGTGCTGATGACCATGCTGGCGCTGGGCGCGGCCAGGATGGTGAGATCGGGTACGTCGAGCCGGTTCCATACGCCGGGGAGCAGGCAAAAGGTACCAATGGCTCCGCCCACGTTGTAGATTTGCTGGTAATCGCCCGTGGTCATCCAGCATCCGCTGACGGATGCCATGACGCGGCGGTCGAGGGCCGCCAGCAAGTTGGTTCGCCACCCGCCGCCGGATAGACCGGTGCAGCCGATGGAGTCGGAGTCCACTTCGGGACGGCTGATGAGGTAGTCCACGCAACGGGAGTCATCCCAGAAGTTCACTCCCATCCAAGTGGCTCCTGCCCAGTTGAGTTGGCGCACTCCGAGATAGAGTTGTTCCTTGACAAGGTTGTCGAGGGCCACGAATTCGCCAATCGAGAGGTTAAAGGGGTCGAACTCAGCGGGAATTCCCGCGAGTCCTTTCGGCACGCGTTCGCCGAAGTGGTGGGCGTCGATAACGATGACAGCGTACCCCGCCTTCGCGAATTCCTCGGCGAGGTAGTTGCCGCTGTAGCAGCCTTGGCGAAGCTCCTGCAGAACCGGGTGGTCTCGACCTGTGTTGACGATCCGTTCCTTTCCAAAGAGCATCGGCCCGCCCCATGCGTGGAAGACCACAAGCCCCGGAACGGGAAGGGCCACACCGGCCGGGAGGAGGAAGTAACCGTTCACTCGATTCCACGCTGTGGTGTTGAAGGCGACGCGCTCACGGATGAGTCCGTCTCGCTCCTCGTGGTCTAACACCTCCGCCTGAAGGTCAAGCGGACCGGGGTCGTAGTGGAGACCGGTCGTGACGCAGCCATGGGTTTGCGTTTGCCAGTCCTCGAACGCGCCGCCGGGGTTTGCCTCACGCCAGACCTCCGCGTTAAGGTCGAGAGGGTTGTGCTCACGAATCGCACGGATCATCGGCTCCAGGGATCCGTACAGGTTGAGTGGGGCACGAGTGATTATGCATTCCGATATTGGTGGGCGCATGTTCCCTCACCTTTATGCGGAATCAGTCGGTGCACCATCCATGTTCGCCTCGCGTCCGAAGATCTTGGCGTCGAGAGAAATCCGGCCCGGCCCCATCAACAGGAAGAGTAGCGAGATGACAAGGTAGACCAAAGCCAGTTCGTATGAAGGTCCCTTACCGACAAATGGATCCCCTCTTGAGAAGTGCGTCCAACTCGCTACCGCCATTGTGCACAGCAAACCCAATGATGCAAACGGCGTCAGGAGTCCAACGATGAGGGCGATCCCTCCACCGAATTCTGACAGCGCGGCCAGCGCCTGAAGGATTCCCGGCATGGGGCTGGCGGGCCCCATCCATGAAAAGGGATGACCTATCTGCCCAAATCCGTGATGAACGAAGGCAAGTCCCATCACGACCCGCACGGCCAGCAGGGCGAATGCCCCTCTCCCATCAACAAAACGACCAAAAATCCAACGCATTGCTGTTGCTCCTTTCAATATTGAGCTTGTCGAGATTCTGACGCAATATCCGTGAGGCGTAACATTGCGCTATGCTCGTAACGGGTGAAAACACCCCTCCCGAGGTGTCGCGATTTTCACCCCGACCCAACATTACCCAGTTACTCAGTTACGCATGACACAGTCGCCTTGGCAATACGCTGTCTGTTTCTATCAACTTGTACGTCAACTCTGCCTGGAGATCGCGTTTCAGGGATTGTTATCTGGGATCATCCCAGCGGTTGTAGAGTTGGCGTGGGTCTTCGGCGAGGTCGTACAGTTCGCCAATGTCACGGTTGCCCCCGTAGATCGTCATCCAGTGATCCTGTGTGATGAGAGTGCGAAGCGGGCAGCCAAGATAGTCTTCGTCCAATTCTGCAATCACCGAATCCTGAACCGACTCCGCTTGACCGGTGAGCACTGGAACCAATGACTGCCCGGTTGCTCGTCGGTGATGAAGATGAGGAAGTTGGGGCGACCGGTCCATGTCAACGGGTTGGCCTGACTTGTCGAAGGTGGCTGAATGTGGCATCAATGCGCTCCGTAGACGCGACTAACTGGAATGACTCACCCAACCATCTGCCGATAGTTGAGCAGGAATTCCTCCGCTCCCACCGCCGAGATGGAGTCCGGGAATGCGAATGTTCGCTCCCCTGCATGGATGACCCATCCGCGGTGGATCAAACCTTCGGAAATCCCGCTTCTCAGGTTCCGAATGTCACCCGCAGTAACCGACGAACCGAATTTCACCTCAAAGCCGGTGCGAGAGTCGCCGCGTTCGAGAATTAGGTCTATCTCCGCACCAGCCTGTGTTCGATAGAAAGAGAATTGGCTGCCGGTCCGGAACAGTCTTTCCATGGAAATGATCTGGCCGATAACGAATCCCTCCCAGCTTGGCCCGAGATATGGAGATTCAAACAAACCCCTCCGGTTCCGGATTCCCAAGAGGTAGTGGAGTAAGCCGGAATCGGTGTAGTAGACCTTCGGTGATCGGACAAGCCGTTTGGCGACGTTTACCTGGTAGGAAGGCAAACGATAGAGCAGGAAGTGCCCTTCAACGAGGTCAATGTAGTTTTGAATCGAGTGATAGGAAATGCCAGCCGAACGACTCAGGTCCGAGGCGTTCAGAACCTTGCCGTGCAGGTGGGCCAACATGCTCATCATCTGCCGCACCTGAATGGGGGAGAGTCGCCCTCCCTGTCTTGGAATATCTCTTTCTACAAACGTGCGGACGTAGTTCTCTTGCCAGAGGGACCACGCGTCTCCTTCGCCCAGTTGGCAAGGGTCCGGGAAACCGCCGTGAAACCAGAAGCTTGTTACATCCCTTCCGAGTGTGGAAGCGACTTCTGAGTACAGGAATGGCGTCAGATCAACCGTCCCCACTCTCCCCGCCAGGCTCTCCGAAATGCCTTTGACCAAGTCGGGATTGACTGAGCCAAGCAAGTAGAAGCGACCGGACTGGTCCCGCTTTTCGTCTATTAGCCCCCGCAACACTCCGAACAGCTCGGGCATGGATTGGGCTTCGTCGAGGATCAACGGCTCCGGGAACTGCCGCAGCCCAAACTCGACGTCCGACTCGAACACCTGTCGGTCTGATGGCTTCTCCAAGTCGAAGTAGTGGCCCTTTAGGAAGCCCTTTGCCAGAGTCGTCTTTCCACATTGCCTGGGACCAAGTATCACCACGCATGGGAACAGTTCAGCCAACTCCTGAATTCGTTGCTGTGCGAGTCTTGAGATCATCGGGAACCTCGATTCTCCTTGTATTTTAGAGGGTATAGTTCTAATTTTCAAGGAATCGCGGTGATTTCCAGCAATCGCATGCGTTTCGCTGGCACGGGAACATGGAGCCATCCGTCGCGAAGGGGCATGGTTTCAGCACCGAACACATCCGTTGCCTGGCGCTCTCCCGCCAGCTTCAGGCGGTCGGTTTCAAGCGAGATGTCCACCGAGAGGTTCTCCTTGGAGTAGTTCGACACACACAGCAGCAGCTTCCCCGGTCGCAGGTACCCGCTCACCAGCACGTCTTTGTTATCGCAGGCAAGTCCGGTGTCGGTTCTCCAGTAGGGCAGGAACACTGTGTCTGCCTCGCCGATACCGAAGGCGACGAGGGCGTCGCGGTATTTCATGACGGTGTCGGTGTCGGAGAAGAGGGGCCAGACCATGAGATCGTGTGGGACGACCGCCGTCATGAGTTTTGCGGCGAGGTCTGGATTCTTCATCCATTCAGCATTCATCTTGAACTGCGGGATGAATGCCACCGGGATGCCCCACGCCTGGGGGGAGTACCCGGCGCGCAGTTGGGCAGGGGTGATGTTCTCCGTGGAGTCGGGGTTCTTTGCGACATCGTTGTGGCGGTCTTCTGCAAGGAGTAGGCAGTCGCCAAACGTCGGCAAGGGAGGGACGCGTCCGCCGCTGATGTGATAGTTCACCCAGAACGGTTTGCCGGTCTCGGCGAGGACTTCTCGAATTCGGCGGTAAGTCTCCAGCCGGGCGCGCAGGGAGTAGGTGAGACGACGCTTGCCGTCCGGCCCCACGTAGCCGCAGCCGTGGCTTTCATTCATACAACCGTAAGGCCACATATCGTCAAGGTAAATGCCGTTGCTTCCATACTCGCGCACCAGGTGGCTGACGTACCACGCGAACCAGTCGCCGAACGGGCCTCGATGGCAGGCGCTAACGTTGCACACCGGGCCGTATCGGCACCCCCGCGCCGCGGGTGAGCAGCGCATCTCGTCGTAGTTCATCAGGAAGTCACCGTGGTTCTCCGGGAGGAACGTCGTGTCGGTGTAGGGTGTGCAGAGAAGTCCGAAGGACTTGGCGCGGTCAAGCATCTCCCGGAATTCTCCGGGGTCCTTCGGGAGAGTGCTGGTAAAGTAGTCGTGATAGGTGTAGAGGTAACAGACCTTTCCCCGTGGGGTCTTCCCTTCCACTTCAAGGCGAGGGTAGGGGCGCTTACGCAGCTCCAGGAAGAACTTCGAGATCTCGTTGGACGAAATCCACTGGTACTGCCGCCAATCCGGTTGCAGCGGCCGGATCGGAGTTGCCTGCACGCCGAACTCGATGGTGAAGGGTTTGTCCACCTGTCGCGGCTTGCGGACGATATTCATGCTGAGGACGACTTCGCTGCCGCGTCGCGCAAGCGTTAACGCGTTCTCACCGTCGATATCCCAGTGCTCATCGCTTTCCGCAAACCAACCGATGCCGCGATCCTCCGTCCCGATCCAGAGCGAGGGCAGGAACTCGCGACTCCAGATTGTCCCGTCTCCTGCTGGCAGGGCATCGTAGCCGAGCCGTTTCTCGTCGACGCGCCCAAGCCCGATATAGGCGAGGTACTTTGCCAGTTCTGCCGCAATCGGGACCTCGATGCTCAACCGATCAAGCTGCATCGGTTTCTGTGGTTGGAACTCAACGGTCGTCCACACAGTGGCGTCGTAGCGAGCGGTGACTGCCGTGGCGACTTTCAGCGAGGGCGATGTCGCGTCGCCGGTGAAGCGCGCTTCGGTGTGCGAGCTGGCAAATCGTTTCAGTTGACCCGGAGCAAATGGAAGCGAACTTCCCGCAGTGTTAGCCTTGATCCGCACGGGAGCGGCCAGCAAGTCCTGATTCATGGCGCGCGCTTTAGTCATAAGTCCGTCGCCGCCGAACGCGTACTCAGGGATGACGCACTTTACTCCGGTGGCGGTTGTGATGATGGGCTTGAATGGTGGCAGGACGGTGTCCGCTTTCCCCACTTTCTTCGCGGTCTTCCAAGTGTCCTTCGTCTCTTCTGACACGGTAAGCGCTTCCGCCGCGACCGCCTTGCCTCCGGACATTAGGTCAAGCCGCGCCTGGTATCGTCCCATCGGCAGGGAGGTCAGGTCGAAGTCAAAGGAGGTGAAAGTTCCCTTGAGTGGGTAGTCTTTGCTGGCAGTGGGTTTGTGTGCGCCTTCCGGTGTGAAAGACAATCGGGCACTGTCGAGGATGGGTTGTCCCAGCGCGTCATTGTAGACGTGCGCCAGGACGCGATGCGCCAACACCGCTTGAGTCATCATGACTCCCGGCACGTCACGGGGTGTCTCCGAAGGTGGCGGCAAGGTTGACTTGTCCGCCAGCGTGGCAACCTCATGTGGCGCGAGCATTCGGTTGAAGATCATCGCATCGTCGATGACCGTCTTGCCACCGGTCTTCTGCCAGTCGCCGCCAAATCGGACGGTGGGCTTCAGTGGCAGGTTGGTCATGGGAGTTCCGGCCAGCGAATTGACAAGCTCCCCGTCGATGTAGAGGCGCATGCCCTCGAACCGTGTCCAGGTGCAGGCGATGTGGTGCCATTGCCCCGGCTTCCATTCGTTGATGGGTTTGTAGATGTAGATCTTCCCGCGTGCCCCGTCCTCCGGGTCGAGATAGAAGGTCAACCCCCAAGTGACGTTCGAATACTTGTACAGGCTGAAGAGTCCCTGCTCGCCCGGCCATGCATTGAAGAAGATGTGGTTCTGTTTGTCGTCGCCCTGCCAGTTGAGCGGCTTCACCCAGAGGGCGACACTGCCGCGCTCGACGTTGAAGTTCCCCTTTGTTTCGTACTCCACTCCCGCAGCGCCGTCAACGTCGCCGACGATCACCCCCCGTCCGACACGCCCTTCAGTGAACTTCGGTTTGCCGACGCCCGTTCCCTGCTTATTGCCGCTGGCTTCAGAAGCGTTGAGGGTGTCCTCGAAGGTCGCATGGAACGTGAGTCCTGGCGGGATGCCCGCCCATGCCATGCTGGAGCAAAGTCCGACAATCAGCGGGAGCGGCATCATTCCGCTCCTCAGGATTCCAGTTGTTGTCACAGCCACTTTTTTCTCCGAAAGATTGCCAGCATAAGAAGACTGATGGCGATCATAAAGGCCCACAGCGCCGGATATGCCCACGTCCAGCGCAGCTCTGGCATGAAGTGGAAATTCATTCCATAGACACCCGCCAGAAACGTGAGAGGGATGAAAATGGTGGAGATGATGGTCAAAACCTTCATGACGGAGTTCATCCGGTTGCTGATGGCCGAAAGGTAGATGTCGTGCATCCCGGCCAGCATCTCCCGCGCCGTCTCAACCGTCTCGATGACCTGAATGGTGTGGTCGTAGACATCGCGCAGGTAGGGCTGTGTCTCTTCCGCGACGAACCGGCTTTCCCCGCGCTCCATGCGGTTGATGACTTCCCGCAGCGGCCAGATGGAGCGTCGGAAGAAGAGCATCTCACGACGAAGCTCGTGAATCTGGTGCAGGTCCTCAGGTCCCGGGTCCGCCAGCACGTCGTCTTCGAGATCCTCGATTCTCTCACCCAGTTCCTCCAACACGACGAAGTAATTATCCACTACGGCATCCAATAGGGCGTAGACGAGGTAGTCAGCCCCACCGCCGCGCAGCCGAGGATTGCCGTCTCGGAGTCGCTGCCGGACAGGATCAAAGCCGTCGCCCTCGATCTCCTGAAACGAGAGGACGTACCCGTGGCCGAGGACAAAGCTGATCTGCTCGGTAACGGTGCCTCCGGACTCCGGGCACCGGGAAAGGTCTTTAACGACCAGAAACAGGTAGTCGCCGTAGTTGTCCAGCTTGGCGCGCTGTCCGGTGTTCAATATGTCTTCTACCAGCAGGTGATGTAGCCCAAACATCTCGCCGATGCGTTGAAGAATCCCGGTGTCGTGAATCCCATCGACGTTGACCCATGTGACCCCCTCGAATCCCTCCGGGGGGAGGCACTCGCTCACATCTGCCACTTCAGATTCTTCATAGTGGGTCTCGTTGTAGCGAACGACAGTGATTCGAGCTTGTTCAGCTTTTCGTCCGCCCACGTGGACAAGGCTGCCCGGCGGCATGCCTGCTTTGCGTGAGATATCCTGCGCGAGGCGTGTCACTGTGCTTTCACCTCAGACAACGACTGTTCGGGAAACTCTTGTAAGATTATCTGTCCTGTTTGTGTGCGTCAACCGGTATCAACGGTATTCGTGGGTTAGAGCTCCCGCTCTGACAATCAATGACAAAGCTGGAGCTGTGCCCTTCGGCAGCATGGTATTGACGCATTCCTGCCGAGAGTCTATCATCCTTTGCCGAACACGCACCAACGACCAGGAGTTAAGAATGCACAATATACCGGTTCTCCACGTTTGCGGAACTTCGCTGGCGGCGGCGTATGAGAAGGCGCTGATCGCGCTGCACGCGAACGGCATCCCTTTCCGCACGCAGTATGACAAACCGGGCGACCCGCTGAGCCTCGATTGCACCATGAACATCACCGTCCTCGACCCTCTCTCGGAACCGATGATCCACAAAGCCTTCCCCGGCGGGATCGAGGACCTGCGCGAGTATGTAATGGAGCTTCAGGGGGCCAAAGACCACTGGGTCAAGAACATGAACGACCCGGACGATACCCGATGGGAATACACCTACCATCAGCGGCTTCAGGCTTACGGGATGTGGCATGAGCTGCGCGACGGGAAACCCACCGAGGCGGGCCTGATGAAGATCGACCAGATTGAGGCAGTCATCAGCAAGCTGGTCGCCCAACCCTTCACGCGCCAGGCGCAGATGATTACCTGGATGCCCAACATCGACCTCGACTGCTATGACCCTCCGTGCCTCCAGTCCGTGTGGTATCGCATCATCGAAGATGAGAAGACCGGCGACTACTGGCTGAACTGCAACATTCGTTTCCGCAGCAACGATGCCTGGGGCGCGAACTTCATGAACATGTTCGGGTTCATCCTGTTCAGCCGGGAAGTCATCGCGGACGAAGTGCAGAAACAATCCGGGAAGTCCGTCCGGTTGGCCCGCCTCAACTGGCACGCCGACTCTTGGCACATCTACGGAAAAGACATCGCCGATGCGCGCGCCCGTCTGTTCGACCGCATCGAGTCGACCACCTTCGAGCAGCGCGTCTACAACTTCTCCGGCTCCATGATTCGGGAAATTTATGACGAAGCGGAAGCCGCGATTCGAAACAAGATCGCAGAATACGACCGCACGCACTGAAGACCCGGCCGCGGCACATCGGAACCGCGTCAGGAACAGCCCCACCGACAACCCCCGCAGCAGAATCATCCCGCAATCACGCGTTGTCTTGACATTCAATTTTCGGGGGAATTCCCGGGCCGTTGCCTTTAGGACGGATGTCCCGATAAAGGTTCCGCTGGGGATACATATCCACAGCGAACGAGATCACCTTGTGGGGTGCACCAAATCACCCAATATCTATGGCTCCGGCACCCGCTCCCCTGAACTCATCAGCCGCCACAACTGACACGCCCGGGCGCGCGCTGCCTGCTCGAACGGGTGGGCTTCGGCGGCAACCTGCCCGCAGGACGGCGGGCGGGCGGATGATGCGATAATCTCCCGCAGTGGGTGCGTCCCGTGATTACGGGGGTATCTGACCTGTACACTATTACCCGTACCCGTAGGATAAAGCTCCAGCTTTGTCGTCCGGTGAATCTGCTGATTGACAAAGCTGGAGCTTTATCCTACGGCGGAAAACGTGGACTTCATCGACTGCGCAAGAATCTCGATTGTCTCGATTGCCGAGCAAACCGGCGCTTTGGCCCTCAACAAAGTTGTTGACGCCGCCCGACCTTTGTCGGATAATCTGAGCGTGACACCGGAATTCGGCAGGGAGGTGATGTCATGGCTGTTGTCACTGTCTCAAGACAGGTGGGCGCGCTTGGGACTGAAATCTCTGAGCAGGCGGCGAAGTTGCTAAATTATGATCTGGTCGACAAGGACCTGATTACGGAGGTTGCGCGCGCGGCGAAGGTTCCCGTAGAGGAGGTCGCCAAGTTCGATGAAGTAGCGGACAGCTCTGTCCGCAGCTTTCTGACGGATCTACTCGTCGGGCCGGCGAGTTCTGCACCGATGACCGTTCCGGTGTCCTCTTTCGCTTGGGCAATGGATTTCCCCTACGAGTTCCCCGCGGCGCTGGAGCCGCACGGGAAGGTGGATGCTTCCGAGGAGGTCCACGTTCTCGACCAGCATGAGTGTCTCCGGTTCGTGCAGCAGATTGTCCAGCATCTCTGGAGACGGGGCGAGGTTGTCATTGTCGGTCGGGGGGCGCAGCAGATTCTCGCGGAACTGGACGATGTTCTGCATGTGCGGCTGATTGCCTCCGAGGAAACTCGATGCGAACGTTTGATGCAGATACATCAATGCGACTATCGGGAAGCCCTCAGCTTCGTTCGCCAAAGCGACCGGAGAAGATCGCGGTATCTGCATCGGTTCTATCACGTAGACTGGGATGACCCCAATCTCTACCATCTCGTGATCAACACCGAGAAGACCGGAGTCAATCTCGCAGCGGAGATGATTGCCGCGGGGGCTGTGCGCCTCGCCCATCTGAACGACAGATGAATAAGGCGCCGTCTGAATAGGGTGCATCCCGGAATTACGGAGATTGCCGTAGGATAAAGCTCCAGCTTTGTCAGATGCACATTGGGATTGCGGGAAAGAGGTCTGCCACTGACAAAGCTGGAGCTTTATCCTAAAGCGACAAAGTCGATGCATCCGCTTTTCCGTAATTCCGGGATGCACCCCCTGTCGAACCGTCCGTCGCAGTGACTCACCGCGCAAAATTTGTCCTTGTCGATCGTCACGGAGTGATGAGAGGCTTCTATTCTGGGATCGATAGTGAAGAGATCGGGAAACTGAAGGTTTACACAATGCGGCTGCTGCAAGATAAGTCCCGTCCGGGTGGTTGACACAATATTTAGATGCCGGCAAACATCCATCTCCCCACGGTCAGTTCGTTTCTCAAGCTGCTTTGTGCCGTGTTGCAGATCTCCGGGTTTGTGCAGATCCGGCAACACCGCGTAGCCAATCACCGATGGTGCATGACCGGCGCGTTTATTGTTTACTGCTTGTTCCTCATCTCCTGCCTAACCTATCATGCGGTCGTTGTCTCAACTGGTTCTCGGGGTCACGGATGGATTCGCCCGGTGTATTGCACGATTCTCATAACGCACACTGTCCTGGCCGCGGCAATCGTCCCGATGGTCGTCGTCACGCTGCTGCGCGGTCTGAGGCTTGCTGTCGAGAAGCATCGCCCACTGGCACGGCTGGTGCTCCCTCTGTGGCGATAGGTTTCGCTGTCCGGAATCGCCGTCTACCCTATGCTCTATCGCCTGGGGATGCGTTGAAGATCGCGGTGGCGAGTGCGAAGGGATGGCGCAAGCTCTCGGAAGCGATCACTCCCTCGTTGGTCAGATTGATTCCCGCTGCATCTGCATCACTGACTCAACCTCAACTTGACAACCGGGTCAACCTTGATTATCGTATTGTCTGGCGGCGAACTCTGCGAGTTCGAGTTGAAGCCATGCCGTCGGGACCCGTACGGCGGGTCACACCGACGCCCGTCGACACGGAAGGGGCAGACCATTGAGCATGAACGAACACCTTTCTCCTCCCGCAATCTGCTGTCTCGCGGGAATCCTCCTCCTTCTCACCGGCGCTGCCGAGAGCTATCTGGGTGCGCGGACCACCAATCGTGGTCGACAGCACGGAGGCTACGGGTTGATATCGGTAGGAGTCGTGTTTCTCGCTGGCGGTTTGCTGCTGTGGGCTATCGGCGTCGGGCAATAATGGGAGTTGTTCTCGGACGGAAATCTCGCGGGCGTTGTTAGATCGACCGACGCTTCGGGTATAATGCACACGAAACGAACGCATGGAGGGGGGCGCGCGAAGCAGTTGTCCTTGCACGGATGTCTGTGTTGTTCACGCGGTACCGGTGTCATAATATGTCTAACATTTTTCCGAATGCTTCCTTCCATGCACGAGAGGGAGGCGAATGGTGAAGAAGAGGGTACTTGTCGTTGAGGACGACCTGCCAACCAGGCAACTATTGAATCTGTGGCTCACGGGAGAGGGTTACGAAGTTCGGTTCGCCATGAATGAGAGCTCCACGCTCGAGGCGGCAGAGAAGTGGGATCCAGACCTTATGTTGATTGACGTTCTCTTGCCGGACGAATTGGGCTTCGAGATCTGCGAGTCCGTCCGTGAAAGGACGTCGGTACCGGTTATGGTCATGACGGCTCGGACCATCGACGCGGATCGCGACGCGGCCTTCGCCGCGGGGGCGGACGATTTCATCCAAAAGCCGTTCGACTGGTCGGACCTGGTGGAACGCGTGAGAAGACTCCTGCAGGGAGCGACCGTTGAGCGCTTGTCCATGGCCGCATCCACCTGAATGCCTGTTGGACCGACGTGTCGGTTATTCTACCAATTCTGCCCGTCCGGGGGGGATCCTCTCCTGTAAAGCTCGTTTGTAGAAGTGAAAAGAGAAGATGCATAGGGAGGACGCGTGAGGAAACTAATCCTTGGAATCGTGTGCCTGTTATTCCTCAGCACTTCGGTGATTCTTCCCGGCTGCGGTAAACGTGCTGAAGATTCCGCCGCCAAGAACGCTCTCAAGTGGAAGAAGAGCAAAGAGGGCGAACTGACCGGCGATGACGCGGAAAGGGGCGAGTAGGCGAGGCGCTCGTGGTGCAGAGAATCGCCGATTCCCTTGACTTTTGCATTGTCACTCTTCTATAATTCAACCGGTTTACCTGCACCGTCGATGGGGTTTTGTGTGGTGGGGCTGTGGCGCAGTTGGGAGCGCGTCTGAATGGCATTCAGAAGGTCAGGGGTTCGAATCCCCTCAGCTCCACCAATCTCCCCTCTACGCATCTCAACGGCATATTCCTTTGAGATGCCGTTCAGGTGTGCAGCTTTTTTTTGCGCGGCATTCGTTGCCACCCTCACTGAGGTGGCTTGCTCGCAGGGCAGGTCGTCGGGTTCGCTTGCCGGGGTAATTGAGATTTGTCAGGTAGTTTCCCCTCTCACATGGCGTGTCGGGGAGGTGCGTCCTGCCGGAACCGCGACGCTGCTTGAGGGGGTGCCCACCCTCTGGGGATGCCCATCCATCGGGGATGCGTCGATACGAGTGGTTTGCATTGGTGGGCAACCGCGATTAGTTCTGGGCAGAGACCTTACTCACGCCGGCCATGACGACACAAATACGTGAGTATTCGCCGGACGGAGTAGCAGCGGGATACCGATTTGGGCCTCCGTACAGAATGGATGACGGCAGCCGGTCTTCTGGCATACTCGATCCTGATATGTCTTCTCCGAACCTTTCGAGTTGTGCCGGAGGGATGGGTGCCCGCGGCTGTCGCGATCCCATGTTTCGCCGCAGGCGTCTGGTATGGGTGTCTGTACTTCTCCTACCGTGATATCGACCTTGACTGGGGATTGCTTCTTTCAGGTCTGGGGTGGCTGAGTGCCGGCATGGCCTTTCTGACCGCAATGGTCACGGGCCGTAGTGGTGGGTTGGGTGGCTATGCGTGGTTTTGGGCCTGGATGGCTGCACTGCTCATCATAGCTGGAGGGGTAGTTGGCTGGTTCTCGGTCAGAGAAATGCAGGCGAAAGCGTTACGGAGCAAGGGCGAGGAGAGTGCTGAATCCGTTGTGCCAGAGCCGTAAGCAGTGGATGTGCCTTTCCGGACCTACGGCGGCCCTTGTCGCTATTTTGTTAACTGACATGGGTGGCATAAATGCGCAACCGGCAACCGTCCCGCAGAAGACAGGTGGGAGAGCCCCTGAAATTCTCGCCTTGGTCTTTTGCGGCGGAACGCCGGAAGATCAGGTGTCGATTACCTATTCGCGGTTTGCGTCGGCGGAGGAGGCTCAACGGGATGTAACCGAACTCGCTCGACGTGGAGTCTGGCAGACGAACGGGATGGCCGTAACGGCCAACCCGGCAAAAGACGAGACCAGCGTCAGCTTCCAGTCTCCTTCTGTGGTCGTAAGCGAGAGTGGAGTCCCGCCCCTGTCCCCGTTCATTGAGACGTGGAGGAGATATGATTATCTCCGTATCATCTTCGTGGTCCCGAAGTCCTTTTCGCCGAAAATCGCGTGGAGTAAGTACTCCGATGAGTACTTGGACATTGAGTTCGACCGGGTAGGCTCAACGCTGACGTTCGACGTATTCTTGCGAGAACACGATTTTGACCGTGTGACGATTCCCCTGGAGGGAGAGTCGAATCCTGCTGCACAAAGGAAATTTGGGCGGCATAGGGGGGAGCTGCTGCTATTGGTTGCCCTTGTGCTTGCGGTTGCCTCTGCAGGCATCGTGGCAATAGCAACCGTCGTTATCCTATCGAGGCGACAACGACGTCAGAGAGAGGAGCCGTCCCGCCGCAGGAATGGGTAGATGAGATGAGCGGGAAGGGGGGGCTGTAGTTCCCTTACAATCGTTGGGAAATCAGGGACGCCCCAAACGGTGGAGAGTGGTTCCGCAGCGTGTTATACTCGTCACGGGTGAAAACACCCCGCTCACCCCGACCCTCTCCCCTTCGGGGAAGCGGGTCGGGGTGAGCGGGGTACCCGTAACGAGTATACACTGAATTCTGCAGACGGAGACAGACAATTGGTTGACATCATCAAGTTGCTGAGGCTTGCAGTTGACAAGGGCGGATCGGATGTCTTCATCAAAGTGGATTCACCTCCGGCTGTTCGTCTTCACGGACAGGTCATCAAGGTGGATACGGATCCCCTGACCTCGGAAGACATGAAAGAAATCCTGGACATGATTCTGAACGAGAACCAGATGGCCAGTTTCGAGAAGAAGCATGAGCTGGACTTGGCTTTCGCCATCCCAAATGTGGCTCGTTTCCGAACGAACATCTATCAGCAGCGGGGAACCATTGGCATGGTTTTTCGTGTGATCAACCTGGGTATCAAGTCCATCGATGACCTGAAACTGCCAAAGGTATTGGAGAGTTACTGTCCTCTGCGGCAGGGACTGGTTCTCGTGACCGGCCCCACCGGGTCGGGAAAGTCGACGACGCTCGCGGCGATGATCGATCTGATCAACAAGACTCGCCGGTGCAATATCGTGACAGTTGAGGATCCGGTGGAATACGTGCACCCGGACCAGTTGAGCATCGTGAGTCAGCGGGAAATTGGGTTTGACACCGACTCCTTTCACGACGCGTTGCGGGCCGTAGTCCGTCAGAGCCCCGATGTGATCCTTATCGGTGAACTCCGTGACATCGAGACGATGACCGTATGTCTTCAGGCGGCGGAAACTGGTCACCTTGTGTTCTCCACCGTCCACACGACCAGCGCTTCGGAAACGATGGAGCGCATTATTAACATGTTCCCACCACACGACAAGCCGCAGATTTGTTTACGGTTGTCCAAAACGCTGCGGGGGATCATTTCCCAAAAGCTCGTCCCCACCACGGACGGACTCGGGCGCCTCTGCGCGGTGGAGGTGATGATCACCACCCCAACCATCGCCCAGTATATTGAGGAGGGACGGTCCTCGCAGATCTATTCCGCTATTGTACAGGACGGACGTGAGAAGCACTGGGGAATGCAGTCGATGAACCAGGCGCTTGATGCCTACTACAAGCAGGGAATGATTTCTGAAGCGACCGCCATGGACAATGCAGGTATCCGAACAGAATTGAAGCAGATGCTGAGACGTGAAGGCAGCCCACTGCTTGAAGAGCGTTCGCCGGGCCCGATCCCTGATGAGCCCATGGACGAAGTGGAGTGAACGAGCGGACAGGTTGTTGATTCCTCCGAACTGCAGAACAAGCAGTATTGGAAGGGGGTTGTTCGTTGGCGCAGATAGATCAGATTATTGATTTTCTTGTGAAGCAAAAAGGCGACAAGCTCGTCATCAGAAACAATGAAAAATGGCAGCTCTTTGTTGGCAACCAGACCAAACCGGTGGGTAACGTGGTCAATTCCCAGCAGATCCAGAAGCTCGTTTCTGAAATTGCGCCCGGGGAGCAGATGTCGGCCCTCCAGAGCGGCCAGCCTGTTTCGTTCAAGTACACTGCGCCGGGCGGGGAGAAGCAGATCGGAGTTGAGCAGAAAGATGGCCAGATTCAGGTGACCATCACAGCGCCCGGGGAGTACTCTCCTCCTCCCGTTGCTGCTGCGGAACTCGCAGAGGGTGCAGAAGATACTGCTTCTCACGAGCAGAGTGTGACTGTCGATGAGAGCGTTGGCAAGAAGAAAGTGCCGCACATCGATGAGCTTTTTTACTACATGCACGAGAACGAATGCTCCGACCTTCATTTCAGCAGCAATGAGTACCCCATGGTCCGTCAACATGGAACCATGCAGAAGTTGACGCAATACGAAATAACGACAAACGACTACCTGAAGAAACTGCTCTTCGAGATATGCCCCAAACGGAACCAGGATGAATGGGAGGAAGGCAAGGACACAGACTTTGCCTACGAATTGGAGGGCATCGCTCGTTTCCGGTGTAACCTTTTTGCAGATCGGTTCGGGATCGGTGGCGTATTCCGACTCATCCCGACAGAGATTCTCTCGCCGGAACAGTTGGGACTTACCAAAGCCATGCTGGATCTTTGCTACCTCTCCAAGGGGCTGGTGGTCGTCACCGGTCCTACTGGCTCGGGGAAATCCACGACCCTCGCGACGATGGTTGATTACACAAACAAGATTCGGGATGACCACATCATCACGATTGAGGACCCCATCGAGTTTGTGCATAACAACAAACGGTGCCTCATCAACCAGCGCGAGGTTCATGTTCACACACAATCGTTTGCTCGAGCATTGCGAGCCGCTCTCCGCGAGGACCCCGACATCGTGCTCGTGGGAGAAATGCGAGACCTCGAGACCATCGCCATCGCCATCGAAACAGCGGAAACCGGACACTTGGTGTTTGGGACTCTGCACACCTCCAGCGCGCCCTCTACCGTAGACAGAATGATCGACCAGTTCCCTCCGGCGCAGCAGGAACAGATCAGGGTCATGTTGTCTGAATCGCTGGCGTCGGTAATCGCCCAGACCCTCTGCCGCAAGAAGGCGGGGGGGCGTATCGCTGCGTATGAGGTTCTACTGTGCGATTCCGCGACGCGGAACCTGATTCGTGATGGGAAGACCTTCCAGCTTCCCTCTATCATGCAGGTGGGTAAAGGCAAAGGCATGGTGACCATGAACGACGCTCTGATGGCGCACGTCAAGAACGACTTGGTAGATCCCCATGAAGCTTACGTGAAAGCGGTCGATAAGGTAGGACTGCTTGCGATGTATGAGAAAGAGGAAATTGATTTCAAACTGGGTGAAGACCAGAAGCTGGAGTAGCAAGAAGGAGCTAACGTTGAGATGACCGCTGCCCGACGATCCCCTCAACCCGTTGAGGAGCAACCCAAACAACACTGGATCGGCAAGCTCGAGCCGGCGGTGCGCCTGATTACCCAGGCAAGCCTGATTCTCGCGATTGTCTGCCTAACGTACATATTATTCGCCGTCTTCAAGGGGCACCTCACCCAACCCACCGATCAGATTGTGAACAACATGCGCCTGGTCGGCAATCTCTGCACCATCGCTATCGTGGTCTTTGCTGTGTTCTACATGCTGTTGCACTTGGAGGAGAACGAAGTCGCTATCGGGATGGGCGCCCTCGGAGCTGTCTTCTACTTCGGATTCTCTTATCTCATCGGTTTTTTCCTGACGCGGCAGGGAGCCTCAGCAAATCAGGCCACGGAAGTGGTCAACCAGAAGTTCATCAGCGCAGGTCAGTTTGTCATCGGATCCGTCATTGTCCGGTTCCTGTATGTCTTTGTCGTGTCCTTGCCGGAGCTGGCTTCCCGCGAGCGGAAGAAAGCCAACGTCGGTTTCGAGCAGCAGGCCAAAGATGCAAGCAGCACGAAGGTGGGAAGACCTTCTGTCTTCAGTCGGTGCTGGCAGTTGCCCTATTGTAGAGAAACCGTGAAGAAGGCGTGCCCGGCGTTTATTGCGCGGAAATCCTGCTGGAAATTTGGGAAGGGATGTTATTGCGACGAGGAAATGATCGCCAAGATCGTTCGCGGAGAAACGGGACTCGCTGACAGTAGCCGAGCAGGAGCAGCCTTCCTGAAGGCAGATCTGGCGGCCAGGACGGGGGCTAAACCTCAGCAGAAGACGAAGAGGCCTCCCTGTGGGAAATGCTACATCTATTTGGAGCACCAGAACCTCAAGCACAGGGCGGTTGGCCCGGTCGTGATCCCGGTGACGGTGGTTATCCTGTACCTGCTCAAGGATGTGATTTTCACCGGGTACGAACAGGCGAGCGGATTTATCGGGGGGCTATTTAAGCAGTTTGCTTTCAGTCCGGATAAATCAGCATCTGGAGTCGGGGAATCGCTGGCGCAACAAACCGAGTATTTCATCCTGTTTATCTTGGCAGTTTTCGTGCTTATATATGTAACCAAGTTCATCGAGTTCTGCATTTATAAACTGAAGATATAGATATTGTCCAATCCACTTAGTGACAGGGGGCAAAGGAATTGGCCAGAGTTTTGCTGAAAGATCTGACAAAGAAGTTCGGGACCGTCACAGCAGTCGACAAAGTAAACCTTGAGGTCCGGGACAAGGAGTTTCTCGTCCTCGTAGGACCTTCAGGCTGTGGGAAGACCACCGCGTTGCGTTGCGTCGCAGGACTTGAAGAAGTCAGTAGTGGCCAAGTGCAAATCGGGGATCGCGTTGTCAACGACGTCATGCCGAAGGATCGTGACATCGCGATGGTGTTCCAGAACTACGCACTGTACCCTCACATGAACGTGTACGACAACATGGCTTTTGGATTGCGGTTGCGAATGCTACCCCTTTGGTATAAGGGGCTCTTCCAGATGTCCGAAGTGAGGCAGACCAAGGGGTCCATTGATCGACGCGTCAAGGACACAGCAGAAATGCTGGGGTTGACACATCTGCTGAAGCGACGCCCCAAGGAATTATCCGGAGGGCAGAGGCAACGTGTTGCCCTTGGGCGAGCCATCGTTCGTGAACCGGCGGCCTTCCTGATGGACGAGCCCCTTAGCAATCTGGACGCCAAATTGCGTGTTCAGACACGCGCGGAGCTAATCAAGCTGCATGTGAGATTGGGGATCACCACTATCTACGTGACGCACGATCAAGTCGAGGCGATGACGATGGGTGACCGGATCGCTGTGATGAAGGATGGTCTTGTGCAGCAATGTGACCGGCCCTTGGAAATATACAATCATCCGGCGAACCTCTTTGTCGCCGGATTCATCGGCAGCCCAGAAATGAATCTTCTCGAGGCCACCGTGAAGGCATCCAACGGCGACATCCTGGTGGACGCAGGAAGCTATCAGGTCAACATGCCGGAGAAGCACAAGGAGTCCCTCAAACCGTATGTAGGCAAATCCGTCCGTTTTGGCATCCGCCCTGAAGACATATACGATAAATCCATTTCACTCATTCCCGCACAGCCCGGAAACACCATCGGGGTGCAAGTAGAGATCACCGAGCCGATGGGCTCGAGTGTTCTGCTTGAGCTGGATCCGGGAGATGGGAAGACGCTCACTGCCAACGCGGGTGCCGATACGAAGGCGAGGATTGGGGAACCGCTGGAGGTTGTCTTGGACATGAGCAAGGCGCACATCTTCGATGCCGAAACCGAGGAAGCCGTCTTCTGACTCCGCCCGTAATAGTGTCGGCAACGCAAGGAGTACGCCAAGCCATGTTGTACAAGCAAGACCACCTGCGCCAGTCGGAGCTTTTCGCCGAACTGGATGAGCGCAGCTTGGATGTCCTCGCTGAGTACGCCGAGAACCGCCACTTCGTCAAGGGACATCTTATTGTTCTTGAGGGCGCGACGGAAGTGGAGAACCTTGGACTGTACGTCATCATCAGCGGCGGAGTAGAGATCACGCGGAGAATGAGTGACGGCAGTCAGTTTCAGTTGGCGGTCCTGGGGCCGGGAGATTGCTTTGGTGAACTCTCGGTCATCGATGGCCAGCCTCGCTCTGCCAGTGCCGTTGCGGTTGAGGATACTGAATGCCTGATGTTGACGGCCATCGACTTCCGCGAGTTTCTTCAGATCTCCCCTAAAGTGGCCCATAATCTCCTCCGAGTCATCGTCGGACGACTCCGCCAGACAGACGAGATGATCGTCGATTGACCCACGCGGTACGCTTGCGCACCGATTCTGGTAGAATAGACTCGAATCGTACAGCCGCGTCGGGTCGAATTCTTGGTCAGCAACGGTAGGATGCCGTTGGTCCTCCGGGAAGAGGAGGCGTTTGAGGTTGGGCGCGTCTCCCGCTGAACGATCTCTAAGGAATGAGATACTGCTGTGGACCGTTCGACTACGTCAGCAAGGGCAGAACCCGTCAAACTCCAGTGTCCGAAATGCAGGACGCTCACGGCCAATAATCACCCTGCTTTCCCCCTTTGTTCCAACAGGGAGTGTACCGAGTATCTGCCCAAGTGTCGGTACTGTTCCTTCTACGACTCGGAAATGGTGGAGTGCACCAACCAGCGCATTCAACGGATGATGGGGGATACCTCCGGGCGAGTGGTCATTCGCGACGTTGACGCCTACATCGAGTGTCCGGAGCACAGTTCGACGATTGTATTCAATCCCGTTGAGCAAGCCCGGAAGCTTGTTAGGTATGTCACTCGAATCGCTCTCACGGTGGTGGTCGTTTGCGGTCTGGCCTATGGCGGGTACTGGGTCGATGCGAAGATCCAGACTCGGGATAATCGACCGCCGGGCGTTTTTCTGGTCACCCTGGCCCCCGATCAGGTGGAGGTTGAATCGGAATTTACCATCCGTTTCTCTCTCCAAAACCTCACGGACGCTGACACCGGGGAGCTGCAGTTGCGTCTGTCCGAGAGACTGTTCGAGTGGTTTGAGCTGCTCGAGATGAACCCCATGCCGCGAGACATGTTTACTCGCGGCGGCGGCCGCTACTTTGTGCTCAGCTCCGTGCCGGGGAATTCTGAAATGCTTGTGGTGATGAAGTTCAAGCCGACCCAGACCGGATCACACCACTGCAAAGTTACTGTGTTCTCTTCGGAGGAGGTTATCTACGCCGAACGGGAATTCTGGATTGATGTCATCTGAGCCAGAGGATGATTCCGCTGCCAATGGAGGGCAAGCGGCAGTGGCCGCATTGGGGCGTCGCGTAGTCGAAGAACAATCCGGTGAGAGAGAAGCCCTCCTCGCCGACAGATGCGGCAGGGAGGGTACAGATCGACAGTAGCACCAGACAGTCGCCGGGACGCTACGCAGGCGGTGTTTCCTGTGGCGGACCCGCATCTTCGTCAGCTCGCTGTGATGTCTCCACAGGGGAGGCAGGGGGTGCACTATCCTCCTCGAGTAACGCGATGTTCTCAGCCCTCAGACCCTTGTCTCCGTTGACGACTTCGTAGGTGACGCGCTGTCCTTCTCTGAACATGCGGAATCCCTCGCCCGGGATGGACGAGTAATGGACAAAGACATCCGGCGATCCATCGTCCTGCGAAATAAACCCATATCCTTTCGATGCGCTGAACCATACAACAGTCCCTGATGCCATACAGCACCCCCGAATCCACAAAAGGTTGCCGGCTACCCGTACGCCTGAGCGATCCATTGCATTACCTTCGAACCGGATCGAGAAGAGCGATGGCCCACGGCCCGACCGGTGCGGACGCGACCCAGAGGTCAACTCAACGCCTCGGTGTTGCCCGACCGGCGCAAAGTATAGCAAATGGCTTGTCGGCTGTAAACAGAATTGCTGAGCCTCAGTACACGCAATGTCCCTCCTCCATCATTTTGCATGTTGATGAACGTCGACGGCAAGCAATCGCCAGCGGGCGTTGTGTCAGACATTTGCTCCGCCTTCTCATGTGGATGGCGGCGACAATTCCAGCGTTGATTGGGGCAGGTCAGCCAGCGGATGCAGACCCCGGTAGCGAAGACGCAGGGGGCGTCTCCGGGCCGACCGTCGAGTCCATTATTAGATACCCGTTTCGAACTCTGGACGATCTCGCGGAGTCTTACGCGACCAGCTACACCGCTCTTCGTGAACTGAAGGTGAAGCATCGACGAGTTGACCCAGTTCTCACTCAGAGCGACGACCTCTACGAGCAGTTCCTCGCAGAGGTAATGTCCTTCACGACAGCCAGTCGGACGGAAGGAGAGCGCGTGTCCGTGGTAGATTTTGGCGCGTCCCGAGATGCGGCGCTCCTGCGCCTCCGACAAGAAGTGATGCTGCAGGCTCCTCCGGGCGGCGCGGTGCTGCGAGTCTATGCGAGCAAAGAAGCCATGCCTGTTCCTGTACGCGCGCTGTTCAACGACAAGGTGTCCGGCATCACCCGATGGTGTCGATTCATCGCGGTTGACGCGCACAGTAGATCACAACGAGAACTACGCGACATCATCTCGCATGAACTGTCCCATGCTTTTGTCTGTGCATCGCTGGGACTGGAGAGCCGGAGACTGCCGCGCTGGTTCCACGAGGGTTTAGCTCTGTACCTGTCAGACGCTCAGGACATCTACACATCTCAGACGGAATATGGTGGTGAGCGAATAGCTTACTCAACCAGCCAATATAACGAATACCGGTTGATGTTCCGCTACCTGGGTGCTATACTTGGTCGTGATGGTGTTATCGAATTTGTGCGCCATGCCATTGTTCAGCGGTCCGCAGAGGACGCATTGCGGGCAGTTATGGGGATCAGGGACGGAGCGGCGCTACTGCTGGAAGCGGAACGCTGGCAGCGCACAAGGGACATTGCCGGCGTAGCACTGGTGCTTGCCCCTGCCGCATTGTTCCTTTACCTGTTGCATAGGCGTTACCGTTGGCGGGTCACCCGGTATCAGGAGGATGTCCTCGACCTGACCGAACAAGTGAACCAACACCTGCGCGCTGCGAGGCAGGAGATTCCGGAGCCTCCCCCCGGTGGAACCATCACAACGGCGCAGACGGTGGGGCGGCATCACGTTGAAGAGGCTTGTTTTGCGCTTATCGACATGAGCCGACTGCTGGCACGGAAGGGAAGTCGGGACGAAGCGTTTGAGGGGGTCGAGAAGGCCAGGCGGTTTGCTCCCTGGTCCGACCGGGTTCTGCGAGCCGCTGAGGATGCCGAGGACGAAATCAATGGGATTGTTGTGTAATGAACGCCCATTCGCCCATTCGCCCATTCGCTTATTCGCCCATTCGCTCATTCGCCCATTCGCCCATTCGCCCATTCGCCCATTCGCTCATTCGCCCATTCGCCCATTCGCTCATTCGCCCATTCGCCCATTCG